>OAUU01000083.1_pt1 | contig 113246 bp, 106 predicted proteins | sample 1501381 | NCBI WGS metagenome assembly OAUU01 (sample SAMEA2580057, study PRJEB22360) | human gut metagenome | reverse complement strand
CTGATCATTAGACTCGGTGAAAAACGGTTTGGTCGCGCCAGCCATACCTTCTGAATCATCGGTGGAAATTTTTGTAGCTACAGCTGTCAGCTTTTCAGAAGATTCTTTTAACAGAGCAGCAGAATTAGTAAGTGCTGTCTGAAGTCCTGTAAGTCCGCTGGAAGCAGAACCGGTAACGTTAGCAATATTTTCAATGCTGCTGTCAAGGCTTCCAAGCATAGAGGAAACAGAACCTGTTGTAGAACTCAATGAATTGGAAAGATTATCAAGATTTCCTTTTACATTTTGTTCGTAAGTTGTCTCAACTGCCTTGACGGAAGAGGTTGCTTCGCTGATCAGACTATCAAGTTCACTCTTTAATGTAGTGGCATTTGCAGTTGCTGTAGTAATTGAAGTTGCAGCACCGTTAATTTTATCACGGAGTGCAGTCTGTCGTTCAATTGCCAGCTGAATCTGCTGATTGATTCCATTGATCGCATTCTGAATCTCAGGATAATCTGAGGAGGCGTCTGCAATAGCAGATAATGCAGCAGAAAGCTGATTATACCCGTCAATGACATTCTGTACGCGGCTACTTACGGAAGACAATGCATTTGTTGCCGCCTGTGCATCTGAGTTGTAGGAACTTAAAGCCTTGTCAATAGTATCAGAGACAGCGGTGTAGAAGCTTGCATTTTGTGCTAATGCGTCAGAAATCGTGCTTGTAGTTCCGGACAGGGCAGCAGTTAATGAATCAATTCCGGAATCAGAATTCTTTAAGGAATTGAGGCTGGTTTTTGTGCCGGAACCGGTTTCCTGAAGAAATTCTGTTGTTGTGTTCAGCATTGTAACTGCAGAGTTTGTCATGTCTGAGAAGGACTGAACAGTTGCAGCAACAGTTCCAAGATCAGATCCCATCTGATTCAAATTACTACTCATATTGTTGATCAGAGAATCATCATCTGTCTTCTTTGCGATTGAATCTACCGTCTGAAATGCATCAAGTGCGGTCTGGGCAATTGTCTCAATGAATGTCTGATTAATTTGTTTCTGGACAGCCGTTGCGCCTTTTCCGGTAATGATCGGAGCAATCGCATTTTCTTTTTCATTTTCATAATAAGTCAGATCCGGATGTTCAGCTTCAGAAGAGAAGACACTCATCATTTTCTGGCTAAAGTCTTCAGGGATTACGATCGCAGCATAATATTCTCCGGATTTTACACCTTTTTGAGCATCTTTTGAATCAGTAAAAACCCAGTTGAACTGAGAATTTTTATGCAGAGAAGAGAGGATCTGATCTCCCATGTTAATCTTTACAGCAATAAGATCACTTTCATACCCTTTGTCATCACTTGCAACTGCAAGTTTCAGCGCACCTGTATTTCCGTAAGGATCCCAGCTTGCGGAAATGTTAAACCATGCATAAAGAGTCGGAATTACAGTGATTCCCATAATAACGATCATTGCGATGACATTTTTCTGGATCTTCATCAGATCATTTTTTAGGATTAAAAAAATATTTTTCAAATTATTCCGCCTCCTTTCCACGGAAGTTTTCAAGCATTTCTTCGTAAGACATACCGGCAAGTTCTTTCTGTTCTTCTAATTTTGTATGAATGTATTCTACAACGATCAACCATACTGAGATCGCAATGATGGAAATGATCCATAAAGTCAGGAATACAATCTTTGATTCGAGACTGAACATCAGGATCAGGAAGATCAGAGGGATGATCGCAATGGCAAGGAAGCCGATACGAATCATCTTACGGTAATTGTTTTCAAATTTCTGTGCTCGTTCAGCTGTTACAAGGCGAAGGTCTTCGATGGAAAGAGATGCCTGTAAGAGCATGGAGAGCTGTGTACTTCTGCTAAGTTCTGCTTCGTGAGGTTCGCACATCATAAATTCTGTCTCTGCCAGTTTCTTGTCGAACAGATGGTTCAGTCCGGAAAGAGCCGGGCGCAGTCCAAGTCCAATAAGCAGAGAGATCGGCACGTAGCACAGGAGCAGGATCAGAAGATCGTTGCGGAAGTTAGAACCGTAGAAACCGGCAATTGCTTCACGCATAGCATTCACACCATATGTAAATGGAAGGAGTGGATGCAGTTTCTGGAAAAAGGCTGGTGTCATCTCAATCGGGTAGGTTCCGGAAGAACCAGGAATCTGCAGGATTACGAGAATAACACAGAGCGCTTTACCAATATGCTTAAATGTAAGTGACAGTGCATAAATAATATTTACATAGACGAAAGAGCAAACCATTCCTGTCAGGATGAATTGTGCCGGATGATTGCATTGGACTCCCGGAAGGAGTGTATCACCAAGGCAGACGATAAATCCCTGAACAAGACCAACGGCTATGTATAAGAGCCAGCGGCCAAAGTATAATGTTGTCTGTCCGTAACCGCGCATGGATTCGTCTTTGTCCACTTCCATCTTAAAGATTGCGATCAGTACGATACCGCCGACCCAGATTGCAAGATTAGAGTAGAACGGTGTCATAGAAGAACCGTAATTATCTACGGCATAATAAGTCTCCGTTTTAATCTCCACAGGAGAGGACATAAATGATGAGATAGATTCTGCATCAATGCCTTCAAGAGAGAGCAGTTTTTGGTATGTAGCAGAGCCTGTTAGTGCATTCAGATCCGTCTGAATTGTACTTAGTTTGTCGCTTACGGCACTTAAAGATTCCTTCGTACTGTCAAGGAGGGCAGTTGTATTTGACAATCCACTCTCTAACTGGTCGAGCATATCATTGATCTGCTTAGAAGTAGCCGGTACTCCGTTTAGCATTCCTTCTACCTGACCGGTCAGTGTGGAAAATGTATCCAGTGTCTGACCGAGCAGTGGAAGAATATTCTGGTCAAATGTAGAACGGAAAGTATGTAAGTTATTGATACTTTCTTTTGTCAGAGAAGTAAGCTGTTCCTGTGTTGCAGTTGTTGTATCAATCGCATCTTTGATTCCATTATTTCCAGTCTGAAGACTATTGATCAATTCCTGATTTGACTGGTTCTGAGTTTGCAGGGCAGAAATCTGTGCATTGATCTGATCTCCGATCGTTCCCGGAAACTTATTGGCAAGTTCCTGCATTTTTTTAAGAATATCTGCATTCAGTTCATTGACTGAGTTTGCATAACCAAGCGCATCACTGACAGAAGTGTTGATCTTTCCGGCTGCGGTAGCAAGTTCTGTCAGTCCTGTGGATGCTGAGCTGCTTGCCTGACCAAGTAAAAGTTCTCCGTCAGAGAGGGACTTAGAAAGTGCGGAAGAAAAATCTCCGGCAGAAGAACGTGTCGTATTCATGACAGAGTCAGCACTGGACAATGCATTTGCTCCGGATGTTGCTACATCTCCTAAAGATGTAGATGCTTCTTTTGCATTCTCTATCAGCTTTGAGGTATTGGATGAGTCTTTACTGAATTTTTCTAGAAGCTGTTCGTATTCTTTGATATTATTATTTGCTTTTGTAAGCAGATCATTAATCTCTGCATTTGTTGAATCAACAGAGTCGGAAATGTTGAATACAGAATCCTTTAAAATCTCGGCAATTGTCTCAGATGCAACAGAGGAAAAGGTGTTATTAACCTGTGTCTGGATCGTGCTTGCACCTGAACTGGTGATCTTTGGCGCAATTGCATTGAGTTTTTCATTGATATAGTATTCAAGTTCCGGAGTTTCAATCTTTCCGGACAGGACACTTAGCAGGGATTCGCTAAAATCTTGCGGAATAATGATTGCTGCATAATATTCACCGGATTTGACTCCTTCAATAGCAGCATCTTTGGAAACAAACGTCCATCCTAACTGGTCGTTTTCCTTTAGTTGGTCAATAATCTGGCTGCCGGCATTGATCGTCAGATCATCATGTGTGGCATCGGTGTCCAGATTTGCTACTGCTACCTTGATGCCGGAAGTATTGGCATAAGGATCGATATTTGCTGCAATATTAAACCATGCGTAGAGTGAGGGGAGAATAGATACTCCGATCAAAACAAGTATTGCTGCCGGATTACGGAGCAGGCGTTTCATATCGCGGCGAAAAATCCGAAATGCGTTTCTCATGGATAAAACTCCTTTTCTTAAAAATATTTCTAGTAATAGATACAATGTTGATTTTCATGTCAAAAAGTATTATATTAATGTAGAAACTAATTTACAACCATTAATCAACACTGGATATGTCTAATAATAGACGAAAGATTGAAAAATGTCTAGCAGGTGAACAAAATCATTCATTTAAGCCATAGAAACGTTACTGTTCACTCCCGTGTCAATCACTCCGCTGATTGACACGGAGGATGCGTGTTTTGACTTGAATGCATCTCGCCCCATCGCCAAAGGCGATTTAAAATGGCGAGATGCGTTGCTGGTCGCACATCGTGTGAACAGTAACATAGAAACAGAGTAGAGAGTTATTGGTCAGTAGTACTGTAAGTTATAAAGGGGGGAAGAGAAGATGCAGAAGAAGACAGATCGCAGAGTCAGAAAGACAAAAAGTCAGCTTAAAACAGGTCTTGCTCAATTGATGAGGGAGAAGAGTATCAGAGAGATTACGGTAAAAGAATTGGTAGATGCGGTGGATATCAATCGTTCTACCTTTTATCTGCATTATTCTGATATACCGGGGCTGCTTGCAGAAGTTGAAAATGAAATGATGGAAGAGATGCAGCGCGCAATCCGTGAACATCCAATTGATCCGGGAAAAGATACCGTTTACTATTTTATTCAGGATTTATTTCATGTGCTTGATGAAAATCGTCAGATTGCAAGTGCGCTTGTAGGACCACATGGGGATATTGGTTTTGTACATAAGTTAGAGCAGCTTTTAGAGGAAAAGAGCCGGGAGTCACTTGCAGCTCTTGTACCGGAGAAAACAGGTGAAATGAAATATTTTTATTCTTATTGCCTGAACGGTTGTCTCGGTTTTGTGAAAACATGGTTGGAAACAGGCGAAAAGGAAACACCGGAATATGCAGCAGAGATGGCTTATCGAATGGTTGTAAGTTCAGTTACAGCATTTTATGACACTAAAGAAGGAAGAGAGGACAACTAAGAAATGAAACGAGAGAAATTTGGCTCACGTCTGGGATTTATCCTGATCTCAGCGGGATGTGCCATTGGCTTGGGAAATGTTTGGCGTTTTCCGTATATTACAGGAAAGTATGGAGGAGCAGCATTTGTTCTGATCTATCTGCTGTTTCTTGTTCTGTTGGGATTGCCAATCATGGTAATGGAATTCGCAGTGGGTCGTGGAAGTCAGGCAAGTATTGCACTATCCTTTGACCGTCTGGAACCACTGGGAACAAAGTGGCACTGGTATAAATGGTTTGGAATCGGTGGAAACTATCTTTTAATGATGTTCTACACAACAATCGGCGGATGGCTTCTTCTATATACAGGAAAGATGGCAATCGGAGAGTTTAAAGGACTTGATGCGGATGGTGTGACCGGAGTATTTACATCACTTCTTGGACAGCCTGTTACAATGACAATCTGTATGATCCTTGTTGTTGTGCTGTGCTTTGGAATCGTCTGTATGGGACTTCAGAAAGGTGTGGAGCAGATCACAAAGAAAATGATGATCCTCCTTTTCGTGTTGATGATCATTCTTGCAGTGCGTTCCGTGACATTGCCGGGAGCAGAGAAAGGACTGGAGTTCTATCTTCTTCCTGATTTTAAGAAAGCAGCAGAATCAGGATTGAAAGAAGTTATTTTTGCAGCGATGGGACAGGCATTCTTTACATTAAGTCTTGGAATCGGTGCGATCGCGATCTTTGGAAGTTATATCGGAAAAGAAAGAACTCTGACAGGAGAAGCAGTCTGCGTAACAGTTCTGGATACATTAGTTGCATTGATCGCTGGATTTATTATTTTTCCGGCCTGCTTTGCATTTAATGTCCAGCCGGACAGCGGTCCGAGTCTGATCTTTATCACACTTCCGAACATTTTCAATGCAATGAGTGGTGGAAGAATCTGGGGAACAATTTTCTTCCTTTGCATGCTTTTCGCAGCATGCTCTACGATCATTGCCGTGTTTGAAAATCTGATCGCATTTGTGATGGATTTAACAAATTGTTCAAGAACAAAGGCGGTTGTGGGAAATCTGATCGCGATCATTGTACTTTCCCTTCCATGTATTTTTGGATTCAACATATGGAGCGGCTTCATGCCTCTGGGAGCAGGAAGCAATATTCAGGACCTTGAGGACTTTATTGTAAGTAATAACCTGCTTCCAATCGGAAGTCTGATCTACCTTCTGTTCTGTACAAGCCGCTATGGTTGGGGCTGGGATAAGTTCCAGAAAGAAGCGAATGCAGGAAGTGGAATCAAGTTCCCGGGGTGGGCCAGATTCTATGTATCCTATATTCTGCCATTGATCGTATTATTTATCTTTGTGCAGGGATATTGGAGTAAATTTGTTGGATAAAATAATAACAATATTGTGAAATAAAAAACGCTGAAATAACCAGAAATTCATTGCCATTCTATTAGTGATAAGTTATAATTTAACTAATGGTTTTGCAAGAGATTTACAACTGTTCCAAACGGAAAGAATACGTTTCAATCTGAATGCAGCAGAGAAATGTCTCATAGCAATAAAGACATGGATTTTGAATAGAATATAGACTCTGACGGCAAGGAAGTAAGAGATACCGAGCGGGAATAGTTGTAAAGAAGCGTTTAGACAAAAAAATATTTTGTGATTTTAACAGACTCTTTTTCCGTTGGGGAAGAAGGGTCTTTCTCTTTACCAGGGAAATAAAATGGGAGGATCAGCAATATGTTAAAGGTAGCAATTTACGGAAAAGGTGGGATTGGAAAGTCCACGATTACATCGAATCTGGCAGCAGCATTTGCCGCTATGGGGAAGCGCGTAATCCAGATCGGATGTGATCCGAAAGCAGATTCAACGATCAATCTGTTAGGCGGCGAGCCACTTCGTCCGGTAATGAATTATATGAGAGAAGAGGATGAGGAGCCGGAAGAATTAGATCAGATCGCAAAGGAAGGATTCGGTGGTGTGCTCTGTATCGAGACAGGCGGACCGACACCGGGACTAGGATGTGCAGGACGCGGGATCATAGCGACATTTCAGTTATTAGAAGACTTGCGGTTGTTTGAGACATACAAACCGGATGTTGTTCTGTATGATGTGCTTGGGGATGTTGTCTGTGGCGGATTCGCAGCACCGATCCGGGAAGGATATGCAGAGAAGGTTGTTATCGTTACATCCGGGGAAAAGATGGCATTGTATGCGGCTAACAATATTTCCAGCGCAGTGCGTAATTTTGAAGATCGCAGTTATGCAAGAATTTTTGGATTGATCCTGAATCATAGAAATGTGGAAAATGAGACTGAGAAGGTACAGGCATTTGCAGAAGAAAAAAAGATTCCTATTGTTGGTGAGATTCCAAGAAGTGATGAGATTATACGCTGGGAAGATCAGGGGAAGACTGTGATCGAAGGCGACGCAGATTCTGAGATCAGTAAGAGATTCTTTGAACTGGCAGAAAAGCTGTTAGAGGATGAAACAGAACGTGTGAGATAAAATATAAGTCGAGGGAAAATATATGAAGAAAGCATATTTTTGTACAGCGGAAGAACTGGAACAAAGAGGAAAGGATAATCTTCCGAAACAGTTTCAGTCAGGGGAACATTTAATCTATAGTTCGCCGGCTACGCTTGCCTTTAACTCTCCAGGGGCAGAAGGGTTCGGAGTGAAAAGAGCAGGACTTGCAGTGCCGGGATCGATCATGCTGATCGTGGCACCGGGGTGCTGTGGAAGAAATACGTCCATGATCAGTTCAATGAAAGAATATAATAATCGTTTCTTTTATCTTTGCATGGATGAGACTGATATTGTAACAGGGCGTCATCTAAAGAAGATCCCGAAAGCAGTTGCATCAATCTGTGAAAGTCTTGAGAAGAAACCATCTGTTGTGATGATCTGTATTACCTGTGTGGATGCCCTTCTTGGAACAGATATGGAACGTGTCTGTAGAAAAGCGGAAGAAAAAGCCGGACTTCCGGTGCGCCCATGTTATATGTATGCATTGACACGAGAGGGAAGAAAACCTCCGATGGTTCATGTAAGACAGTCTCTGTATTCACTTCTTGAACCGGGACGTAAAAAAGGAAATGTAGTAAATCTGCTCGGATACTTTTCACCACTCGTAGATGACTGTGAATTATATACACTGCTTCAAGAGGCAGGAGTGAAAACGATTCATGAGATTTCGAGATGTGAAGATTTTGAAGAATATAAGAAAATGTCTGAGGCAAATTTTAATCTTGTTCTTCACCCGGAGGCACGATTTGCAGCAGAGGATTTTCATGGTAGATTAAAGATTCCGTTTATCGAACTGCGCAGACTTTATCAGATTGATAAAATTGGAAGCCAGTATCAGGCATTTGGCGCAGCACTTGGAATAGAATTTCATGCAGAGGAACAGAAAAAACAGGCACAGGAAGCAATTGAGCGGTTCCGTGAAGTCTGTCCGGACCCGGTATTTGCTATTGGGGAATGTGCAAACGCGGATCCGTTTGAATTATCATTAGCATTGGTGAAATATGGATTTAAAGTAGCAGAAATTTACGGAACAATCACTGGAGAGAACTTTATTTATATCAGACAGTTGAAAAAGTTAAGTCAGCAGACAAAGATTTTCTCCAATATGGAACCGACGATGCTCTATTATGATCCATCCGAAAGTGGCGTGACACTGACGATCGGAAAGGATGCCTGTTATTATCATCCGAACACAAAAGGAATCCATTGGAATGAAGAGCGCCAGCCTTTTGGATATGCAGGCGTAAGAAGACTGTTTGAGGCGCTTAAGCAGGCTGTGACAGAACAGACAGAAGGGAATGTTTTGCAGAAACAGGTGGAAGTGATCGGTTCGAAATCACAAGAAGCAATTGCAGAGCAGAGTCAAGAATCACTGTTCAAAGAGGAAGTGGACAAAAAAGAAGACGTTTATGTACGTGGTCTTTGGAAAGGACTGACTCCATTTGCACCGGATCAGTCAGGTGCAGCGTCCGTTTTCTATGAACTGGGAGGAATCCTTGTTATTTGTGATGCGGGAGGATGTACAGGAAATGTGTGCGGATTCGATGAGCCACGTTGGTTTGGAGAGCGCAGTGCGATCTTCAGTGCAGGTTTGCGAGACATGGATGCAATCCTTGGAAGAGATGACAGGCTTGTTGCGAAGCTAGCGGATGCAGCAGAGAAGATAGATGCAAATTTTGCAGCGGTGATCGGTACTCCGGTTCCGGCTGTGATCGCAACGGATTATAGAGCATTACAGAGAATGTGCGAGAAGAAGACAAATCTTCCGATTCTGACTGTAGATACGAACGGAATGGAACTGTATGATGTGGGAGAAGAGAAGGCATGGCTGACTTTATTCAAGACATTTGCAGGAAAAGATGTAGCATCACAGAAGGAAGCTTCAGAAGAAGACGATTCTTCTAAAAAGATGAAAATCGGAGTTCTCGGTCTGACGCCACATGATGTCAGTGACCTGAATATAGAAGAGAAGTTCCGAAAATCAGAAAATGGGAATACGCATTATATTTGCTATGGAATGAGAGCAGGTATTGATAAAGTAAAGACAGCAGGATCTGCAGATAAGAATCTGGTTGTAGCACCGGCGGCACTCGAGACAGCAAAATATTTGGAAAAAGAATTTGGCACACCGTATGAAGTGGGATATCCATTTGTAGATGAATTGATACCTGAACTTGATTATGAAAGGAAAAAGATACTGATCATTCATCAGCAGGTGATCGCAAATGCCATCAGACAGGAAATTCGTATAAGAAGTGATGAACAACAGAATACAGAAGTTACGGTGGCAAGCTGGTTTATGATGAAATCAGAATTTTCAGAAGAAGGAGATCTTTCACTGAAAGAAGAGAAGGATTATTGTAAGCTTGTTCAAAATGGAAACTATGACATTGTCTTTGCAGATGAAAATATGAGAGGACTGGTACCGGGATTCAAAGGAACATTTGTTAATGTACGGCATTTTGCAGTCTCAGGAAAACTGCAGGAGTCATAACGGGAGGAATCGTTTATGGAGAAGGAGATAACGAAGAAAATTCGTGTCTATGGAATTGTACAGGGAGTAGGATTCCGTCCAACTGTCAGCCGACATGCAGATTCCTGTAAGATCAGAGGAAGCGTTAGTAATCGCGGACCTTATGTGGAAATTTTTGCACAGGGAAGTGAGACGGCAGTAAATCTGTTTATTGAGAAAGTCCGTACTTGTCCGCCAAAACGTGCCGCGATTCTTAAAGTTTCAGAAGAAATACTGGATACAAAGGAAAAATATCCGGATTTTTCTATCATAGAAAGCGAGAAGACAAAAGGAGAGATCTTTATTTCTCCGGATATTGCAATCTGTGAGGAATGCAAGGAAGAATTGTATGATCCCAAGGATCGCAGATACTTACATCCGTTTATTAATTGTACGTGTTGTGGTCCGCGGCTTACGATTCTGGATGCTCTTCCATATGACAGAGAGCGTACGAGTATGAAAGAATTTCCGATGTGTCCGGAATGTGAGGCAGAATATTACAATCCGGAAAGCAGAAGATACGATGCGCAGCCGGTTTGTTGTAATGCGTGCGGACCGGAAGTTTATTTGATCAAAACTTCTGATAGAACGATAGACATGAAAGGTTCTGATGCAATTACGGAAGCAAGAAGAGTGATTTCCGAAGGCGGAATCGTAGCAGTGAAGGGAATCGGAGGATTTCATCTTTGCTGTGATGCATCAAATGAGGCAGCAGTGGAACTGTTAAGAAAGAGAAAACGCCGCCCGGCGAAACCATTTGCAGTGATGGCAAGAAATCTTGAGGTAGTGCAAAGTGTCTGTGAGTTGAGTAAGGAGCAGGAAGAAATTCTCACTGGACATCAGAAGCCGATTCTTCTTTTGGTGAGGAAAGAGATAGAAACGAAGCAGCTGTGTTCATCTGTCGCACCGGGCAATCCAAAAGTAGGAGTGATGCTTCCATATGCGCCGGTGCAGTTACTTCTATTTCAATATCCGGATGGAATCAAGATGCCGGACTTTCTCGTAATGACCAGTGGAAATGTATCCGGTGCGCCAATCTGCAGATCGGATGAGGAGGCGCTCGAAGAGCTTTCGGAATTTTGTGACTGCATCTTGTCCCATGATCGGAAGATTCGTGTGAGAGCAGATGATTCTGTGATGGATTTCTATAAAAACAGACCATATATGATTCGCAGATCAAGGGGATATGCGCCACTTCCGGTCCAGACATCAGGAAAATGGAAAGGACAGGTACTGGCTGTCGGCGGAGAATTAAAAAATACATTCTGTATCGGTGTGGATAGTAGATTTTATCCTTCGGCTTATGTGGGGGACTTAGAAGATTTAAGAACGGTAAATGCATTGAAAGAGACAATACAGCGGATGGAAACATTGTTAGAAGTGGAACCAGGCGTTGTCGTCTGCGATATGCATCCCAAATATAATTCGACGGTGGTTGCGGAAGAACTGGGACTTCCTGTTTTGAAAGTGCAGCATCATTATGCACACATCTTATCCTGTATGGCAGAGAATGACTGGATGGAACAGGTGATCGGAGTATCTTTTGACGGAACCGGCTATGGAACGGACGGAACCATATGGGGCGGAGAAATACTTCTGTCAGATCTTGACGGATTCCGGAGAATCGGAAGTGTTGAACCATTTTTACAGGCTGGAGGCGACCTATCAGCAAAAGAAGGATGGCGTATCGCAGTTTCTTTAATCTGGCAAATATCTGAATCAAAAGATGAGGCGATGCAGATCATTCAGAAACTTGGTCTTTGTGAGGAAAAAGAAGCGAAAGTTCAGCTTGCGATGCTTGAGAGAAAGATCAATGCGGTAGAGTCAACCAGTGCAGGAAGATTATTTGATGGAATCAGTGCGATACTTGGAATTCGAAAGAAATCTTCTTTTGAAGGAGAAGCTTCCATGGCATTGGAATTCGCAGCAGAAGCTTATGAAAAAAGATCTGGTGAGAAGAAAATAAATGTCTTAGACGGGCAGAAGTGTTTAACTGAATCAGCAGACGACGGAAGAGAACTTCTTCAGACGGGCAGATTAGTGAAAACAGCAGTAGAAATAGTTACAAGCACGGATGTAAATATAGCAGAAGATACATCAGAACGCGAAGTAATAGAAAAAGCGGCATATGGATTCCACAAAGGACTTGCAGAGCAGATTGTCACAGCATGTATCCATGCTAAAGAGAAAACCGGATGTCAGACAGCCGCACTTAGTGGCGGTGTATTTCAGAATGGATTACTGCTTCGTCTGACGGAAGACGGATTAATTGCAAATGGTTTTCATGTGCTGACACATCAGATGATTCCGCCGAATGACGGAGGAATTGCGCTTGGTCAGGCATTTTATGGAATGAATCATGAAAGAAAGGAATAGAAAATATGTGTGTAGGATTATCAGCTAAAGTGGTTCGCATCAGTGACGGAACTGCAGTGGTAGATGCAGGTGGTGCGAAAAGGGAAGTGTCTTCAGAGTTATTAGAAGATCTGGAGCCGGGCGATTACGTGATGGTGCACGCCGGAGTCGCAATTGCAAAGATCACAGAAGAAGATGACGAAGAGACCGATCAGCTTATGGAAGAACTGCTATAGAGCAGTGAACAATGGGGTGAAAAGAATAAATGATGATGCAGGATATAACAAAAAATCAAACATCTGAAAGAAATGAGAAACAAAGAAAAACAGCGAGGGAAATCATCGAGCAGTATGATGGACCTCCGGTTCGCATTATGGAAGTGTGCGGAACACATACACATGAGATCTTTCGCCTTGGAATCCGCAAATTACTTCCAAAGCAGGTGGAACTGATCTCAGGACCGGGATGTCCGGTCTGTGTGACACCGGTTGGGTTTATTGACGAGGCAGTGTGGCTTGCACTTCAAGCAGGTGTGACAGTCTGTACGTTTGGAGATCTTGTCCGTGTACCGGGAACAAAGATGAGTCTTGCGGGAGCAAGAGAAAAGGGCGCAAAGATCCAGATTGTTTATTCACCGGCAGATGCAGAAAAATATGCGAGGTTACATCCGGAGGAACAAGTCGTGTTCCTGTCCGTTGGTTTTGAGACAACAACACCTTCTTCTTGCTTATCAGTAAAGAAAGCGAAAGAAGAACAACTAGAGAATTATTCTATCCTGACGGCAAATAAGACGATGCCGGGAGCTTATGAAGCATTAAAAGGAAGTGCAGATGTGTTTCTTTATCCGGGACATGTAAATGCAATTACCGGAACGGCATTGTGTGAATCTCTGACAAAGGAGGGAGTCAGTGGAGTTGTAGCAGGATTTACTGCGAAAGAACTGCTGACAGCATTGGCTGTTTCATTGAAACGCTACCAGGAAGGAAAACCATTTTTTGTAAACTGCTATCCAAGAGTAGTAACAGCAGAAGGAAGCAAAGAGGCACAGCGTCTTGTAGATGAACTGATGGAATCCTGCGACAGTGAATGGCGTGGTCTTGGAGTGATTCCAGATTCCGGAATGAAGCTTCGTAAAGAGTGGGGAATGTTTGATGCAAGAGTGAAATATCAGATTCCGGAAATGGAAGGAAGAGCAAATCCGGCTTGTCGTTGCGGAGATGTTTTACAGGGAAAATGTAAGCCATCAGATTGCAAAGTATTTGGAAAAGTCTGTACACCGCAGCATCCGGTAGGAGCATGCATGGTTTCAAATGAAGGTGCGTGTTCCGCTTATTTCATGTACGGAGTATAGAAGAAAATAGAAATGGTTACTGTGAACAGTGACGGAAAAAGAGGAAATAATATGAGCGAAAAAATAGAAAGCCAGACAGTTACAATGGCACACGGAGCAGGCGGAAAACAGACTTCAGAACTGATCGACAAAGTATTTGCAGCACATTTTGCAAATCCGGATCTGACAGCAGATGATGCAGCCGTATTAAATCCGCCGGTTGGGAAAATGGCAGTGTCAACAGATGGATTTATCGTATCTCCGGCATTTTTCCCGGGAGGAAATATTGGAAAACTGTCTATCTGCGGAACAGTAAATGACCTGGCCTGTATGGGGGCAAAACCATTATATCTGACTTGTGCATTTGTGATCGAAGAAGGATTCCCAATGGAGAAACTGGAGCAGATTGCGGAGGCAATGGCTAAAACAGCGAAAGAAGCAGGTGTTCGCATCGTATCAGGAGACACCAAGGTCGCCGGAAAAGGACAGGTAGACGGAGTCTTTATCACAACAACCGGAATGGGACAAATTGAAGATGGCGTACAGGTTGGCGGAGAACTTGCGAAGCCAGGAGATGCAGTTATCGTAACCGGAGATATCGGCCGACATGGATGCACGATCCTTCTTGCGAGAGAAGATTTCGGAATCGAGGCAGATGTGAAGAGCGATTGCGCCCCACTTTGGAAGACGGTGGAGGCTGTTATGGACACGACACATGAACTTCATGTGATCCGCGATGCGACAAGAGGCGGTGTCGGAACTGTATTATACGAGATCGCAGGACAGAGCCAGGTTGGAGTACAGATTGATGCAGCAAAAATCCCGGTAGCTACCGAGGTGCAGGGAGTCTGTGGAATGCTTGGACTTGAACCACTTTATCTTGCCTGCGAAGGAACAATGGTGATCATTGCTCCGGCAGAACAGGCAGAAAAGATCGTAGAGACACTTCACCAGTGTCCATACTCTCAAAATGCAGCAATCATCGGAACAATCACAGAAGAAAACCCAGGCAAAGTAATACGCATGACAGAAATCGGAACCCAGTCCCTCCTCCCACAGCCAGGTGGAGAGTTGTTGCCTAGAATATGCTAAACCAGTTCTGAAATGCGGAGAAAGTTGTCTCTTCATGCGCTGCAAGCTAGCTTGCATAAGCAAGAAGAAACAACTTTCTCCATATGGCGAACGCCATACAGCGAAATGAAGCGTGAGCGGAATTGAGCTGTGGCATGAGGAACGGAAGAGAGCGATACAGCGAAATGCGGCGTGAGCGGAATTGAGCTGTAGCATGAGGAACGGAAGAGAGCGATATAACAAAATGCGGAAAGGAATCGAAATGGATACAAGAGTAGCAGTAATCTCCATAATTGTGGAAAATCCGGAAGCAATCGTTACACTGAATGATCTTCTTCATGAAGCCGGAAATTATATTATCGGGCGTATGGGGATTCCATATAGGGAAAAAGGAATTAATATCATCAGTATTGCAATTGATGCACCGCAGGATATGATCAGCAGCCTTTCCGGAAAGATCGGAAGACTCAAAGGTGTGTCAGCGAAGACTGCCTATTCAAACATCATTACAAAAGCGGAGGCACAGAATGATTAAAATTGCAGTATATGGAAAAGGTGGAATCGGAAAGTCGACGACAGTCTCCAATGTGGCAGCAGCACTGGCTGAGCAGGGATTAAAGGTTCTTCAGATTGGATGTGACCCAAAGGCAGATTCAACGATTCTGCTCCGACATGGAGAAGAGGTTCCGACCGTACTTCATATGTATCAGGAAAAGAAACAGAACCTGAAACTGGAAGATATTGTGAAAATTGGATACAAAGGAATTGTCTGTGTAGAAGCAGGAGGCCCGACACCGGGACTTGGGTGCGCAGGACGCGGAATCATAACTGCACTGGAAAAACTCGAAGAGACAGGTGCATATGAGAAATACCAGCCGGATGTAGTGCTCTATGATGTGCTCGGAGACGTTGTCTGTGGTGGATTTTCTATGCCGATGCGAAATGGGTATGCAGACAAGATCTTTATTGTTACATCTGGAGAAAATATGGCGATTCATGCAGGTGCGAATATTGCTATGGCGGTAGAAAACTTTAAGAATCGCGGATATGCCACACTGGGAGGGCTGATCCTGAATCGAAGAAATGTCCTGCGTGAGGAGGAGAAAGTAGAAGAACTGGCGGAAGATTTTCATACAAGTATCGTAGGAACTTTGACAAGAAGTGATCTTGTTCAGCAGGCAGAAGAACAGAAAAAGACCGTTCTTGAAGCATTTCCGGAAAGTGAAATGGCAGAAGAATATCGTATACTTGCCAAAGCAATCCTGATGAAAGTGAGAGAAAAACAAGAGGTGTCAAATGCTTAGAAAAGTTGGAGAATCAGCCTGGCCGATCAGTGAGAAAGATGCGGTTGTCAGCATAAAAGACGCATCCTATCCAATTCCGTTCCCACAAGGGCTGGAATTTAATTCACCGGCACATGGCTGTTGGAATATCGTTCATACCGGAATGCTGATTCCGGAAGCACATCAGATTTATGTCTGTGCGGACAACTGTATGCGGGGCGTTGTGCTTACTGCAGCAGAGATGTGTGAAGAAGATAGATTTTCCTTTGTGATCGTAGAGGAGCAGAACCTGTTAAGCGGAAATCTGGAAGATGTGACGATTGAAGGAACGGCAGATATTTTAAGAAAACTAAAAGAACGCGAGGAAAAGACGGGACAGAAAATGCCGAAGGCAGTTCTTCTGTTTACAGTATGCCTTCATCATTTTCTCGGATGCGATCTGGAGCGGATTTACAGGGAACTGGAGCAACGATTTCCAGAAATCAGATTTTTGAGATGCTATATGGATCCAATTATGCAAAAACATGGACCAACACCGGATCAAAAGCTTCGAAAAGCAATGTATGAACCACTGAATCCCGATCGGAATAAAATGGATACAAAACAGATTTCCATATTGGGGAGTGACTTTGCGTTAGATCTAAGCTGTGATTTAAAGGAATTGCTAGCTATAGCAGGATATAAAGTCAGAGAATTGCAAGATTGCAGCACATGGGAAGAGTATGAAGAATTGGGAAATGCGGGAACATTTCTCTGTTGTTATCCATCTGGAAAGTACGGGATTGAAACACTGGCAGAAAGATTAAGAAGAGCATTTCTTTATCTGCCACTTAGTTTTGATTATGAAGAAATCAGAAACGAAGAAGAGACTCTGTGGAATTCTTTGGGAGTGGAAGGAAAGCAGATTCTAAGTGAATGGATGGAAAAGAAAATCACACTTTGCGAAGAAGCGTTAAATCATGCAAAACAAATTATTGGAAATGCTCCAATTACGATTGATTATACTTTCCATCCGCGTCCACTTGGACTGGCCAGGCTTTTGCTGATACATGGATTTAACGTAAAGACTGTTTTTCTGGACAGTATAAGTCCGGAAGAAAAAGAAGTATTTGAATGGCTGAAAGTAAATGCACCAAAACTGGAACTTCGTGCGACAGTTCATGCAAAGATGCGTGTACTGCATGAAGCGCATCCTTCGGAAAAGACACTTGCAATCGGTCAGAAAGCAGCGTGGTCTACAGGAAGTCATTACTTTGTAAATCTAGTTCAGGGAGCCAGCCTGCAAGGATTTGACGGAATCCGAAGGACAGCGGAACTTATGGAAGAAGCATTTTTGAATGAAAAAGATCCGAAAACAATGATCGTAAGAAAAGGATGGGGGTGCACAAGCTGCATATGAGACAATCATATCGAATCATACCGATTTATACTTCAGATGTATCAGGTGTCTGTTCTGCACTTTATGAGTTGGGAGGCATGGTCGTGATGCACGATCCATCCGGCTGCAATTCTACCTATAATACACATGATGAAATTCGCTGGTACGATCAGGATAGCCTGATTTTTATTTCAGGTCTGACAGAGATTGATGCGGTCATGGGAAATGACGAAAAATTTTTATCAGATATCAAAGAAGCAGCACGTGAATTTCATCCGAAATTTATCGCACTTGTCAGTTCACCGATTCCATTTATGAATGGAACCGATTTTCCGGCACTGGCGAAAGTGCTGGAAATTGAAACAGGAATACCATCCTTTGCAGTGCCGACAAATGGAATGCATGATTATGTATATGGAGCAGGAATCGCATTCGAAGAAATTGCAAAAAGATTTGTTACAGAAAAGGAAGCAAGAGGAAACTATGCAAAACGGACAGTAAACCTGCTTGGAGCAACACCACTAGATTTTGGTCCATTTCCCAGAGTAGAAGAATTAAAAAATAATCTGGAGAAATGTGGATGGGAGATCCTTTCAACCTGGGCGATGGGAGACAGTTTGGAAGATCTTGTAAAAGCAGGAAATGCAGAGATCAACCTTGTCGTGTCAGCAGTTGGGCTGCGGGCAGCAAAAGCGTTAAAAGAAAAGTTTGGAACCCCTTATGTGATCGGAACCCCTTATAAAGAATATGCAGAGAGAATCAGTGAAGCTTTGGAAAAGAAAATACCTATGCCGGCATTGGAAGATCGAAAAGAATGGGAAAAGAATACAGCTATAGAAGATTGGAAATCACAAATAGTTACTCTGATCGGTGAGCCGGTTACAACAACATCTCTTGCAGCTTTAATTGAAAAAGAATATCACTATAAAACAAAGGTTCTTTGTCCGTTAGAGGAAACGGATGGACTGATTGGAAGTCAGGATTTAAAAGTATGCGGTGAAGAAGAGATGGAAGAGGCATTGAAGGATGCGCAAATTGTTGTAGCGGATCCATTATATCGCCCAATCTGCCCGGCTGAGTGTGAGTTTTATGAGAGAGCACACATAGCATTTTCAGGGAGAATGTTTCTAAAAAATAAATAAGTAGGGAATGGCCTGGATTTTTGAATTGTTGTTTTGATTCCTATGGATCCAGGTCGATTTTTATCATTGACAGTAGCAGTTTATTTTGCTATAGTTAATCCACATCAAAATCTCAGACATATATTTCTATATTTCATTTGTCTGAACATGTTATCGAAGAGATAACAATATCTCATTTTCAAGGCTATATCAGCATGAGATTCCATTTTTGATGATTTAAAAACAAAAGAATAAAAATCAGGGAGGAACTGTCTATGGGAAAAGCAGATGTTAATGTCAATATCTGGCTAAGTGAAAAAAATTGATTCGCAAATTTATTTAATGGTGTGATTTATGGTGGAGAGAATGTGATATTGCCTGAAGATTTACAAGTGATACTAACTATGCTAAAATATAGAAAAGATAAGGATGGATTAAGAAACTACGTTAATCAAAATAAGAAATTCTTTCAAAAGGTTGACCATGAGACAAGTCAGGCGATGAAGGCATTTTTAAATATGAAACATATACCAGGTGAGACCGAGAATAAGGAGGAGACAATCAATATGTGTAAAGCAATTCAGGAAATGTATGACGATGGCGTAAGAGATGGAATGCAGCAGGGAAGGGATGATCTGTTAAAGGAAAAAGTAAAGAGAAAGCTGCAGAAACAAAAATCACTTGAGCAGATTGCGGATGAATTAGAAGAAGATGTCAAGGTGATTCGGAAGATAATAAAAGAAGTACAGTGATACAGCATTTGCTGATTGGTGTTACCGAACCGACAGGAAGTTTTGAATAATGAAAAAGACGGGATGACAGATCAATACTGTCACCCCGTCTTTTTCAGATACCACTTTTCTATCAGGTTGATTATCGCATACAACAGCACTGCAATGATACATAGAATGCAGATACTCATCAGAAGCCAGTCAAGTTTAAATACCTGGCTGGAATAAATGATCAGGTATCCAAGTCCGCTTCTTGCGGCTAGAAATTCACCGATGATAACTCCGACAAGACAAAGTCCAATATTGACTTTCATATTACTGATGATTGCCGGAATGGAACCAGGAAGAACCACCTTGGTCAGCGTATGCCTGCGTTTTCCATGTAGTGTGTAGATCAGACGAATTTTTTCCTGGTCGATCGTAGAAAAACTGGTGTAGAGGTTCAGGATACTTCCGAAAATTGCAACGGACATTCCGGCAACAACAATGGTTGTGGTATTAGCACCCAGCCAGACAATAAGTAAGGGAGCCAGGGCGGATTTTGGCAGGCTGTTCAGGACAACCATGTAAGGGTCAAGAATTTCGGAGAGTCCATGGAAACACCAGAGGAGGATTGCAATCAGAATGCTGGTAAGCGTGACCAGAAGAAAGCTGACAAGTGTCTCATACAGGGTAATTCCAATATGGTGAAAGACAGAACCATCCTCTGTCATTTTCAGAAAACAGGTTACGATACGGGAAGGGCTGCTGAAGATAAAGGAATCAACAACTCCGGTATCGGCACAGATTTCCCATTGTAACAGGAATAAGAAAAGAATCAGAATCCGCAGAAAGACGACCATCCGTCGGCGTCTGCGGATTTTTTTGAGAAAACGAAGATGCTCAGTTGTCATGGTTTAGCTCCTTCCAGATTTGATTAAAGTAGTGTTTGAATTCAGGTGCATTCCGCCGATTTAAAGGTGTGTCTTGTTCTAATTTAAAGAAAATCGGAATTTCGCAACGGACTTTGGCAGGACGGTTGGTGAGGACAATGACCCGGTCGGAAAGGCTGATTGCTTCCGATAGATCATGAGTGACAAGAAGTGCGGTCTTTCCACTCTGTCGGATAATCTGGCCGATGTCGTCGCTGACGGTCAGCCTGGTCTGATAATCCAGAGCGGAAAAGGGCTCATCAAGCAGTAAGAGTTGCGGATCAGGCAGCAGAGTCCGAATCAGGGCGGCACGCTGGCGCATTCCTCCGGAAAGCTGGGAGGGACGTGCAGAAGCAAATTGTTTTAAACCATATTGTTCGAGAAGCTCATACGCACGTTTTTTGGTTGCAGTATTCAGTGTGCCGCAGATTTCCGGACCGAGGGTGACATTCCGGTAAATACTGCGCCAGTCCAGTAAATGATCGTGTTGGAGCATATAGCCAATCACGGGGGAATTTTCCTTGAGAGGGATACCATTTAACAGGATTTCTCCTGCATCTGGCTTCATCAATCCACAGATCAGGGAGAGAAGTGTAGATTTGCCGCATCCGGAAGGACCGACAACTGCTGTGAAGGTTCCAGGTTGCACGGAAAAGGAAAGATCAGATAAAGCCCTTGTTTCTGCGTCCAATGTGTGATAAGAATAATATATGTTATGAAGTTCCAGAAGAGAATTCATTGAAGACTCCATTTCAGTAGTAGTTAATGTTATGATATGTAAAAATAATCCTGAGAGTGAATCAATGAACATGTCAGGCGTTTTAGAAAAAAGGAATGATTGATCTGGAACAAAGATACAGGAGAATGATGAAAATGAACTTACAGAAAATAAACTATCAGAAAGAACTGGAGAAGCTTCTGACAAGACTGGAAAAGGAAGAAAAAGTACCAACTCTTTTACTACATAGTTGCTGCGCACCGTGCAGTAGTTATGTATTAGAGTATTTATCACAGTATTTTAAAATCACTGTCTTCTATTATAATCCCAATATTTATCCGGAAAGTGAATACACAAAGCGCATCCTGGAACAACAGAAATTGATTGAAGAGATGCATTTCCGGTATCCGGTATCATTTTTAGCCGGTAAATATGACCGCGACCGGTTCTATGAGATGGCAAAAGGACTGGAAGAAGTGAAAGAGGGCGGTTCCAGATGCATGGGATGCTATGAACTTCGTCTGAAGGAATCCGCAGAAATTGCAGTAGCCGGAGAATTCGACTATTTTACAACAACACTTAGCATAAGTCCGATGAAGAATGCGCAGAAGTTGAATGAAATCGGACAACGTGTCGGTGAAGAATATGGTGTACAGTATCTGCTTTCTGATTTCAAGAAGAAGAACGGATATAAGAGATCCATCGAACTGTCTGGGATCTATGGTCTTTACCGTCAGGATTATTGTGGATGTGAGTTCTCCTATAAAGCGCGTCAGGCAGAAAAATGTGTGTGAAATGACGGAAGAAGCAATCAAAATAGCAGAAAATAAGAAAAAATCTACAGAATTCGTCGAAATCAGGTATATTTTGCAAGTTTATAGTAGACATTTGACACTTTAGTGTGATAAACTAATGGGCAAATACGATATAATAGAAAAGGGGAAAGACAGATGGCACAGTTATGGGGCGGTCGTTTTACAAAAGAGACAGATCAGCTGGTTTATAATTTTAACGCATCCATCTCTTTCGACAAGAGATTCTATGAGCAGGATATCCGAGGAAGTATTGCACATGTGACAATGCTTGCAAAGCAGGGAATTCTGACTGAGGATGAGAAGAAGCAGATTATTGACGGACTGAACGGGATCCGTGAGGATGTGGAAAACGGAACACTTGAGATTACAGATAAATATGAAGATATTCACAGCTTTGTTGAGGCAAACCTGATCGACCGGATCGGGGATGCAGGAAAGAAGCTGCATACAGGAAGAAGCAGAAACGACCAGGTTGCACTGGATATGAGACTTTATACAAGAGATGAGATTATTGAGCTTGACGGACTCTTGAAAGAGATTCTGGAAGTTCTTCTGAAACTGATGAAAGAGAATGTCGAAACTTACATGCCGGGATTTACACATCTTCAGAAAGCACAGCCGATCACTCTTGCACATCATATGGGAGCTTATTTCGAGATGTTCAAGCGTGACAGATCCAGAATGAAAGACATTTATAAGAGAATGAATTACTGTCCGCTGGGAGCCGGAGCGCTTGCCGGAACAACTTATCCGCTTGACAGAGAGTACACGGCAGAGCTTCTGGATTTTGCAGGACCGACACTGAACAGTATGGATTCTGTATCTGACAGAGATTATCTGATCGAGCTTTTGTCAGCGATGTCAACTGTGATGATGCATCTGAGCAGATTCTCAGAGGAAGTGATCATCTGGAATTCCAACGAATATCAGTTTGTGGATATTGATGACGCTTACAGTACAGGAAGCAGTATCATGCCACAGAAGAAGAACCCGGATATTGCAGAGCTTGTCCGTGGTAAGACAGGAAGAGTTTACGGAGCATTGACCTCTCTTCTGACAACGATGAAGGGAATTCCGCTTGCTTATAATAAAGACATGCAGGAAGACAAAGAACTCGTATTTGACGCAATTGATACAACAAAAGGATGTCTGGCACTCTTTACAGGAATGCTTAAGACAATGAAGTTTAACGATGCACGCATGGAAGAGAGTGCGAAGCATGGATTTACCAATGCGACAGATGCAGCAGATTATCTGGTGAATCATGGAGTTCCGTTCCGTGATGCACATGGAATCGTTGGACAACTCGTACTGTACTGCATTGAGCATAAGAAAGCACTGGATGATATGACAATGGAAGAATTCAAAGCCATCTCACCGGTGTTTGAAGAAGATATTTATGATGCGATCAGCATGAAGACCTGTGTAGAGATGAGAAATACGATCGGTGCACCGGGAAAAGCGGCAATGGAGAAAGTGATCGCAATCGAAGAAGCTTATCTTGTGACAGAGTAATGGATCATCACAGCGAGCAAAAATAACTGAATATTTTCTTTCATTATATAATGGGAATTGAAAGAGAACGTTTGGATAGAAAATAGAAAATAAGAAGAAAAGGGAGAAGAAAACAATGGAGCAGAAATTAAAAGTAGGTATCCTTGGAGCAACAGGTATGGTAGGACAGAGATTTATTTCTCTGCTTGAGAACCATCCATGGTTTGAAGTTGTAACAGTAGCAGCAAGCCCTCGTTCCGCAGGTAAGACATATGAAGAAGCAGTAGGTGACCGCTGGAAAATGGATACACCGATGCCAGAAGCAGTTAAGAAGCTGGTAGTCCTGAATGTAAATGATGTAGAGCATGTAGCATCTACAGTTGATTTTGTATTCAGTGCAGTGGATATGTCTAAAGACGAGATCAAAGCAATTGAAGAAGCATATGCGAAGACAGAGACACCGGTTGTATCTAACAACAGTGCACACCGCTGGACACCGGATGTACCGATGGTAGTACCGGAGATCAATGCAGATCATTTTGAAGTGATCAAAGATCAGAAGAAACGTCTTGGAACAACACGCGGATTCATTGCAGTAAAACCAAACTGCTCAATCCAGAGCTATGCACCTTGCCTTGCAGCATGGAAAGAGTTCGGACCAAAAGAACTGGTTGTTACAACATACCAGGCAATCTCCGGAGCAGGTAAGACATTCAAAGACTGGCCGGAAATGGTTGGAAATATTATCCCATTCATTGGTGGAGAAGAAGAGAAGAGCGAGCAGGAGCCGCTTCGTGTACTTGGTAAAGTAGAGAACGGACAGATCGTGAAAGCAGAGCTTCCGAAGATCACATGCCAGTGCGTGCGTGTACCGGTTCTGAACGGACATACAGCAGCAGTATTCATCAACTTCGAGAAGAAGCCTACAAAAGAGCAGCTGATCGAGAAGCTTGTAGCATTCAAGGGATTCCCACAGGAAGCAGAACTTCCGAGTGCTCCGAAGCAGTTTATCCAGTATCTTGAAGAGGACAATCGTCCACAGGTAACAGAGGATGTGAACTACGAGCGTGGAATGGGCGTATCTATCGGACGTCTGAGAGAAGATACAATGTTCGATTATAAGTTTATCGGACTGTCCCATAACACAGTAAGAGGTGCAGCAGGTGGAGCAGTTCTCTGTGCAGAGGCATTGACAGCAAAAGGATATATTGCAGCAAAATAAGAAAATAGAAAAAGGCAGTGGCAGTACAAAAATAGTCACTGCCTTTTATACGTATACAAATCGGGAAGGCAGCTGCCAGTCCGATGAAAGAAAATGGGGATAAAAATAAAAATGGTATGAGCAGGAGGATTTTATGGAGAAGGAGAAAAAAGGAAGAGCGATTGCACTACTTCCAATAGGAGTGTTTTTGATCATTTTTCTTGGCGCAGGAATTGTGTTCCAGGATTTTTATGCGATGCCGGCGATCGTTGCGTTTTTGATCGCATTGTTTGTTGCATTTTTGCAGAATAAAGAATTGAGTTTTAACAAGAAGATTGAAGTGATTGCCAAAGGTGTTGGTGAGGAAAACATCATTACGATGAGCCTGATCTTTCTCTGCGCCGGAGGTTTTTCAGGTGCAGTTACTGCAGCCGGCGGAGTAGACAGTACAGTCAATTTAGGATTGTCATTGATCCCGGCACATTTTGCAGTTGCAGGTCTGTTTCTGATCGGATGTTTTATTTCGGTTTCTATGGGAACTTCCATGGGAACGATTGCAGCACTTGCACCGATCGCAGTTGGAATCAGTGAAAAGACAGGATTTGCACTTAGTATCTGCATCGGAGCAGTTGTGTGTGGAGCTATGTTTGGAGATAACCTTTCTATGATCTCTGATACAACAATTGCAGCAGTTAAGACACAGGGATGTGAAATGAAAGACAAGTTTAAGGCAAACTTTTTCATCGTTCTTCCGGCAGCGATTATTACAGTATTAATCTTCTGGCTGGCAACAAGAAATATGAGCTTCCAGCTTGAAGAGAATCTTAATTACAGCCTTTGGGAAGTTCTTCCGTATATGGTAGTTCTTCTTGGAGCACTTATTGGAATTAATGTATTTGTTGTATTGATCAGTGGAATTGTGATTTCCCTGATTGTAGGCGTAAGCATGGGACATATTGCACTTTCTGAGATGTTCCAGGTGGTAGGAAGTGGTGTAACATCAATGTATGATATCACAGTTATTTCTATTATTGTAGCATGTATCGTATCACTGGTTAAAGAGCATGGTGGAATTCAGTTCATTCTGAATTTGATCAAGAGCAATATTAATGGAAGAAGAGGAGCAGAGTTCGGAATCGCACTTCTTGCGCTTTTTGTTGATGCATGTACAGCGAATAATACAGTTGCAATTGTTATGACAGGACCAATCGCAAAAGAAATCAGTGAAGAGTTTGATGTAGATCCGAGAAGATCAGCCTCACTTCTGGATATGTTTACTTCTGTTGGACAGGGAATCATTCCTTACGGAGCACAGCTTCTCTCAGCAGCAACATTGACCGGACTGACACCGCTTCAGATTATTCCGAATCTGTATTATCCGCTTCTTATGGGAGTATGCGGAGTTTTGGCAATCATCTTCCGGCCACAGAGTAAAAAACTACAGTAAAGTAAAGTGGTAACTTAAAAAAGCGAAAATAATATATTTCCTTGTGGTATAAGAAAAGTTGTGTTATACTTGCAGACAAGAGTGATTTTCACTGGAAACTATAAGTAAGAAATCAAAATAAAAGAGGGATGTAAGGATGAATCTATTATACAAAAGCACCAGAAATTCAGACAAGACTGTTACAGCTTCACAGGCCATCTTAAAGGGACTGGCTGATGACGGAGGACTGTTTGTTCCTGTATCCGTTCCGAAGTTGGATGTAACAATGGATGAACTTAAAGACATGTCTTATCAGGAGACAGCTTATGCAGTTATGAAACAGTTCTTTACAGATTTTACAGAAGAAGAACTGAAACACTGCATCAACAGTGCTTATGATTCAAAGTTTGATACAGAAGTGATCGCACCACTTGTGAAGGTGGGAGATACTTATCATCTGGAACTGTTCCACGGAGCAACGATCGCATTTAAAGATATGGCACTTTCTATCCTGCCGCATCTGATGATCACTTCCGCAAGAAAGAACCAGGTGAAAAATGATATCGTGATCCTGACAGCAACTTCCGGAGATACAGGTAAGGCTGCACTTGCAGGTTTTGCAGATGTTCCGGGAACAAAGATCATCGTGTTCTATCCAAAGGGAGGCGTAAGCCACGTTCAGGAATTACAGATGGTGACACAGAAGGGAGAGAATACTTCTGTTGTAGCAATCCATGGTAACTTTGATAACGCACAGAGCGGTGTGAAGGCAATCTTTGAAGACAAAGAGCTGGCAGCAGAATTAGATGCGAAGGGATATCAGTTCTCATCAGCAAACTCCATCAATATCGGACGTCTTGTACCGCAGGTTGTTTATTATGTATATGCTTATGCAAAGCTGCTTGAGAATGAAGAGATCCAGGCAGGCGAGGAGATCAATGTCACAGTTCCGACAGGAAACTTTGGAAATATCCTTGCTGCATATTATGCAAAACAGATGGGCGTGCCGATCGCAAAACTGATCTGTGCTTCTAATGATAACAAGGTTCTCTTTGATTTCTTCCAGACAGGTGTCTATGACAGAAACAGAGAATTTATCTTGACATCTTCTCCATCCATGGACATTCTGATCTCCAGCAACCTGGAGCGTCTGATCTACACAATCGCAGGACAGGATGCACAGAAGGATGCAGAGCTTATGACACAGCTGAAAGAAAAAGGTGTTTATGAGATCACAGCTGAGATGAAGGAAGGTCTGAAAGACTTTGTCGGAGGATTTGCGACAGAAGAAGAAGTGAAAGAGACGATCCATGACACATATCAGAAGACAGGATATGTGATGGATACTCATACAGCAGTTGCTGCACATGTATGTGCACAGTATCGTAAAGATACACAGGATGAAAAGAAGTGTCTGGTTGCTTCCACAGCAAGTCCGTACAAGTTCGTACGCAACGTTATGACAGCAATTGATCCAAAGTATGATGAGATGGAAGATTTCGCACTGATCGATGAGCTTGAGAAAGTATCAGGCTTCCCGATTCCAAATGCAATCAAAGAAATCCGTGATGCAGAGGTTCGTCATACAACAGAGTGTGATGCAGATCAGATGAAAGAGACAGTAAAAAATATTCTTGGGGTGTAAAAAATGAATAACAGCATGTGGGGATTTATAGGTATTTTTGTTCTATGTTGTGGAATTTACGCATTGTATTCCTTTGTTATAATGAAAGTAAAGGGCGAGATCAATGCATCAATTCTCCTGGGAAAAGATTATACTTATAAAAAATGTAAGGACAAAGAGGCCTATATAGCAAAAACAGCTCCGGCACTTTTTGTCTTTGGACTAGTATCTGTAATCTATGGAGTGATCGATGTGATTCACTGTTATGTCCATACAATGACAATAGTAGATACAGTTGCAATGATTATTTTTCTTATTGTATTGATCTGGTTCGGTGTTTATACAAGAAATCTCAGAAACAGATATTATTAAAAATGTCAGTTCCGTTTCTTTTGCTGACAGAAATGTAAAATCCACATATTTACAGTTGTAAAAATAATGTGGATGGAGTATAATAGCAATAGGTTAAGAAAGAAGAAAAACCTGAAATGTGCGAGAACCCTGATATTTTGAACCTACATTATTTAAAAAGGGATTCCGATAAGACTGAGTAATATGCCAGGCCTCCGTTTTTGCAGTGGACGGCAGAAAAGCAGGATGAGGTTGCCCACCTAGCCGTGGCTAGGACTCAAAATACAGGGAACGGCATTTTGGGGATTAGACAAAAGATAAAGTTAAGGGACAGCTGAAGAGATTCGGCTGTCTTTCTTTTTTGCTTGAATATTGAGAATAGTTATGGTATTATCCATGAAGTAACAATTTCGTGACGGCTTAGAAGAAACATAAGACGTTCTGAGTATTTAACCTGGGGAGTTAAAGAAAATGGAGAAGTTTAATAAGATAAAAGAGCGCGGATTGCGAATTGCAGCTACCGTGAGTTCGCATCACACGGGAGCTTTCGCAGCACAGGCGGCATATTTCTTTGTGCTTTCATTGATTCCTATCTTTATGTTGCTTTTAACAATGGTACAATTTACACCAGTGACGAAAGCGGATGTGATGGAGGCTGTACTTCCGGTATTTCCATCCACAGTCAGCCCAATGATTGAAAGTATTGTGAATCAGGTATATATGACATCTAGTTCAATCATCCCTGTGACAATTTTAGTTGCATTGTGGTCAGCTGGAAAGGGTGTACTTTCAGTAACCTATGGATTGAACTGTATTTATGAAAATACAGAGACAAGAAATTATTTTTATCTGCGTGCAAGAGCATGCCTTTATACATTTTTGTTCCTTGTGGCAATCATGCTTTCACTGGTACTTTCCGTATTCGGTAACAGTATCAGTGTGATCGTTTATGAACATGCACCATTTTTAAGCAAGGTGATTCACAAGGTTGTTCAGCTGCGTATTTATTTTACGCTTCCGTTGTTGACATTTTTCTGGGATTTGGTATATAAGTTCCTTCCGAACCGTGGAGCAGCAGGGAAGACTACACTTCGGAAACAGCTGCCGGGAGCTTTCTTTACTGCCTGCGGGTGGATGGCACTTTCCTTTATCTTTTCCATCTATTTGGATATTTTTAAAGGATTCACTAATATGTATGGAAGCTTTACGACGATTATCCTTGTTATGCTTTGGCTGTATGGCTGTATGTATATTATTCTTCTTGGAGGCGAGATCAATGCGATCCTCGAGGGATTTAGGAGCAGAAGGTCTTGACAAAAAGAGATGCTGTGTTAAAATAGACTGGTAAATTCACTTAGACAATTAGAAAAGTTTATTAGATTTGAAAAGCGAAGATCGTGCACAGTAGAGACCTGTTTTCTTGCAGAGAGAGAGAATCATCGGCTGAAAGTTCTCTTAAGTTCAGATAGCGATTGAAATTCACACGTGAGCTGTATTTTTGAAAGGAAGCATCTAAGGGACAGTCAGGAGAACGGATATGTCCGGATGTGAAAAGTAGAGAATGCCGTATGTTGTACGTTACACAATTTAGAGTGCCTGTAGATGGATTACAGGAATCAGGGTGGTACCGCGAGTGATTCAGACCTCGTCCCTTTTGGGATGGGGTCTTTCTTTATGAAAACGTTCGTCCCTGATAAGTGAGTTAAGAAAGGAGAAAACGATGAAAGAAAGACTGGAACAGATTAAAGCGGAAGCAGTCGCAAGAATTCAGGAGGCTGACGTTCCGGAGAAACTCAATGACGTGCGTGTAAAGTTTCTTGGTAAAAAAGGTGAACTGACAGCTGTATTAAAAGGAATGAAAGATGTTGCACCGGAGGAACGTCCGAAGGTTGGACAGCTTGTGAATGATACAAGAGCAGCAATTGAGGAACTCTTAGAGGAATCTAAGACAAGAATGGAGAAAGCGATCCGTGAGGAGAAGCTGAAAGCAGAAGTGATCGATGTTACACTTCCATCTAAGAAGAACAGTGTAGGACATAGACATCCGAACACAATCGCACTGGAAGAAGTAGAGCGTATCTTCGTAGGCATGGGATATGAAGTTGTAGAAGGACCGGAAGTTGAGTATGATCTGTACAACTTTGAGAAGCTGAACATTCCGGCAGATCATCCGGCAAAGGATGAGCAGGATACTTTCTATATTAACAAAGATATCGTACTTCGTACACAGACATCTCCGGTACAGGCCCGTGTGATGGAGCAGGGAAAACTTCCGATTCGTATGATCGCACCGGGACGTGTATTCCGTTCTGACGAAGTAGATGCAACACATTCACCATCCTTCCATCAGATTGAGGGTCTTGTGATCGACAAGAACATTTCCTTCGCTGACCTGAAAGGAACACTTGAAGTATTCGCAAAAGAGCTGTTTGGACCGGACACAAAGACAAAATTCCGTCCACATCATTTCCCATTTACAGAGCCAAGTGCAGAGGTGGATGTAAGCTGCTTCAAGTGTGGCGGCAAGGGATGTCGTTTCTGTAAAGGATCAGGCTGGATCGAGATTCTTGGATGTGGTATGGTTCACCCACATGTTCTTGAGATGTGCGGAATCGATCCGGAAGAGTACAACGGATTTGCATTCGGTGTAGGACTTGAGCGTATCGCTCTTCTGAAATACGAAATCGACGATATGCGTTTATTATACGAGAACGACATCAGATTTTTGAAACAGTTCTAGTGAGAACAGCAGAAAAACAAGCACGAGCGAAGTGAGTATTTGTTTTTCTGTTCGAACGGTGCGATAAAATCTTTCAGCGGCACGAATGTGGCGCAGCAACGGCGCAGAGCCGTTGGATTTTAGAGCCTCCCTTTTGAACAGAACAAAAATAGAAATAAGGAGATATAAAATGGATACTTCATTATCATGGATCAAAGCGTATGTCCCGGATCTTGACGTGACAGCGCAGGAATATACAGATGCAATGACTCTGACAGGAACAAAGGTTGAAGGATTCGAGGAGCTGGATGCAGACCTTGACAAGATCGTTGTGGGTCAGATTGAGAAAATTGAGAAACACCCGGATGCGGATAAGCTGGTAGTTTGCCAGGTTAATATCGGAGCTGAGGTTATTCAGATCGTAACAGGTGCAAAAAATGTGTTCGAGGGAGCGAAAGTTCCTGTTGTATTAGACGGTGGACGCGTTGCAGGCGGACATGAGCCGGGACAGAGAGTTGCCGGTGGAATTAAGATCAAGAAAGGAAAACTCCGTGGAGTTCCAAGTTACGGAATGATGTGTTCTATCGAAGAACTTGGTTCTACAAAGGAGATGTATCCGGAACAGCCGGAGAATGGTATTTACATTTTCCCGGAGGACACAGAGGTTGGAGCAGATGCAGTAGAGCTTCTTGGTCTTCATGATGTTGTTTTCGAATATGAGATCACATCAAACCGTGTAGACTGCTACAGTGTAGTAGGTATCGCACGTGAAGCAGCAGCTACATTTAATAAAGAGTTTAAACCACCGGTTGTGACAGAGACAGGAAATGATGAGGATGTTAATGACTATGTAAAGGTGACTGTAGAGAATACGGATCTGTGTTCCAGATACTGCGCAAGAGCGGTTAAGAATATTAAGATCGGACCATCACCAAAGTGGTTACAGCGCAGACTGTCATCTGTTGGAATCCGTCCGATCAACAACCTGGTTGATATTACAAACTATGTAATGGAAGAGTACGGACAGCCAATGCATGCTTATGATCTTGATACACTTGCAGGACATCAGATCGTAGTTAAGAATGCACAGGATGGAGAGAAGTTCGTTACACTGGATGGACAGGAAAGAACAATGGACAAAGATGTTCTGATGATCTGTGACGGAGAAAAAGCTGTTGGAATCGCCGGAATCATGGGAGGAGAGAATTCCATGATCACAGATAACGTGAAGACAATGCTTTTTGAGGCAGCTTGTTTTGACGGGGTGAACATCCGTAAGTCCAGTAAGCGTGTCGGACTTCGTACAGATGCTTCCGGTAAGTTTGAGAAGGGACTTGATCCGAACAATGCGATGGCAGCACTGAACCGTGCCTGCCAGCTTGTAGAAGAGCTTGGAGCAGGTGAAGTTGTCGGAGGAGCAATTGACGTATACAGCAAGAAGAAAGAGCCTGTACGTGTTCCATTTGATGCAGAGAAGATCAACCGCATGCTCGGAACAAATATTTCTGAGGAAGATATGCTTGGATATTTCAAGAAAATCGATCTTGATTACGATGCAGAGACAAAAGAAGTGATCGCACCGACATTCCGTCACGATCTGTTCAGATTAGCTGACCTTGCAGAGGAAGTTGCAAGATTTTTTGGATATGACAATATCCCGACAACACTTCCGTCTGGAGAGGCTACAACAGGTAAGCTTCCGTTCAAGCTTCGTATTGAGCAGGTCGCAAGTGATATTGCTGAGTTCTGTGGATTCAGCCAGGGAATGTCTTATTCCTTCGAAAGTCCGAAGGTATTTGACAAGCTTCTTCTTCCAGAAGATTCCAAGCTTCGCAATGCGATTTCCATTATGAATCCACTTGGGGAAGATTACAGTATTATGCGTACAACCTCCTTAAACGGTATGCTGACTTCTCTTGCAACAAACTACAACAGAAGAAACAAGAATGTCCGTCTGTATGAGATGGGTAATATTTATATTCCGCAGGAGCTTCCACTGACAGAGCTTCCGGATGAGAGAATGCAGTTTACACTTGGAATGTATGGAGATGGAGATTTCTTCAACATGAAAGGTGTAGTGGAAGAGTTCTTTGAGAAAATCGGTATGAAGGGCAGAGAGAAATACGATCCGAATGCAGGAAAGTCATTCCTTCACCCGGGACGCCAGGCAAACATCATTTATGATGGAAAAGTAGTTGGATATCTTGGAGAAGTTCATCCGGAAGTTGCTGATATCTATGGAATCGGTGAGCGCGCATATGTTGCAGTTCTGGATATGCCTGAAATCATCCCATATGCTACATTTGACAGAAAATACACAGGAATTGCAAAATATCCTGCAGTGACAAGAGATATCAGTATGGTTGTTCCGAAAGAAATCCTTGTCGGACAGATTGAAGATGTGATTGAGAAAAAGGGCGGCGCTCATTTAGAGAGCTTTAACCTGTTTGACATCTATGAAGGTGCTCAGATCAAAGCAGGATTCAAGTCAGTTGCTTATTCTATCGTATTCCGTGCAAAGGATAAGACATTGGAAGAAGCTGAAATTACAGCAGCAATGGATCGCATTCTTTCCGGTCTGGAAGAACTTGGTATTGAGTTGAGAAAGTAAGAAGAGAGGGTAAGAGCATTGAAAACAAGTGATTTTTATTATGATCTTCCGGAGGAACTGATCGCACAGGATCCTTTGGAGGACCGCTCTTCCTCCCGCCTTATGATACTTGATAAAGAGACAGGGAAGACAGAGCATCATGTATTTCGTGAGATTATCGATGAACTGAATCCAGGAGATTGTCTGGTTATCAATGATACGAAAGTAATTCCGGCCAGACTGATCGGAGCAAAGGAAGACACCGGAGCAAAGATAGAAGTGCTTCTTTTAAAACGAGGAGCAGATGATGTCTGGGAGACATTGGTAAAGCCTGGAAAAAAGGCAAGACCGGGAGCAAGAATCAGCTTTGGAGACGGCCTGCTTGTCGGAGAAGTTATGGATGTAGTGGAGGAAGGAAATCGTCTGATCCATTTTGAATACGAAGGAATCTTCGAGGAGATTCTGGACCAGTTAGGACAGATGCCGCTTCCACCGTATATTACACATCAGCTTCAGGATAAGGACAGATATAATACTGTCTATGCGGTACACTCAGGTTCTGCGGCAGCACCGACGGCCGGACTTCATTTCACACCGGAGCTTTTGGAAGAGATTCGCGCGAAAGGTGTGGAGATCGCGCCGGTTACACTTCATGTCGGACTTGGAACGTTCCGTCCGGTGAAGGTAGATGATGTGGAGCATCACCATATGCATTCAGAATTTTATATGATTACTGAAGAGTCTGCACAGAAAATCAACCATGCAAAAGAAGCAGGACATCGTGTCATCTGTGTCGGAACAACAAGCTGCAGAACAATCGAATCCGCTGCCGATGAGAATGGAAGATTAAAAGAATGCAGTGGTTGGACAGAAATCTTTATCTATCCGGGATATCAGTTCAAGATTCTGGATGCGCTGATCACGAACTTCCATCTGCCGGAATCTACACTGATCATGCTTGTTTCTGCATTAGCCGGAAAAGAGCATGTGATGGCAGCGTATGAGGAGGCAGTAAAAGAAAGATATCGTTTCTTCAGTTTTGGGGATGCGATGTTCATACGATAGAAAGGGACAACCTATGTCAGAAAATGATTTTATCATTGTAGATGAAGAAGAGACAAACAAGGAAGACAACAGACAGGACACTGGCAGGGAAGAAGAAAAAAAAGAAGTGACAACTTCTGACCATTCTGAAAAAGATGATGACGGATATGAGAGAATATGTTTTATTTGTCATCGCCCGGAGAGTGTGACGGGAAAGATGGTTGAACTTCCGAATAATATCGCGGTGTGTCCGGACTGTATGCAGAGAAGCTTTGATATGATGAACAATAGTTCGATGGATCTGAGCAAGATGATGAACATTCCGGGCGTACAGTTTTTGAACCTTTCGGATCTTGATAATCTGCAGCCAAAGGCACAGAAGATCAAACAGAAGAAGAAAAAACCGAAAGAATTCAAACAGCTGGATATTAAAAAGATTCCGGCGCCTCATAAGATCAAAGCCCGTCTGGATGAATATATTGTCGGACAGGAGCATGCAAAGAAAGCAATCTCTGTAGCGGTATATAATCATTATAAACGTGTGGCAACCGGAACAATGGATGAGATTGAGATAGAGAAATCAAATATGCTCATGATTGGGCCTACAGGATGTGGTAAAACATATCTGGTTAAGACACTGGCGAAGCTTTTAGATGTGCCGTTGGCGATCACAGATGCAACATCTCTTACAGAGGCAGGATATATCGGTGATGACATCGAAAGTGTTGTTTCCAAGCTTCTTGCAGCAGCAGACAACGATGTTGAGCGGGCGGAACAGGGAATTATTTTTATCGATGAGATCGATAAGATTGCCAAGAAAAAAACTTCCAGTCAGAGAGATGTGAGTGGTGAATCTGTGCAGCAGGGAATGCTCAAACTCTTAGAGGGAAGTGAAGTTGAAGTTCCGGTAGGAGCAAACAGCAAGAATGCAATGGTTCCGCTCACAACAGTGAATACAAAAAATATTCTGTTTATCTGTGGAGGTGCATTCCCGGATCTTGAAGACATTATCAAAGAGCGTCTGCAGAAGAAAACGTCGATGGGATTCAATGCAGAACTGAAAGATACAGTCGAGCATGATGAAGAGCTGCTCTCTAAGGTGACAATTGAGGACTTAAGAAAATTCGGTATGATCCCGGAGTTCTTAGGACGTCTTCCGATTGTATTTACATTAAAGGGACTCGACAAAGAGATGCTTGTCAAGATTTTAAAAGAGCCGAAAAATGCAATTTTAAAACAGTATCAGAAGCTGTTGGCATTGGATGAGGTAAAACTTGAGTTTGATGACAGCGCATTAGAAGCAATTGCAGAAAAGGCAATGGAAAAAGATACCGGAGCCAGAGCACTGCGTGCGATCATTGAGGAATTTATGCTGGATATTATGTATGAGATTCCGAAAGATGATAATATTGGAGAAGTAACAATTACAAGAGCTTATATAGAAGGTACCGGCGGACCGGTTATTCAGTTGAGAGGTCAGGCAGTACCGAGGTTAGATGGATAAAGTGAGATTTTAGAAAGAGAAGTTTTGTTCAAAAATCTGAAAACTGATTGGGGAATTAGTTTAAAAAAATCACAAAAAGGAAGAGAGAAAAATGGACACATACAGATACTTACTGGATTTAGCAATTATTCTTATATCTACAAAATTACTTGGACTATTAACAAGACGAGTACAGATGCCGCAGGTTGTTGGCGCACTTCTGGCGGGATTGATCCTCGGACCGGCAGGATTTGGAATTCTGTCAGAGACTTCATTTATCCATGAAGTTGCAGAAATCGGAGTTATTGTTCTGATGTTTACTGCAGGTATGGAGACGGATATCAAAGAGCTGAAAGCAAGTGGAAAAGCTTCTTTTATTATTGCTCTTTGTGGTGTGATCGTTCCACTGATCGGAGGTTATGGTGTTGCCTGGTTCTTTAACCGTCCAAACATGGCAGGAAGTAACCTGTCATCCCCTGTAGTTCTTCAGAATGTCTTTATTGGAGTTGTACTCACAGCAACGTCTGTAAGTATTACGGTAGAGACATTGAAAGAATTAGGAGCATTGAAGAGCCGTTCAGGAAATGCAATCCTTGGTGCTGCGATCATTGATGACGTTCTCGGTATTATCGCACTGACAATCGTTACAAGTCTTGCAGATGATTCTGTAAAGATTGGAATGGTTCTGATTAAAATCGTGGGATTCTTCGTATTTTCAGGTGTTGTAGGATTTGTTTTCTATAAGATGTATAAGAAATGGGTTGACGGAGCTGAGAAGGAACTGCATCGTCATACGATTATTGCATTTGTATTCTGCCTGCTTATGGCATTTATCGCAGAAGAAGTTTTCGGTGTTGCAGATATTACAGGTGCATATATCGCAGGATTAATTATTTCCAACGTACAGAGATCTACTTATCTGGAGTCTAAGTTTGATACGTTGTCTTACCTGCTTCTGTCACCGGTATTTTTCGCAAGTATCGGTCTGAAGGTAAACCTTCCACAGATGTCAGTATCCATCATTATGTTCGCAGTTGTTCTTACAGTTGTGGCAGTTCTTACTAAGATAGTCGGCTGTGGACTTGGTGCAAAGATTTGTGGTTACAAGAATTATCAGGCGAAACGAATCGGAGTGGGAATGATCTCCCGTGGTGAGGTTGCCTTGATCGTAGCAAGTAAAGGTTCCGCACTCGGACTTATGAGTTCTTCCATCTTAGGACCGGTTATCGTAGTGGTTGTTATTACAACAGTCATCACACCGATTCTTCTGAAAGTAGTGTTCGCTCCTGGAACAGGACCGTCAACACAGGTAGAAGATGCTAAGAAGGTTACAAGCTACTATGAGAATCGAGAAGATAACAGATAGAACAAAAGAGAAAAGAATCGATAAAAGATATTGTAGAAACTTTGAGGTCATGGGACAGTTAAAGCTGTCTCATGACCTCAAATGTGTTATAGAGGTTTAATTGTCCGTATCCCCACTCACGGTTAGGGTATTCCATACTGTCTGGTCGGATGGCTCCAAGAATAAGAAGGCTTTTGATCTGGAATACGTCGATGCCGGGCATTTTGCGTTCATAGAGCTGCCATTCTAACATAAGTGCGACTGCCCCGGCGGTGATAGCAGCTGCGGCGCAGGAGCCGCTGCGCACAGCAAAACGGTCTCCTGGAAGAGCTCCTTTGATATTAATCCCGGGAGCAGTGATGGAAGGATTTTCAAATCTTGTTCTTGTATAGCCGCGTCCGGATGCCTGGGCGACTGCACCATTGCTGCCGTCGTAATAGGAGACCGTCAGAGGACTAGGGGCATTGGCCGGGTTTGTAAGAGTCGTGTAAGGATCTGATTCAAGGAAATAGACTTCTCCGTCTAAAAATTCTGTGACAGGAAGCCAGATATGGAAATCACCATTAATCAGGCGGGTCGGTTCTACGATGATTTTCCAGATGCCTTCTGCCGGGGTACGGAAACGGAAGAAGATGAGTTCAGAGTTTGCTTTTTCGACCAGAAGCCGGTAGTCAACAGAGACGCGGGTCTTTTCAAAGAGAAAATCAATGTCTGCGCTTGTGCCTACATGAAATGGAATTTTGGATGTATTTTCCCCGGACGGTGAAATAATTGAAATTGAGAAGAGATTGGGGATCAGTACCCAAAGTTCCAAAGTGAAACCGGATACATTTTCACCAACCCGGATCTCTACAGTTTTACGGTCATTTTCTGACTGGATCGTATTGAAATAATGATGACGTTTGTCTGCTTCATTTCCCGTGCCGACCACAGCAATCCGGTCGGGCATCAGACTGTAGCTGCCAAGTAATGCGGGAAGCGGAAGCGTGCCGACATGACCGCCAAGATTAGAGCCTACAGTGATACACATGACAAGTGGAAGATCCAGTTCATCTGCCAGATCATTCAGATATTTTAATCCAAGGATCAGATCTGTTTCCTGGTAGCAGACGGCTGTTTCCGTGATGCAGTAATAATCCCGCAGATATTGCTTCGCTTGTTTTAATTTGACAACAGCGAGAGTAGATTCCGGAGCGGCTCCCAGAAACTGTTCGTCAGCGTCAGCATTTCCGGCAGCGAGACTGGCAATATAAGTTCCATGTCCGTCGATATCGACAGAAGGGACCTGTGACAGTGGGGAATCAGAAGAAAGTGCCAGATCAATCTGTTCCTTACGGTATTCACTTCCGTAGAAGAAGTCTCTGGGTGGAGTTCCGCTTTGGATAGTCTGATCCCAAAGTGCCGCAATTCGCGTGGTACCGTCCAGATTGCGGAAAACTTTGTTTTGATAGTCAATCCCGCTGTCAAGAAATCCAATCAGAACGCCTTTTCCTTTTAATTGAAGTGTCGGATAGTTCTGCACAGGAAGGATGCCGGTCTGGTTCAATGTTTCCATAGCGACAGGAGCAAAACAATTCGGAATGGAATTGTAAGAAAAACGCGCCAGAGAGATTGGCTCTACAAGTTCTTTGGAAAAGTAAATGCACTGATATCCAAGCCCGGCATCCTGGATACATGGATCTTTTTTCAGAAGTTCATTGAACAGTGGAGTGCGCAGCGGATTACTGATGAAGTCGCGTGTATCTTCGGAGAGTATCTGTTCCCTGCAAGTTTCAAGATCATTCATAAGATGACTCCTGAGTTGAGTTGTAGAAAGGATATGCAAGAAGGATTCTATTTATGAAATTAGTCTAAAAATAATAGAAAATGACTTCAAAAACTGGAAGAATACGATATAATAAGACCAAGAGAAATTGTAGATCACCTTTCTGGTGGTTGAGATGATACAGCAATGATAAGAAGGGAGATTTCAGTATGAAAGATTTTTTTGAAGATTTAGGAAAACGTCTGAGCGAGACAGCAGAGGCAGTGACAGCAAAGGCAGGAGATGCGATTGAGATACAGAAATTAAAAGCGCAGATCAGAGAACTTGCAAGAGGAAATGCAGAAGATCTGATGGAACTTGGTCAGAGTATTTATGACAGATTTGAGAATGGAGAAGAACTGGATGAGGCTTCCAAGGGACTGTGCGAGGCAATTGCAAGCCGCAAGGAAAGCATAGAAGAGTATGAGAATAAGATTGAAGGGCTCAAAGGTGCGTGTGAGTGTACACGGTGTGGCAAGATGGTTGCGAAAGATATGGCTTTCTGCCCATACTGCGGATCACCTGTAGTAGAGGAAGAAGATATTTTTGAAGCGGATGATCTGGCTCAGGAAGCAAGAGAAGAGGCAGAGGAAGCAGAAGAGATCGTTGCAGAGGCTGCGGAGGCGGTTGCTGAGGCCGCAGAAGAAGCAGTGGATGCAGTGGAAGAGTCTGTGAAAGAAGAGACAGAAGAATAGTTTTAAGGAATTAAGGGAGAATGGAACGTGAAGGTTGTTATATTAAGTTTTACACAGGCAGGAACAAGACTTGGTGAGAGAATTGGAAGTCAGTTCCGGAACGAAGGGATTACGTGTCAGAACTATGCACCTGCCGGATATGCATTCGCTGACATTCTTCCGTTTCCGGACAATCCAAAAGAGCTGATCAGGGAAGGATGGGGAGAGACATCCTTCCTTTTTATTGGTGCAGTTGGAATCGCAGTGAGATATATTGCGCCTTATGTAAAGGATAAATTCACTGATTCAGCGGTCGTAGTCATGGATGAAAAAGCAGGGTATGTGATCCCACTGCTGTCAGGACATCTCGGGGGTGCAGTAGAACTTTCCAATCAGCTTGCAGTATGGACCGGTGCAGTTCCGGTACAGACAACAGCGACAGATGTTCAGGGGAAATTTGCAGTAGATGTTTTTGCAAAGAAGAATCACCTGTATTTTACAGAGCGCGAAGCAGCGAAGCAGATATCAGCAGCAGTGCTGGATGGAAAGCAGGTCGGTCTGTGGATCGGTGAAGGACTGGTGTTTGAACAGGAAGATTTTCAGAAAAGCTGTTTAAAAGAACTTATACTATGTGGTTCACAGGAAGAATTGTACTCCTTTGCAGAGGAACATCCTGTGATCGTGATCACAAAGACCGCAGAAGAAGGGAGACAGTTCGTGGAATCCCTAGCGGGTTCTCTGTGGGGAGATGTCAGGAATAACGTATGTGGATGTGAGCGTAAGCCATGCATTCTCCTTTTGTATCCAATCAATATCACGGCAGGAGTAGGCTGTAGAAAACAGATTTCAAAAGAACTTTTTGAAAAGGGTCTAAACGATGTTCTGGAAGGGTATGGACTTGAACCTACGCAGTTAAAACAGATTGCATCGATTGATCTGAAGAAAGAAGAACCTGCGATTTTGGCCTATGCGCAGAAATATAAAGTACCGTTTGCAACTTATCCGGCAGAACAGTTAGAGAAGATTACAGAGGTATCAGCCACATCACGGTTTGTGAAACAGGTGACAGGTGTTGACAATGTGTGTGAGAGAGCCGCACGGACAGCAGATGCTGACGGAGAACTGCTGTGTCCCAAGTGCATAAGGGAGCAGATGACGGTGGCATTGACAGAGACAGAAGTAACACTTCAATTTTAAAACGAAAGAAAGTTCCAGAATCTTTCCGACATTCTGGAACTTTTTTCTACTAAAGTATCTGTTCTTTTGACTGGAGTGCATCATATCCTGTCTCACGGGTGCGGATCTTCATGGCACTCCGGATTTCATAGCTGAAGATCTTACCATCACCGACTTCACCGGTATAGGCAGCTTTCTGGATTGCTTCGATTGTTTTTTTCTCCCATTCTTCGGAAGAGACAACAATTTCAAATTTGATTTTCGGCTGCATGAAGATCTCAATCTCAGAACCACGGACAATCTCCTTATAACCTCGCTGTGCACCACATCCCATGACCTGGGAGACAGTGATACCATTGACTTCTATTTCATTTAAGGCAGCCTTGACATCCTCAAATTTCTCTTCCCGAACGATAGCTTCTACTTTAATCATCATTTTAAAAATCCTCCTGTATTAATGGATATATAAATTTTGGACAGATTATATTAGTCGAATCCGTTGAAGGACGGATATGCATTTTCACCATGTTGGGAGATATCCAGTCCAAGAGCTTCTTCCTTCTGATCTACGCGCAGTGGAGTGAAGATACGGATAATTCCAATGCAGATCAGAGTACCGACAACTGCAACAGCCGCAGTGATGATAATGCTTAATACCTGTGCAACGAAGAGATGAACATTACCGAAGACCAGTCCGTCCCATCTTGCAACAGAGTTAATAGAAGTTTTTGCAAAAAGTCCGGTTGCAATTCCACCCCATACACCGCCGATTCCATGGCAGCCAAATGCGTCCAGTGCATCATCTATTTTCAGTTTATGCTTAATGAAGTTCATTGTAAAGTAGCAGATCGGGCTGACCAGTGCACCGATGATATAGGAAGACCAGATCGGAACAAAGCCAGCACCAGGTGTAATAGCAACCAGTCCGACAACCAGTCCGGTAGAAGCACCGACCAGAGTAGGCTTCCCGTCTTTGATCACATCGATCAGCATCCAGGATACGAGAGCAGCTGCGGAAGAAATTGCACTTGTCATAAATGCATGGGCTGCAAGTCCATCTGCCGCCAGGGCACTTCCTGCATTGAATCCAAACCATCCGAACCAGAGCAGGGAAGCTCCAAGCACAACAAAAGGAATATTATGGATACGGTAAGATGTTTTTTCGTATCCTTTTCTTCTGCCAAGATATGTTGCGAGAACCAGGGCGCTGACACCGGAACTGATGTGTACCACATTTCCGCCTGCAAAGTCAACGGAGCCGATTGCTGCAAGGAATCCTCCCTCTCCCCAGACCATATGAGCCATCGGATAGTAAACGAGGAAAGACCACAGTGCAATAAATGCAAATAATGCCTTAAATCTCATCCTTCCGACCACAGCACCGGTGATCAGTGCCGGAGTAATCATGGCAAACATCATCTGGAATGCAGCAAATACAAGATGCGGAATGGTATCCGCATACGGACCGGCTTCCCAGCCGACATCATTTAAAAAAGCCCAGCGGAAATCTCCGATAATTCCGGCGTGATTGCCGCCAAAAGAAAGAGAATAGCCAAACATGGTCCAAAGAAGAACAGATAGTCCCATGATCGCAACGCAGGCCATCATTGTGTTACATACATTTTTTCTCCGCACAAGACCGCTATAGAAGAAGGCAAGTCCCGGTGTCATAAAGAAGACAAGCGCAGTGCAGATCATCATAAAAGCAGTGTTTCCGGTGTTCATTTTCTAAATCCTCCCAATTCATCTGATAATGCAAAAAAGACGCCTGATAGAAAGGCAATCTCTTACCTTTCTGTCAGACGTCTTTGTCTTGCATATTAAGATATCACGGCTTTTGGAAAAATGCAAGAGAAAATTTTGTGGTTGCCGGTCGCACACAGTATGAACAGTAAGTAACTTATGCGGAACAAGTTGAAGAAAACGTGTTTTTGCTTTATAATCAGTGACAGAGTAAAAAGAAAGGGTTCGATGGATGATTATGAAAGAGCATACGCATTTCCGTGAGGACGGAACAGAATATACCCACGTGCATCATAACGGAGATGGGGTGGCAGAGTCACATGTACATCATCATGATCATAAAGGAGCAGGTCATGTTCATCGCCATGTACATAGTGCAGAAGAGAAGAGGAAGGTTATGAATCGTCTGTCCAGGGCAATTGGACATCTTGAAGCTGTGAAGCGAATGGTGGAACGTGATGAGGATTGCAGTGAAGTGCTGATCCAGCTTGCGGCAGTTCGTTCTGCAATCAATAATACAGGAAAAGTGATTTTGAAGAATCATCTGGATCATTGTATTGTGGAAGCTATTGAGCAGAATGATATGGAGACAATCCGTGCTCTTGACGAGGCAATCGATAAGTTTATTAAATAAATGTAAATGTGGGTGATTTGATGAAGAAAAATATTCTTATTTTTGCCGGTACGACAGAGGGACGACAGCTGGCAGAATACGCCGTTAAAGAAGGAATTCCCTGTATCGTAAGTGCTGCGACAGAATATGGGGAAGAACTATTGGAAAATGATCTGCAGTTGCGAAAAGAGAAGCATAAGAAATCAGAACTTCGAGTGATCCACGGACGTATGGATCAGCAGGAGATGGAAGCATTCTTTGAAAAAGAGCAGGTGGGGCTTGTCATAGATGCAACGCATCCGTTTGCAGTTATAGTGACGGAAAATATACAGCGGGCATGTAAAAACAGCGGAATAGAGTATTTACGATGTTTAAGAGATTTTTTGACAGAAGCAAAGGCAGTCAGGTCAGAAAAGTTTGCTTGTAAAAGAACAAATGCGATTACTAAGAGTGACAGTTCTGTAGTCTGTGTGAATAGCGTGGAAGAGGCCGTGGACTATCTCGAGCAGACGCAGGGAAATATACTGATAACAACAGGCAGTAAAGAACTGGATAAATATACTCGTTTGACAAATTATAAAGAGCGGTGCTATGCAAGAGTACTTTCCGTACTCCCTTCAGTGATGCAGAGTATAGAACTTGGATTTTCAGGGAAGCATCTGATTGCAATGCAGGGCCCGTTTTCCAGGGAAATGAATCTTGCACTTCTTCATCAGACAGAGGCAAAATATTTCGTAACAAAAGAATCCGGAAAGAATGGAGGATTTGCAGAAAAGCTTGAAGCAGCAGAGCAGGCAGGTGCAGTTCTTCTCGTAATTGGAAGGCCGATAGAAGAAGGCTTGTCGGTAGAGGAAGCAGAACAGGAGATGAGAAAATGGAACAGGGATTGATACACATTTATTGTGGAGATGGAAAAGGAAAGACATCAGCGGCAATCGGACTTGCAGTACGTGCTGCAGGAAGTGGACTTAAGGTTTTATTTACCCGGTTTTTAAAAAATGAATCTTCCGGAGAACTGGCGATTCTCGATGATATTTCTCAGATTAAAGTACTTCATCTTGAAAAGTCTTATGGCTTTTTTAAAAATCTTTCCGAAGAGAAAAAGCAGGAAGTAAGGGAAACTTATCTGCGGTTATGGAGAGCGATTGAACTGGAGATTCTTACCGGAAGATATGATGTGCTTGTGATCGATGAGTTTATGGCAGCGTATAAATATGATTTGATTCCGAAGGAGGAAGCAATCGAGTTCCTGGAGAAGAAACCAAAAGAACTGGAGATTGTATTGACTGGACGAAATCCGGATGAAAAGCTTGTAGAACTGGCAGATTATGTGTCAGAAATCAAGAAAGTGAAGCATCCGTTTGATCAGGGAATCTACGCGAGAAAAGGGATTGAATATTGATGAAGGAAATCGGAAGAACAAGATCGGGACTTCAGATGGGATATACGACAGGAAGCTGTGCGGCAGCGGCGGCAAAAGCGGCAGCAGAGATGTTATTGTCGGGAGAAGAGATTCGCCAGGTGAGACTGCTGACGCCGAAGGGCATTGAACTGTATCTTGAGTTGGAAGAGATCATGCGTAAGAAGTCAGAAGTTTCATGTGCAGTGCGAAAATACAGTGGAGACGATCCGGATGTGACGAATGGAATACTTGTTTATGCAACAGTTCAAAAGGTAGAGAAGAAGAGTAAAATAAATTCGGAGAATAGTGTGGATCTTTCCGAGAAAATCAATCTGGATGGTGGTATAGGAATCGGCCGTGTAACGAAGCCTGGGCTGGAACAGAAAATCGGTCAGGCAGCAATCAACAAAGTACCGCGGAGAATGATCTGTGAAGCAGTGGAAGAAGTTTGCAGGAAGTATGAATATACAGGAAATCTGCAAGTGCGCCTATCCGTGCCGGAAGGGGCAGAGGTTGCGAAGAAGACATTTAATCCAAGACTGGGGATTGAGGGAGGAATCTCAATCTTAGGAACAACAGGTATCGTGGAACCAATGAGTGAGAAGGCACTGACGGATACGATTTATCTGGAAATGAAGATGCTCAAAGAAAATGGAACAGATTGGTGTTATGTTGTCCCGGGAAATTATGGGATGGACTTCTTACGGAAAAAGCTGCATGTGGATACCGCACTTTCAGTAAAATGCAGTAATTATGTTGGCGAGACAATTGAGGATGCAAAGCTTCTTGGAATGAAAGGAATCTTGTTGATCGGACATATAGGAAAGTTTATTAAGCTGGCCGCAGGAGTGATGAATACGCATTCCAGACAGGCAGATTGTCGAATGGAAGTAGTTGGTGTGCATGCAGCAATGAATGGTGCAGATGCAGCAGTTGTGCGGGAAATCATGGATTGTATTAATACAACGGAAGCAATGGAAATACTGCGCAGGGAGAAGTTGATTGAGCCGGTGATGGAAAGTGTGATGAAACGTATTGAATTCTTCTTGAAGAACAGGGCAGGAGAAGAATTGGAAATCGGTGTGATTTTATTTTCAACAGAAGATGGCATTCTTGGAAAGTCAGAAAATGCGGATGAGTTGTTAAAGAAGATACAGGAGAATAGATGAAACAAGCAGGAAAATTTTATGGAATCGGAGTGGGACCGGGAGATCCTGAATTAATGACATTAAAAGCAGTTCGAACAATCAGGGACTGTGATGTAATAGTACTTCCGGTTTCAAATAGAGAATTGACAGAGCCGCTACTGCTAGAACAAAATGAGATGGAAAACAGAGCAGCAGGATATTTAGAAAGCTGTACAGCTTATCAGATTGCAGTGCAGACAGTTTCAGAGCTTAAGGAAAAGCAGATTCTCTTTCTCCCAATGCCAATGATCAAAGATAAGGAAAAGCTGAGAAAGATTCATGCACGGGGAGCAGAAGTGATAGAGCAGCTTCTTGAGAAAGGATGGAATCTGGCATTCCTGACGCTGGGAGATCCAACGGTTTATTCTACATGTATGTATATAGAGCAGATGATTGAACAGGATGGTTATCAGGTTGAGACAGTTTCAGGAATCCCATCTTTTTGTGCAGCAGCTGCAAGACTGAATCAGCCACTTGGAGAACAGGAAGAGCAGATTCATATTTTACCGGGCTCTTATGAGGAAGGAGAAGGTCTGCAGTTATCGGGAACAAAGATTTTGATGAAGACCGGGAAAAAGATGGGACAGATAAAAGAGTTTTTACAGGGGAGCAGTCAGGATATCTGTCTTGTAGAAAACTGTGGAATGGACGACGAACGTATTGTCCGATCAGTGGAAGAGATTTCAGAAGATGCGGGATACTATTCCCTTCTAATTGTAAAAGACAGGAAAAGATAGAAAAGGCAGGAAGAATTATGATTACATTTGTAGGAGCAGGTCCGGGAGCAGAAGATCTGATCACAGTACGCGGACAAAGACTTTTGAAAGAAGCAGACATCGTGATCTATGCGGGTTCTCTTGTGAACCCGGGATTACTTAAACTGTGTAAAGAAAAGTGTGAGATATATAATAGTGCAAAGATGACATTGGAAGAAGTGTTAGAAGTGATGGTGAAGGGCCATGGGGACGGAAAAGAAATCGTACGTCTGCATACAGGAGATCCTTGCCTTTATGGTGCGATCCGAGAGCAGATGGATGAACTGAAGAAACTTGAGATACCATATGAAGATTGTCCGGGTGTCAGTTCATTTTGCGGAGCTGCGGCAGCACTGGAAGCAGAGTATACATTGCCGGGAATCTCTCAGTCTGTCGTGATCACGAGAATGGCGGGAAGGACACCAGTGCCGGAGAAAGAGTCAGTCAGAAGCTTTGCGGTACATCAGGCGACGATGGTACTTTTCTTGAGTACAGGGCTTTTGAAAGAGCTTTCAGCAGAATTGGTCGAAGGCGGATACAGCGAAGATACACCGGCAGCGATTGTCTATAAGGCAACCTGGCCGGATCAGAAAGTACTTCGCTGCACGGTAGGAACGCTGGAACAGACTGCACGCGAGGCGGATGTCACCAAGACAGCGCTGATCGTAGTCGGAGAAGTGCTTGACGGGACTTATGAGAGATCAAAGCTTTATGATCCGACATTTACGACAGAATTCAGACAAGCATCCTGTTCTAAGAAGGAATTAGGACAAACTGGAGAGGATCAAAGCACAGAGATGAGACGGGAAGCAGAGGGACAGAGCAAATGAGTACAGTATATGTAGTAGGACTCGGACCGGGAGCAGAAGAGCAGATGACAGTGCGTGCACAAAAAGTATTGGAGCATTGCCCTGTTTTGATTGGTTACAATGTTTATATTGATCTTGTGAAAGAGCAGTTTCCTGATAAGATATTTTTGAGCACACCGATGCGGAAAGAACCGGAACGCTGCAGAATGGCATTTGAAGAAGCAGAAAAAGGACAGGATGTTGCAATGATCTGTAGTGGAGATGCCGGAGTGTATGGAATGGCAGGATTAATCTTTGAAATCGGAAAAGAATATCCTGAGATTCAGATAGAAGTTGTTCCGGGAATCACAGCGGCATCAGGAGGTGCAGCTGTTCTTGGAGCACCGCTCATGCATGATTTCGCAGTGATCAGCTTAAGTGATCTTCTGACGCCGTGGGAGACGATTGAGAAGCGTCTGCATGCGGCAGGAATAGCTGATTTTGTCATCTGCCTTTACAATCCGTCAAGTAAGAAGCGCGCAGATTATCTGCAGAAAGCCTGTGATATACTGCTTCAGTACAGAGATGTGGGAAATATCTGCGGTTATGTGAAGAATATCGGACGTGAAGGAGAAACATATCAGATTCTGTCATTGAAAGAACTTAGAGATACAAAGGTGGATATGTTTACAACCGTGTTTATCGGAAATTCAAGGACGATGAAACTGAATGGGCGGATGGTGACACCGAGGGGGTATAAACTTTAAATGAAATCACAGCAAATTATACTTGCGGGAATAGGAATGGGATCTGGTGATGTAATCACAGAAGAAGTCAGACAATTGATAGTAGAGGCGGATTGTCTGATCGGAGCAGAACGAATGATTACGAGTGCACAGAAGATTCGTAGCATGAATGGATTAAGTATGCGTCAGTGTGAGAGAAACAACAGGAATGAAGGAGTCTTTATTAAGGAATATCGTACAGAAGAGATTGTATCCTATATAAAAGAGCACAAAGAACATAGTAAAATAGGAATTCTTCTTTCGGGAGATACAGGATTTTATAGTGGTGCGAAAAAACTGAAAGAACGATTGACGGAAGTGTGTTCTGACCAAATAAAAATTTATCCTGGGATTTCCTCACTTTCTTATCTGGCATCAAAAGTCGGTGTTTCATGGGAAGATGCAAAAATCCTGAGTCTTCATGGAAAAGACATGAATTTTGTACAGACGATTCACAGACATTCGAAGACCTTTCTGCTTCTCGGAGGAAAAGACACGGGGCGTCATTTCTATGAGACATTACTAGAGTATGGCTTAGGGGACGTGCAGGTTCATGTGGGATGTCAGATGTCTTATGAGGAAGAAAAGATACTTTCGGGCAAATTGTACGAGATGAAGGCAGAAGATTTTGAAGGACTTTGCGCAGTTCTTGTAGAAAATCCATCTTATTGTAAGGCGGCCGGTATGCATCTGAAAGATGAAGAATTTCTCCGAGGAAAGGTGCCAATGACGAAGTCGGAAGTGCGTTCTGTCAGTATAGCAGAGCTTGAATTAACCGAGGATGCAATTGTGTATGATATCGGCGCCGGAACAGGTTCTGTTTCTATAGAAATTGCACGTGCAGGTGAGCAGATCCGTGTGTATGCGATTGAGAAGAATCCGGAAGGAGTGAAACTGATCGATCAGAATCGAAAAAAATTTAAGACAGATGGAGTGCGAATCAAAGAAGGGCTTGCGCCACAGGCATTAGAGGAACTGGAAACACCGACACATGCATTTGTCGGTGGAAGTTCGGGAAACTTACGAGAGATTGTCCAATTACTTCAGAAGAAAAATCCGGATGTACGAATCGTGATTAATGCGATTTCACTTGAAACAGTCAGTGAAGTGATGGGGCTTGTGGAAGAGGGAATCCTTCCAGATGCGGAGATTCTACAGGTGAGTGCAGCAAGATCAAAGGTTCTTGGAAGATATCATATGATGATGGGACAGAATCCGGTTTATATTATTTCCGCAGGTGGAAGAAAGTTTGGACAGGTATAAGATAAGAGAAAAGGAAACAAACAGACAGGAGAATCATGAGAAAAATGAAAGAGAATGCTTGCAATAATAAAAATCAGAAAAAAAATCCAGGGTTTTTGTTGTCTGCTGTTTCCAGTAATAGTGGAAAGACAGCTGCAGCCTGTGGCCTGATGTCTGCGTTTAAGCAAAAGGGAAAGCGTGTATGTGCGTGTAAATGTGGCCCGGATTATATAGATCCAATGTTCCACAGGGAGGTTCTTGGCGTTGATTCTAAGAATCTGGATCGGTTCTTCTCGGAAGAAGACATTTTGAAAGAGGGATACCTAAAGCATACGAAAGATGCGGATATTACTATAACCGAAGGCGTTATGGGGTTCTATGACGGAATGTCACTTGATTCTGTAAAAGGGAGTTCTTATGATGTCGCACAGACGCTAGGATTGCCAGTGATCCTTGTGATTAATGCGAGAGGTGCAGCAATGACACTTGTAGCTACGGTGAAAGGAATCGCTGAATTTTGTCCGGATAGCAATATTCGTGGAATTCTCTTAAACAGAGTATCCGCAATGCTATATCCAAGATTAAAAGAAATGTTGGAGAATGAACTGGCGAGAATCGGGCATGACGAGATTAAAATTGTCGGTTACATGCCGGAAAATGAAGTTTTTCATTTGGAAAGCCGTCATCTGGGACTTGTAACACCGCAGGAAATGGAAAATCTGCAGGAGAAGGTAAGACAGGCGGGAGAAATTCTGGCAAAAACAGTGGATCTTGAATTGCTGGAAAAGATTGCCGGTGAAGCAGCAGTATGGAAAACAGAAGTTATTGAAGAATCGGAGAAGGTTGGAAATTTAAAAAGTAAGAACGATCCAGTTCGAATCGCAGTGGCACGTGACGAAGCTTTCTGTTTTTATTACAAAGATAATCTTGAACTATTAGAAAGCCTTGGCTGTGAAGTGATAGAATTCAGTCCGCTTCATGATAAAAAACTTCCTGAAAATGTGAAAGGAATTCTTCTCGGTGGCGGTTATCCTGAACTGTATGGAAAAGAATTGGCAGAAAATCAGAGCATGCTTGAATCAATAAGAAGAGCATTGGATGATAAGATTCCATGTCTGGCAGAGTGTGGTGGATTCATGTATCTTCATGAAGAAATGGAGGATGCAGATGGAAATGTTTGGAAATTAGTAGGGCGAATCCATGGAAAAACATTTCCGACAGGTAAACTGGTTAGATTTGGATATGTGAATTTACAGAGGAATCTTGATAAGGATCAGATTTCTGAGCTTAAAGAACGGATGAGTATAGCGGACAGCTGGATTCTTCCGGGTGAGAATATCCGTGCACACGAGTTTCATTACTGGGACAGCACGGATAGTGGAAGCGACTGTCTTGCTGTCAAGCCGGATGGAAAGAGAAACTGGGAATGCATACATCTGGAAGAGAATCTCGTGGCGGGATATCCGCATTTGTATTACCCATCTTGTAAAGAATTTGCGGAGCGTTTTGTAGAAAAATGCAGAAGCGGTTACAGAGAATAGAACAAAGAGAAATAGCAACAGATGTCGTTATAATAACATCTGCTGCTGTTTTTTTAGGCTCTATGAAATATCCAGATCGATCGGTTCGTCTAAATGTTCGGAAACATATTTTCCATTTTTCTTCCGCTGCCTGACGCACTCAGTCAGAAGATATTCAATCTGACCGTTTACGGAACGAAAATCATCTTCTGCCCAGGCTGCGATTGCGTCATACAGTTTAGCGGAGAGACGGAGAGGAACCTGCTTCTTTTTATTATCTTTTTCAGCCATCTCTAGTACAGACTTCCGGAATTAATGATTGGCTGTGTGTCATGGTTTCCACACAGAACTACGAGCAAATTGGATACCATAGCAGCCTTACGTTCTTCATCCAGTTCTACCACTTCTTTTTCACTTAATTGATCCAAAGCCATTTCAACCATGCCGACTGCTCCGTCTACAATCATCTTTCTTGCATCGATGATAGCGGAAGCCTGCTGACGCTGGAGCATGACAGCAGCGATTTCCGGTGCATAAGCAAGATATGTGATTCTTGCTTCGATGATCTCAAGCCCTGCGTCTGTCACTTTCGTCTGGATCTCTTCACGGATTCGCGCTGCAACAATCTCACTGGAGCCACGGAGACTTCCCTCATCAGCCTTTCCGTCACCGGTTGTATCGACATCAGGGGCAGTGTCATATGGATAGATGCGGACAATATTACGAAGAGCACCATCACACTGAAGTGAGAGATATTCTTTGTAATTATCAACATTAAAGACAGCTTTCGCAGTATCTACGACACGCCATGTTACGGCAATACCAATCTCAATCGGATTTCCGAGACAGTCATTGATCTTCTGACGGGAGTTGTTCAGTGTCATAACCTTGAGAGAAATCTTTTTGCTTGAAGACTCTTCAGTGGTTCCTGTTGTAGAAACACCCAGGAGACTGGAAAGATTTGCTCCCTTCTTGGAATTGTTATCAACATCTCCACTCTGACTCAACTTTGTCTTGGAAGCAGGGTTTACACTGGTACAGAATGGATTGACAAAATAGAATCCGGCTTCTTTCAGTGTACCGATATAGTTTCCAAAAAGTGTAAGAACCAGAGCTTCCTGTGGTTTCAGCACCTTCAATCCAAGAAATGGAACCCATCCGATGCACAGCCAGATAATGCTGACAACCAGTCCAGCGATAACCGGCGGAGCTGAGAATTCATGTTCCAGTGCAATTGCGGACAGAACGCATCCTGCTATTGCGATCAGATAGAGCAGACAAAAGAGCAGAAGCATTCCCATTCCGTTTTTCTTATTTGATAATATTTTTTCATTCATAGTGATTCCTCCTCTGGAAATAAAATGAAATTTATTTGATATCATTATGATATCACTTTTAGAAAAAGAAGTCAACAAGAACAAAGAATGTGCCAAGGCACATTCTTGCGCCTGCGGCGGTCGCTTGCGACACCTACCTTGTACGCCGCAGTGCGCATCCTGAGCGGAGCGTTTTTTATATATTAGGAAAGGACTTTCCTAATATATAAAAAAGCTGTGAAAGATAAGCAATTTCATCTTTCACAGCTTCTATTCACATATTTATTCTATCAATCCCAAAATTTTGGAATACAAGAACAATCTTACAGCTGAGGACCTGCAGCAACAAGTGCTTTACCAGCTTCATTTCCTTCGTATTTAACGAAGTTCTTGATGAATCTCTGAGCAAGGTCTTTTGCCTTAACATCCCACTCAGCAGCGTCAGCGTATGTGTCACGAGGATCAAGGATTCCTGTGTCAACACCCTCAAGCTCTGTAGGTACTTCGAAGTTGAAGTATGGGATTGTCTTTGTAGGAGCTTTGTTGATTGCTCCGTTAAGGATAGCGTCGATGATTCCACGAGTATCTTTAATGGAGATACGTTTTCCTGTTCCGTTCCATCCTGTGTTAACAAGGTAAGCCTTAGCTCCGCTAACTTCCATCTTCTTAACAAGTTCCTCTGCATATTTTGTAGGATGCAGTTCAAGGAATGCCTGTCCGAAGCAAGCTGAGAATGTTGGTGTAGGCTCTGTAATTCCACGCTCTGTACCAGCAAGTTTTGCTGTAAATCCAGACAGGAAGTAGTACTGTGTCTGATCCTCTGTCAGGATAGATACCGGAGGAAGTACTCCGAAAGCATCTGCAGACAGGAAGATTACATTCTTAGCTGCCGGTGCAGAAGATACTGGACGAACGATGTTCTTAATGTGGTTGATCGGGTAAGATACACGAGTGTTCTCTGTTACGCTCTTGTCGGCAAAGTCGATCTTTCCGTTCTCATCAAGTGTAACGTTCTCAAGAAGAGCGTCACGAACGATTGCGTTGTAGATGTCTGGCTCAGACTCTTTGTCAAGGTTGATAACCTTAGCGTAGCATCCACCCTCGAAGTTGAATACTCCGTTGTCATCCCAACCGTGCTCGTCATCACCGATGAGGAGTCTCTTAGGATCTGTGGAAAGTGTTGTCTTACCTGTTCCTGAAAGACCGAAGAAGATTGCTGTGTTCTCTCCGTTGAGGTCTGTGTTAGCTGAGCAGTGCATGGAAGCAATTCCCTTAAGTGGAAGGAAGTAGTTCATCATAGAGAACATACCTTTCTTCATCTCTCCGCCGTACCATGTGTTAACGATAACCTGCTCTTTGCTTGTGATGTTGAAAAGTACAGCTGTCTCAGAGTTAAGTCCGAGCTCTTTGTAGTTCTCAACTTTAGCTTTGGAAGCATTGTAAACAACGAAATCTGGCTCGAAGTTCTCAAGTTCTTCCTCTGTTGGCTGGATGAACATGTTCGTAACGAAATGTGCCTGCCAAGCAACTTCAACGATGAAACGGATTCCCATACGTGTATCTTTGTTTGCACCGCAGAATGCATCTACAACGAAAAGTCTCTTGTTAGAGAGCTCTTTGATTGCGATATCTTTAACAGCTGCCCAAGCTTCTTCTGTAGCTGGGTGGTTATCGTTCTTGTATTCATCAGATGTCCACCAAACTGTATCTTTGGAGTTCTCATCCATAACGATGAATTTATCTTTAGGAGAACGTCCTGTGTAAACACCTGTCATAACGTTGACAGCACCGAGTTCACTTTCCTGTCCCTTTTCAAAACCTTCAAGTTCCGGTTTTGTCTCTTCTTCGAATAATACTTCGTAGGAAGGATTGTATACGACTTCTGTTGTTCCAGTAATGCCATACTTACTTAAATCAATTTTTGCCATCTTACATATACCTCTTTCTTTTCTAATGATAGAATAAAATGCTGCTTATGCAAGCTTTTCATATCCTTTTTTAATTATACATATTATGTGAAGAAAATCAATAAAAATCCTGTAAATTTTTTAACAAAGAAGTGGGGAAAATGAAAGATTTCATATTAAAAATGCAGGAAGAAAAAAGTAAAATGTCAAAAAATAAAAAAATGCAAGGAAAATGTGACAGATTCCGTTGCTTTTTTATATATCAGAATGCAAAAAATTATGATAAAATAGGAGAATAGTGCCAGAAAATGCGAAAAAACTGGCTTGTGAAGTTAGAAAGACAAACTATAGATCAGAAGAAAATAATAAGAAAAGCAGACATAACAATGGTAGATGATGGAAGAAAAACGACAAAAAATGAAAAGATGTCGATGAAAGAAAATGAAAGATTATTGATTGAAAAATTCAAAATGATAAAACCGGCGGAGAAATCCTATGAAGAACAGGCAAAAAGACGATGGAAAACAGTTGCAAAACCACTGTTCAGCTTAGGAAAACTGGAAGATGCTGTGATCCGAATGGCAGGAATCCGAAGAGAAGCAGATTTTGAGATTAAAAAGAAAGGCTTGCTGATCTTTTGTGCGGATAACGGGGTTGTCTCAGAAGGAGTGACTCAGACCGGGCAGGAAGTGACAGCAATCGTTGCAGACAATTTTACAAAATGTGCGACGAGCGTATGTATTATGGCAGAGACAGCCGGAGTGGACGTATTTCCAATCGATGTTGGAATGGTGAAAGACGTTCCATCTGTCACGAAACCAAAAGACAAAGTGATGTATGGAACGAAGAATATGGTGGAAGAACCTGCAATGTCAAGAGAACAGGCTGCGCAAGCCGTTCTTATTGGCATACGAAAGGTCAAGGAGCTGGCAGAACAAGGGTATGATCTGATCGCAACCGGTGAGATGGGGATTGGAAATACAACGACCAGCAGTGCTGTTGTGTCCGTTCTGCTTGATGAAAGTGTAGAAAATGTGACAGGGAGAGGCGCAGGCCTTAGTTCAGAAGGGCTGAATAGAAAGATTCGTGCAATTGAGAGAGCAATTGAAAAGCATCAGCCAGACAAGAAAGATATTTTAGATGTCTTGTCCAAAGTCGGAGGGCTTGATATTGCCGGAATGACAGGTGCATTTCTCGGAGGTGCGATCTATCATATTCCAGTTCTGATCGATGGATTTATCTCTTCTGCAGCAGCATTATGTGCAGTACGAATGGTAACGGAGACGGCAGATTATATCCTGGCATCACATTGCTCGGGAGAACCGGCGGGGCGAATGGTCTTAGAAGAGCTGAAACTTCCATATCTGATTGATGCAAATATGTCTCTTGGAGAAGGCAGTGGTGCAGTTGCAGCAATTCCACTTCTTGAGATGGGTGTGAATGTTTATCGGAAGATGAGTACCTTTGAAGAGATTAAAGTAGAGCAGTATGAAGAACTTAAGTGAAGATGAGGAGTAAGAAAAATGTGGTTATTGAACGCAATGATCATTGCAATCGCAATGTATTCTAAGATTCCGATGCCGCGGGTTGACTGGAATGAAAAAAATATGAGATATGCGATGTGCTTTTTCCCATTGGTCGGAGTTATAATTGGAGTATTGGAAATAGTTGCCGGGAATCTAATCACAGTATGGAAGGGAGAAGAAACTTTCTTTTATGCAGTTGTACTGACTTTGATTCCGGTTTTTATAACAGGAGGAATTCATCTGGATGGATTCGCAGATACGATGGACGCAAAAAGTTCTTATGGAGACCGGGAGAAGAAGCTGGAGATTCTGAAAGACCCTCATACGGGAGCATTTGCGATCATCAGTCTTTGCTGTTATTTCCTTTTGTGTGTGGGGATTTTTAGTGAAATGAGAACAGAACGCCTGTTTGCATCAGCACTCGTGTTCGTGTTTTCACGTTCATTGAGTGGGATTTCTGTTGTGACATTTCCGGCGGCGAAGAACAGTGGGCTGCTCAGGACATTTCAGGATGGCGCACAGAAGAGAAATGTAAGGATTGTATTGATCTTCTGGCTATTTGCAACAGTAGTCGGATTCTTTCTGACAGCGGGATTATGCGGAGTGGCAGCAGCAGCTGTCGGACTTGCTGTTTTCTTTTATTATTATCAGTTTAGCAGAAAACAGTTTGGAGGTATTACGGGTGATCTTGCCGGATACTTCCTGCAGTTATGTGAACTGTTTATGCTGGCAGTGCTTGCATTATTCTAGAAATGTTATTGCATATCAATGTTTTATGATAGATGCTTTATTATAGAAATGAAATAAAATAGATTTTTTTGGAGTGATTTATGGAGCTTATTTTGATCCGGCATTTGAAGACACCGGGCAATGAAAAGAGACAATATATTGGAAGTACAGATGAAGAACTATCAGAACAGGAAGTACTGAACTTTAAACAGAAATATAAAATAGATAGCTATCCACAGGTAGAGCAAGTGATTGTCAGCCCAATGAAGAGATGTATTCAAACGGCAGAGTTGATTTATCCAGAGGTGCAGATACAACAGGAATCGTTGCTGAAAGAATGTGATTTTGGTATCTTTGAAGGTAAGACATATGAAGAACTGAAAGATAGAGAAGAATATCAGGCATGGCTGGATTCCGGTGGAACGATTGCATTTCCGGAAGGGGAGGAACAGAAGGAATTCCGTTCACGTTGTGTGAGAGGCATGCTCTGTCAGGTGGATAGATTATGCAAAGAAAATATAGAAAGAGCAGCTTTTGTCGTTCATGGAGGAACGATTATGGCGGTGCTGGAACAACTGGCGGAAGACCAAAAAGATTTTTATCACTGGCAGGTGGAAAATGGCGGAGGATATAGAATGCTTGTTGACGAAGAAGAGTGGAAGTCCGGCGTTCACAGATTTTATGAAATTCAAAAACTGGGAGGCGCGATAGAATGAATGGGAAGATGACAATCCTGGCATGCATTACAGGATTTCTGTTAGATTGCATTTTCGGAGATCCGGTCTGGATGTACCATCCGATACGCGTGATCGGAAACCTGATCAGTGTGTTGGAAAAAGGATTGCGGAAGTTGTTGTGCAGTCGGATTCCTGCGTCAGAACAAGAGAAGAAAAACAGAAGAGAAGTTCTGGCAGGAGGGATTTTATGGATTCTGACAGTTTCGTTATCCTTCCTTGTAACGGCGGTACTCTTATTTGCTGCAGGAAAGGTTCATCCGGCAGTACGGTTTCTTTTGGAAACCTTCTGGTGTTACCAGATATTTGCGGCGCGGTGTCTTGTAGGAGAAAGTAGGAAGGTTTATCAGAAATTAAAAGAAGACGACTTGCCTGGTGCAAGAAGAGCTGTATCCATGATTGTCGGAAGAGACACAGAGAACCTTACAGCAGAAGGTGTGACGAAAGCTGCGGTAGAGACAGTGGCGGAGAATACTTCCGACGGCGTGACGGCTCCGCTTTTATTCCTTCTGATCGGTGGTGCACCGCTTGGATTCTTATACAAGGCAGTGAATACGATGGATTCTATGCTTGGATACAAAAATGAAAAATATCTGTATTTCGGAAGAATTCCGGCAAAGATGGATGATGTATTTAATTACATTCCAGCCAGGTTGACTGCGTGGTTTATGGTTGTTGCAGCATTTTTGACAGGAATGGATGGAAAGAATGCATGGAAGATTTACTTACGGGATAAGAGAAAACATGCAAGTCCGAATTCCGCCCAGTCAGAGGCGGTATGCGCCGGAGCGCTTGATGTACAGTTAGCCGGGGATGCGGTTTATTTCGGGAAAATCTATAAAAAGGATTATATCGGCGATGCAATCCGTAAGATTGAACCGGAGGATATTCTTCGTGCCGGGAAATTAATGTATATGACAACGATACTGATGATGGTTGTCTTTGGAGGTTTATTGTTATGGATTTATTGATTCGATTTGCAAAAATGGAAGATGCAGAAGAACTTCTTGCACTCTATACACCATATGTAACGGATACAGTGATTACATTCGAATATGAAGTTCCGTCACTGGAAGAATTTAAAGATCGAATGCGTCAGACGATGAAAAAGTACCCGTATCTGGTCGCAGAACAGAATGGCGAGATTCTTGGATATAGCTGTGCAGGGGCATTCAAAGGTCGTGCAGCATATGACTGGGCAGTGGAAACAACAATTTATATAAGAAAAGACCGGCAGAAAACCGGAGTTGGTAAAAAGCTGTATGAGGCACTGGAGAAAGTACTGCACGCTCAGAACATTTGCAATCTATATGCATGCATTGGATATCCAGAGGTTGAAGATGAATATCTGACAAAGAACAGCGCACAGTTCCATGCACATCTTGGGTACCGCATGGTAGGAGAATTCTATCATTGCGGATACAAATTTGACCGCTGGTATAATATGGTCTGGATGGAAAAGCTTCTGGATCCGGAGATTAAACATCCAAAGCCAATCAAATGGATGGAAGAGAATCGCGAGGAGCTGGAGGCAGTACTTTAAGGTTAAAAACGAAACACATAAAGAAGTAGGAGTAAGATTCATGGAATATGTACACGGAGGAGACATTTATACATATGGAGATGTGCTGGATTTTTCAGTTAATGTAAATCCTTACGGTCCGTCAGAAGAAGTTCTTGAAGCGGCAAAAAGATCGATGGATGAAGTGAGTCTTTATCCGGACAGTCAATGCAGACGGCTCAGAAAGAGACTGGCAGAGAAAAAAAGTCTGCCGGAAGAATATTTCCTTTTCGGAAATGGAGCAGCGGAGCTGTTCTTTTCTGTCGTTCTTGCAGAAAAACCAAAGAAAGCACTTCTTCCGATTCCGGCTTTCGCAGAATATGAACAGGCACTTCGGACGGTAGACTGCGAAATCATTTATCATGAGTTGAAAAGAGAGAATAACTTTGCATTGACAGAAAGTTTTTTGGAAGAACTGACAGAGGACATTGATCTTGTATTTTTATGTTCCCCGTCGAATCCGTCAGGGCAGGTGATCGAACCAAAGCTGATGGAACAGATTCTTACGCGATGTGAAGAAAAGAAGATTCGTCTTGTTTTAGACGAGTGTTTTATTGAATTTCTGGAAGAAACGCAGAAGTATACCATGGTGAAAAAGGTGACAGATCATGCGTGCCTTTTTCTTGTACAGGCATTTACGAAGATGTATGGAATCCCGGGATTGAGACTGGGCTATGCAATGACTTCGGATGGAGAACTTAGAGAGCGGATGCAGCAGATCCGTCAGCCGTGGAGTGTGTCGGTTCCGGCGCAGGCAGCAGGGATAGAAGCGCTGACAGAGAGAGAAGAACAGAGAGTTCAGAAAATACGAAACAAAATCGTGGAAGAAAAAATGCGCATGGAAAAGAAAATGCGTGAGTTTGGGATTAGATTTATTCCAACAAAGGCAAATTTCTTCTTATTATATAGTGAAAGCTCATTGTTTGAACGATTGCTAGAGCACGGGATTTTGATTCGAAATTGTGAGAACTATAGAGGGTTGAAGAAAGGCTGGTATCGGATTGCAGTGCGGACAAAAGAGGAAAATGATGTTCTTTTACAGGCACTAGAAACAATCCTGTCAAAGCAGTGAAGGAGGCGAAAAATATGGCGAAATCAATTATGATACAGGGAACGATGTCAAATGTCGGAAAGAGCGCACTGGCAGCAGGTCTTTGCCGTGTCCTGAAACAGGATGGATACAAAGTTGCACCTTTCAAATCCCAAAATATGGCACTCAATTCTTTTATCACAAAAGAAGGACTGGAGATGGGAAGAGCCCAGGTGATGCAGGCAGAAGCTGCAGGGATTGAACCGGAAGCAATAATGAATCCAATTTTACTTAAGCCGACGAACGATACAGGCTCTCAGGTGATTGTCAATGGTAAACCAATCGGAGTGATGGCTGCAAGAGAGTATTACCGTCATAAGAAGGAATATATTCCGGCAATTATGGATGCATATCATGAGTTAGAAAAAAAGTATGATATCATTGTAATTGAAGGGGCCGGAAGTCCGGCAGAGATTAACCTGAAAAAAGATGATATTGTAAATATGGGAATGGCAAAGCTTGCAGATGCACCGGTGCTTCTTGTCGGAGACATTGATCGTGGCGGAGTATTTGCTCAGATCGCCGGAACCGTAATGCTTCTTGAAGAGGATGAAAAAGCACGGATCAAAGGAACGATCATTAATAAATTCCGTGGAGATGTATCCATTTTGGAGCCGGGTCTTCGGATGCTGGAAGAAAAAACCAATATTCCGGTATCGGGAGTTGTTCCATATTTTTATTTGGATTTAGATGAGGAAGACAGCCTGACGGAACGATTTCAGAAAAAAGAGAAGCCGGGACTGATTGATCTGGCAGTGATCCGATTCCCAAGGATCTCTAATTTTACTGACTTAGCACCTTTAGAAGCATTGGAAGAAGTAAGTGTGAGATATGTTTCATCTCCGGCTGAGTTTGGAAATCCGGATGCGGTGATCCTTCCGGGAACAAAGAATACGATCAGCGATCTTCTGTGGATGCGTCAGAACGGACTGGAAGCAAGAATTCTGAAACACAGCGCACAGAACAAACCGGTCTTTGGAATCTGTGGCGGGTATCAGATGCTTGGAATGGAAATCTCAGATCCAACAGGAGAAGAGTACGGAGGAACTGTACAGGGAATGGGACTTTTGGATACAAAGACTGTGTTCCGCCCAGAGAAACATAGAACCAGAGTACATGGAACATTTGGCGAGATGAAAGGAATCCTGAAAGGGATGAAAGGACTTCCTTTCGAAGGATATGAGATCCATATGGGAGAGACGATTCTTGATGAGCACGCATCCGGGCTTGTAACAATAGAAAATGATTCTGATACGCTACAACAAGGACATCCGGATGGTTCACAGAAGGAAAATGTCTATGGCTGTTATGTGCATGGAATCTTTGATTCACCGGAAATGTCAGGTGGGTTTCTCTCCGCTTTATTGAAAGAGAAAGGCTATGATCCGGAGACGGTACAGGCAGTAGACTGGAAGTCTTATAAGGAAGAACAGTATGATAAGCTTGCAGATATCGTTCGTGCTAGTCTGGATATGAAAGAAATTTATAGAATTATTGGATTGTAGAGTTTGTAATGAGAGGGGCAAAAAGATGATTACAGATTTAACGAAAGAACATCCGAACAAGACATTATGGCGGTTCCTTCTGCCAATGTTGTTCAGTGTGATGTTCCAGCAGATTTACAATATCGCAGACAGTATGATTGCGGGAAGATTTGCAGGAGAAAATGCGTTGGCAGCAGTCGGTGCATCTTATCCGATCACAATTATTTTCATGGCATTTGCCGTGGGAATGAATCTGGGGGCATCCGTAGTCGTATCAAGACTGTTCGGAGCAGAAGACCGGGGCGGTGTGAAACGTGCGGTTACAACGGCATTTCTCAGTTCTATGGTGCTGGGAATCATACTGACATTATTCGGGTATTTCTTTAATCATCAGATGATGAGATGGATCCGCACACCACAGAATATTATGGCAGATGGAGTTTTATATTTGAAAATTTACATTTTCGGAATTATCTTCCTGATGCTTTATAATGTGTGTACCGGAGTATTTACAGCACTCGGGGATTCTAAGACACCGTTATATTTTCTGCTTGGATCATCAGCTGGAAATATTATTCTTGATTACATCTTCGTAGCAAAATTCCAGTGGGGTGTGAGCGGTGTTGCCTGGGCAACATTTATCGCGCAAGGTGTGTCAGCCGTGCTTGCATTAGTAACACTTCTCGGAAGATTGCAGAAATTTGCCGGGGAAGAAAAGCAGCCGTGGTTTGATAAGAAATTATTCGGACAGATCATGGCGATTGCAATTCCAAGCATTCTTCAGCAGAGCGTATTGAGTGTAGGAAATCTTTTCGTACAGGGAATTGTAAATCAATTCGGTTCAGCAGTTGTTGCGGGATATTCGGGAGCGATCAAGCTGAATACATTTGCCATTAATATCTTTATGACACTTGGTTCCTGTCTATCCAGTTATACGGCACAGAATATCGGCGCGGGAAAGAAAGAACGAATTCCATTGGGATTCCGTACCGGAGTGAAATTGTCAGAGCTTACGGCATTACCGTTTGTTATTCTGTATTTCATTTTCAGTCGTCAGATGATGGGGCTGTTCTTAGGTGCGGAGAGTGTAGAGGCGATCAGCGCAGGAATGGCATTTTTGAAAATAGTATCGCCGTGGTATTTTATGATTGTAATTAAGCTGATGACAGATGGAATTATCCGAGGTTCCGGAGCGATGGTTTATTTTGTAGTTGCAACAGTTCCGGATCTTATTTTGAGAATCGGATTTGCGTTGGTTTTGACAAAAAGCTTTGGAAGCACCGGAATCTGGATGGCATGGCCATTTGGTTGGATCGTAGCGACCACATTAACATTGATCTTTTATAGAAAGTTGGGATATAAGAATGATAAAAGCAGTAATTTTTGATATGGATGGGGTTTTGATTAATACAGAACCGCTTCATTATCAATGTTGGGTTGAAATTTTTAAAGAACGATATGGAATTGATTTGGATTATGAGGTATATAAGCCATGCATCGGATCTACAAGACTCCATTTCATGAATCTGATCAAAGAAAATTATGGAATCACATTTGAAAGTCTTGAAGTAATGAATCAGATTATGAAAGAGAAGAAAGATGAAATTATTGCAAGAGACGGATTCCCTGAGATGCCGGGAGTTGGGCAGATGCTTTGCTGTCTGAAAGATGCGGGATATCGTCTGGCTGTGGCATCTTCTTCTCCGAAACCTGTAATCACAGAGACACTGGAAACGCTGGATCTGATGAAATATTTCGATGTCGTGACAAGTGGAGATGAAGTGAAGAATCCAAAGCCGGCGCCGGATACATTTCTCTTTGCAGCGAAGCAGCTGGGCATACCGGTAGATGAGTGTATTGTAATCGAAGATTCAACGAATGGAGGAAAGGCTGCTAAGGCGGCTAAGATGCCATGTATCTGGATGCATAATCCGGATTCCGGAGACCAGGAGATACCGGATGCAGTGCTCGAGATTACGGCCTGGACAAAGGAGAATATAGAAAAGATCATGAAATTTTTACATTTTGATCAAGAAAAAGTGTAAAAATAAATGAGCGATATAAAATTTTTTTGAGTAGAATACTTAGAAATAGTAGACCTGGAAGTATTATTAGGATGTGATTGAATGAAAAAACTGAAATTTATATTTGGCAAGCTTAGTATTCTCTATTATATATTGTTTTTGCTCGTGACCTGTGTACTTTGCAAGTACGGAAGCATCAGAGAGCTGAAGTTTGCATTTTTGGCTTTAGGTATCCTTCTGGTACTCAGTCTTTGTATCTGGATTGGTTGCCTGCTAGCAGAAAAGGAAAATCCTTTTAAAATGAAAGGCGCACTCAGGAAAACAGTGTTTGGTACAGAACTTTTGATTCTACTTGTAGTTACGGTTGGATGTATTTCTTATATCGTATATACTGCGATTCCTTATAATGGTGCATTGTCCTGGAAGGTAGACAGCCTGTTTAAGACAAAGAAAATAGAGTATGAACATAACAATTTCTTTCGTGATGGCGCAGAAGGGCTAATCAAAGATATCAATAAAAAATTGAAACTTCCGGACGAGTTATATATCACAGATAACTTTGAGATGTCTTTTGACAAAGACGGAACGATAACCCGCGTGTCGGCCTATCTCTACGGACAGAATGAAAAGGGAAAAGATAAGACCTATCTGATAGATTATGATATCGATAAAAGCGATAAGATTGTTGTGCAGATCGCAGGTTATGCAAATGCAGATTATGATGATGACAAGAAATTAGATCCTATGTTTACCATTCTGGAAAAATCAGATTGTAAGATGCAGGTGACACAATGGAATCTGAATTATGCATTTGCAGATAATCCGCCGGAATATGAGATTCTGTATTATGGAAAACGCTCCTTCGCTTCTTCGGAAGGTCTTGTTTATCTTCCGGGAGATGTGGATGGTGACGGAGAGGTCAGTGGTATGACTGATTTTACAGCTCTTGACCGTGGTGGGGAAGCACTTGGATATGAAGTGTCTCTATATCTTCCACAGGATGAATCTGTGACACCGGTGCGTTATATGATGGAACCAGAATATATCAGTCCTGATACAATTAGTCAGAATGAGCAGGCAGAGAAAGATTCGCAGGCAAAAGAACAGGGAAAAGAGAATAATACCTGGACGGTCGATACGGACGGAAGCGGTGTTGTCCGATTCTTCTTAAATGAACAGAAAGGCTGGAAACTTTCAGTTGTTGATGCGGCTCTTGGAACACGTTATTACAAACTGGAAACTACGTCAGATGGTGGATATAACTGGACAACAGTAAATGAAGACCCATTCGACGGAAATGGCGGAGCAGGAGAAGGGATACAATTCTTCGACGAACAGTTTGGATTCATCGGTCTAAGCGGGGCATCGCAGACACATTCGTCTATTTATGTTACAAAAGATGGTGGAAAGACATTGAAGGAGATAGAGCTTCCAATGGATACTGTGACGGAATATCCGCTGCATATGCAGGAATATGGCTTCACGCTTGATGATTATCAGTATCTGGAAATGCCACAGCAGGATGGAGAGAATTACACGATCCATGTGATGACGCAGAGTGGAGAGATGGAAGGCCTTGTGTTCACATCTGAAGATCAGGGTGAGAACTGGAGTTTTACCGGAGTGTTTGCTGAAAATGACTTATCATAAAAACTAATAACCTTACCATAAAAGACGAATTCATTATGAAAAAAGAGTTCGTCTTTTTGTTGTTAGGGCAAAGCCCTGTTTCTGGACGGGTGGTCCTGATTTTTTCACTTGGTATATGGAACGGGAAGAAAGACTATTGTTTGATATTGATCTCCGTAGTCATCTTTAAAAGCTCTAAATTTCATTGGGATAATTCTACCAGATTCTGTCAAAAAATCATATGAGAAAAAATGATGCAGCGGTTGCTTCTTATTGTTAGCTAAACTTAAGAGAACAGCCTGCTTAACTCCTTCAAGATCTTTACCAAGTATAGCGCGAATTGCAAGATTTGTATCGTCAATCGTTTCTTTTCCATTAATGAAACCTTCTTCTTTAATCGTGTAATCTGCGCCTATATAGTGTAATTTGTTTTTCATGTTAATCTCCTTTAAATTTAGTAAAGGATAGGGGGGATTTCCCTAATCCATCAAATAATCTTTACGTTCATCTTCATCCATGTTACATGTCATCTCTACGATAATCTCCCAATATTCATCATCGGTTAGATCATCATATGTTTGTTCTTCAAAGTTTTTCATAAAAAATCTCCTTTCATTTAATATACATCTATTATATAATTGATTAGGATATAATTTGTCCGATTTTCATTCAAATATGTAAGGAGAAAGTAAAATGGCTGAATATAAAAAGTATACAGACTATGAATTAATTAATGCTTTGAAAAATTTAGGGGGAACGAAAGAGAATCCGAATACTGCATTAGAAGTATTCGAATATTTGAGTAAAGAGATAAAATATAATAATGAAAAGCAAAAAAATAGTGCATGTCGTAAAGTTAGAAGACATATGAGAGAACTTATAGGAAAATCGGATGATGAAATAAATAAATATATTGAAAATGATTATGGAATGAAGTCGTATGAATTCTATAGTATTGGTTTTGTTAAAAAACAAAAGAAAATTACAGGCTATTGGTATATGGGGAAGCAATGTGACGATAATGTGCTAGCAAGGTACTTATCAGATGTTATTATATACTCAAAAGTAATTAATCCAGAATTCAAAAAGGATTATCATGATCGTCTATGTGATATATTTGGAAAAGGAAACGTGGGAGAACCTGGTGAATTTGAGAAAGAAATAATTTCATTACGACCATATGCACCTAAGGCTCTACTAGATGGCGGAGGAGTAGATATTTTAAAGAATGTTCTGGAAATTGAATCTGCAATAAAATTAAATAAAAAAATAAGCTTTAAATTATGTGTATATAGAGTTGTAACTAATAATGACGGAAGAAAAATACAATTAGATGTTCCAGAAAGGACAAGAACTGTCTCACCGTATCAGATTATGATGAGCAACGGACGCTATTATCTGATAGCAACGGATGATGAAAATGAAAAAGTAAAGTATTATCGCATAGATTTGATGTTTGGAATTGAAAAGCTAGATGAAAAACGAAAATCGGTGGCTGAAAAAAAATGGGGAAACCCAAGTAAATATATGGTATCTAATCCTTATTTGTATAGTGGAGAAACTGAAGATATAATTATTGGATTTCAAGAGCAACAGATAACTCAGATTGTAGATTGGTTTGGAACAGAAGAAAATAATCTTTATGAACTAAGTGACGAATACTCAATTATAGGAGTAAACAATGATCAAATTATTATGCAAAAAATTAAGTTTTTTGGAGTTAATGTTTGGGCTTTTTCATTTTGGATAATGCAGTATTTGGATTGTGCTGAGGTTCTTGAAGGAGATAAACTTATAAAAATAATTCAAGAGCGAATTAAATGGGCAAATAGTTGGTTACTTGAAATTGAAGAATAACAGGGAGGATATAAAGAATGAATATCATTACATGGAATGTGAATAGATTTGACGGAACGTTGGATTGGTATAACACTAATTATGATCTTGAAGAAGAAGGAAGAAAGTTTTTTGCCAAAAAAATATACCAAAAATTAGAACTATGTCTTGAAGGCGAAGATGATATTGCTATTTTACAAGAATTTCCCTATCGTGAATTAAAAAAAGATGGTGATGTTATATTCGAAGCGTTTAAAAATATATTTACTGATAAGTTCATAGTACATACGTGGTATAACAATGCAGAAAAAAATAATGTTAATAAAACAGCTTTAAATTTAACAGTTGCTATAGCAAAAAACAGCAGTGCTTGGGCGTTAAAGCCTCTTGAAGATAGGATAATAAACTACGGGAAAGAAAATAATAAATACAATTATATAAATACATATGTTGAATTACATAATAATAGAATAAATATAAACCTTTTTGGGTGTCATTTTAATACTAAGAATGAGATGTGGAAGGGAAATGAAAATATATTAAAAGAATTTGACATATTATTAGGAGATTTCAATATTAGTGAAGAAAAAACAAAAAAAACTATTTGTGATGAATTAAGAGAAACGCATCATTCAATGATAAATACCGATATCGTCACACAAAATCAATGCCCAACATCAATAGATAAAATATATATAAAAAAAGATTTAAATGTGTTAACCAATAGTACAACAGTTTTAGATTATATATATTTTAATGAAAGGGAAAAAAGGTATATTCGATTCTCTGATCACAATCTGTGTATGGTTTCACTTGCTACCGCATCTCTATTCACAAATTAAAATTCTTATAAAAAGCGATTATCGAAATGATAGTCGTTTTTTATTTTACTTTTTCAAAAGACATAAAATGTCCTTATGAACTGTATAATAAGAATTCAGGAGTGAAATATGGAAAACTGGTTAGAAGTTTCTTTTTTGGTGCCAGGAGACTAGTATGGAGATTTTAAAGATATTTGTCGTTTGAAAAATACAAATCCGTCATATGAATTGAATCGATATATCCAAGAAGTTATTCAAAAGGATCGGGAACATTTTGATGGATTTCGAATATCATATGCAGCTCTTTGTGTGTCAGAAGAGAGAAGGAAGGTGCTTGCTTATAAAGGTTGGGAGAAAACAAGACAACAAAAGTTAGCAGATGCAATTATAGAAAACGTTCCCGACCTCATAATTATGGAGGATTACATTCAGGAGAAAGCGGCTCCTTTTTACGAATGTTAAAAAAAACAATTACCAAAAATACTTTGAAGAAACAGTCAATAAATTTGCAATTTGGATTCATACAAAGAAGATTAAGCCACTTGACACTGATTTTGTGACATTTGAAGCAGAAAATGGTGATGAAAAACTATATGTTTTTCCAATACCGTATATAAGCGATAACACTATTGAAAAAAACACTAAAATTTTTGATCAAGTATGTAAAAAAGAAAAGCGCAATGGTTTAGTGATAGGTCATTATTTATCCAGTGAACGAAAAAGGGTTCTTATTAAAACTATTAAACTTAGCAAAACATTGAACAGTATAACGCGATATGATGTGAAATTAAAAGAACTAGGAATAACCGATAGAGTTATATTATTTTGTAAAATTATTACAGGAAATAGCAAGCAGAATAAATAAGGATAAATTATGTCCTTCCATTCTATATAATGGGAAATATAAAAGGGAGGGCGGATTAGAAAATGAAGAACTTACAAAAAGAAAAATTAAGAAAGTGCCTTATGAAAAATGCCAGATTGCTTCAAATGTTTATAAAAGATAAAAAAGACGGATATTTTATGAAGGAAGATTTTCATTTATTTACGTTACTAGAGAATGAAATATTTAGATGGGAGTTGCAAATCGCTATTGACTGTGCTACAGAAGGGAAAATTCATATGATGATGTTCTTACATCCAGTAGTAATTACAATGATAACAAAGCCTGCATATATTGAGTTCGCAAATACAGCAAATTTGTATTTGGCATCTGCCATGGGAAGGTTTTGGGTAAATGAAGATAATGATTTTTGTTATGAATGTTACCTACCAGAATTCCTGTTAGAATATGAGGAAGAGTTGGAGAGTCAGCTATTTGATAAGCCTTTTGCCCATTTTAGAGATTGTCTATCACCGATTATGAAAATGAAAGATGGTGAATGGAACGCAGAATATGCAATAAAATACCTAACAGAATTAAGAGAAAAGGGGTATGTCGACAATCAAGAATATAATTTTTGGTAGCCAAAGAGAAAGGAGAAAAAAATGAGAAAAAGAATTATGGCCATAAATGCCAATGATTTTGGGGGGAAGACCGGACATCTGATGAGTCACAAGTATTTCAGTAACAGAGATAGAAGGAACCACATAGACTGGAGATACTGGGCTAAGCAGGTGGATAAGAATCAGACGTGGAAGGGTTTGAAAGAATACATCTTAGATAAAAAACCAGATATTCTAGTCATTGAGGAGATGTTAATTAGTTTTTATGAGGAAATTGATTTTGTATGTGAGTTTGCTAAAATGGGATACTCATATGTAAAAGGGTGCCTTCCGGAAAGAGGTAATTATTCATTGACTATGACATTCTACAAGGAAGGAAATCCTGAATATATTAATTCGCCAGGAAACTACAGGGAGAATAGGAGCGTTATTTGTAAAGACGGAGGTCTCATTATATGCGGATGCCATTTCCCTTGCGAATCTGACGCAGTGTTTTTGGAATGTATGGGCGGTTTTGTTATAGATCACCTTGGAGAAGACTTTCTGCTGATTGGGGATCTTAATGCGAATGATTCGACCAAAGGAAATAAACAAATGGTCAACAGGTTATTGGATGAAGGTGCAGTTGATCTTTGGATAGCAGCAGGCAATGATGAGCATATGCCAACAGAGCAGCAATATCAGGGTAGATTGGATTATGCAATTGCTTCCCCTTCACTTGCAAAAAAGGTAGTGAATATTGATATTGATCCGTTTCTGATGAACGAGGGCATAACTGATCATGCGGCAGTTATTGTGGATATCGTAAACTAACAGTTTACTGACGAAGTATTTGCGTTAAGTTATTATGATAAAAAGATCATATTGGAGTTTTTATGGATATAATGAATCGGAAAAATGTAACACTTATTATGGGAATCATGATTAGGAATACCAAGCTTGCTGGAAATTGCAAATGTATGGATTTATTACTATTATTCGGATTTGACTATAAGTTTAATTACAACACTTGAGGAATGTGATATACCTAAGATACCATCAATGGCAAAAACGGAAATGAAGAAAATTGGTTTTGTTATAAGCGCTTAAAAGAATACAGAACTTGGAGAAGAAGTGTTATGAGCCGCAGTTATAAACATACGCCGGTTTATAAAATCACCAAAGCCGGAAACATGGGAAAGAAATATGCAAACAGAAGAATCAGACGAAAGGCAAAGGTAAGCCCAGATGATATTCAAATCGAAAAATCTAATTATTACCGCAAATTAAATGAATCCTGGGATATATGTGATTATCGGTTTTGGGGAGAACCTATATGGAGAGAAGAGTCTTGGCTCAATCTCAAAGATAATCCGGAGCTTTGGCAAAAATGCTATAGAAGAAAGTGAGGACATAGATGAAAGAATTTAAAAAAAATTAACTGCTGGATGTAGGAGGATTTTGAGAAATATTTATGTTGAACCTTCAAATATGCCACACCCATCATAATTTCATTACCAGTGAGGATTGGGTGCATGGTCGAAAGAGGAACAAATGAACAAAAACAGAGGTTATTTCAAGAAGACTCACCCGAAAGGTGATGATACACAACCGAAACCGATAACGCATCAAACCGCATGGGCACTGTTGCATGAACGCCCGGATATATGTGAAAAGCATATATGGAATCAAATCACAAGCAAGTAGCTAAAGGCAAGCTTATTTAACAGTGAGGTCTTGTGGCTGGTGAAAGCTAGACAGGTCTACATCAGTAAGGATTTCTGCCTACAGTGAAGAAATTTATATGTAGGGTCCATGGAATATGAGTTTTGCCGACGGGTAAAACGAGATGGATACCTCGACAAGATGTTCTGTGCTGACAGTTGTAGCTGTAAAGGTATTTTCAAGGTCTTCGGGTGACCAAGGGCATATTTGAGGGTTCAATTGTATATCCCAAAAGATTGGCGTCACATTTATTTGGAGGGCAAAATGGAAAAGAATTTTATTGATGAATTTATTCCATCAAAAGATACAAAAGCTTATTTGCATAGCATTCATCATGAATTTACGGACTTGGAGAAAGCTACGATTGTTGCAAATCACATTATGATTTCTTACGAGAAAAAAGTAAAGTGGTTAAATAGTTTTAAGGAAAAAATATCTGATGACACATTGAAAGACAGAATATCAAAGGCATTAGTTCAGATAAAAAAGGATAAGAAGTATTACGGAAAGAGTAATACTGCATTAGGAGCATTGCCTTATAATGAGTCACTTTTTGATTTTGTGTTTATTCCGCATGATTTCAGACATGGTGACATTGTAAGAAGTCTCTATGGTGGCTGGAATACAACTGAGTTTTGTGAAAAAGTAGGAATCATCCTCAGTTATTTTGATAAGGATTATGAGTTTTATAAAAATCTAAGAGGGGATTATTCAGATGTTCAGGTTTGTGTAGATATTAAATTTGACGGAGTAGCTTATCAGGGCGAGTTTGAACATGAACATATCAATCCAATATATATTGAGCGTATGACATTGAATGAAAAAGATGAAAGAATGGCGTATCTTAACTATCTAACGAATCTTTACCGTAAAAAGAATATTAGGATGGATGCTGAAAATAAGCCTGAATATGCAGGCGGTTCAGATGACTTGTTAGAACAGAAATATCTTGGTGAATATGTTCCGGTTCTAGATGATGCTTCCGGTATTTGGTGTGTGCAGACAGGATACGGATTTGAATGTGGAGATATTAATTATATTGCATCGGAGTTCGCTGGAACAGGTTTAATCTATCATTTCATGGATAATGGTGAGATGGATCATGTTCATAGATTCGAAAGTGTGTTGGTTGAGATTTTGAAAGACCCGGAATACGTAGACATCGTGACAGATTATGGTGAATACTCAGACCAGGAAATTCAAATGGTGAAAGGGATAAAACGAGCAGCGGCATTTGTACAAGCACATCACAGACCTATGACCGTTGCTGAATTGTGCAAAAATAGAGTAGAGATAAAGAATAAAGGAGAAGATGATTATGGCAATTCAGTTCAAGGAAATTAGGCAATATTTGGCAAGAAACACTAGATTATCAATATGTTTTGAAGATGGATGTTATCACGATTATTTGATGATTTCGGATATTTCGGCTGAAAAATATAAGGATTTATATGTGTATGGAATAGGAATGGTCGATGTCGAATTTTCTAAGGATATATACACTTCTCCCCAAAATTTGGATGACACGAATAGTTCAATAAAAATAAAGGAGTGCACTTTTGAGCCTGCAATTGAGATTGTTCTTCATAAAATACCACGTGATATAAAAAGAAAAGCAGAGGGACTTCTTTTGTTCAAAGATATCAAACCGTACTTACAGACAGGTCGTAATTTTGCTGTTGTTAACAGAGAGGACTGGTTGTACAAGTTATATGAATGGAAAAGAGATATTCCTGATGAGTATGATGATAAATTTGTTTTCGGTATAGGTATGGAGGACAATTTTGACGAAAACGATAAGGATATTATAAAGGCTTTGGAAAAAAGAGGTTATGATTCTTGCATGAATAAGAGAATGGTGATTGTTTTGTCGGATACAGGGAGGACAGATATAGAAAATGTGAGGGGAGCAATATGCAGAAATTAACCTTTGTGATTGGTGCAAATGCAGCGGGGAAAACTTATTTTATAGAACATCACTTGGCTAACGAAAAGGCTGTTGTTCTTGATGTTTATGATTATCAGCAAAAGGTTTACGATGAACATGGTAACAAGGAGCGGATTACATTTGAAGAACAGTTTCGTTGTCTTAAAAAAGCGAATGAGAAGCATCTTCATGACATTATAAATGAACTGAAGCAAGGCAATGATGTAATAGCTGAACAGACCTTCTTTAAAGCAAAGCGGCGAATAGCTTATATTGACGAAATACGCAAGGAAATGGATGTGAAAATAGAAGTGTATGTGATGCATGCTTTTGTAAGGCGGGGTATATGCTGAGAGATTGGGATGATAGTGGACAAGTATATGAACCTAAGACAGTAAAATCGGCATATCTTGTGAATTGTGAGAGTACCTTTGCATATCTGTTTGGAATCGATCTTTTCACGAATGAATTTGTCTGGCTTAATGTAGCAAAAAATAGTAAATCAAGGGTGGCTGGAGATACAAATCTCTCATTCTTGACAGATTATTTTCATCTTACAGATGTCATGAATATGTATGATTTCTTTTCTATGATGGCAGAAAAAATTGTTGAAGATCCTATGGAAGCAGATGTGGTGGTAACAGATCACGAAGTAAAATGTACGGAAGAAGCCCAGATAATAAGAGAATATGATTTCGAAAAAATCCGAATGTTAATGGAAGATGCAAAATAACTGCGGAGGATGAGTATGAAATTTGAAGATAGAGTACAGTTAAAATTATCAGATTTGACAGAAGAATTATTTGAGAAAATTGTTGCCTATGGGTTTTATGCGCCATCTGGAATGGGTGGACCAGGGTGCGTGATTATGATTGCTGAAGATGGTAGATCTTATCAATTTTACGGACCTGAGTTAAATAATCTTAACTATCATAGAGAATGGGCTTCTTTATTTCCAGTGTTAAATCAGTGTGATACAAGACAATGGAAGTTAGCAGAAAATGTGTCATGTACAAAGTTATTTGTGCGAAATGATATTTATGATTTGTTCATGGAAAATCTTCCAACTCCGGAGAAGATGATTTATTATCGATGGGAAGACTCTTGTATAAAAGCTACGTTACTTTTACATGCCAGGACAGAGGATGAAATAGAAAAAATCAATTGGAGATATGAACTGCGTACACCTCTTTTTGAAAAAGATGATTTGGTGGAGTTTTATTTCGATAATGGAAAGAAAAAGACAAAATGCAAAGGCGTTATTGTAGGAACAGATATTTACAGGATACATGGGAAAATTGAAACAATTGAATATGACATTTTGGTGGAGGATTATGAAACCTATAGAAATAAGTGTTTATATAAGCATATTGATGAGAAGCATATAAAAGCCACACCGGGAAAATTATTGATTCTTTCTGGATTTTCAGGAGTTGGAAAAGGGACTGTTATACAACAATTATTAACAGAATATCCTGAAAAGTATGTCGTATCTGTATCAGCTACAACAAGAAAGCCAAGGAAAGGTGAAGTGGATGGAAAATCTTATTATTTTAAGAAGCGAGAAGAATTCGAAGATTTGATAAACAAGAATGAATTTCTTGAATTTGCTGAGTATGCCGGAGAATATTATGGAACACTTAAAAAGGATGTTTACAAGAACTATTTTAAGGGAAAAAATGTAATAATTGAGATTGATTCGCAGGGAGCGAGACAGATTAGAGAAAAACAAAAAATTCAGTCGGTATTTTTGATTCCACCATCATTTGAAGAATTATTACATCGATTAAAAAATAGAGGTACTGAGAGCAAAGAATCCATTCACAGAAGGTTAAAGCAGGCATTGGATGAAATAGAACATATTGAAGAATATGGAGTTCTCCTTGTAAATGATAGTGTAGAAGGTACGGCTTTTGTGATCGATGCTCTTTTCCATCCGAGTTTAAAAAATGCCAGTGGAATGAATGAACGAGAGCTGAAGATAGCAAGAGAGATTCAGGAAGGGATTATAAAATATTTGTCTGACGAGGAAGGCGAATAATTAAAAGAGGATAGCTTCAGGGAAGTAAAACGAGAAGAATTTGAGAGTTGATAAAGAGATATATTTGCGACTTTTCCAGGTTCGGTAGAACGGGAATTGTGTATGGAGGAAGTAAGATGTTTGAGATAGTCCCATCTCAATGGATGAAAAAATGTTTTGAAGAAATTGATTTTGCATTTACAGATTTTCAGAAGGCTACCTTAATCTGGACTGGAATGCACCAGGCAGACTCAGGCAGGAAATTTTTGATGCCTTGGAGGAGTTGGCGGAAGATACGAGAGATGAAACTCTAGGAAGACAAATTAACGAACGGCTGAATTATGAAAAAAAGATATTTGAAACATTTATCCATAATCAGTCCGGAAAATATGTCTATGTTGTCGAAAATCTGGAATATGAAAATGGTGGATTTTTCTCTGATTATAATAGAGCTTTAAAATATGCAAAAAAATATATGCAGATATATGAATTGAAATGTCGGATAAGTAAGCAGTTGATTGTAGCCACAGATGCAGACGAAATTGTACGCAATCCGTTGCGAGGAAATCCAAATCTGGGTTTTGAGACGGAAGAATACTGCGCATATGACGGTACTGCGGTAGCATCTGTTACTTTAAATATGAGTGGAGAAATAGAACAATTCAATTCTTACGAGCTTCCAGAAGATGAAAAAATTGTAGATAGCTATCAAGTGGAACGATTCGAATATCATTTTATAAAAATGCCTTGTCCATTACAAGCTGGTACGACGGTAAAAGATATAAGGAATGGTTCATATTATGTTCTGGCAGGGGGAGAAGCGGATTGGAATCGGTATCTGAATCGTATAGAAGAGAAAAATTGGTATGTTGATTTTTCAGATATACAGATGATTTGTTATAAACTAACAGAATCAGGAATCTGGTCACATGAACATATTAATCCATTGTATCTTGAAGTGGAATTTCCAACATATATAGAAGATGATCCAAAAAGACAGGCTTTGAGATATGCAACGGAAGCGTTGGGAGCTTATTTGAGTCATAAAAGTAACGGAAAAGAATTTTGCCCAGACTTGGTTCTGAAATATGCCAGAAAATATGCTGAAGTATGTCGGAAAAAAAGCTTATCAGAAAATATGCTGGAAGAAGCTAAAAAGCCAGAAGATATTATGTTGTAGACGTCGGGATAAAAAGAAAATTTATCGAATATGGAGACGGTATATTATGAGTCGAAGCTATAAACATACACCAGTTTATAAAGGGGATAAAGATCGATTTGCTAAAAAGCTGGCAAATAGAAGAATTCGTCGAAGATCAAAATTGAACCCTAATGATGGTCAGAGTGGAAAATCAAACCATTATCGGAAAGAAAATGAATCGTGGGATATATGTGATTACCGCTATTGGGGAGAGCCTATCTGGAGAGAAGAATCTTGTCTTAATCTTAGAGATTATCCGGAACTGTGGCAAAAATGTTATAGGAGAAAATAAGAAAATGCATTATGGCATTAGTGATATTCATAATGATTATCAAAAGTTTTTTTTACGGAGGAAAAGTGTATGAGATATTATGGTTTTGAATTGGGTACAAATACAGAAAAGATTAAGGAAAATGCAAAAATCGAACTCAGACACTATGGTTATGACAATGTACTCGAATCTATCAACTCGTATATGTATCAGAAAATGAAGAATGACAGGACGTTTTTAGTGTATCGGGAAGAGGACAATCTGATTTCTGCAATCTTTTCTTTCGATGAACAGAAGCTAAGTTTTCAAAATGTATATGAAGGTATTCTTGAAATGTTGCGAGATACATTTGGAATAAAGCAGGTAAAAGTAGAGCCATTTGAGATAACGATGCATCAGTTCATGGAATGTTTTCTTGAATGTAAAAGAAGAAGATGTTTTGACTATTCTAATCGGATCATAGAATCGTCGAATTTATGGATCTATTATTATTCTTGTATGAATGATACAAGACCATTTCCTTATGATTTTAAGGAGCGTATTATTTCTGAACAGGAGTGTGATACCTGTAGTATCTACCATCAGGATTTTGTGGAGGAACTGAGAAATATAAAGGTGCATGCAAATCTATCTGAATACAGTGGAAATATGGTTCATTATGTGATATCCAGTCATAGTGTTGAAGCAGCAGGTGAAATGACAGAACTACTTGTGCAGAATTTGCGAAAAGCGAATCGAATCAACAGCAGAAGAATGGAAATCGTCAGTGAAATAGAACCTAATCTGTTTAGGAAAAATAACCATCTTGAAGAAATTATCGAAAACAGTTATGGCGGAGTGATTGTCTTAGATTTATCTGAAAAGTTTGGGTGTGATCCGGTTGATTATGTAATGGCAAGTCAATATCTGGAGAAACTTATAAAGAAGTATCGGAACCAATGCCTGTTTGTATTTACATATGATATGGATCATCCGGGATTTGCCTATTATCTCTTGCCACAGTTAAAAAGATATATGATGACGATTATGTTAAGAGAAGGAACAGGGGATAGAAAAGCAGCGGTCGATTATATGCAGAGGTTGATTGAAAAATCCGAATATTCAAAATATGCAGGACAGGCACAGGAGTTCATGGCATTGTTCCCAGGACATAAGTTTTCGCAGACAGATGTATTGAGGGCTTACGAGCAGTTTGAAGCATGGTGCCTAAATAAAAATATATTGAAAGCATATGATTACAATTTTTCGGAAGATTTCTTGTTGGACAGAGATGAAAATGAAGTATCCGCTTATGAAAAGTTAAATAACATGATTGGCCTGAAAATTGTAAAAGAGCAGATTGATAAGATTATTACGGTAGATATTGTTGAAAAAGAACGAAAAAAACGAAAAGGAAATGATTATCATACCAGTTCGATGCATATGATTTTTGGCGGGAATCCTGGAAGTGCAAAAACTACAGTTGCAAAACTGTTTGCAGGAATTACAAAAGAAAAAGGCATTTTAAAAAGTGGTGCATTTGTTGAGCGTGGAGGAATGGATCTAGATGGAATAGGATGCGTAAGTGCTATCAGAGAAGCATTTCTGGCAGCAAGAGGAGGTGTTCTGTTCATAGATGAAGCGTATGCTATGAAGAGTGACACAGCTATTACAGTGCTGCTTCAGGAAATGGAAAATCAAAGAGAAAATGTGATTGTCATTCTTGCAGGGTACAATGAAAGAATGAAAGCATTTATGAAGATGAATGAGGGCTTGAAAAGCCGAATCCCGTATTGGATTGATTTTCCGGATTATACGGCAGAAGAACTTACAGATATCTTTAAGCTGATGATCCATGAAAAAGGATTCTGCGTGACAGATGACGCAATCAAAGAGGCGCATTATATCTTTGAAAAAGTTAGAAATATCGATGATTTTGGGAATGGAAGATATGTCCGTAATCTGATGGAACGTGCGGTTAGACAACAGTCAGTAAGGCTGCTTTCAACAAGCAAAAGCGCGAGTGACATTCAAAAGGAAGAGCTTTTTCAGATTACGAAGTCGGATATACAGATGTTGGGAGAAGGAGAAAAGAAGGAAAGAGAATCAGGAATAGCCAGAAAAGAATTAGACGAAATGGTGGGATTAGCTTCTGTTAAAACAGTAATCCATAAAGCGATTGCCAAACATAAGATAAACAAGCTTTGTATGGAGAAAGGTCTTCAAAGGGATAACGCTTCTTTACACATGGTCTTTACAGGAAATCCGGGAACAGCAAAGACTACTGTAGCCAGATTGTTTGCAGAGATTATGAAAGATGAGAAAATATTATCAACAGGTGTGTTTGTAGAGGTAGGGCGTGCAGATCTTGTGGGTGAACACGTAGGAGCTACGGCACCGTTAGTTAAGAAAAAGTTTAAAGAAGCACAAGGAGGAGTCCTTTTTATTGATGAGGCTTATTCACTGTGTGACGGCTATGACAATGGATTTGGCGATGAGGCAATCAATACGATCGTTCAGGAGATGGAAAATCATAGGGATAATGTGATTGTAATCTTTGCCGGTTATCCGGAACCAATGAAGGCGTTTCTTGACAGAAATCCGGGTATGCGTTCCAGAATTGCATTTAGCGTAGAATTTGATGATTACACTGTTGAGGAACTTTGTGAGATTACAAAATTGATGCTTTCAAGAAAACAAATGACAATCACAGAGGCAGGAATGAAAAAGTTAAAAAAGAATTTCGAGAGCGTAAAAGAAAGCAGAGACTATGGAAACGGAAGATTTGCTAGAAAAATGTTGGAAGAAGCAGAGATGAATCTGGCAGAAAGAATATGTCAGATGGACGAAACAGAAATTACAACAGAAGTGCTGACTACCATAGAGGAAAGCGATATTCCAGATGTTCCATTGGAAGAAAGAAGACAGATAAAGAAGATTGGATTTGCATGTTAAGTGATACAGGAAACGGTAAAATTTGGAGTGTGTTAGGGGCTTCTTAGGAATGAAAGGGGATGATTGACATAGCTACTTATGTTGTTTCAGATATTCATGGAGAGTACGAATTGTTTATCAGATTGCTGGAGGAAATCCGCTTGAAAGAGACGGATACATTATATGTTCTCGGAGATATTCTGGACAGAGGTTCGCATCCGATTCAGATTATTCTGAAACTTATGGAAATGCCAAATGTGGTATGTCTGACAGGAAATCATGAGCTTATGGCGTTAGAGTGTCTGGAATTCTTAATGCAGGAAATTACAGAGATTTCTATCGAAAAAGTCGATGAAAAAATGTTGGAGAATCTTATGACCTGGCAGTACAATGGCAGCAAGTCAACCATTGATGAGTTTCGGACATTGAGCCGGGAAATGCAATATGAAGTGATTGATTTTATAAAAGACTTTATGATTTACGAAGAACTGACAGTTAATGGAAAAAACTATTTATTAGTTCACGGAGGACTTGGAAATTACTATCCGGGAAAAGATATTGAAGAATATTCCTTAAAAGAATTGATATGGGACAGGGCTGAGTATGATATCCAATATTTTGAAGATACCTATGTGGTGACAGGACATACACCGACACAGGGAATTCTGGGAAATCCTAAACCAGGTTATATATATAAAGCAAATCACCATATTGCAATTGATTGTGGCTGTAATCGAAGAAATGGACGTTTGGCTGCAGTTTGTCTAGATACAGGACGGGAATATTATGTTGAAAAATCTTGAAAATAAGGTGGGAAAACGAAATGATTGATTTACAATATGCGAAGAAAGCTTTTGAAAACTATTTGAATGATTATGACCAAAAAAATGAAAAGATAAAGTTGAAGATTGTGCATACTTATGGAGTGATGGAATGCAGTAAAAAAATTACAGAAGATATGAAACTGTCCGCAGAAGATTGTGAGCTCGCTCAGATTATTGGATTGTTGCATGATATTGGAAGATTTGAACAATTGAAATGTTACAACAGTTTTGAACCGGGAACGATGGATCATGCAGCATTCGGTGTGAGAATTTTATTTGAGGAGAGACTGATTCGGCGTTTTGTCGAAGAAAATAAGTGGGATGAAATTATAAAAACAGCAATAGGACATCATAGTGATTACTGCTTAAAAGGAATTACGAATGAGCGAGAGTTGATGCATGCTCAAATCATACGTGATGCAGATAAACTTGACAATTGCAGAGTGAAACTCGAAACAGCAATTGAAACTCTTCTGGGAGTTACGGCAGAACAGGTAGGAATGTCGGAAATTACGCCAGAAGTTATGCAACAATTCAAAAATCATAAATCAATTCTATTAAAGACAAGAAAGACAAAGATGGATTACTGGATATCTTATCTTGCATATTTTTATGATATAAATTTTAAAGCGACATATGAAAGTATAAGAGATAACCATTATGTGGATAAAATTATAGGAAGGATTCCGTATACAAATCCAAATACTGGAAAACAGATGGAACAAATAAGAAACGAAATGAATCTATATATTCAAAACGCTATAAATGAGAATGGAAATTACAGATAAATATAATTGAGATTTTGAAGGCAATTTACAATTTTCAGCATAGTGAACAGAAGATGAATAATATATGTAAGGTGGTAGGAAATGGCTTATTATATAACAGGAGATTGCCATGCACATTTTGATAAGTTAATTTGGTTGGCAAGATTTAATAAAAAACTTGGAAAAGAGGATGTGATCATATTATTGGGAGATGTCGGATTGAATTATTTTGGAGTTGACAAAGATTGCGAGAATAAAAAAATACTTGCGGATTTTCCAAATTATTTCCTGTGTATTCATGGAAACCATGAGGAAAGACCGTATCATATACAAACTTACAGAATGAAAATCTGGCATGGCGGAGAAGTATATTATGAGCCGGAATATCCGAATATATTATTTGCAAAAGATGGAGAAATTTATGATTTTGATGGGAAAAAGGCGATTGCAATCGGTGGCGCATACAGTCGCGATAAAGAATACCGACTTTTAACAGGCCTTCCATGGTTCCAGGACGAACAACCAGATGACAAAGTAAAAAGTCAAGTAGAAAATAGATTGAATGAAGTAGATTGGAAAGTGGATTATGTGTTTTCTCATACATGTCCGTTAGTATATAGACCGAATCGGCGGAATGAAGAATGTCAAGAGAAGATAGATCTGTCGACAGAGGAATGGATGGATAAAATTGCAAAGAAACTAAATTATTCGCAATGGTATTTCGGACATTACCATGACAATATTCAATATATAGATGCTCAACTACTGTATGAAGAAATCAAAGAATTAGGAGAACCAGATTATGTTCAGAAAGTAGGAAGACCAAGGTACAGAGTAGGAGAAATGGTGTATTTTACCTTTGGAAAAGAGGACGCAAGGGAAGGCTACGGAACGGTTGAATGGGTTGATGATCATGGAACATTGGGACAAGAGAAAGAAGTTTCTTATGATATTGTGGGAATTCCATGTGAATTACCGGGAGAGAAAACGTTGTTTAAGCATATAAGAGAATCGAAAATACAGAGTATTGATGAGATGGAAATTGTTAGAATTGAGAGGGAGGAAGGATAGGTGCATTTTTATATTACAGGTGATACACATCGGAGCTTTGATCGTATTGAAGATTTTTGCTATGGATATGAAACTACAACAGAGGATGTGATGATTATCTTAGGGGATGCAGGGATTAATTATTGGCTGGAGCTGTCTGACAAAGAATTAAAGGGACGGTTATCAGGAATGGATATTACATTTTTCTGTGTTCATGGAAACCACGAAGCACGACCATGTGAGGCAGCAGAATATGAAGAAAAGATATGGAATGAAGGAATTGTATATGTGGAAGAACAGTATCCCAATATTTTATTTGCTAAGGATGGAGAAATTTATAATTTCAATGGGAAAAAAGTGATGCCGATCGGTGGAGCATATAGTATTGATAAATATTATAGGATACGCAATGGTCTGCCATGGTTTGAGACGGAACAGCCAGACGAAGCGATAAAGAAATATGTAGAACAGAAACTGGACAAAGTGAACTGGCAGTTAGATATTGTCCTTTCTCATACAGTTCCGATAGAATGTGAGCCGGTATGGGCATTTATTCCAGGACTGGATCAGTCAACTGTAGATAAGTCAACGGAAAAATGGCTTCAATATATTTATGATAATCTGAAATTTACAGAGTGGTATGCAGGACATTATCATGTGGAATGTGAAGAAGGTGGAGTCCGGATTATGTTTGAAGAGTATGATGAGATTATGTAGGGCGAAATAATGGAAAATTATGTATATTTGATAGGAATAATATACCCCTATGGGGAACTTAGTATTATGGGGATTTATACAGATGAGAAACTAGTGATAGAGGCTTATGATAAACTTATAAACGAAGATGGAAGGTGTACGGCTTTGGAATATCCGGAAGAACCTGAAATATATAAAATTCCATTAAATAAATTTCTTGGAGAAAAAGTGCCATGGGCTGAGATGATTGATGGAAAATTTTGCTTTTATGCAGAAGATAACATAGAGAATCTTACGATCGATCAGATTAGATCACATGTGAAAAGTACAAGCTTTTAAGCAATAACTATGATATGGAGAGCGATGCGTAATGAATTATTATATCAGTGATTTACATTTGTTTCATGAAAATTCGATTAAGTTTGATGAAAGACCATTTGACAGTCTGGATGAAATGCACGAGACAATCAAGAAACGATGGAATAGTAAAATAACAAATGGAGACAGGGTATTCATTCTTGGAGACATAAGTTATAGAGGTAAAAATGAAGATTTGATTGCTTATATTTCTACATTGAAGGGACAAAAAATACTTGTGAAAGGAAATCATGATGATGTGTCGGATTATAGATATCATCAGCTTTTTGCAGAAATTTGTGATTATAAAGAAATTCATGATTCAGCTAATGGAAAGAGTTATAATCTTGTTTTAAGCCATTATCCAATTTTCAGTTGGAAAAGAATGGGGAAAGGATTCTTTTTATTATATGGTCATACGCATGACAGTAATGAGGATGCTTATTATCAAAGCTGTTTAATGAAAATGGTGGAAAGTGATTGTCAACATGTGTATAAAACGGAAGTTAGAGCAATAAATGTCGGATGCATGAAACCTTGGATGAATTATGAACCGCGAACGTTGACAGAATTATTGTCTTATTCGCAATGAATTAGATGTTAGAAGGGAGACAGTTTTATGGCTACATATGTTATTTCGGATATTCATGGACAGTACAACATGTTTATAGAATTACTCGATAAGATTGATCTAAAAGATACGGATACTTTATACATTTTGGGAGATGTACTTGATAGGGGTCCTCATCCTATTAAGACAATAAGAAAGCTTATGGAAATGCCAAATGCAATATGTCTGGTTGGTAACCATGAATTTATGGCGATGAAATGTCTGGAATTTTTGATGAAAGAAATTTAAACAGACGGGAAGAATTTAAAATGAAGGGGAAAATAGCAGCTTTAAGACCCGTAAATGTTGGATCTGTCACATCAATATGTGTTCGGATAGCCTGAACACCATGCAGCATCTCTTTTCTTATTAACAGTAATGATTTGAAATAACATCATTATTGTTAGGTTGCTATTTGTTCTTTACGCACAAATCATAGCATCCGGTCAGAATACAGTCAATAAAATGCAAAATCAACGATTTTATTTTATTCTTGTGTACAAAAAAAGTCAATTCACTTTGTGCGTTACACACAAAATAAACCGGACAGATGTAAAAGTATTATCTCCTGAAAAAACGATATCATAAATATTTTTGCGAGTTTCCTGTAAGGAGTACACTGACTCAAAATCTCTTGCAAGTATATCGCTGTAGCGATATACTTAATACATAAGGAGGAGCTGGTATGAAAAAAATATTATATCATGGATCAGAATTCTTAATTGAAAAACCAGAGTTCGGGAAGGGTGCCAGACACAATGATTACGGAAGAGGTTTTTATTGTACAGAAAATATAGAATTAGCAAGAGAGTGGGCATGTGCAAAGCAAAAAAATGGATATGTGAATATTTATGAATTGGACATGGAAGGATTAAAAGTATTGAATCTGAATGATTCAAAATACCACATATTGAATTGGCTTGCTATTCTTGCAGATAATAGAACGTACTGGCAGAATGGAAGTATTGCAGAAGAGGCAAAAAAATACATAAAAGAGCATTTCCTGATAGATATTACTCCATATGATATTATTGTAGGATATCGTGCAGATGATTCATACTTTTCGTTTGCCCAGGATTTTGTTTCGGGAGTAATTTCGTTGGAAAAATTATCTGAGGCGATGCGGTTAGGTAAATTGGGCGAGCAGATTGTATTAAAAAGTCCGAAAGCTTTTGAGACGATTTATTTTCAGAATTATGAAAATGTAGATGCGGAAATATATTATATCAAGAAAGCGGAGCGCGAGCGTGAAGCAAGACGAGAATACAGAAGACGTAAAAAAGAAAGTGCAGATATTCATGAGTTATTCATGCTGGACATCATGAGGGAGGGTATGGAAAATGGTGATACACGCTTATTCAGATGATTATCTTACGTCAGCCCAACGAATATTGGGAGATATGTTGGATTTCGCGGTGAACACATATGATATGGATATTGATAAATTTTTTGAAATGTTTCTGGTTTCAAATGTGTCACGGCAATTTGAAATTGGAAATCCTACTTATGTAGCCGGAAAAACAGGGTGTGAGTTAGTCAAAGAAGTGATTCGGGATTCTGGGTTAGTAATGGAAGAGTACCCAGATGAGATGTATTTGGATAAATCACCAGAATATTGGAGTGGCTGGGCATTGGCCTATTATCAATGGTATCGAGGAAGAACATTTTCACGCATCTACAGGGCGGTATCAATGACGGAAATTCGAAATATGTATGAAGTATACCACGAGATGGATTTGGCACATTTCGTGGAGCGGTTGGATGAATTATGGAACCAACATTATCCGGAGACAAATCTGAAACGAATTCGTGATTTGGCGGGACTATCACAGCGAGAACTGGCAGAACTGTCAGGAGTATCTGTGCGGCAGATACAACTCTTTGAGCAAAGACAGAGAGATATCAATCAGACCAGAGCAATTGATGTGTTGCGATTGAGCAGGGCGCTTGGATGCAAGAATGAAGATTTGCTGGAACTATGAGGATCAGGCTAAAGCAAAGAATCGTCTAAAGACAGCGAGATATGGGAAAGACCTGTATCTCGCTGTTAAAATAGATGCTCCTGAGTTGGTGTTTTAGGAAATTGTCTTAAGGACTCTTTTTAGAATTGAAGTCAGAACAGGGGCAGTTATTGCAGTAAAGATCATTCCAGGAGCTGCGCTTACTACTAAAGGCTGCCAGGCAACACCCAAGATTGTTGCCAATACCAGTCTGGCTGCAAACGTTCCGGCAGGACCAGCAATAATGAGGGCCAGTGGGTCCTTTTTTAATACTGTTAAGATAAGACCGGCTACAATACGGTACACCATTGCGATAATGACATTGTATATAGTCTGAAGACCTAATATCATCCCAATAATGCTGGCAATGATGCCGATGGTAAGATAATGTAGAAATCCTCTGATTCTTCCGATGCTTATGGCTAATGGGGCTGATAATTGAAATTCAGTTCCTGGAATGGGTGATGGGATTTTAAATAAGCCCGAGATGAACAGCAGAACAACCCACATGCCGTCCATAGTCAGATTTTTGACGCTAAAAAAATGATTGGATAAAATTCTTTCTTTTGATTCTTCTGTAGTACTCATAGTTTTCCCATCCTTTTGTTTAAAATATTTCTGCCATTTCCCATTGAGAGAGATTAAAAGCAAAGTTATTGTATACAATAAGCAACTAATTGTCAACCATTAAATAAAAAAGGTTGACAATTAGTTGCGAGTAAGTATATACTTTGCCTAAAGTATGCAAGAAAAAAGGAGAATGCAATGGGAAAAGGGATATTTGTAACCGGTACAGGTACGGATGTTGGTAAAACATACGTTACAGGATTGATTATAAAAAAGATAAAAGAGAACGGGATGACTCCAGGCTATTTTAAAGCTGCTATGAGTGGAAATGAAAGAGAGGAAGATGGAACGCTGATTCCTGGTGACGCTTTGTGGGTTAAGAATGTATCAGGAATCTCCCAGTCAGTAGAGGAAATGTGCCCGTATGTCTATGAGCATGCTTATTCTCCGCATCTGGCTTCACGTCTGGAAGGAAATCATGTTGAGATGGCAGTTGTTTTGGATAATTATAGAAAAGTAAAAGAGAAATACGACTATATAACAGTTGAGGGAAGTGGCGGTATTTTATGTCCGATCTGTTTTGATGAGGCACGTATTGGGTTGACAGATATAATAGATGAGATGGAACTTGACTGCATTCTGGTTGCAGATGCAGGACTTGGAACAATCAATAGTGTTGTACTAACTTATGAATATATGAAAAACAGAAATATGAATATAAAAGGAATGATTTTTAATCATTATATAGCGGATAATATCATGCATGAAGATAATATACGCATGTGCGAATATATGACGGGGCTTCCAACTCTGGCGAAAGTTTCCATGGGAGACGTGGACTTGAATATTGATATAGCAGAATTAATTTCATTATACAGATAACAATATAACGGAATGAGGAAAGCAAAAATAAGAATAATTTTAGGAGATAAACTTATGATCTGGTATCCATATGTACAGATGAAGAAAATGAAGACACCATATAAAATTGTAGATGCAGAAGGAGTTTATTTGTATACGCAGGATAATAAAATGATAGATTCCGTATCTTCCTGGTGGTGTATGATACATGGCTATAAAAATAAAGAAATTAACGAAGCAATGAAGAATCAGATTGATCAATTCAGTCATGTCATGCTGGGTGGGCTTACTCATGAACCAGTCTTGAAATTATCAGAAAAACTAAAAGATTTTCTCCCGGGAGATCTTGATTACTGTTTTTTTTCAGATTCGGGTTCGGTTGCTGTAGAGGTTGCCTTGAAAATGGCATTGCAATTTAATATTAATCGTGGCAGCGGAAGAAAAAAACTCCTTTCGCTTACCAACTCGTATCATGGAGATACATTTATGTGTATGAAGGCCGGAGATGATGAGGATTATCATTTTATATTATCAGAAGATGATAAGAAGGATGTAATTCACATTCCAACGGAAATGGATGCATTGGAAAAAGTATTTCGGACACACGGAAATGAATTTTATGCATTTATTGTAGAGCCACTTCTTCAGGGAGCCGGCGGGATGAAAATGTATAGTATTGATTTCCTGAGAAGGGCAAGAGAACTTTGCAATGAATATGATGTTGTTTTTATATTTGATGAAGTTGCAACTGGTTTCGGACGTACTGGAAATCGTTTTGTGTCTGATCTTGTACTTCCGGATATTATCGTGCTTGGAAAAGCATTGACTGCCGGGTATATAGGACATGCAGTGACAGTAGCAAATCATAAAATATATAATGGATTCTATTCTGATAAGGATACAGATGCACTTATGCATGGTCCTACATTTATGGGAAATCCGGTCGCATGCAGTGCAGCATTAAAATCTATAGAAATATTTGAGCGTGAAAACTATATGGAAAAAATCAAGCATATAGAGGATATGGTTAGAAATCTGGTCTCCGGATTCACTCATCCGCTTATCAAAGAAATCAGATATATGGGTGGTTGTCTTTGTTTCCAGGTACATGACCCATCATGTCTTATCGGATTTCAGGAGTATGCATATCAACGAGGAGTATTTTCAAGACCATTTCTCGATATTATGTATGCCATGTTTCCGTATATCATACAGGATAATGAGATCAGGCAGATTGTTGATGTCATGAAAGACTGGTTCACTGAACAGAAAGGAATTTAATCTATGAGTGCGGAGGAATTGTACAGTATTAAGATGCGTGCAAGCAAAAAGGAAAACGGTACGGATGTACACATATCCGGAGCAGAGAAAATCGTTGAGGCACCGGATGTTGATATATTTGCCAATGCGCTGATAGAGAGAGGAATGCATCATTCCAAGGGTGAAGCAGATGCGTTGAACTTGAAGATAAATAAAGTCTGCAAGGAGAACATTATTTATCTTGATGCACTTTCAGTAGAGACAATTGAGGTCGAAACATGGGAAAAAGGGCAGGAAGAGATAAAAAAATATTTAAAAGAAACTGGAATAGACAATCCGCAAGATGTCATGCAATTCTTAGATGAAACTTATGCCATGAGAGGAGCTATGCTTCTTGATGTTGACAGGCTCATTCGTTTAGAACCGGATAAAAAACGTGGGATTCGTGCTACCAATATGGATCAGGAGAGAATGAAAGGGGACAGAATCGGAAACGAGAAGAATCATTATGAAGAAGCAATTGTACTTGCGACAAAAGTGGCAAATTGTCCTGGTATTATTGGTGAGATATGTATTTCAGATGATCCCGAGTACGTGACCGGTTATGTGAGCTCAAAAGAAATCGGTTATAGAAGAATCACGAAGATGAAGAGAATGGGGAGCGAAAAAGGAGGAAGAATATTTCTGTTTCGAGGAACAGATGCAGAAGAACAAAAAGCAATTGATTTTCTTCAGAATCAGCATGTGATCGTCAGAAATGTACCCAAAAAGATTTGCAAAAAATCAGATATGAAAAGACCACAGAAGTGGGATAAAATTGATAAAGCACTGGTATCTTTAAAAGAAAACCATCTTTTTCGCACAATGAAGACAATAGAATCAGCACAGAGTTCACATGTAACTATAGATGGAAAAGATTATGTATTAATGGCATCCAATAACTACCTGGATATTGCCAGTCATCCTTCCATAAAATCAGCAGTCGTAGAATCGACAGCTATGTATGGATTTGGCTCCGGTGGCTCCAGACTTACAACCGGAAATACAGTGATACATAATGCACTGGAGAATAAGATTGCTTCCTACAAGGAAACAGAAGCAGCGATCGTGTTTAACACAGGATATGTTGCAAATGTAGCAACAATATCCGCAATGGTGAAAAAAGGAGATACTGTTTTTAGTGATGAATTAAATCATGCAAGTATTATTGATGGATGCCGTCTTTCAAAAGCCAAAATTGTAACATATGCTCATAATGATATGGATGATCTGCGAAAAAAAATACAGGAGAATCCATGTGAGACAGGCATTGTTGTCAGTGATGCAGTTTTTTCTATGGATGGAGATATATTAAAGCTTCCGGAATTTCTTGATATCTGTGAAGAGAATCAATTGTTTTCCATGGTAGATGAAGCACATTCCACAGGAGTGATCGGCAAAACCGGTCATGGAATCCGGGAATACTGGCAGGAAAAAAGACAGGTAGATATTTTAATGGGAACATTTAGTAAGTCGATAGGTGGCGAAGGTGGTTATGTGGCCGGAGAGACAAGACTGATAAACTATCTGAGAAATGTGGCAAGAGGATTCATATTTTCTACTTCACTTTCGCCAGTAACCATGGCTGCGAATCTGGCTGGAATCGAAGTTCTTGAAAAGGAAATCTCAAGAGTAACAAAATTGCAGTACAATGTAAAATATTTTTGTACACAACTTGGGAAATATGGTATCAATGTAAAATCTGAAACTGCCATAATTCCTATTATTATTGGTGATGAGGAAAATGCACTGACAGTTTCCAACTATCTTCATGAGAATGGATATTTTATATCAGCGATACGTTATCCAACTGTTGCTAAAGGAGCAGCAAGGCTTAGAGTCGCGCTTATGTCCAGCCATACAGAAGCAGAACTGAAAAAGTGTGCAGAATTAATAGGAAAAGCCTTATTGATGAAGTAAAAATATGTTAACATTTTAGGAGTGAATAATCATCCAAAGACAGCGAGATATGGAAAAGACCTGTATCTCGCTGTCTTTTTATTAAGAAATTCTTAGTTTTTATCTGCAACAGTTTTTCTATTTGTAGACTCTAGTGTATATAACCTATAATAAAGATAATGTGAAACTATTCATAGACTTCATGAACCAATACAGGTGATTCATAAAAATGGTTATAAGAATCTTCAAATGAAAAAGATGATTCGAGAGGAGGGAACGAATGAAGGATAAAGAAAATTCAAGGGAAATACAATTCAAAGAGGAATTGGTTCGCAAGGCGAAGAATGGAGATACGAAAGCATTTTCCCTGTTATATGCCGGCGTTTGCAAGGAAATGTATAAATTCGCATTATATATGATGAAGCATACAGAAGATGCAGAAGACGCGGTAAGTGAGACCGTTATATCTGCATTTGAAAATATTGCGAAGCTCAAGAATGAGAGTAGTTTTAAAAGCTGGATTTTTACAATTTTAGGAAATCAATGCAGAAAAATGTTGGGAAAGCGTGGAAATCATGTGTCAGAGGAAGAGACGCCAGAGGCTGGGCACGAACCGGACTATGAGCAGCATTTTGATGTGAAGGAAGCATTTGCAAGACTTGAGGAAGAAGAGCGTATGATACTTTCGTATTCTGTGTTCGCTGGATATGGAAGTGAAGAAATCGCGCAGATGCTTGAGATGAATGCTGCAACGGTTCGATCAAAGAAAAGCAGGGCACTTGGGAAGATGCGTAAGATGTTGGAAGCAGGATGATCGTACAGGATGATCTTATAAGAGATGGGTTTGAAAAAAGAATAGAAGAAGGAGGCGGAAAAGATGGAAGAAAATAGAGAAAAGAACAACAAGAAGATTGAGGATGAAAAGCGTTTAGAGCAGGATTTGAGACAGATGGCAGATGATGTGATTCTTCCAGACTCACTGGAACCGGAGGCAATTCAAAAAATGCTTCAGGCAAGACAGGAAGAAAAGCAGCAGGGATCAAAAGCCAAAAAGAAGAGCTGGAAACGTATCGTGCCGATCGCAGCGGCGGCATGTGTCTGTGTGATAGTTGGAGCGACAGTTGGAATCAAGCAGATCAACAAAGGAAACAACACAACATTAGATGCAGCAACAATTGCATCAGCAGCAGATCAGACAGAGACAACCCAGACACTTACAACAGCGAAAGATTATAAAGAAATTGAAAAATGTATCAAAGAATATAATAAGCAGATGGCACGGGATAACAACAGTATGGCCATTGGACTGTATGAAAGTGCGTCTTCGGCAGACGCAGCAACAGCAGAAAGCAGTAATGTTAGTGACACGGGGGGTTATTCGGATACGAATGTCCGTGAGAACGGCGTGGGGGAAGCCGATATTGTCAAAACCGATGGAAAAAATATTTATACACTGTGTCGGAGTGTTGTGACAATCACAGCTATTGACAATGGGTCCATGGAAAAGCTGGCCTCAATCGAACAGAATGCAGAACGCTATGTAGAAGACATTTATGTACAGGATGATAAATTAGTTCTGTTTGGAACATTAGGAAGACAGGTGGGAAATTCAGAGGATTCAGAAGCTTATGATGGATATTATGAGAACAATACGTATGTCCAGGTATATGACATCAGTGATCCATCCAATCCGAAAGAGATCGGTAACATGGAACAGAGCGGAGGATATAATACATCCAGGATTGTGGATGGATATGTCTATGTGCTTAGTCAGTTCCATCCTTACGAAGACAATGTTACAGCAAGAGATCTGTGGTATATTCCGGAAGTGCAGGGAAAATCTATCGAAGCAGAAAATATTTATATGCCACAGGAAGCAGAAGGAAATGAATATACGATCATTACAGCATTTTCATTAGATGATCCGTCAGAAAAAACAGACAGTAAGGCAGTCTTTGGTTATTCAGATGTGTGCTATGTAAGCGAAAATAATATTTATATTACAAGTAATTATTATGAAGATTCAGATGTGAGCAGAACGCTGATCCGCAAGATTTCTTATACAGACGGAAAGCTTGCTGGTGTTGCGCAGACGAAGATCAAGGGAATGCTGAACGATTCTTTCAGCATTGACGAGTATGAAGGAAACCTTAGATTAGTTACAACAATTGATGAAATTTATTCGAATGATGATATTATGCCGTTGAATGAGACCGCAGATGAGACGGCTGATAAGAACGGAACAACGGATAAATCAGATGCAAGTAAGGTGACTGAGAAGGCTGTGGCAGAAAATGTAAAGGATGCGGTACCTGGTACAAATTCACTTTATGTGCTGAATGACAAACTGGAGATCATTGGCTCCATTCACAATTTGGCAAAAGATGAAACAATCTATTCCGCAAGATTTATGGGAGATACAGGATATTTCGTTACTTATCGGCAGGTGGACCCATTGTTCTCGGTAGACCTTTCAGACCCGGAGAATCCGAAGATTCTTGGAGAGCTTAAGATTCCTGGATTTTCCGAATATCTGCATCCATATGGAGACGGAAAACTGCTTGGCATAGGGATGGATGTAAGTGAAGATGGATTTACAACAGAAGGTGTGAAACTTTCAATGTTTAATGTTACAGATCCATCCAATGTAACAGAGGAAAATAAGTATACGATTGAAGAAAGCTATGGCACAGATGTAGGATACAATTATAAAGGTGTATTTGTAGATGTTCAGAAGAATCTGTTCGGGTTTGTTACCTATCATGATGGAGTGACTTATCAGTTGTATACGTATGATGAGGCAGAAGGATTCAAAGAAGTGATGAGCAGACAGCTGAGCGGATATGAAGGCAGCAGAGGACTGTATATTGGTGACGTATTCTATCTTGTAAGCGGAAATATGATAGAATCGTATTCTATGAATGGATTCGAGAAGATGGATGATATTGTTCTGTAAACAATTTGTAACTGTTCAGAGCTAACCTCCAAAATACTACGCATTTTGGAGGTTGGCGTATCCGCCAAATAAAATTTCAAAAACAGTCTAAAAAATGCAAGCATTTTATACCTTTTTTTGAAATTTTGCTTGGCTCTGAACAGTTACAATATTTTGGATTGACAGTTTGTAAGACGAAAATTATACTAATAGGAGATGAAATTTGTTTGAAATTGTAGTTTTGTAATAAGAGAAAAGGGGTTAGAAATCATGAGTTCTAGAAATAAAGGAATTTGCTTTATTATATTATCGGCATTTTCATTTGCGTTAATGGGTGCCTGTGTCAGGCTTGCGGGAGATGTGCCGTCCATACAGAAAAGCTTTTTCCGAAATCTGGTTGCATTCTTTGTTGCACTTATAATGATTGTGCGAAGTGGTGACGGATTTGAAATCAAGAAGGGAAACTTAGGTTATATGGTTTTGCGTGCAACATTTGGCACGCTGGGAATCCTTTGTAATTTTTATGCAGTAGATCATCTGGTACTTTCAGATGCATCTATGCTGAACAAAATGTCTCCGTTTTTTGTTATTTTATTTTCGTTTCTTCTGTTGAAAGAGAAATTAAAACCGGCGCAGGCAATTGCAATTTTTGTTGCATTTATCGGAAGCCTGTTTATCATTAAGCCAACCTTTACGAACATGGAACTCTTTCCGTCAGTGATCGGTCTATGTGGGGGAATCGGTGCCGGTATTGCGTATGCAATGGTAAGGATTCTTGGTCAGAGAGGTCAGAAAGGAAGCTCTGTTGTTCTGTTTTTCTCAGGGTTTTCCTGCATCGTGACACTTCCGTATCTGCTGTTTAACTATCATCCTATGACAGGAACGCAGATGCTGGCACTGCTTGGTGCCGGGCTTGCGGCAGCAGGAGGACAATTTGGAATTACCGCAGCATATTATCATGCGCCTGCGAAAGAGATATCGATCTATGATTATTCACAGATTATTTTCTCTACGATTCTCGGATACTTTCTTTTCGGACAGGTTCCGGACAAGTACAGTGTGCTTGGATATGTGATCATTCTCGCGATGGCGGCATGGATGTTCTTCTATAATAAAAGACCGGAAGAAAAAGAATAGAAACTGTTTGAAGCCAAATATATTTCAGATGAAAAGGATTATAAAATCATGGATTTTGCAAGACTTGAGAAAAATATTATAGATGTAATAAAGGAAGAACAGGCGAAGCTGGGCTACCGTAAGGAGAAGATTCGTCTGTATTATCCGCTGAGTTCTCTGAATCATTTCTTTCAGTTAGATGTGGATGAGACAGGAATGCAGGAAAAATTGAGCCGGTTTTCTGAGTATGAAGAAGGGAAGCTTGGAAGTGTTGAAGTGACAAATAAGGGGGAGCGGTTCTGTTTTCATATTCCGGAGGAAGGTGCAGAATATGTACACAATAATATGAAAGAGAATGAATTCATCAAAGACCTGATCGGGTTGATCTCTCATCATGGCTGCAAGATGGAAGATATCTTTGAACTGTTCCGTCAGCATTCGGATCAGATTACGATCGAAGAGATGCACAGCGATGAATTTGATTATATGATCTGCTTTGAAAATGATCCGGAGGATACTTACCGGTATTGCTTTAAAGATGAAGGATGCCATATCATTTACCATAGATTCCTGCCGGAAGATTATGAAGAATTTGGATTTGGAAAATAACTGTCAGGTCAGACAAAAAGGAGAAAAAAGTGAAGCTTACAATACTTGGAACAGGAAATGCAACCGTTACGGAGTGCTATAACACATGCTTTGTGATCAGTGATAACGACCGTCATTTTATGGTAGACGGTGGTGGCGGAAATACGATTCTTCATCAGTTAAAAGCAGCAGGACTTAACTGGATGGATATGAGAGATATTTTTGTGACACACAAGCATATCGACCATCTTCTTGGAATTATCTGGATGATGCGTATGATTCTTCAGAATATGAATAGAGGAAAATACGAAGGAGAAGCTACAATTTACGGACACGAAGAAGTAATCCGTATTCTGAAAGAGATGGCAGGTGAAGTTCTTTCGGCGAAGGAGATGAAATATATAGATGATCGTCTTCACATGGTCATAGTAGAAGATGGAGAAGAACGTGAGATCATTGGAAAGAAAATAACATTTTTCGATATTCATTCTACAAAGGCAAAACAGTTTGGATTTTGTATGCGGTTAGATGAGGATGAGAAACTGACCTGTTGCGGAGATGAGCCGTACAATGAACTGGAGCAGAAATATGCTGAGAACAGTACATGGCTCTTGCATGAGGCATTCTGTCTCTACGGACAGGCAGATGAATTCAAGCCATATGAGAAGCATCACTCCACAGTAAAAGATGCATGTGAGATGGCAGCAGACCTGAATGTGGAGAATCTGATTCTGTATCATACAGAAGATAAGAATATTGAACACAGACAGGAGTTGTATCTAGAAGAAGGCAAAGCTTATTATGACGGAAATCTGTTTGTGCCGGATGATCTGGATGTGATAGAACTATAAGAAATTTAATCCCACAGCAAGTTTGTTATATGCTATACTTTGTTTATAATCAGGTTGAATTGATAAATTCAGGGAGAGGTGAAGGAGAATGCTTGAGTTAATAACAGGAGGCAGCGGAAGCGGAAAATCAGCTTATGCGGAAAGCCGGATCTGTGAATATAACAGGCAGGCTCCGAAGCCTCTCTTTTATATTGCAACCATGTATCCTTATGGGGAAGAGACAGAAAAGAAGATTGAGAGACACCGGATGCTTCGTAAAGGAAAAGGGTTTGAGACATTAGAGTGGTATACAGGACTTAAGCTACATTTGGAAGAGGGATCATTACAAGGCTCAGATGTGCTTCTCGAATGTATGTCGAATCTCGTGGCAAATGAAATGTATATGGAATCCGGTGCAGGCTGTCATGCAGATCAAGTCATTCTGGAAGGGATCCGAGAATTGAATCAACAGTGTTCGAATCTGGTGATTGTGACAAATGAAGTGTTTTCCGAATCGGTTCCGGATTCGCCGGAGATGAAAGAATACAAAAGGATTCTTGACAGGATCAACTGTGAAATTGCAGCGATGGCAGATCAGGTGACAGAAGTTATTTATGGAATTGCACAGCAGAAAAAGGAAACGGATACGATGGTCAATAGAACAGAAAAACCTGGCGTGGACAGTAACAAATCTGGAGAGTCTGTGATGTGTCAGAAAGAGAATAGATTTCATATAATTATAGGTGGTGCATTCCAGGGAAAAGCACAGTATGCAACGAAAATTTATCCAAAACTTGAATTGACAGATGGATTCAAATGTCCGCTGGATGAAATCAGAAATTGTGTTGCAATCAATAAATTCCATTTATTTACAAGACGCTGGCTTTTAGAAGGGAAAACAAAGGAAGCATTACTGACGATACTTGAGAACAATAGAAGCCTTCAATTATTAATTAGTGACGAGATAGGATACGGTCTTGTACCTATCGATGATTTTGAAAGAGAATACAGGGAATTTCACGGGCGTGTCATGACGGAACTTGCAGAACAGGCAGATTGTGTAGAACGTGTTGTGTGTGGGATTCCGCAGAGAATAAAGTGAAAGGAAATTAGGGATGCTTTCAGAGATAGAACAGGTACTTCCTTCTGAAATAGAGAAGAGAAGTTTTGAGATTATAACAGAAGAATTAAAAGAGATGGGAAAGATTTTCTGTCCGGAGACAGAACTGATCGTGAAACGCTGTATTCACACAAGCGCTGATTTTGAGTATGCGGACAGTCTTGTTTTTACAGAAGGTGTTGTGGAGAAAGCAAAGGATGCTATCCGCAGAGGTGTGCCGATTATCACAGATACACAGATGGGAAAAGCAGGAATTAATAAGAAACGTCTGGCAGAGTATGGCAGTGAAGTGCTTTGTTTTATGTCGGATGAAGATGTGGCAGAGATGGCGAAAAAGAATGGCACAACAAGAGCGGTGGCAAGTATGGATAAGGCAGCTGCACTTGGAAGAGAGGCTATCTTTGCAGTTGGAAATGCACCGACAGCATTGGTACGGCTTTATGAGTTGATCAAAGAAGGAAAGATTAATCCGGAATTAATCATTGCAGTTCCGGTAGGGTTTGTAAATGTCGTGCAGTCAAAGGAACTGATCTTAAGTCTGGAAGATATACCGTCGATCGTGGCACGGGGAAGAAAAGGTGGAAGCAATATTGCCGCATGTATTTGCAATGCTTTATTATATCAGATGTAAAACAGATGCAAAAAAACTTTGTTAGAACTTGTTAGAAAGATAGAATAGTGGTATTATAAGACTGTTTGATTAGAAAAAAGAATAGAGAGGGAACAAAACGTGACCTATAAAGAAGCAAGGGTATATTTGGACGAGATGTCGAAATACGGAAGTGTACTTGGCTTAGATACGATTCGAGGTCTGTTGCGTGAGCTTGGGAATCCACAGGATGACTTAAAGTTTATACACATTGCAGGAACGAATGGCAAGGGATCTGTGCTTGCATACACTTCAACAATATTAAGTGAGGCAGGATACAGAACCGGGCGCTATGTCTCACCGACAGTAATCTCTTATCTGGAGCGGATTCAGATTGACGGAACATGGATTCCGGAAGATGAATTTGCAGAATTGACAGAGAATGTAAAAGAAGCTATTGCCCGGATGGAGGCGGCCGGAGAGGAATTTCCGACAGTCTTTGAAGCAGAAACGGCAATAGCTTTTCTGTATTTTAAGAAGAAAAAATGTGATCTGGTCGTACTGGAGTCCGGTCTTGGAGGAATTCTGGATGCGACGAACATCATCGGAGCACCAGTGTGTGCAGCATTTGCAACGATCAGTGTGGATCATCTTGGTGTGATCGGAGATTCGTTGGAAGAGATTGCGCAGAACAAGGCTGGAATCATTAAGCCGGGATGTGCAGTAGTATCTGCAAAGCAGAAAGAAAATGTCCGGGAGATTCTGAAAAAAACTGCAGAAGAAAAAGGCTGTCCTTTCACAGAAGCGCAGCCTGAACAGATGATGATTTTTGAAGATTCCTACCACGGAATTACATTTTCTTATAAAGAATATGAAAAGATGCATAGTCCGCTTGCAGGCCAGTGCCAGAGAGAGAATCTTGCAACGGCGCTCGAAGTTATCCGCTGTCTGAACAGACTGGGGTATCGGATTACAGAAGCGCAGGTGCGAGAGGGACTTTCAAAGACGAGATGGACAGGACGGTTTACCTGCCTGTCAGAGTCCCCGTTATTTTTCGTAGACGGAGCGCATAATGAAGACGCAGCATTAAAGCTGAAAGTGACGGTAGAACGTTATTTTTCGGATTATAAGAAAATCTTTATCATGGGAGTCTTTAAAGATAAAGAATATGAGAAAATCACATCTATTCTTTGCCCGTTGGCAGAAAGTATATATACTGTTCGTCTTCCAAATAAGGAGAGGACGCTTCCGGCAGAAAAGCTGGCAGAAGTAGTGAAGAAACATTGTCAGAAAGTGAAAGCTGAACAGACCATCGAAACAGCTGTTGAGGATGCAAGTAAAGAGGCAATGACCCAAGGCAAGGATATTGCGCAGAAAACTGTGATTCTTGCATGCGGATCCCTGTCTTATCTTGGAGAGGTTCAGCGGATCGTGTTGAATAACCGGCAGTGAGATATAGGAGAGAAATATAAAATGATAGATCATGAAAAAGTAGAACAGGCAGTCCGTCTTTTGTTGGAAGGAATCGGTGAAGATGTGAACCGCGAAGGTCTTATAGATACACCTGACAGGATCGCCAGAATGTATGAAGAGATATATGGTGGAATGGAAGAAGATGCGGGAGTTCATCTTATGAAGACATTTACGGTAGAAAGCAGTGAGATGGTGATAGAGAAAGATATTACATTCTATTCAACCTGCGAGCATCATTTACTGCCTTTTTATGGAAAAGCCCATATTGCCTATATTCCGGATGGTAAGGTGGTAGGACTGAGTAAGCTGGCGCGTACGGTAGAAGTATTTGCAAGAAGACTTCAGCTCCAGGAGCAGCTGACAGGACAGATTGCAGACGCATTGATGGAGTATATGCAGCCGAAGGGAGCTCTCGTTATGGTGGAAGCAGAGCATATGTGTATGACAATGCGCGGAATCAAGAAACCGGGAAGCCAGACAGTTACGTTGGCACGGAGAGGTGTGTTTGAGACAGACCCGACATTAGAAGAAAGATTCTTCCGTATGCTTGGAAGATAAAGAATACGTAAAGGAAAAGAAGTGAACAGACTTGAAACAGGAAAATATGTATCGGTTAAATGAAGTGGTCCATCACTGGATCTATCAGGATTATTATGGAAGAATCAAGCGGTTAGAGAAGGAGCGTATCTTTTGCTGTCATCAGATGACACATCTTCTGGATGTAGCAAGGATCGCATATATTAAAAATCTGGAAGAGAACCTTGGGTTTGAGAAAGATGTGATCTATACGGCAGCAGTACTTCATGACATTGGAAAATCATTTCAATATAAATGGACAATTCCACATGAAGTAGCAGGGGAAAAGATTGCAAAAGAGATTTTAACAACATTACCTGAAGATGCACAGTTTACAGAAGAGGAACAGCAACAGATTCTTCGGGCTATCCGTGGTCATCGCAGAAAACATGAGGGAATGGAACCAATTGAAGAATTGTTTTATGACAGTGACAAACGCTCGCGTATGTGCCATTCCTGCCCGGCACAGAAACAGTGTAACTGGACGGAAGAAGAGAAGAATATGGAGATAGAGATATGAGAATTGGCGGAAAAGAATTTGACCTGAAGAAAAATACCTATATCATGGGAATTCTGAATGTAACACCGGATTCCTTTTCTGACGGAGGAAGATACGATGGATTGGATCGTGCAATCGAACATGCGAAGCAGATGATTCAGGAAGGTGCGGACATCATTGATGTCGGTGGAGAATCAACTCGTCCGGGACATGTACAGATTACAGAAGAGGAAGAAATTGCGCGTGTTGTTCCGGTAATTCGAAAACTCAAAGAAGAATTTGATATTCCGGTATCGATTGATACTTATAAAAGTGCAGTTGCAGCAGCGGCAATTGAAGCAGGCGCGGATCTTGTGAATGATATCTGGGGATTAAAATACGATTCTAAGATGGCAGGATTGATAGCAAAAACAGGAGTAGCGTGTTGTCTGATGCATAATCGTGAGAATACAGATTATCAGAATTTCCTTGCAGACTTTATGGATGACATGAAGGAATGTGTGAAGATTGCGAAGGACGCGGGGATTGCAGATGATAGGATCATTCTTGATCCAGGCGTTGGATTTGGCAAGACATACGAGATGAATCTCGAAATTATTGATAAACTTGAAATTATGAAAGAACTTGGATATCCGGTACTTCTTGGAACTTCAAGAAAATCAGTAATCGGTCTGACACTGGATCTTCCGGTAGAAGAACGTGAAGAGGGAACGATGGTTACAACAGTATACGGAGTGCAGAAGGGTTGTGCATTTGTCCGTGTTCATGATGTGGAGAAGAATAAGAGAGCAATCCGTATGACAAGAGCATTAATGAGAGAACATGAGGTATAGAGGACAGATGCAGAAGAAGTTCGATGAAATCAGAATTGAAGATCTGGAAGTGTTTGCAAATCATGGTGTGTTTCCGGAGGAAAATACGTTAGGACAGAAGTTTGTTGTCTCAGCAGTGCTTTTTACAGATACCAGGATGGCGGGAAAAACAGATGATCTGACAGCGTCCATCCACTACGGAGAAGTCAGTGCATTTATTACTGAATTTTTACAGAAAAATACCTATCAGTTATTAGAACGTGCAGCGGAAGAACTGGCTGAAGCGTTGCTTCTTGAGTGGGACAGAATAGAAAAAATATCTATAGAGATCAAGAAACCATGGGCGCCTGTAAGACTTCCGTTAAAAACAGTCAGCGTGAAGATAGAGCGTGGCTGGCACACAGCATACATTGCGTTAGGATCTAACATTGGGGACAGTAAGATGTATCTGGATAATGCAGTAAAGGCATTGAATGAACTTCCGACAAGTAAAGTTGAGGTCGTATCTGAATATCTTGTGACACCTCCCTACGGAGTGACAGATCAGCCGGATTTCCTGAACGGCTGTCTGAAACTTCGCACGCTACTTTATCCATATGAGCTTTTAGCTGAATTGAACAGAATTGAGAAAGAAGCAGGAAGAGAGCGAATCATTCACTGGGGTCCGAGAACATTAGATCTGGATATTATTTTTTATGACGATCTTGTTCTTGAAGAGGCGGATTTGTGTATTCCGCATGTAGAGATGCACAAGAGAAAATTCGTGCTGGAACCATTGGGAGAGATCGCTCCGTATAAGCGCCATCCGATAAGTGGAAAAAGCGTTTGCGAGATGCTTGTTGAACTGAATGAAAATGATAATTAGAGGATGTTAGAAACTATGAGAAACACGCTCTGCGAGTTTCTCAAGTTATCGCGACAGTCGCCAAGGTCTCGTGCAAGCACGGACTTTGGCTCGTTGTTCGCGTAAATAAGAGCTGGACAGAAGCATGTTGAAAACTTCTGTCCAGCTCTTTGTAGTCAGAAAATAATTAAATCAATTTGTTTACAGCAGCTGCTCAAAGGTGTCATAAAATGTTGGGTAAGACACATCTACGCATTTACTGTCAAGAATCTTTGTAGTACCTTCTGCAACAAGTGCAGCAATACTGAATGCCATTGCAATTCTGTGGTCTAACAAAGTATGAATAGAAGCACCATGAAGAGGTCTTCCGCCATTGATGATCATTCCGTCTTCAGTAGGTGTTACATCACAGCCCATTGCTTTCAGATTATCTGTTACAGTCTCAATACGATCCGTTTCCTTGACTTTCAGTTCAGCAGCATCTTTGATTACAGTAGTACCTTCCGCCATGGCTGCCATAACTGCAATAACCGGAATCTCATCGATCAAAGTTGGGATGATGTCTCCTTCGATTGTAGTTCCATGCAGTCTACTTGTACGGACAAGAACATCTGCAATTCTTTCCCCACCTTCTGTACGTTCGTTAAGGAGGGTGATATCACCACCCATATCTTCGCATACTCTCAAGATTCCTGCGCGTGTCGGGTTGATTCCTACATTTTCTACAAGAATTTCAGAATCAGGGACGATCAGTCCGGCAGCAATGAAATAAGCAGCGGAAGAGATGTCTCCCGGAACTGTGATTTCCTGTCCGTAAAGTTCTTCACAAGGACGGATGATAGCGGTTGCTTTGGAAGAACCAATCTCAAAAGTAGAGCGGATATCTGCACCGAATTCTTTCAGCATTAATTCTGTATGGTTTCTGGAAAGACTCGGTTCTGTGACAGAGGTCTCTCCATCTGCGTAAAGACCGGCGAGCAGCAGGCAGGATTTCACCTGCGCACTGGCAACCGGCGAATCATAATGGATTCCATGAAGCTGCGCAGGGGTAATATAAAGCGGGGCACATCCATTGCGGAGAATACTGGAAATATGTGCGCCCATTTGTGTCAATGGTTCAATGATTCTTTTCATTGGGCGGGAGTTCAGTGATTCATCTCCGGACAATTTAGAGTCAAATGGCTGTCCGGCGAGAATACCGGAAATCAGTCTCGTTGTTGTTCCGCTGTTCCCTACATCAAGGATCTTCTCCGGAGCACTCAGTCCATGCAATCCCTTTCCGTGTACGATAACGGAAGAATAATCACTCTCAACTTCAATCTCAATACCAAGCTCTCTGAAACAACGGATAGTCGCGAGACAGTCGGCACCAGAGAGAAAGTTGTGGATCTGCGTCGTTCCGTTTGCAATCGAGCCGAACATAATGCAACGGTGGGAGATGGATTTGTCTCCCGGTATTGTAACTTTTCCTTTTAATCCTGTAATATTACATAATTCCATAATCTTATTCCTCATTTCTGCTATCAGACTTCATAGATGACATAGCGGTATTTCTGCAAAAGTACAGAAGCTCTGTTTGCAGAATCTTCATCATAAAATTCAATACGAAGAACTCCTTCCTCAAATTCACGGTTGTGGATGATTCCGATGTTTTTGATACTGATGTTATTACTTGCAAGAATTGTGGCAATCGTAGCAATTCCACCTGTTTCATCGATGATATCACAATAAAGTGCAAACTGCTTTTTGATCGGTCCTGCAGATCCGTTCGGCATGGAGTTTCTGTAATCTTTGGAATTCTCAAACAGAGCGTACAGGGCAGGTTCATTTCCTTCATCCACAAGATCCTTTGCATGTGAAAGAGCTTCAATATATTCACCTAAGATCTGGGAGATGTTCTCACTGTTTTTCAGACAGATCTGCTGCCACATGACCGGGGAGGAAGAAGCAATTCTCGTAATATCTTTAAATCCCCCTGCGGCCAACGCTTTCATCATCCCTTCCTTCGAATCCGTATCATGTACAAAATTCACAAGTGTGGATGCAATAATATGCGGCAGGTGGCTGATCGTTCCGGTAATATGATCGTGCTCGTGGTAATCCAGGATAACAGGAAGAGCTTTTAAAGATGAAACAAAGTCTTTGTAAGCATCCACTTTTTCTTCCGCTACTTTAGCAGAAGGAGTCAGGATATAGTATGCATTTTCAATCAAATGCGCTTTGGAATTCATAAACCCGCTCTTCTCAGAACCGGCCATCGGATGTCCGCCAATGAAATTCGCTTCCATTCCCAGACGAATCACCTCTTCGTGGATGGAAGTCTTCACGCTTCCGACATCTGTGAGAATACAGTTTTCATCCAGGAGATCTTTCAGCTGGGAAAGATAGGCTGCGTTGTAAGTGACCGGTGCACAGAGGAAAATATAGTTACATCCCCTGAAATTGTCATCAATGGATGAACAGGAAGTATGAATAGTGCCTTCCTGGATTGCCAGTGCAAGGGATTCTTTATTTTTATCGAATGCGATGATGTCGTAATCCGGATAATACTGGCGGATTGCCTTCGCAATAGAGCCGCCGATAAGTCCAAGTCCGATAAATCCAATTTTTTTAGCATTCATAGTTGTAAAATCCTTTCTGTTGTTGTGCAAAACATATCTTACTGTTCAGAAATCTTAAATCAGTAAGAAACATATATTCGTATTTTAACACTTTGCTCTGTAAAAGTAAATTGGTAATATTGCGTTACTGTTCACTCCCGTGTCAATCACTCCGCTGATTGACACGGAGGATGCGTGTTTTGACTTGAATGCATCTCGCCCCATCGCCAGAGGCGATTTAAAATGGCGAGATGCGTTGCTGGTCGCACATTGTGTGAACAGCAACAATATTGCTTCTATATATAAGCTGAGTGTTTTTAAAGAATAGATTTATGATAGAAAGTTAAAATTGTATAAAATGTAAAAAATAGTTGTAATTAATCAGAATATTTAGTACAATATACCCATGGTATGTATATCGACGACAAAAAAACGATGTGCATAATAGCTACATAACAAGGAGGCAGCAGTATGAAGGTTTACAGAACAGACGAAATCAGAAATGTGGTATTACTTGGTCATGGTGGAAGCGGAAAGACAAGTCTTGCAGAGGCGATGCTCTACGTATCAGGTGCAACGAATCGTATGGGAAAGATTTCCGAATCCAATACGGTGAGCGATTTTGATAAAGAGGAGCAGAAACGTGGATTTTCAATCAGCACAAGTCTGGTACCGATCGAGTGGGAGAAAGCGAAGATCAATATTCTTGACACACCGGGATATTTTGATTTTGTCGGAGAAGTAGAAGAGGCAGTCAGTGCAGCAGATGCAGCGGTTATCGTAGTATCTGGTAAGGCAGGAGTACAGGTTGGAACGGAAAAAGCATGGGAGCTTTGTGACAAATATAATCTGCCGAGAATGATCTATGTGACAGAGATGGATGTGGATGATGCAAGTTTCCGTCAGGTAGTAGCAGATCTGACAGAGAGATATGGAAAGAAAATCGCACCACATTTCCAGCCAATCCGTGAGAATGAGAAGCTTGTAGGATATATTAATATTATTAAGAATGCCGGAAGAAGATATACAGGCATTGGACAGAGAGAAGAGTGCGAGATTCCGGATTATTGTATGCCGAACCTTGAGATTTTGAGAGATTCTCTTATGGAAGCTGTAGCAGAGACAAGTGAAGAATTTATGGAGCGCTATTTTAATGGTGAGGAATTCTCTATAGAAGAGATCCGTGCAGCCATGAGAACAGAAGTAATGGATGGGGATATCGTACCGGTTGCGATGGGATCCAATATCCAGGCACAGGGAGTAGCCAACCTGCTTTCAGATATTGTTCGTTTCTTCCCGAGTCCGGATAAGAGAACCTGTGCAGGAATCAACCGCAGAACAAACGAGATTTTTGAAGCAAATTATGATTTCGCAAAAGCAAAATCAGCGTATGTATTTAAGACAATGGTGGATCCATTTATTGGAAAATACTCTTTCGTAAAGGTATGCTCCGGAGTACTTAAAGGAGATGATGTACTTTATAATGCAGACACAGACGCAGAAGAGAAACCAGGTAAACTTTATACCATGTGCGGAAGTAAGCCAAGCGAAGTGCCAGAGCTTTTTGCAGGTGATATCGGAGCAATCGGTAAATTGACAAATACAAGAACAGGAGATACTCTTTCCGTAAAGGGAACACCGGTATCTTATGCAAAGACAGATTATTCTGTACCATATACATATATGAAGTATCGCGTAAAGAATAAAGGCGATGAAGATAAGGTATCACAGGCTCTTGCAAGAATGACAGCAGAAGATGTTACATTGAAAGCTGTGAATGACAGTGAGAACAGACAGTCTCTTCTTTATGGAATGGGTGAGCAGCACCTTGAGATCGTAGCAAGTAAACTGGCGGCAAGATATAAAGTAGAGATCACACTGGAGACACCAAAAGTTGCATTCCGTGAGACAATCCGTAAGAATTCTGACGTTGATTCCAAGTATAAGAAACAGAGCGGCGGACACGGACAGTACGGACATGTTAAGATGAAATTCGAACCATCAGGAGATCTCGAAACTCCATTTGTATTCGAAGAATGTGTTGTTGGAGGAGCAGTTCCGAAGAACTACTTCCCGGCAGTAGAGAAAGGTCTGCAGGAATCTGTAGTGAAAGGACCTCTTGCCGGATATCCGGTAGTTGGTGTGAAAGCTACTTTATATGACGGATCCTATCATCCGGTAGACTCTTCAGAGATGGCATTTAAGACAGCTACGATCCAGGCATTCAAGAAAGGATTCCTGGAGGCATCTCCGGTACTTCTTGAACCAATCGCATCCCTGAAAGTTACAGTTCCGGATGATTACACAGGAGATATCATGGGAGACCTGAACAAACGCAGAGGACGTGTGCTTGGCATGACACCGGTAGCCGGAGGAAAGCAGGTTATTGAAGCAGATATTCCAATGACAGGACTGTTTGGCTATTGCACAACACTTCGCTCCATGACAGGTGGAAGAGGATCTTACGAATATACATTTGCAAGATATGAGCAGGCTCCATCTGATGTACAGGAGAAAGAAATTGCTGCAAGAGCAGAAGAAGCATAATTAAAGATTCAGGCAATACAAAGAGTGTGTTATCCGGCTGATAAAAAGGAGTGGATAGCACGCTCTTATTGCTTGTTTTAGAAAAAACAGTAACATTATATTTCACAAAAAAATCACAAGTTTGCGAATATGGTTGTACTTTCAAAACAAAGGTGCTATAATTCATCTACCTGTCTGCATTAGACAGGTATGTTGTTGTTTATGAAATCCTGTGAACAGTGACATAAAGTGACTGTGTAGAGCAGTTATAAGATTATTATAATAATATGAGGGATAAGAAAATGAGGATTATTATTATCGGTGACGGAAAGGTTGGTTACAAGCTTGCCAAGCAACTTTCCGCCGAGAAATATGACATTATAATGATTGACAGTAATGAAAATAAGTTGAGATTTGCTATGGATCGTCTGGATATTGCCTGCGTGACGGGAGATGGCGCAGACGCAGAAGTACTTAAACAGGCAGATGTAGCGCATGCCGACCTGGTGATTGCCTGTACATCAGCAGATGAATGCAATATGTTAAGCTGTCTGATCGCCAGAAAATTAGGTGCAAGACATACGATTGCCCGTGTGCGTAATCCGATTTATTATCGTCAGATCGGACTTCTGAAAGAAGATCTGCATCTTAGTATGGCTGTAAACCCGGAACTTATCGTGGCAGATGAGATTAGCAGACTTCTGCTCTTCCCGGATGCGAGTCAGGTGGAGACTTTTGTGAAGGGACGTGTAGAATTGATTGAATTACCGGTTGCGAAGGGAAGCAGCCTGGCAGGGTTAAGCCTTGCGGAAATGTATAACCGGTTCCAGATCCGTCTGCTTGTCTGTGCAGTGGAACATGGAGATGAAGTTTGCATTCCAGATGGAGAATACAGGATGCGTGCAGGAGACCGTCTGCATATTGCGGCATCTCATAAAGATTTAGAGGCATTTTTTAAAGCAAATGGAAAGCGTAAGGACAAAATCAAAAAAGTCATTATTTGTGGAGCCGGAAGAGTTGGTTACTATCTTGCACTTCAGCTTAGCACACTTGGTATGCAGATAAAGATCATAGAACAGAATCGCCAGAGATGTGAAGAACTTTGCGAATTACTTCCAAAAGCAACCATTATTAATGGAGATGCAACAGATCACGATCTTCTTGTAGAAGAAGGGATTGATGAAGCGGATGCATTTGTTGCCCTGACAGGGATGGATGAAGAGAACATTATACTTTCTCTTTTTGCAAAGAGTCAGAATGTGGACAAAATTGTTACGAAAGTCAATGAAGACAGACGCGCACGTATGGTAGAAGACTTTGGAATTGATAGTATTGTTTCTGTTAAAACAGCTACAGCAGACGCAATCATGAGTTATGTCAGAGCGCGTAAAAACTCTCAGGGAAGTGCGAATGTTGAGACAATGTATCAATTGGTTGATGACAAAGTTGAAGCACTGGAATTTATTGTTAAGGCTGAGACAAATTATACAGGAATTCCATTGAAGAATCTCTCATTGAAACCGAATAATCTGATTGCATGTATTGCAAGAAAACGTCAGATCATTCTTCCGAGCGGAGATGATTGTATTCAGGTAGGAGATAATGTGATCATTATCACGATGGAAAAACAGATTGAAGATATTAAAGATATTTTAATGTAGGTGCAGCGCGATGAATAAGAAGATGATAGTATATATTTTGGGGAAAATGATGGGAGTCGAAGGATTACTTCTGCTGATCCCAGCGTTGGTTTCCCTGATATATCATGAAAAAAGCGTAATTTCTTTTCTGATTGTAGCAGCAATCCTGCTCGTAATTTATATGGTGTTCGGAAGGAAGCTTCCGGCTTCAAAGCAGATTTACGGAAAAGAAGGTTTTGTTATTGTTGGGCTTGCATGGATTTTATGGTCCGCATTCGGAGCGCTTCCGTTTGTAATTTCGGGAAGTATTCCATATTATATTGATGCACTTTTTGAGACAATTTCCGGTTTCACTACAACCGGATCTACAATCCTGGCAGATATCGAGGCTCTGCCAATGGGAATTTCCTTCTGGCGAAGCTTTACACACTGGATCGGTGGTATGGGGGTACTTGTATTTGTTATGATGATCACATCTCTGGATGATGAGAATGCAATGCCGCTCATGCGTGCGGAAGTACCGGGACCGGAGGCGGATAAGCTTGTCCCAAAGGCAAGACATACCGCAAGACTTTTATATGGAATGTATTTTGTTCTGACAGCAGCAGAAGTGGTTTTTCTGCTTTTTGGCGGAATGAACCTGTATGATGCACTTTTACATGCATTCAGTACTGCCGGAACGGGAGGATTTTCTAATAGAGCTGCAAGCGTCAGCTTCTACGACAGTGCATATATTGATGGTGTGATCACAGTATTTATGATTTTGTTTGGAATTAACTTTAACTTGTACTTTTTTATATTGCTCAAAGACTGGAAATCCATTCTGAAAAATGAAGAGCTGTGGGCATATCTTGGAATAGTAGGTGTGTCAATCGCTATAATCACAGGAAATATCCTCAAGATTTATGGAACGGTTGCACATGCATTCCGCTATGCATCTTTCCAGGTCGGTTCGATCATTACGACAACCGGATTTGCAACCGCAGATTATGACCAGTGGCCGGAACTCTCGAAATCAATATTATTGGCACTTATGTTTGTGGGAGCCTGTGCAGGATCCACCGGAGGAGGTATTAAAGTAAGCCGTTTATTGATCATCGTGAAATCAATCCGCAGAGAAGTGCGTAAGATGTTACATCCGAACGCCGTTACGATCATCAAAGTCAATGGTAAAAAGATTGGACAGGATACATTGAAGAATGTAAATCTCTATCTGACGTGTTACATTATAATTATGATTGTATCAATTTTACTTGTCTCTATTGATAATTTTGATTTTGCGACAACATTTAGTGGAGTACTTACTACGATGAGCAATGTAGGGCCTGGAATTTCAAAGGTAGGACCTGTGATGAATTTCCAACCATTTTCAGCAGTATCCAAGCTGGTATTCTGCTTTGATATGCTGATTGGAAGATTAGAGATCTTCCCATACCTGCTTCTTCTTTCTCCGGAACTCTGGAGAAGAAGATTCTAGAAGATTTTTTGTTAATTATGTGCGGAAAATTTGAATGAAACAGATTTTTTCGCACATTTTATTTTTATATGATAAAATGGTAACTGTTCAGAGATAAGCAAAATTTCAAAAAACAGGTGTAAAATGCGTAGCATTTTGGAGGTTGGCTCTGAACAGTTATATAAAATGAAAGAAAGGAAGAGGTGAGATGAACAAATTTAAAATGAAAGTGACAGCTGTCATAGGAGTGATTCTGTTGATTGGAATCTATTACTATGTGACACTCCCGGCGATCAATATTCATGCCTCAGAATTCTGGATGTATCTTGTGGTGTTGGTCATTCTGGCAGCTGTGGTATTTATCAGAAAGAAAAATTTAAACCGTTACGACTGGAAAGAGTCAAAGGGATTAAAGGTGATCCTTGGAATCCTTGCGGTGCTTGTGATCGCATATGTGGCAGGATCAGTTTTGTCTTCTCCAATTGTGAATGCGAAGAAGTATCAGGAACTTTTGACGGTGAAGAATGGAGAATTTACGAAAGATATCGAAGAATTATCTTTTGATCAGATTCCATTGCTGGATAAGGATTCAGCAGAGCTTCTCGGTGACAGGAAGATGGGAAGTATGGTAGATATGGTATCCCAGTTCGAGGTAGATGAACTGTATTCCCAAATCAACTATCAGGATCAGCCGGTGAGAGTTTCTCCTTTGAAATATGCCAGCGTGATCAAATGGTTTACGAACATGAGAGAAGGAATCCCGGCCTATATCAAGATTGATATGGCAACACAGAATACGGAACTCGTAAAACTGAGTGAAGGGATGAAGTACACGACAAGTGATCATTTTAACAGAAATATTTACCGTCATCTGAGATTTAACTATCCGACCTATATTTTTAATGATCTGAGTTTTGAAATTGATGAAGACGGGGTTCCGTACTGGATCTGCCCGGTGAAGAAGTACAATATCGGATTATTCGGTGGAACAACAATCGGAAGAGTTGTACTTTGCAATGCGATCACAGGAGAAACGAAGGATTATGCAGTTGAGGATGTCCCACAGTGGGTTGACAGAGTATATTCCGCAGATCTGTTAGTTGAGCTTTATAATTATTACGGAACATTGAAACATGGTTTCTTTAATAGCGTATTGGGGCAGAAAGACTGCCTGAATACAACTGACGGATACAATTATCTTGCAATCGATGACGATGTATGGGTATACACAGGTGTTACCTCGATTACCGGAGACCAGTCGAATGTAGGGTTTGTTCTGATGAATCAGAGAACAATGGAGACAAAGTTCTATGAGATTGAAGGAGCAACAGAGAGTTCAGCGATGTCTTCTGCAGAAGGGCAGGTACAGAATCTGCACTATACGGCAACATTCCCACTGCTTTTAAATATTTCCGGTGAACCGACCTATTTCATTGCATTGAAGGATGATGCCGGTCTGGTGAAGAAGTATGCGATGGTAAATGTGCAGAAATATCAGATTGTTGCAATTGGAGATACGGTCAGTGAATGCGAGGAGTCTTACACTAATCTGATGTATAAGAACGGGATCAAGACAGAAGCTGAGGATACAAGATCCGTAGATACACTGACAGCTAAGATCACAAAGATCGCCCAGGGCGTTATAGACGGTGATTCTCATTATTATATCATGCTTGAAGGTTCGGATGAGATCTTTGATGTATCTGTTGTAGATTTTATTGATATTATCCGGTTTAATGTCGGAGATGAAGTCACAGTTGAGTATAAGAAGGGGGAGCAGGTGGATACAGTTCTTTCCCTGAATGGAAAAGCGAGTGAACAGATCAGCACAAAAGCTGCGAAAGAAGAGCAGGCAGAAGATACGGCAGGGGATTCTGCACAGACAGAATAAGAGAAAGAAGCGAAAAAAAGAAGTACAACCGGAGAACGGAAGTACTTCTTTTTTAGTATAAAATTATTGTAACTGTTCAGAGCCAGAAGGGCGAATCCTGTGTTACACTACGTTGTAAATGCTTACAGAACTGTGCATCCAAGTGTGTCAACCTCTGCAATCGCAGCTTTATCTGCGCTGACGCTGAGGTAGAAGTCAATCTTGGCATCTTCGGAAATCTTATTTAATTTCTCGATGAATGTCGGAAGACTTTCTAATGTGATATTAGCCTGCTTTAAGATACTGTCAATGAAAACAGCCTCGATATCGTGATTGCCAGCAGCCATACCATAGAGGAAACCTACGAATTCTTCTAAGGTAAGGATGTCAGGATAATCAGCCATCTTGATGACACGGATATTGAAATCTACAGAATAAGTGTCTTTGCTGCTCCTTTTAATAAATACGACATTACCGGAAGAAGTCTTAACCTTCTCGTTTGCAAGATCGATCATCTGCTGTGTTTTTCCGCTGCCTCTTGGGCCTGTGATTAAATTTACCATGGCGAATCTCTCCTTTATGTAAGTGTGTATAATGTTTGAGATTTTCTCACCTCTCAAATATTTATAAATTCATTATACACTAAAGATATGTGAGTAACAACTAAAAAAGTGTTAAAATTTGAAAAAGTTTTATGCGGAATTACCATAAGAAATGAGCAGCAAGATGCCACCAAGGTAATGAGAAAAATTCTCAAAAACTGTATTGAAAATCATTTTCATTTATGATAACATAATACTTGAATGAAAACAATTCTCAAAATAAAGCTAAGGAGAACGATATGCCGACGGAAGTATTATCCTACTATCTAAAAAATAAAGACCGGAAGGTGAGGCTTGGGTTTCAGGTTATATTACAGTGTGCGCCTTTTCTGAAAGGGCTTAAAGTATCTGGCCTGATTTCAATGGAAAATGAATCATATTCTGAATTGGAAGAAATGTTTTCCGGGATGGAGATCAATTTTTATAAATTATCCTGCTCAGAGGGGAAATGCCTTGTCCTTTTCTATCGCCCCAAAGAGCTGGAAGAATATATGAACCAGCCAAAACTCCGCGAACTGATCGGACAATACGGATATAAGGAAAGCAATATCGAGGAAATGCTGGCACATCTGTCAGAACGTATCTGTGAGTGTACTGCACAAGGAATTGGATTCCCACATGAGATTGGAGCTTTTCTCGGATATCCGACGGCAGATGTGCAGAGCTTTATTGAAAAAGAAGGCAGAGATTTTATTATGACAGGATACTGGAAAGTATATAGTAATCCTGAAAAAGCGAGAATGATTTTTCATGAATATGACCGTGCAAAGGTTTGTGCGGTGAATGAGTATCTGGATGGAAAAAACATCCGTGAAATTGCATTGAATCAAAGAAAGTGGAGGAATTTATAAAATGAGTATATCAGTTGTATATTGGAGTGGAACCGGTAATACACAGGCAATGGCAGAGGCGGTTGCCGAAGGAATCAAAGCGGCAGGTCAGGAAGCAGAACTTCTGGAAGTAGGAAATGCAGATGCAAAAACAGTGGCAGAAGAAGCTGCGTTTGCACTTGGATGCCCGGCAATGGGGGCAGAGGTGCTTGAAGAATCTGAGATGGAACCATTTGTAGAAGAACTGGAATCTTATGTGTCAGGGAAGAAGATCCTTCTCTTCGGTTCTTATGGATGGGGAGACGGAGAATGGATGAGAGACTGGGCAGACCGCATGAAAAACGCTGGGGCACAGTTGATCCGTGAAGAAGGAATCATCGCAAATGAGGCTCCGGAGGATGACGTACTTGAAGAACTTAAGGCAGCAGGAAAAGAGCTGGCAGAATAATCTTATTGTTAATGTTTAACATAAATTATATATCACTTTTTTCTTATCTTTTTATATCTTATCAAATGTCCGCAAA
>OAUU01000079.1_pt1 | contig 114292 bp, 99 predicted proteins | sample 1501381 | NCBI WGS metagenome assembly OAUU01 (sample SAMEA2580057, study PRJEB22360) | human gut metagenome | reverse complement strand
CGCGACTTTGTTCACCAAGGAAAAATCGAAATTGATGTAAACGAAAGGGCAGTTTGATAAAACCGCAAGACTGCTTTTTCGTTTACACCAACTCCGATTGTTTCCTTAACAATTTGTCTGCCTCACAACAATTTAATAGCAAATAAATACAAGCACTTTAGCCAATAAGGTTAAGGTGCTTTTTTTGCGCCTTGAAAGGAGGTGGTAATAGCTAAACACATCGGGGAAAGCCCGATTTAATCATTACAACAGGCATTGCCTGATCATAATATAGATCAATCGTAACTATTCAGTACAGAAATATGCTGTACTTATTATTGCAGTCATTGGTGCGGTCGGTGTCATCATTCTTGCAAAGAATGTCATGGAGTTCGCACAAGCATATCAGCAACAGTATTCCTGGTATTAAGGGATTTAACCGAAGAGGTCTTTATAGAATGAAAAAATTTTATGAGATTTACAAGGATAATGACATTGTGACACCACTGGTGACACAAATTAGCTGGACGAATCACTTGCTGATAATGCCGGGATGTAAGACAGATGAGGAAAGAGAGTTCTATATCCGTCTATGCATCAAGGAAAATTATTCTAAAAGACAGTTGGAGAGACAGTTAGACAGTGGATTGGATCTATGTCAATACCTTGGACACAAAAAGTTGAACTTTTCTCCCAGATTGGAGCGAGAAAGTCCGGGCAGAAAACTGTTCGGACTTTTCTCATATATTCCCAAATGACGGTAGAACTGTTCACAAGTTTTATGGTATAATTTGAATACAAATTGAGCAACAAATCTGGGAAAACATAATCATCAATGTGTAAAATGTGATAGTCATGAGGAAAAAACGAGAATTACCGAAAGGGTGTGGGAGGCATTGTGCGGGAAGAGGATTAAACAACCAGTAGCCTTGGCTGTATTATTTGTTCTAATGTTTATTGGTGGATGTTTTTTTGTGAAAGCCAATCAAGCAAAGGAATTTGAGAAAAACGATTATGGGGTGTTTTTAAATGCGGACGCCTCATCTTTGGAACGATTTAAAATGTATGAAACGATTGTAATTGATGCACAGTATTTTACAAAAAGGGATATTGAATTGCTCCATCAAAATGGAACAGTCGTATATACATATCTAAATATTGGGTCGATTGAAAACTTTAGGGAGTACTATACAACCTATGCGGAACTGGCAATCGGTGAGTATGAGCACTGGGAGGAAGAAGAATGGGTAGATGTAGCAAACCCAGACTGGCAGAAGTTTATAGGACAGCTTTCTCAGGAACTATATGAAAAAGGTGTTGACGGATTCTTTATAGATAATTGTGATGTATATTATTACGATCCGCAAGAGAGTATTTTTGAAGGCATTACAGCGATTCTACAAAACATGATGACGTTTGGCAAAGTAGTCATCATCAACGGTGGAGATACTTATGTGGCGGAATATAGGGAACGCTATGGGGCGATTGATCAGATTATTACAGGTGTAAATCAGGAATCAGTATGGAGCAGTATTGATTTTGATAGCGGAGCTTTTCGTGAGCAAACGAGCGAGACGAGAGATTATTTCTGCAAATATTTGGAAATGTGCAAGACGGATGGGGTGGAAGTGTATCTGTTGGAATATACAACTAATAAAAAACTGATTAAAAAAATAAAAGAATACTGCAAGGAGCGAGACTTCCATTTTTATATTTCCAGTTCCCTTGAACTTAGATAATGAGTGTTGAGAAATACGAAATTTGGGCAAGGTGCAGAATTTGAAATTTGCGATCTAGGATTGGGCGTATGGGTAAATGATGTGAATATAATTTGGAATGAAAAAGAAGCAGGACAATGGGAGATGAGACCCAATGCCCTGCTTCTCTGTTTATTCGGAACGAACTGTAATATATTTTTGATTGCGACTTTTAGGTTTATCGGGAATAGTCATTTCTAATTGCCCGGATTCTAAAAGCGGATTGATATGCTTCAAAGTGAAGTTTCTTAAATCTTTGAAGCCGCAAAATACTGCAAGCTCTTTCTTGGATTTTGGTGTTGTGCAAAAAGCCAAAATCTGTTTGGACACCGTTGATAGTTCAATAACTTGGTGGGTAACTTGGTGGATAACTTGGTGGGCGTCACCCTCTAAGTTGTAGTTTACATTTTTCAAGATGACCCTGAAATCTGTCGCTGTTGAGGAAAATTCAGGCTTATATGCCGCTGTGTATCCAGGCAGCTTTTCGGTTTCACTGACGATTTTGCGCAGGCCACTTCCACGGCGTTCCATGTACTTCATGCGGTGGAACAGGTCAGCAATCACAGGGTTTCGTCGCATGGAACGGATACTGTAAATATCGTATTCCTGAATTGAGCCGCCGCCAAACATACCGCCCGGAGATGTGATTTCCACCCGATCATCAAACATATCAATATGGATTTCGCTGCCAAGCACAATATAATCACGATGGATAAGCGCATTGACAAGAGCCTCTGTCACAGCTCGTTCAGCATAATCCGGCTTGTCTACACGATACTGTGCCTCTTTGACAAAACGGACTTTGGAATTATTGCGAATAAATTCACTGCCGCTTTTCAGTAGATAAATCAGATTCCCTTCGTATTCCTTATCGTCCAATGCATCATCAAAGATAGAGCCTTTTTCCAAGCCATTCCACCGGGTACAGAACATACGGGAGTTATAGACTGTGTGCTGATCTGTCATGAGCTTTCCGGCATTGGTCAAGACCCCATTTTTGTCAGCCAAACCGAAGGAGACATAATCGGATGGCTCAAAGCGGAGACCAGTCCGTTCCAGATAGGTTGCTTCCAGAAGTGTAAAGCTGTAATCCTTTTTTACCGCATCTGTTGTTAGGGTATCAAAGGACTGATTGGTTCCCTTTAAGATCAGTTCATTCACAATGTAATCAGGGGCAATTATGCTTTCATTTCCAACACGGATATATGCTTCCATCACGCCGTCTGCCTTGTAATAATATGGGGTGCTGCGGCCGGGAGAAACCTCCAGAGCTAATAGATTTTTACCATCTTCCTGTAATGGTTTTAAGATAAACTGAGGTAATGGTGTGATTCGTTCTTTAATTAAGCGGCTGATCGCCTCAGCATCCTTTTGAACATCGGACAAGCCGATAGGTTTCCGGTCATCAGAGATTCCGAAAAACAGAGTGCCGCCGATTCCATTGGAAAAGGCACTGACACTTTTTAACCAGCTTTTTGGCTTTTTTATTTCGAGAGCAACTTTGAAATCACATTCTGTTGCTTCAGCAATGAGCTGTTCTATCATAGAAATCCTTTCTTTGAGGTTGTAGAATACCATAAAGAATTCGATGAGGCATTAGAAGAATATAATAAAAAGCAGATACGACCGGACCGAAAAATAGAAGATTATTTTGAACATGTTGCAGGTAAGGAACAGGATATGGCAGTTGAAATAATCATTCAGATAGGCGGCAGGGATTTCTGGAAGCAATTTGATGATATGAAGTCATATATGAAATTATCATATCAGATAATACTGAATGAGCTTAGAAAGCGGTTAACACAGTTTGTAGTTGCAAATGCGGTGGTTCATCTTGATGAGGATAGTCCACATATGCACATTGTGGGAGTTCCTGTGGCAGGTGGATATAAAAAGGGACTTAGCAAGCAGGTGTCAAAAAGAAAGATATTCACTAAAGAAGTTTTATCTCGAGTGCTATAGGATGAGCTTCGTGAGGTGGCAAATAAAGAAGTTGATGACTGGTTTGGAGAACAGATAAAAGAAAAGTCGAAAGGTCGAAATCACGATTTATCCGTTGCAGAGTATAAGGTGGCTCAGGAAACAAAGCATTTGACACAATTACAAAAGCAGGTGGAAGAATCAGATAGGGCAGTTAAGGCAAATAAAGCCGTTGAAAAAGAATATACGGATAAAAAAGAAAAACTGGAGACTGATATTTCATATTTGGAAAGTATGCGGCGGATTACTGAGTCACTATCAGAAATGGATAGTAGAGAATCAAAACATATATCAAAGGAACTCGATGAAAAAAGAACCGAACTTCAATCGGTAAATGAAGAACTGGCAAGTGCTATTGAAAAAGCAGAAGATGCTACAAAATTGCTTGATAGAGTCAAGAGTTTTGTATCCTCATTCAGATTATTTGCACCTACAATAGAAGAATATGATAATCAGGTCGAAGCAGATAAGACAATAGAGGCAGGAAACTCATTCCACGGAATATTAAATGAGCTGGGCAAGCTGCTTGAGGCATTCAAAGAACTGATAAAAGAAGGCTTGTGCTGGTTTCCAAGGCTTATGAGATGGAAAACTTCTAAAGGGGAAGTAGCACCAGTATTCCTAGAGAAAAGCAATGGATATTCATATTCGTTGTGTGGATATATGGATGTGGAGACTAAGGAATATTATTCTAAAGAGCGTATTAAACGTGAGATTACAGCAGGTAATTGTACTGGAGCTGCTGAGCAGATAGGTGCTGATGTTGAGGCAATGCTGAGAGATTTGCAGGAGATATTGAGGATAGGAGCGGAACAGAGGAGATTGTGGGAGGTGTATGAAGGAAAATAGTTGTAAATAAGAATGGTTGAAATTATTAAAAATGTAATGTGATAAAATAGATGCTAATTTGCAGTAAGATAAATGTGAGTGTAGCATCCATTTTAAAGGTATAAAATAATATATATATTGATAAATTAAGATATAATGATATAATTAATATAAAAAGTGTCCAATAAAGGATAAAATATGTTGCATAAAATGGAGATGAAATCATGAGTTATTCAGCAACACAATTAGCAAGAAAATTAGACATTTCTAGATCATATTTATATTATCTTAAGGATAATGGTGTAGTTGAAGTTGAGATAAATGATAATGGCAGAGTTATATGGAATGAAGAAGCATACCAAAAACTTAGTGAATATATAAAGAAAAACAAAGTGGATAGTTCTGATGAGTCTAAAAATGCGCCAAAAGAATATAAAACTACTAAAATAAATAATCGCAGATATTTGGGTAATAAATATAAGTTGCTTCCTTTTATTAAAAGAGTGGTTGAAAATGAATGTAAGAATATAAATACAGTAGCGGATATTTTTGCAGGAACAGGTGCTGTTGCTTCTGCTTTTATTGATAAGAAGATTATTACGAACGATATTATGTATAGTAATTACATATGTCATGTTGCATGGTTTAGTAGTGAACATTATTCAGAAGAGAAAATTATAAAAATTATTACACAATATAATAATTTGAAAGTTATTGAAGATAATTATATGAGTGATAATTTTTCTAATACATATTTTTCTTTGGATGATTGCAGAAAAATAGGATTTATCAGACAGGATATAGAGGATAAATTAAATTCAGGAGATATTAACGCAAGGGAGAGAGCTTTACTAATAACATCATTGTTGTATGCGATGGATAAGATTGCTAATACATGTGGACATTATGATGCCTACAGGCAGGGCGTGGAGTTTGAAAAACATTTAGAGTTGTATGTCCCACAACCAGAACCTGATGTTAATGAGAATAATGTTTGTTATAATATGGATACAAACGAATTGGCACCAGAAATAGAAGCGGATTTAATCTATATTGATCCGCCATATAATTCAAGACAGTATTGTGATGCGTATCATTTATTAGAAAATGTAGCCAGATGGGAAAAGCCAGGGGTATTTGGCGTTGCCAGGAAAATGGACAGAACATCCTTAAAAAGCGATTATTGTACCCAAAAGGCAACAGTGGCATTTGAAAATCTTATTGATTCAATTCATGCAAAGTATATTTTGCTTTCATATAATAATATGGCAAATAAAGGAAATGACAGATCTAATGCCAAAATAAGTGATGATGACATTATGAAAATTTTAAGTAAAAAGGGAAAAGTAAAAGTTTTCTCGGAGGATTACAAAGCATTTTCTACTGGAAAGTCTGATATACAGGCAAATCAGGAAAGATTATTTTTGTGCATATGCAATAATGAAAGAAAAGAAGTTATTCCATCAGCATTGAATTATACAGGTGGAAAGTATAAATTGCTTTCACAAATTCTTCCACTGTTTCCGAAAGATGCAGATCAGGTTGTAGATTTGTTTTGTGGTGGTTGTAATGTTGGAATAAATGTAGATTGTAACAAAGTTTTGTTTAATGATAGTAATACATATCTTATGGGGTTATTAGATACATTTAGACGATTAACGAAAGAAGAGATATTTGATTGGATATATAAAAGTGTAGATAAATACGGATTATCGTTAGTAAGTAAGAATGGATATAATTTTTATAACTGTGAAAGCTCAAAGGGATTAGGTGAATATAATAAAGCCGGTTACAATAAACTTAGAGATGATTTTAATAAAAAAGGAAGCAAAGATAATGAGTATTATTTAATGTTATATTTATTAATCGTGTATTCATTTAATAACCAATTAAGATTCAACAGGAAAGGAGAATTCAATTTACCTGTTGGAAAAAGGGACTTTAATTCTAAGATGCAGGGAAAACTGGAAGCATTTATTGATAGAGTTAAAAGTGGAGATTATAGGTTCACAACAGATGACTTTAGGAATGTAAGCATGGAAGGATATACAGATAAAAGTTTTTTCTATGCTGATCCCCCTTATTTGATAACATGTGCAACTTATAATGAACAAGCTGGATGGACGGAAAATGATGAAAAAGATTTGCTGAGGTATCTTGAAGAGCTTGATAAAAAAGGGATTAGGTTTGCCTTATCTAATGTATTGGAAAGTAAAGGTAAGAAGAATGCAATACTTTCGGAATGGATTAATCAAAATATGAAATTTAAAGCTATTCCATTGAATTATGATTATACTAATTCAAATTATCATACAAAAAAGGATGGAATAACTAAGGAAGTGTTAGTGGTAAACTATTGATTATAGGAGATATTCTATGGGAAAAAAGATTGGATTTAAAAGTTATTGCTGGGCTATTGGTACAACAAGCTATCGTACTGACAATTTTAATCTGAGTATAGAAGAACAATTGCATTTACTGAGACAATTCAGAGAGCTGGAAGAAAATAAAAACAAGAAGTGGGGAAATAATAAAAAGCTTCAAGCAGAATATTACAATTTTTTGAAAGAAAATAACTTTGTAAAAGGAGATGCTGATCTTCCGGATAAGGATGCAAGAGAAAAAACATCAGGATTAAGAGATATAGGACTTCTTGATGATGAGCGTAACATAACAGAAGCGGGATTAGAATTGTTAAGAATCGCTGATTCAGCTGATTTTTCAGCAGATAATTTTTTGGAAATTCCGAAGGATAGCTTTTTATATTTTAAACAGATGTTAAAAACAGCAAATGTTGTAGAGGGAAAAATCGTAAGACCATTTGTTGTATTTCTGTATGCTGTAAATGAGTTAGGTTATCTCACAAATGATGAGTTTACATATCTATTACCATTATGTGTGGATGAGCATACTACAAAAAATATAGTTAAGAGTATAAAGAACTATCGAGGGACTGGAGAGAAGAATTTTGATGATATTATCTTATCCGTTTTGATGGAAAAAGATAATTATAAACAGGCGTTGAATTTGTTGAAAACAGAGCCTATCTCAGAAGAATTGATATGTAACATTGGAATCAATAGAAAAAGTGCAAAATATGACAAGCCATATTATACCTTATATTCCTTATTGAAAAAGATTGTATTTTCAAAAGATAATATTGCATTAGAATTTTATGAAGCTACAAAGAAATTAAAAAATAGTAAGGTTGGCGGAGCTTGGAGAAAATATTTCTTCAACAGTAGTGCGCGAAGTGTAATCTCAAGAGAGGGGCTATCTGTACTTAATGCTGTTCCAATATTACAGGTAACAACAGAAGAACAGTTTAATGAAGAATTTTTTAAGGTGGTGCATATTTTTAAGGCAAGAGCAACATTATCAGATTACTTTGATTTGAATAGAAGATATTTCAAAATAACAGATGTTGTTTTGTTTGAGGACAATAAAGTAAAATTAGATGTACTTCCACAATGTTATATTGAGATTATAGCGGGAAATCTGTTAAATATAGCTTTTGAACAGACAGAGTTATTACCTCAAAATTCAATGCTTAAAGATATAGGTTCATTCTTTGATATAGATATAAATATTTTATATCAAAAATTAGGATGTGCTCTAGGTACTAGCGTAGCCAATAAAGAGATGGCTCGGAAGGTTATAAAAGATGAGCGTTATATAAGATTTAATAAGCTTATAGATGATAAGTTTGATAAAAACACTATTATTAGACTGCTTGATGATTTTGAAAGCAGAAATGATGATGAAATAAGAAGCATAGTAACAGATAATGCGGATATTCCTACAATATTTGAATATGTGCTTGGTATAGCATGGTATATAATCAGCGAACGAAAAGGTGATGTTCTTGAATATATGAATTTATCATTAGAAGCTGATTTATTACCAAAGACTCATGCTGGAGGCGGAGAAGCTGATATAGTATGGAAGTATGAAATGACATATGAATATCCTAAGCATACATTGTTAATAGAGGCTACGCTTGCGGATAAAAAGAATCAGCGAAGAATGGAAATGGAGCCAGTATCAAGACACTTGGGAGATTATTGTCTGGCACATCCAGAAGATGAAGCATATTGTGTGTTTATCACAACATTTTTAAACAATAATGTAATATCAGATTTTAGACAAAGAAAAGATGCAGTTTATTATAATAATGATGGAACAGAGTATATTACGGGAATGAAGATATTACCTATGCAGACAACGGAACTTAAGACTTTGATAAAGTTTGATGTTAGATATCCACAGATATATAAAATGTTGGATATGGCTTATAGGAGTGATGGAGCACCTAAAGAATGGTATGAGAATAGTATTGTGAGAGAAACTGGTATGTATAATGGACAGGAGATATGATAAATGGACGAGATAAAAGAGATATTTAAGAATATCAATCAAACGACGGATGAGAATGTTATTGATACAGTTAATGAACATAATAATGAAATTGGTAAACTTTTGCTAAAAATAGAGTTAATACAACAGGCAGGTTTTTTTATTAATAGTAGCTGTAATGAAGTACTTAAAGAAGTTGAAAATGACATTATTAACAGTTTGATTTTTATGTCACAAGCTTTTTATAGAAACTCGATGATGTGTTTACGAAGTGCAATAGAATTATCATTAAGCTATGTGTATTATCATGATCATAATTATGAATATATATTATGGAAAAATAATAAAGTGGATATGGCATGGGCAAAATTGTTTTCTGAGGAAGGAATAATTAGTGAAAAGTATCTAAGTATCTTTATATCAGGGCAACTTAAAATAGGAGAATTTAGGGATAAAATAAGGGAATGCTATCATGAGTGTTCAGAATATGTGCATGGTAAGTATATGTATATGCAAAGTATAAATGAAATGAAGATAAAATATGATGAAACAGCGGTAAAAGAATATTTTGTTCAGGTTAATAATGTTGTTGATATAATGATTTTATTGTTGTTTATTAGATTTGGAAAAGAATATGAATTATTTATTAAATTAAATGATAAGATAGATATATGGAATCCTATTATAAAAAGATACGGAGGAGAATGGTAATGAGTGAAGCACGAATAAGAACAGAGGACTTATCCATAGATGAAGTAAAAGAGTTATATGTTGAAACAGCAATGGATCGTGAGAATATAGAAGCGTTGAAATCATTTCAACCATTGTTACTTATTGGTAGTAGAGGAACTGGGAAAACTATGCTCATGAGAAAAGCAGAATCAGAACTTACAGATGATTTTGAAGAAAAAAGAATATTGCCAATTTATACGAGCTTTGCAACATGTCCAATTTATGAAAATGTGAATATGTTGAAACTTATGGTAAGTAAAATATTAATTGCACTTAGAACCAAATTAAAAGAGCAGGGGATAATAGTAAATGGAAGTATATTTAAACCTATAGTTAATAAGGATGTAAATCCAGTTGTAAAAAAGCTAGAGGATTATATAAATGATATTTCAAGTGAAAGTTTTGAAATAGAGAGTGAATATGTTATAGACGATGAAAATATTGTAAATAATATAGATTATTTTAGAGAGTTTATTAAAGAATTATGTGAAGAATTTAATGTAAGGAAGATTATAATTATGTTTGACGAGGCATGTCAAATTTTTGCACCTAAACAACAAAGAGATTTTTTTGAATTATTTAGAGCATTAAGATCTCCAATTGTAATATGCAAAGCTGCAGTTTATCCAGGTTTGGTTTCATATGGTACATTTCAGCAGTTTCATGATGCAACTACAAAAAAAATAGAAAGAGGAATACTTGCTTCAGATTATATTACTAAAATGAGAGAGATTGTAAAGAAAAATTATCCAGATGAATTTGATAAGATGATTCAAAATGGTGATTTGTTTAATACAATTATATATTGTTCTAATGGTAATCCAAGATTTTTATTAAAAAGTTTAAATGCGATACTTGATAAGGGTAACGCCATAAAGACAGCGGTTGTAAATGATGTTATAAAAGAATTTTATAGAGTAACAATTTGGACAGAGCATACTAAATTAGAAGAAAGATATAAAGGCCATAAAAAAATGATTGAGTGGTCTAGAAAATTTATAGAAAATACTGTTACAAATGATATAACTAAGATTAATATGAGAGATGGTAGTAATTCAAATGAAAAGACCACGGTGTATTTTGCTATTTCAAGGAAAGCACCTGAAGCGATAAAGCAAGCAATTAAGATACTTGAATATTCAGGTGTTGTTACATTAGATGTAGAAGCAACTAAGTTTAGATATGATTATTATGATAGATATATCAATTGAATTTTGGGATAGTTTTGTTATCAATGGCTAAAACAAATTTAGCGATATCTTGTAAAGAAATAATTGATAATATATCACAAAAAAAATTCCCTAATTATGGAGAAAATTCTCCTGTTTATGAGAATGCACCTAATTTAATTTCGACAGAAGAAGAAATTGATCAAAAGATGTTTTTGAATAATATTTTAAATAAAAAAGTAAGCGAATTGGAAATATCTACAAAATTGTTGAAAAGATTGAATGACGCTGGATATATATTGATAAAAGATATTTTTGAAAGAGATGAGAGTGAATTGAAAAAAATCAGTTATATAGGTAAGGTTCGTTCTAGACAAATATATAATAATGTTATGGCAGCAGTTATAGAGTACATATCTGGTTAATGATTAATAACTAAGACTTCCCATACCTAAAATGGGATTCGCACCTTGAAAATTCAATATTTCAGCTAACAAAATAGTGATTTATGTCGCTACAGCCTCGGGATGGAGCGCTTTACGCAGATATTCCGGTAGTCTTGCTTCAAAATCAGCGGTAAAAGTCGCCAGTTGTTCATCGCTGAGCTTTAAGATTTCCTGAAGGCTTGCCATTAAAGCATCCATCAGGATGCCAAGTGATCGGCTGAAAGTAATGTCTGCCATTTCATCAACAAGGAAAAAGAACAATTCACCAAGAGTTCGTTGATCTTCATTTTGACGTTGTTCTGTTGCAAGCAACATATATCGGGTAAACACGATCGCTGCATGGGCTGTCAGTGCATCATAGGATAGACTATGGCATTCCCCAATCAGGTTCAGCATGGATTTGCAGGCTTTGAAGAAAACCTCAATCTGCCAGCGTTTTCCATAAATGCGGATGATCTCTTCCTCAGAAAGAGTCGTATCTGTACAGATAAAAGCAAGCCAGTCTTTGCGACTCGCTTTATTTTTTACGCATACGATTTTTGCTGGAATTGGATTTTCCTTTCCTACCATGACATCAACAGAAAGCAGATATTTTGATCTGCCACGACGCTTTTTATTCCGACAGTAAATCTCTTTGATATTCAGCTGTTCACCACTGTATGAATATTTGATCCGGCTGCTTTTCTTGATTATGGCAATCACATCCATACCTTTTGAATGAATGGCTGTGATCTGTGCCGGATTGGAAAACCAGGAATTAAACAGGACATAGTCTGCATTCAGTCCTGCACGAAGGGCAGTATCCAGTAAAGATATCATTACCTCGGGTGTTTTTGTCTGAGCAAGCTTACGTCTTTTTCCTGCAAGAGTTCTGTGATCAAAGTCCTTTACCGGGCCGATGATATTTGTATCCTTTGCAGATGCCAACAGACAGCTGTTTACAGGTATTAGTGTATTTCCATCACTCCAGCTTAAAGTAAGCATCCGAAAGCCCTTTTTGAAATGCATATCCGTGTGGTCAAAAACTTTTGATCCCAGTTCTGTTTTCTAACAGCTGGTGCGGTTGAAAAGACTATCATCAATGATAAAGACATTTTTCCTTTCGTGATCTGTCAGGTCACGAATATCATGATTGACGATATCAGCTGCAAGAAGAGAAGTAAAACGAAGCCAGTTTGTTTTGGCAGAATTAAGTAAACGGTAGAAAGTGTTCTTTGAAAAATCTTCCTTAAAAGAGCCAGTCCGTTGCTGCATATACATACTTCTTCCGACAAAAATGTTGCTGAGTTTGTAACGAAGCAGAGAAACAGGCGAAATACCTTTTTCTTTCATTCCATTACATCTGGCAAGAAGCTTACCAACATTATATTTGGAAAAAAATCTCTGAACACAATCACTTAAGTCATTCTCATTGAAATGATTTTGTGGTATACTGGACATGGCATAAATCTCCTTTGTAAAGATGGTTTCTAGTCAATTCCATTATACCAAACGGATTAGGTTTATGCCTTTTTTATTGGCTGAAATATTGAATTTTCAAGGTTCAACACACCGTACCGGTGTGGGAAGTTTTAGTAAATAAAATATCCGTTGTAATATTTTACATAATTGGTGTAAAATTATTATATATTCACTTTTGCGATTTTGTAATACTAATTGCAGATGTGCCAGATTTGGGTATGCGTATGGAGCTGTATACTTATTTTAATATATATGATAAAATGTGTATCATATAAAGCCTTGGAGGTGAAGCTATGGAACAGACTTTTTTTACCGGTGTTAACATAGAAAAGGTGCGACATTTAGAGAATATTTCGATACCTTTGGATAAAGGAAAAAGAAAACATTTGATACTGACAGGTAAAAACGGAAGCGGAAAAACAAGTGTGCTGGAAGCTATGGTAAAATACCTTGAGTATATTGTTTCACCAAATGGATATTCATTGGAAGAAGCAAAAAATAATTGTGATTATTATTTGCAAAGAATAAAAGAATTAACTGCTTTAGAAGATTCAGAACAAAACAGGAAACAAATTTATGACTGTAAAAAATATTTAAAGGTATGGGAGAATAATTTACAGAAGGCGAATGTAGGTATTGTTTTGGAATGTACATCTGACACTGTACTAAAAGAAAAATATGAGCAGGGAAATTTTATTTTTTCATATTATAAAGCTGAAAGAGAATTTAAGGTAGAAGAATACAGCAATATTGAAAAAGTAAAATTTCAAAATAGGTACGGTATTGCTGAAAATCCGGGTGCAAAGCTTACAAAATATCTTGTCGACTTAAAGGCTACACAGGCATTTACAAAAGATAATGAGAAAAGTGAAAAAATTGATAAATGGTTCAATGTATTTGAAAGTATTTTAAAGGATATTTTTGAGGACAAAAATCTTGAATTAAAATTTAATGATGAGACATTTCAGTTCTCTATTTGCCAATCAGGCAGAGAACCCTTTGATTTTAATACGATGTCAAGTGGTTATGCGGCGGTATTTGATATCATTAATGATTTGATTATAAGAATGGAAGCACAGTCGGGACTGCGGACCGAGTTTGATATGGAAGGTCTTGTTCTGGTGGATGAAATTGAAACACATTTACACTTGGAACTGCAAAAAAAGATACTTCCTGTTCTGACAAAATTGTTTCCTAATATACAATTTATTATTACGACCCATTCTCCGTTTATTTTAAGTTCTTTAGATAATGCGGTTATTTATGACCTTGAAAATAAAACTCTTGTCGAAAATGGATTGAAAAACCTACCGTATGAAGGAATTGTGGAAGGGTATTTTGAAGTGGATAAATTGTCTGAAGAGCTAAGACAGAAATATGAGAGATATAAGGTTCTTGTTTCTAAGGCTGAGTTATCGGACGAAGAATATGAAGAGATAGATAAACTCGAATTTTATTTGGATGAAATACCGGATTATTTGGCAAAAGAATTAACGTCTGAGTACAGCCGTTTGAAATTGGAATTTTCAAATAGGGGGTAGGGGCAGTGATTAAAATAGAGAGAAATCCTATTCCTCCTTCATCACTTGCAGTTGAATCACAAAAACCGAATGGAGTTTATAACATGCCGGATGTAATACAGAGATTAAAGGAAGATTCAAATGATAAGTGCTATATTTGTGAGCTGGGAGGGTTATCGGATCCGGAAGTGGAACATTTAAGACCTCATCATGGACGCAAAATTCCGGAGAGAGTTTTTGATTGGAACAATTTATTTTATGCATGTCCACACTGTAATAATCTAAAAAAGGAACCGAAATATGACGACAAAATTATAGATTGTTGTGTTAAGGACCCTGAAGATATGATAGAACAATGTTATGAAAAAGGACATGTCAATGTACTTAATATAGTTGATGATGAAAGTGCTGTTATGACGGCAGAGCTTGTACAGGAATGTTTTGAGAAACGTAATACAGGGATTAGGGAGGCTGCGTGTCAATACAGAATTAATCGATTGGCAGATGAGATGAATGTTCTATATAAAACTTTGGAAAAGCATAAGGAGAAACCGGAATTACAGCGGTATAAAAGAAGCTTAAAGGCTGCATTGAGCAGAACCAGTGTATTTGCGGCATTCAAAAGAGATTATGTAAGAAAACATATTATGGATTATCCGGATTTGGAAGAATTTTTAGCATGATAATTTATAGCCATAGGGAGGGAAAAAACTATGATAAAATTCAGGGACGGCTTTTATGCCGACGTGCGTACCGAAGATCGCAGCCATACCACGATTTCGTACAAAGCGGGCATTCTTGAGGAAATGAGAACGCGTGTGGAGTGCAGGGCATTTTTGAGGGTGTATGACGGCAGGATGTGGTATTATGCATCGGTGACGGATTTGGAGAATTTATAGAAAACGCTGGACGGTCTTTATGATGCCGCCACGCCGAATGCTCAGATTTTGGATGACCAGGTTGTACGCCTTTTTGAGCGCAACAAGGATACGCTGATGTGTTTTGCGGACTGCTCCGTGAGGGATATTCCGGCGAAGGAAAAACAGAATCTTTTGTTGTCGTATCTGCCATTGCTGTCCGAGGATAGCTGTGTCTCAATGCCGCAGGGCACATACCTTGACCGCAACAGTCTGTTCCATTTTCAGTCAAGCCTTGGTGCGGATATCACATATGATTATCAGACCTGCGGATTATCCTTTTACTGCGATATGACAGAAGGAGAAAAGAAATTTTCCGGGCACTGGCAGAAGGGCTGTACACATTTTGACGAATTGAAGGGATTGGACGATGAAATTCGTAGCTCAATGACAGAGCAGACAGCGTTCATGCGTAATTCCGTTCCTGTGGTTTCGGGCAGGTATCCTGTGGTTCTTTCTCCGGAGGCGGCAGGCGTGTTTGCACATGAGTCCTTCGGACATAAGTCTGAATCGGATTTCATGCTCTCCGATGAAACCATGCGCGATGAATGGCAGCTAGGGAAAAAAGTGGGTTCGCCTATTTTGTCCATTGCCGAGAGCGGATTGGTTCCGGGATGTGGTTATGTACCGTATGATGATGAGGGCACACGCGCCCGCAAGAATTATCTGATTAAGGACGGAGTATTGGCTGGAAGGCTGCACAGCGCCCAGACCGCAGCAGCACTTGACGAAGCTCTGACAGGCAATGCCCGCGCAATCGACTGTACCTTTGAGCCAATCGTGCGTATGACTACTACATATATTGAGGGCGGAGACCTGGATTTTGACCAGCTTATTGCGCCTATAAAGAAGGGATATTTTATAAAGACAATCAGCCACGGAAGCGGCATGAGCACCTTTACGATAGCACCGAGTCTTGCTTATGAGATAGTTGACGGCAGGCTTGGGCAGCCTGTACAGATAAGTGTGCTGACGGGGTCTGTTTTTGAAACACTTGGCCTGATTGACGGACTGACACGCGATGTGAAGCTGCTGTCATTTGTGACCGGCGGCTGTGGAAAGATGGAGCAGATGAATCTGCCTGTTGGCTTTGGCGGGCCTTATGTCCGTGTTTCATCAATGAATGTACAGTGAGGTGATTAGCATGCAAAAAGAGTTTATTATTAAAACAAGTCGTTCCGTCACACTTAATGTAACTGGCGGCAAAATCGACAGCTTCCGCGAAAAGGAGGAGACGACGGGCACAGTCCGCGTGTATGAAAACGGATGCATCGGCATTGCCGGGTGTCTTGGAACACCGGACGAGCAGAAATTGACAGAAAAAGCCATGGAGGCTCTCACACTTGGTATTCCGTATCCATGCAAGCTGGACGGAGCCCTGGAGCAGGAAAGCCTGCATGAGGAGGAAATTATTCACGTGTCTGATTTTATTCCTACAATGCAGAGTTTTCTGGATCGCCTTGGTGAGGTCTGTCCGAAGTTTGCTTTTTCAAATAAAATCAGCCTGAATTACCAGAAGACCGAGTATCGCAATTCGTTGGGACGGCATCTGACAAGTGCTGAACGCAATGTGAGTATCAGTTTACTTGCACAAAACAGAGGCTCAGGCAATTTGTTTGACACTGTGTTCAGTTACAAGGGAAATCATTTTGATGCTGATGAGCTGCTCTCGCGGTTTAAAAAAGAATATGATGCGTTTTATATACCTGCCGATATTGCTTCCGGAAGATATCCTGTTGTGATGGATACCGCCGATTTGTTCGGCACATTTTTGCAGCATTTTGTGGCGGAGATGTATGTTTCAGGAGCATCGCTGCTTAGCGGTAAGCTGGGACAGAAGGCATTTTCGGACAAGCTTTCATTCAAAAACGATATGAATCCTGCGACAAACTCGGGAGTTTGTTTTTTTGATGATGAAGGGTGCGTAGCGCCTGACCTGCGTCCGACGCTGATTGACAAAGGAACCTTGACAGGAGTCCTGACCACAAAGAAATCATCGGCTCAATTTAATCTGCCTGACCTGGGAACGGCAGTTGCCGGTTACGACGGTGTTCCGGGTCTTGGCTTTAATCGGTTTTACATAGAACCGACTGCTCCTGCCTTAAGCGCGCTAGTTCCTGGAAAGGCTGTGTATGTTGTTGTGACCTCGGGAGGTGATGTCACACCGGGAGGTCATTTTGCTGCACCTGTACAGATGGCATATCTTATGGAAAACGGCAGGCTTATCGGACGGCTTCCTGACCTGAATATCAGCGGCAATTTCTATGAGCTACTCGGCGATGACTATATTGGTGCCGTTACGGGAGCCCCGGGCCCTGACAGCATGCTGTGTGCGGTGACTATGGAGGTACAAAAATAAATACCCGTGGTGATATTTTATATAATTGGTGTAAAATTATTATATATTCACGTTTGTGATTATATATAGAGTGCTTTGATGCGTATCTGGAATTTGCATATAAAAATGAAATATAACAACAGATAGAATAAAATAAGAGAAATACGAAAAAAATATAACAGGCCTGCCTGCAATGGATTGTTTTTTCAATTCAGTCCATCGCAGACAAGCCTGTTGTTATATATTACTTCCTGTAACTGTTTAATATATACAGCAGGAATGACGGATAATTTTTATGCTGGTTCTCTAGTCACGGCCAAAAATATCGCGGGTATATACCTTGCCGCTGACATCATCAAGGCACGGAGAATATCTGTTAGCTATTATGGCGTTAGAAATGGTTTTAAATTCATTCAGGTTATTTATAACTTTGCAGTCTGAGAAAATCGAACCATCCGGAAGCGTCGGCTCATATATTATAATAGAGGCTCCTTTGGCTTTTAGTTGTTTCATTACTCCCTGAATGGCAGACTGTCTAAAGTTGTCGGAATTGCTTTTCATGGTCAGACGGTATACTCCTATTATAATTTCTTTTCCGGATGAGCCGTCTGCTGCATCAGTCTCTGCGAGTTCCATGACGCGGTCTGCAATAAAAGTCTTTCTTGTGTGGTTGGATTCGACAATTGCTGTAATCATATTTTGCGGTATATCCTGAAAGTTGGCGAGCAGCTGTTTTGTGTCCTTCGGGAGACAATATCCGCCATATCCGAATGATGGATTGTTATAATGTGTTCCTATACGCGGATCGAGACATATACCATTTATTATGTCGGCAGAGTTAAGACCCTTGGATTCGGCATAGGTATCAAGCTCATTAAAGTAGGAGACACGGAGTGCCAGATAGGTATTGGCAAAAAGCTTCACAGCCTCAGCTTCTGTAAAGCCCATAAAGAGAGTGTCGATGTTGTCCTTGAGTGCGCCCTGTTTTAGCAATGCTGCAAAAAGATGGGCTTTATCTTCACATGTGCTGTCACATGAAACTATTATCCGTGATGGATACAGGTTGTCATACAGTGCTTTTGATTCTCTTAAAAATTCAGGACTGAATATGATATTATTTGTGTGGTATTTTTTTCGGATACCTTCGGTATAGCCTACAGGTATTGTCGATTTTATAACAATAGCAGCATCGGGATTGATTTTAAGCACAAGCTCAAGAATTGATTCTACGGCTGAGCAGTCAAAGAAATTCCTGCTGCTGTCATAGTCCGTGGAGGCCGCTATTATGATGAAGTCGGCATTCTTATATGCGGAGACGGCATCAGTGGAAGCAGTAAGATCCAGTTCCTTTTCCGATAAATATTTTTCAATATAATCATCATGTATAGGAGACCGGCGGTTGTTAATCAGCTCTACCTTCTCAGGAACAATGTCCACAGCTGTGACGTGGTTGTGCTGTGCGAGCAGCACAGCAAGTGATAGACCGACATATCCGGTACCTGCAATTGCAATATTGTACTTATGGTTGTTAATATAGTCTGAAGTGAATTTTTTCATAATGGCAATCCTCCATATACATCCAATTGTTAAGATGATAACAAGCTCCTCCTGAAAAGTCAATGTTCAATAATTTCATGAGAGTCTGCCGCACACATTAAAGGTGCCGGGGCTGCCACTGCTGCAGGATGTTTCGATACAGCATAGTGTGTTTTATTCTTGGCTAACTGCGTTTTTTATGGTATACTCTATAAAGTGCAGAAGCATATCAGCATTTGGTTATATATTATAGAAAATTTATGGTCGAGGTAGAACATGAAAAGAATTCTTGTAGCAGGTGGAGCCGGATTCATTGGTTCGAATCTTTGCAGGCGCTTAATTGATGATGGAGATGCATATGTTATATGCTGTGATAATCTTTATACGGGGAGCAGGGCTAATATAGAGAAGCTGTCAGGGTGTGACAGGTTCGAGTTCATTGAGCATGATATAACGGAGCCGCTTGACATAGATGGCATAGACGAGATTTATAATCTTGCATGTCCGGCAAGTCCTAAGCACTATCAGAAGTCACCGGTATATACGATAAAAACCAATGTGTTAGGAATAATTAATCTGCTTGAGCTTGCAGTTAAAAATAATGCTAAGCTTATGCAGTTTTCAACAAGCGAGGTGTATGGAAATCCTCTTGAGCATCCCCAGACAGAGAGATATTTTGGCAACGTGAATCCTATAGGAATAAGATCATGCTATGATGAGGGCAAGAGATGCGCAGAGACCTTATGCTTTGACTATATGAGGGAATATGGTGCACGTATAAAGGTTATAAGAATTTTCAATACCTATGGACCGAATATGTCGATGGATGACGGCCGTGTTGTTTCCAATTTTATCGTGCAGGCTCTGAACGGAGAGAATATAACAATATATGGTGACGGAAGCCAGACGCGTTCTTTCTGCTATGTGGATGATCTGGTTGAGGGAATTGTGAGAGTAATGGCGACCGGTGATGAGGTACATGGTCCGGTTAATCTTGGAAATCCTGAGGAATTCACTATAAAAGAGCTTGCGGATATGGTTGTGTCCATGATAGATACGGACTCAAGGATAGAGTATGTTGAACTTCCAAGTGATGACCCTGTAAGACGTCGTCCGGATATTTCGCTGGCAGCAAGGATAGCAGACGGCTGGAAGCCGGAGGTTCATCTATCAGAGGGAATTACCAATACAATAAAGTATTTTAAAGACATTTTGTAAAAGCAGGTGATGCCGGCAGGCTGCATGTATTTAGTCACATTGCAACGGAGCCTGAGGTCTGACCGGTGTGAAGGCTGCTTTCTATCTATAAAATCTGATATATCATTATTTTTGCAATACACGAAATTCGGTTGGTGTAATTCCCTCCGATTTCTTGAAAAGTGAACAAAAGTAGCTCAGGTCATTAAAGCCTGTGCTCGCTGCAATCTCCTTCAGGGTCATTTCTTTTGACGATAGAAGGAGATTTTTTGCTTTACTTATGCGGTAGCTGTTGATGTATTCGACAGGCCGCAGCTGGTAGGTTTTTTTGAATAGGCGGCACAGATGCTGCGGTGACATATGTGCAATATCCGAGAGTGCGGTTAGCGGGATGTCGTCCGGATAATGCTCCTCTATATATGCGATGACCTCGGACAGCCGGACAGCCTTTGTGTCATGCAGTTTCACATTTTCCCTGTTATCGCAGATGCATTCAGGATACTCAAGCAGAAAGTGGTATAGCTGCAGAGCTACATCGTTGTTGTTGAGCAGTCCGCTCTGTCCGGCAGATGCGTAAAGGGTGTTGAAAAGATACATCAGGCGGTCGAATGAGCGGATATAGAACAGCTTGTGCGTTGTGAAGCCGGCAAGCTGTGGGAGCATATCACATCCGGCACCGGAAAAACGCACCCAGTAGGTCGACCATGGCTCCCTGATGGCATGGTATTCGTGTGCGGCATCAGGCTTTAGCAGGACACCCATACCTGCGGTAATGTGATATTCGTGCCCATCAACTGTGAACAGCCCTTCACCGGCTATGCAGTAGAGAAGCTGGTAGTCAGGGAGTCCATCCGGCCTGACGCAGGGATGCTGGTTTACCAGCGAGCCGATGTGTACGAGGTAAAATGGGTAATCAGGGAGTTTAATTGTATTTATCAGGAAAAGCATTTTATCAGTAATATCTATATTCTTCATCATGTTCAAATCCTTATATAACAGCAAAATCCTTAGATTGAAAAAAACGTGATTGTGTATATTATGAAATTACAGGGCGGCGGCAATATATTTTAATACGCAATCGGAAATGGGGTGTCTTTGTTTAACATGTTATATCAAAAAAACAGCAATTACAAGGGATATAAAATAAAAGGTTATATTTTAGGTGATTATGTTTATAGAATATGTTCTGACACAGGAATCATTTAATATAACCATATATAAAATGGAGGAGGAAATATGAAGCGGAAAACATGCCTCAACAATGGCTGGCAGTTCCTTGAAAAGGAATACAGCGAAGAAAATCTACAATGTCCGGATGGGGAGTATATGCCGGTAAGGCTCCCGCACGATTACCTGATTTATGATGTGAGGAATCTGTACAGGGACTCTGTCGGCTGGTATAGGAGGAAGCTCATGTATGTGCCGGATGGGCTTGAGAGGGTGCTCTTTTTTGAAGGGATTTACATGGATTCGGAGGTGTTTGTAAACGGCAGGTCGGCAGGAACATGGAAGTACGGCTATTCATCCTTTGAGGTGGATATAACGCCATACCTTGAGGCGGGCGAGAATGAGCTTCTGGTTAGGGTTGTGCACCGGTCGCCGAACAGCAGGTGGTATTCGGGTGCAGGTATATATAGGAGTGTCTATCTGATAGAGCGCGAAAGCACGCACATAGCGTCATCCGGACTGTACATAACGCCGGTGAAGCGAGCGGCTTCAGATACATGGGATGTGGAAGTCGAGGTGGAGGCTGCGCATGGTGCAGATGATGAAAAGCCGTTTGATTCTATAAGATATATCATCACGCAGAAGAACGGAAAACATGATATGCAGAGCAATGAGGAGGATTCTTTATGTATTATATTTAACCAGCTAATCGGTGAAAAAAGCAATATATACTGCCACACCTTTGAAATCACAGCCCCAAAGCTATGGGACATCTATTGCGGAAATCTCTATGAACTCAGGGCGGAGCTTATTAAGGCGGGAGAGGTTTTTGACTATGAACAGTCGGTGTTCGGCTTCAGGACAATAGAGATAGATTCCGATAAGGGTTTCTTATTAAATGGAAGACATGTGAAGATAAAGGGCTCCTGCGAGCACCACGGCTTTGGCTGTCTGGGGGCGGCTGTCAACAAGTCGGCGGTGAGAAGAAAGCTTGAGGGTCTGAAACGGATGGGCGTAAATGCCATAAGGACAGCACACAATATGCCTTCTGTTGAGTTTATGGAGCTGGCTGATGAGATGGGCTTTCTTGTCGATTCAGAGGCATTTGACATGTGGGGGCACACTAAGACAAAGTATGACTACGGAAGATTTTTTGCGGAGAGTGCGAAGAAGGATGTGGAGAGCTGGATAAGGCGCGACAGGAACTACCCAAGTATTATCATGTGGAGCGTCGGAAACGAGATATATGATATGCATGCGGGGGACGAAGGGCTGGCGGAGCTTGTCATGCTGTTGGGGGAGGTTAAAAAGCATGACCCGAAAAAACACGCTTTCACTACCTTTGCCTCTAACTACATGAGATGGGAAAACACGCAGAAATGTGCCGGTCTGGTCGACGCTGTGGGCTACAACTATGGTGAATATCTCTACGAGGAGCACCATGCAAAGCATCCGGACTGGGTGATATACGGAAGTGAAACGTCATCAATGCTTGCGAGCAGGGGAGTATATCATTTTCCTATAGAGACAAGTACCTTATGCGATACAGATGAGCAGTGTTCGGCGCTTGGCAACTGCAGTGCGGGATGGGGTGCGCACAGCTATACGGACAATATAATAGCGGACAGGGACGCCGGGTTCAGTCTTGGACAGTTTATCTGGGCGGGAGTGGATTACTTTGGCGAGCCGACACCGTACCACACGCGCAACAGCTACTTCGGGCAGATGGACACGGCAGGGTTTGAGAAGGATTCCTACTATATTTATCAGGCGGAATGGACATCATTTAAGGAAAACCCGATGGTTCATGTTTTCCCTCACTGGGACTTCAATCCGGGGCAGGTGGTCGACGTGTGCGTGTGCTCCAATGCTCCTATAGTGGAACTGTTTGTAAATGGAATGAGTATGGGAAGAAAAGTAATTGACCATGCGCATGGCACGGAGCTTGTGCCGCACTGGAAGGTGCCTTATGAAAAGGGATATGTCGAGGCTGTCGCGTATGATGAAGCCGGAAATGAGCTTGCAAGGCAGATGAGACACTCATTTTCCGATGCGGACAGACTTGTACTTGAGGCGGACAGGCGGCAGATGGAAAATCGATATGGTGAGCTGATTTTTGTGGAGATAGGTGCGCTTGATAAGGACGGTTATACAGTAGATAATGCCAACAACCACGTTGAGATAAAGGTGACGGGAGCAGGGAGGCTTGTCGGGCTTGACAATGGCGACAGCACGGATTTTGACCAGGTCAAGACTTCTTCGAGGAGACTTTTTGGCGGAAAGCTGCTGGCGGTCATCGCGCCTGTTGAAGGTGTGACCGGAAAGATAACTGTGACAGCGGATGCAGAAGGGCTTTGGGCTGCTTCAATTGATTTATGCGTTACAGATGATAAAAATATGCGTGACGAATATTTAGTACAGAGCTGTATATGCACCGACAAAAATAATATGGCAGAGGATATGTCAGGAAACAGTTTTCAGCTTTCCGAAGACGCTGAGAAGCGAAATCATACCCGCAATGCCGATGGGCTGATGGATTCGGTATATTCAGAAAATGAAGGAATGGAATCTTCAATAAAGAAAACAGATATTTCAGTAGATGAGAATGACGTTTTGATAGATAAAAAAGGTATTTCAGCAGATAAGAAAGGCTCTTCAATAGAAAAAACAGACAGAGTAATAGGTACGGCAGATACCTTGGCAAGTGAAATACCGATAAGAAAGGTCGAGCTTACAGCAGAGACATTCACATTGAGTGCGGACAAGAGCTCAGTCAAGGTACACTGGAAGCTTTATCCTGAGAATGCCACATACAGGGATTTGAAATGGAGCATAACAGATACTACGGGTATAGCAATCAAATCGGCGACGGTGACTCAACATGGTGAGCCGGATGAAGTTATTATTAAAACGGAGACTGGGAAAGCACCGGATAAAATGGAGGCTGCGGAAGCACAGGTTAAAATGGAAGCCGTGGCTATGCTTAGCGAGGGCTATGTAACTGTGAAAGCTGCCGGTGACGGAAGCTTTTATTTAAGGTGCGATGCTTACAATGGAAGGACGGCGGCTGGTGTAAGGTCAAGCCTTGAATTTACGGCGGCTGGAATCGGGCCGGCATACCTTGACCCTTATGAGCCTGTGAGTGCGGGACTCTGCCTTGAAAGACCGCATGGACTGAGCGAGGGGGTTGGGCACGGAGTAAGATTTCTGGGGAAGGAAAAGACAAAAATCAGCTTTGGCGCAATGGATTTCGGTGTGAACGGCTCAGAGCAGCTACAGATGTATCTCTTTAAGTATTATCCGGGAGCGGTGAAATTCAGAATATATCTTGACGATGACAGCAAGAATATTCTGGACGCGGAGTTTGATGAGAGTGCCGGCTGGCTTGAGTTTAAGAAAGCAGAGTACAGGCTCTCGGAAAGAATAAAGGGCATACACCGTATCAGCATTGAGAGCGAGGATAATTTCCAGCTCAACAGCTTCTCATTTGTGCCTGTGCTTCACGGCTTTGACCGTATAAATGCCGCAGATTATGATGAGATTTTCGGTGACAGCTACAAGGTGGATGGCACGGCTGTAACAGGCATAGGAAACAATGTGTCAATCATCTACAGGCGCCTCAATATGGGTGCACAGTCCGCAGATAAAATAAAAATCTGTGGAAGGACTGCAAATGCCAAGGATTCAATCCGGTTAAAAATAGACTGTGCCGGAACGGAGCGGACGGAACTGATTGAATTTGAAAAGAGTGCCGCTCCTGTAGAACGTGAGTTTAATATTGCGCCTGTCGGAGGGGAGATAACGGTGACTCTTCTGTACCTTCCGGGCTGCAATTTCGACCTAGAGTGGTTTAGATTTTTACAGGAATAAAAAACAGGTGTCAAAACAGGTTTGAAAATATACATTTTCGTATGAATCAACCTGTTTTGACACCATAGTTTTCAGGTTCTACAGTGAATATGTCATCGCTTTCACGGAACTTACGTGCGCTTCACAAAAAATATTTTGCGGCAAAATAGTAAATACCGTTATCTCTTCCGCAGAACTTATGAACATCCCATAAAGGAACCGCTTTCGCAGTCCTACAGCAGATGTGCCCTCATTTCCTCCGGTGAGAGTGGTGAAAGGTCCGCAGGCGCTACATCGAACACAGTCTTGCAGCCGCTTATTCCGCGCTTGTTCATGCGGTAAGCTGCCCTTGCGTAAGCGACAAGCACACAGGATGTGAACTCAGGGTTGGAGTCGAGCTTTAAGCTGTACTCAATCACATGGTTGTGCTCACCATTTAAGCCGGTCTTTCCGGTGCGGAGAACGAAGCCGCCATGAGGAATGCCTGCGTGATCGCGCTTTAATTCCTCCTCAGATATAAAGTGGACTGTGGTGTCATAGTCTGCGAAGTAGTTAGGCATTGTCTTGATTGCTGTCTCGATTGCTGCCTTGTCTGCGCCTTCCTCAGCTACAACGAAGCACTCTCTTGTGTGCTTTTCCCTTGTGGTGAGTTCAGGATTCCTGCAGGCGCGAACGGCTTCAAGAGCGGACTCAACAGGGATTGTATACTGCTTGGCATCCTTGACACCCGGTATTCTTCTGATTGCATCCGAGTGTCCCTGGCTTACGCCCTTGCCCCAGAAGGTGTAGTCATTTCCATCGCGGAGGATTGCGTTGGCATAGAGACGGTTGAGTGAGAACATACCCGGGTCCCAGCCTACGGATATCATAGCGATATGACCGCTTTCGGTGGCAGCGGCATCAACACCTGCGAAATGCTCAGGGATACGTGCGTGTGTGTCGAAGCTGTCAACAACATTAAAATATTTCGCATACTCAGGTGTCTGCTTAGGAAGGTCTGTTGCAGAGCCGCCGCAGAGCATGAGGACGTCAAGCTTATCCTTCATTTCAGGGAGCATGTCTGCCGGATAGACAGGTACATTTGTCGCAGGTGTAACAGTCTCAGGGTTTCTTCTTGTGAAAATTCCTACAAGCTCCATATCATCATTCTGTCTTATGGCACATTCAATGCCGCGTCCAAGGTTTCCATAACCTAAGATACCTATTCTGATTGTCATATATTTTCTCCTTGATAATAAAATTATGCTGTGGTCTTATGTATTTCCACAACCTGTAACCTTAAATTGCTTTAATATTATAACGTATTGATGTCAAAAATGCAATTAAAGTTAGACCAATCTAACAAAAAAATCCACAGGACATATTTAGCAGGCTCATGCATAATATTTTAATTGTATATTTTGGCGCAATGCAATATAATAGTCTATGTATGTGAATTGTGAGTTAGGTGTGAAAACATGCCAAAATCATAAGCAAATGAATTGTGATATCAGATTGGAGAATCATTATGTCATGGATTGAGAATATGAGCATAAATATATTTCCGATGGTTCTTGTCATGGTTGTTTTTGTCAGCAACAGATTTAAGTTTGGAAAGACAATCAGTGCAAGAGTATTCGACCTGATCATTGTGTTTGATTTTTTCCTTATGCTTGTAGATATCGTAGGGGTTGCCGTGACTGATGCCGTGTTTACCGGCATTGCCGGGAGTGTGTGGATTATAAATGTTGTAAGAATGCTTCTCACGGTGCTGCTTACAGGTACTTGGTTTGTATATGTGTGCCTGAAAATATCAATGGATGGTGCGGACAGAAGAGTGTGGGCTGCGGTGTATGCCTCATTATCGCTGATGGCAATAGTATGCTTTGTGGTGCTGCTTATACCGCATAGTTATCTGGGTACTTATGGACTTCAGAATGCAGGAAGAGGGCTGAGGATATGCTATCGCGTAATCAGTTATTATGGTATCGCTATGTTTGCATGCAGTGCGGCGGTAGCAGTGTATGGGATTGTGCACGAAAGAGATAAAGAGCTTAGAAGATTGTGTATATATCTTATGCTGTTTAGTGCACTGCCTGTTTTGGGAGTGGTTCTCCAGAGCATTAACCAGAACTTGAGAACCTCTTCACCATGCCTTTCGCTGGCGGTTCTGTATGTGTATTTGACAATGCAGAACAAGAAGGTCATAACGGACGGACTTACCGGGATAAATAATAGACGTGAGCTGGATGCTTACCTTGAGAGAAGGCTGAAGCAGCGGACAGAATGGGGAATGCTCCTCATAGATGTGGATGATTTTAAGAAGATAAATGATACAATAGGACATAAAATAGGAGACGAGGCATTATGGCATGTCGCTGATATTCTTCGTACTGAATTTTCGGGGGACGGCTGCTTTGTGGCAAGATACGGAGGGGATGAATTTGTTATATGCGGCGAATGGAAGAACAGGGCTGAGTTAGAGCAGTGCATTGCATCAATTCAGAAGAGAGTGGACAGCTTTAATATGGAAAAGGAAAGGAATTATAAGCTTTCACTGAGCGTTGGAGCGGCATTGTGGAGCGAGTGTGCAGACAGTGAAGCATCTATAGTTGAACTTGCCGATAGGAGCATGTATAAGCAGAAACAGATACATAAGGAACGGAGGAACGCCGGTAGTGAGCAATATAGTATATATTCAGGTTAGCATATTCCCTATAGCAGCACTGCTTGCGGTTATGGATAATCTTAAGCGCGATATGTCATTTTCATGGAGACGCCGCTGCCTTGAAAGCATAATGAAGCTCATGGTGTGTATAATGATATTTAATGTAGTGTGCTGGTGCCTGAACGGACGGGAGGGGAGCTTAGCCAAGGGCATACTGTGGGTCGGAAACACGGCATATTATGTATTTATGCTGTATATGGCATTTTTATGGTTTCTGTACGTGTATGATAAAGTGACGAACGGAAATGGACAGATGGGAATATCCATGTTTGTCAAGGCTGTTCCGCTTGTTGTAAGTCTTGTCATATTGGCGGCCGGAGTGGTAAGACCGCTGATATTTTATATAGACGATGAAAATTTATATCAGCGCGGACCTCTTCATTTTATAAGTACAGTTGTTGCCGCAGGGTATATTTCTGCGGCATGTATTCTGGCATTTGTGGGTATGCTTAGGACTCAGGAACGAGAAGAGAAAAGACAGTATGGATATCTGGTGTTATTTGGTGTGTTCCCTCTGATTGGTGGTATTGTTCAGATGCTTCTGTATGGCACTGATCTTTTATGGCCTATGACGAGTGTGGCACTTGTGATGGTGTATATTAATATCCAGCAGCAGAATGTCAGCCGTGACAGCATGACAGGGCTTAATAACAGGCGAAGGCTTGACCAGTATATAGATGTGCTTTCCAAGGAACATATTAAGGAGCCGTTATGCTACAGTATAATGGACATCGATTATTTCAAGGAAATTAATGATAATTTTGGACATCAGACAGGTGATAAGGTGCTGTGTCTTGTGGCGGCTGCACTTAAAAAAGTGTATGGAAATACCAGAAGCTTTATCGCAAGGTATGGAGGAGATGAATTCGTGATAATATCACGCGGATTTGACAGGGAGCAGGCAGAGCACTATCGCGGAAGGCTTGAGAGAATGCTTAAGGATATAGAATGTGTGGAGTTAGAGAACGGGGGACTGGAGATAAGTATGGGCTGCGCGCATTACGGCGAAGAAGGCTGTAAGCAGGTTCGGGATATGCTGGAGCTTGCGGATATGCGTATGTATGAGATAAAAAATGAGCACCATAATAACAATGCTGCTTTAAAGTGGCAGAAAAGAGGATAGAAATGGCAGAGGAATTACTTTTCAGAAAAGATGTAAAGAAGGAACTTACATGGGATTTGTCACTCATATATAAGGATGAGGATGCTCTTATGGCTGATGCAGCGAGGCTGGAGAGCCTTACAGCACAGCTTGAGAAAGATTATAAAGGCAGGCTTGACAGTGCAGACAGGATAAATGAATGTCTTGATAAATTGCGCGAAATATATGGAATAGTGACATTGGTTGGAAATTATTGTGAGCTTGCAACGTCGGTGGATTATTATGATACACATAATATGGAGCTTGCAGGCAGGATGAACCGCAGGATTTCAGAGTGCATGAGTTCATTAAGCTTTATAGACAGTGAATTGTCAGCTAAGAGCGATGAACTGATCAACGAGGCAGCACAGGCTTCAAAGGAGAATGCCAATTACTTAAAAGAAGTGCTAAGGGGAAAGCCGCACCTCTTAAGCCCTGAGACGGAGAAGGTGCTCAAGGCCCTGTCACAGACAACGGGAGCACCTTATGAGATATATAATACAGCCAAGCTTGCGGATATGAAATTCCCGGACTTTGAGGTTGATGGGAAGAAGTATCCTCTGGGATACTCACTCTTTGAGGATGATTATGAGTATGATGAGAGAACGGATGTCAGAAGAGCTGCATTTGCCGCATTTTCAGCTAAGCTTCATGATTATGAGAATGTGACCGCGGCAGCTTACAACACGGCTGTGCAGTATGAGAAGACTATGTCCGATTTAAGAGGCTTTGACAATGTGTTTGACAGCCTGCTTTTTGGGCAGCATGTTGATAGGACGCTTTATAACAGACAGATTGACCTCATTATGGATAAGCTTGCGCCGCACATGAGAAAATATGCGAAGCTTCTCGGAAGGGTTCATAAGCTTGACAAGGTTACATATGCGGATTTGAAGCTTCCTGTTGACCCGGAGTATTCACCTAAGCTCACAATCGAGGAATCCAAGGACTATGTCACAAAGGGACTTTCCATCCTAGGAGAGGACTATGTGAATATGGTGGAGAGAGCCTACACAGAGCGCTGGTTTGATTTTGCACAGAATCAGGGAAAATCGACAGGTGGTTTCTGTGCCAGTCCTTACGGAAAGAATTCGTTCATACTTCTTAGCTGGAACGGAAGAATGTCCGATGTGTTTACCATAGCGCATGAGCTTGGACATGCCGGACATTTTAAGGCATGCAATGCCGCCCAGTCGATTTTTGACACAGATGTATCTACATACTTTGTTGAGAGCCCGTCTACAATGAACGAGCTGCTGCTTGGACATTATCTGTTAAAGACGAGTGATGATAAGCGTTTCCGCCGCTGGGTACTTTCTAACATGATTGGAAATACCTATTATCACAACTTTGTAACACATCTTCTTGAGGCTGCATATCAGAGAGAGGTATATAAAAAGGTTGAGGATGGCGCAGGTGTTCAGGCTGAGACGTTGAGTGCGATAATGAAGGATGTGCTTACTAAGTTCTGGGGTGATGCGGTTGAGCTCACGGATGGTGCAGAGCTTACATGGATGAGACAGCCTCATTATTATATGGGGCTATACTCATATACTTACAGTGCGGGACTTACGATTGCAACGCAGGTATGTAAGAGAATAGAAAATGAGGGCCGGACAGCGGTTGATGACTGGAAGAGAGTTCTTAAGGCAGGCGGAACAAAGACTCCTGTTGAGCTTGCTGCCATGGCAGGAATTGACATAACAACAGATGCACCTTTGCTTGATACGATTGAGACTATAGGTGCGATGATTGATGAGATATGTGAGCTCACGGATGAGCTTGAGGATAAGTAAGACGGTGAAATTCCGCTACTGTCGGGCAGTAAATGTGAACCGGGCAGTTATCCGGAAATAATGCAGCCCGGATGTCTGTAATTTATCTGGTAAATGAACAACTGTTTACCGTAAAATATGGGTTTCGCAATTGGCTGATATTGTTTAGTCAGGAAAGGAGACGTGCGTTGTGGATAAGAAGCAGCTTGCGCTTGATATAATTGAAAGACTTAAAAAAGAATATCCGGATGCCGGATGTTCGTTGGAATACAGCGAAGCGTGGAAGCTTCTTGTCAGCGTGCGCCTTGCGGCTCAGTGCACTGATGCGAGGGTGAATGTGGTCGTTCGGGAGTTGTACGCACATTACCCGGATGTAAATGCACTTGCGGATGCACCGGTTGAGGAGCTTGAGAAGCTCGTAAGACCTTGTGGACTTGGCAACAGCAAGGCAAGGGATATAAGTGCCTGTATGAGGATGCTGCGGGATAAGTACAATGGTCAGGTTCCGGAGGATTTCGACAAGCTTATGGAGCTTCCGGGAGTTGGAAGAAAGAGCGCGAACCTTATTATGGGCGATGTATTTGGCAGACCTGCAATAGTTACCGACACGCATTGCATCCGTCTGGTAAACCGCATGGGTCTTGTGGATGGAATAAAGGAGCCGAAGAAGGTTGAGATGGAGCTGTGGAAGCTAATACCTCCTGAGGAGGGGAATGATTTCTGCCACAGGCTTGTAGAGCACGGAAGGGCGGTGTGCACGGCACGGACGAAGCCGTACTGCGATAAGTGCTGCCTTAAAGACATTTGCGCGAAAAATATATAATAGGTAACTGCGTAACCAAGTGTGTAATTATCGTACGTTGTGTACCGGTAAAATTATACAACTGTTTACCGGCAGCTTCGGGTTTCGCAATTACTAAAATAGTATAATTTTGAGAGGTGGATATATGTCAGGTGTGGAGTCGCGTGGCATGCCGGTACAGAAGCCGCACGCGGGTGGAAAGGATTTCTCAAAAGGGAAAATATGGAGCAATATAATGGTTCAGGCTGTGCCACTTATACTGGCACAGCTTGTGCAGCTTTTATACAATGTCGTTGATAGAATATATATAGGACATCTTCCGGGAGCGGACAGTCTTGCTCTTACAGGTGTGGGGCTTGCATTTCCACTTACAACGCTTATCGCTGCATTCACGAATCTGTTCGGGATGGGCGGCGCACCGCTGTTTTCCATAGAACGCGGTGCAGGGAATGATGAGAAGGCGGAAAGGATACTTGGAAACACTTTTTCAATGCTTTTTGCAAGTTCATTTATAATATTTATCCTGTGCTATGTATTCAGAAAACCTGTGCTGTATCTTTTTGGCGCGAGTGATGCCTCGTATGTATACGCTGACGAATATTTAAAAATATATCTTCTGGGCACGACATTCACTATGCTTGCGACAGGACTGAATGGATTTATAAATGCTCAGGGGTTCCCACGGACAGGAATGATGACAACACTTATAGGAGCTGTGCTTAATCTGCTTTTAGACCCACTGTTTATTTTTGTGTTTCACATGGGGGTCGGTGGGGCGGCACTTGCAACAATTATAAGTCAGGGCGTATCGGCAGCATGGGTTCTGAGATTCCTTATAAGCAGAAGAGGAAGGGCTGCATATCATATAAGACTGTCCTGCCTTAGACCGGATTTAAAGCTTGTGGGGGATATAACCGCACTCGGAATGGCTGGATTTATCATGCAGGGGACGAACTGTCTGGTTCAGGTGGTCTGCAACGCGACGCTCAAGGTGTTTGGCGGAGATTTATATGTCGGGATAATGACGGTCATCAATTCGGTGCGTGAGATAATGTCGCTTCCGGTCAGCGGACTTACCAGCGGTTCACAGCCGGTGTTAGGATATAACTACGGAGCGAAAAAATATGAAAGGGTGAGGAGCGGAATTAAATTCACGTCGGCGATAGGAATAGGCTACACGGCACTTGCATGGATTATAGTTCTTCTTATTCCGCAGCAGCTGATGGGAATATTTACAGATGATTCCCAGACAATAATATATGGAGCAGAGGCACTTAAGACATACTTCTTCGGTTTTGTATTTATGTCATTTATGTTTACCGGGCAGTCGACATTTACCGCACTTGGATATTCAAAGCATGCCATATTCTTCTCACTTTTAAGAAAAGTGATTATCGTCACACCGCTTGCAATAATTCTGCCTCGAATAGGGTTTGGAGTGATGGGAGTATTTCTATCAGAGCCGGTATCCAATGTGATTGGTGGACTTGCAAGCTTCCTAACCATGTATTTTACCGTATACAGGAAGCTGAAACCGCAGAATACAGCTTTGCCGGAGAGATAACGGACTAATTGAAAACAACTGCTTATCCGGAAATTTGAGTTTCGCAATTATCTGAAAGCAGTTTATTAAAAAAAGGTGAATGCCGCACAGGAAAGTGACGACATTCACCTTTTTCGATTAGTCTACATCCACAACACGGATCATGTTGGTTGCGCCTGCGATTCTGAGAGGGAAACCGGCAACGATGACAACGCGGTTGCCGGATTTAATGACACCGGCGGTCTTACACTTATTGATTACCTCGTTGATAAGAGCTTCACCATCCTCCTGCTCTGTGATAAGAACAGGTGTAACTCCCCACATGAGAGAGGTCTCACGGCACACGCGCTCATTGGTTGAGCAGCCGATAATATTTATGTTAGGACGGAAACCGGATACCTTGCGGATTGTGCTTCCGCTTAAGGAAACCGGAATAATGGCATCAGCATTGATTACGCTTGCGATAGAGCATGCAGCACATGCGATTGAGGAGGCTAAGTTACTTCCGTTGTAGGTTATCTCGAATTTACCGGTAGTTGTAGTCTTTTCAATCTCATGGCAGATTCTGCTCATAGTCTTAACTGCTTCTACAGGGTAGTCGCCGGCAGCACTCTCACCTGAGAGCATTACGGCTGATGTCTGGTCAAAGATTGCATTCGCAACATCATTGACCTCTGCACGGGTAGGGCGGGGATTATGAGTCATGCTCTCAAGCATCTGGGTTGCTACGATTACGAACTTACCTGACTTAAGGCACTTGCTTATCATATCCTTCTGTACAACAGGAACCTTTTCAAAAGGAATTTCAACACCCATATCTCCTCTTGCTACCATGATTCCGTCAGCAACATCGATAATTGCATCAAGATTCTCAACACCCTCCTGGCTCTCAATCTTGGCAATGAGCTTGGAGGTATTGTTATGCTCCTTCTGAAGTCGGCGGACTTCAAGAACATCCTCTGCACAGCGGACGAAGCTGAGTGCGAAGAAGTCAAAGCCGGTCTTCATGGCAAATTCTAAATCCCTCCTGTCAACATCGCTGAGGAATGGAAGGGATAAATGAACCCCCGGAACATTGATAGCCTTGCGGTCTGATATTACGCCGCCATTGATGACACGGCATACAATATCTGTGTCACCAACCTTCTCAACCTTGAGTTCAATAAGACCATCATTTACAAGTATGCTTGTACCTATCTGGACATCATTGATAAGATTTTTATATGAAATTGAGCCTATAGTATTATTGCCAAGAATTTCTCTTGTGGTGAGTGTAAATAAGTCACCATCGTTAATGGTCACCTTACTACCTTCAAAAAGACGGAAACGAATCTCAGGACCTTTTGAATCGAAGAGAGTAGCTACCGGAAGCTTAAGTTCATCACGAACCTTCACAACGCGGTTATATCTGCCTAAGTGTTCCTCATAGCTTCCGTGTGAAAAGTTAAAACGTGCAACATTCATGCCGTTTTCCATCATTTTTCTGAGAGTCTCCTCATTATCACATGCCGGACCCATGGTACACACTAATCTTGTCTTCTTTAACATTAAAAATAAATCCTCCTTATTAAACTGTCCCGGCTATTATAACATAACAAACACTAAAATGAAAGCGCATTCATGTTTCTTTGCATTATCTTTACCTTACTGTTTCATTTTTAAGTTTTTTCATGGCGAATTTTTCATGGTACATCATTTTGTCCGCACGTCTCAGCGTATCACCGATATCATAGTCCTCGTCTGAGTTGTACATCTCGCAGCCGCATGCTATATGCAGAGGAAAGCTGTCCGGATGTGCGGCATTATAATCTGCGAGCAGCCTTTTAAAGCTTTTGATACAGTCGCGGCACTTGTCAATAGATATGCCGTGTAATAAAGCGCAGAATTCATCACCACCAATTCTGTAGCAGTTACCGAAGCCTCCGAAGGCTTTTTTTATCAGCCTGGCACTCTCAATAATATATGAGTCACCATGGTCATGTCCGAGGCTGTCGTTACATTGCTTGAGGTTGTTAAGGTCGAACATGACAATTATATGTCCCTCGGGCTTGAAATTGCTGCTGCCGGTATATTCTGCATAAGCAGTTCTGTTAAAAAGCCCGGTGAGCTGGTCATGATAGGCCATTTCCTCGAAGGCTTTTGCCTGACTTCCAATCTCCATAAGTGCCTTGGCTTCTTTAAGCGAGGCCATTCCAAGTGCAATTATATAGAATAGAAGACATGTGATTCCAAGAAATGACGGAAAGGCACCATTTGTCAGGTAGTAGGCAAGTATGTCGGCTGACAGCCCGACAAGGCAGGCAAATGAGCATATAAATGAAAGCTTGATTTTAGGGTTCCATCCGTAACAGGTTACTTCTCTGTAATACATAATGAACACCACAGGGATATTAGAGAGCATCACGGCATGCACAAGCCAGAGAGTATCACGTATATCCGCAACGGCATTTATCTGCAGCACCATAATTATGACAAATACAAGAAGGTTAAATATGCAGGGTACATTCCACAGAGGATTGTCTTTTTCCGTAAATGAGTTTCTCAAAAAGCTTATGAAGGGAATACTCATCATCAGCAGACAGGAGTAGGCTGTGTATGATATCAATACCGGGTTTTTTACAATTGTGGACGTATAGTCAAGGTCCATAAACTTCCATACGCCGATAAGGATGGAAAAGAAGCCTATCATAATCAGACTCTTATCAATATGTCTGTTTCTTGAGTTTATAAGTGTAAAAATTATGAAGAATAAGCCTGCAAGCACCGCGATGAAGCATGTAAAATATATAATAATGTAACGGACCAGCAGGTGTTCATATATCCTGAATTGTGAACCAAGATAAAAATTAGGATTGGTGTTAACCATGCTTTTATAAAGCGGTGTAAGGACAACTCTGACTGTCTTTCCTGCATCGTCGTTACAGACAGGAATCACACACCAGTTAGCACCGGTGGTTTTTATAAATGAACTCTCATCCGGTGAGAGCGAATATATAAGCTCAGAATCGAAGTATACTTCGACCTTTTCATGTTTTACGAAAAAGATAAGATTGGAATTGTTAGCCGGAAGAGCCGGCAGTGGAAAAGACAGCTCATTATATAGCTTTAAAGGGGCATTATCGTCAGTCTCTGTCCTGAAGGTATCTGCTGTAATGACGCAGTATGAATCAGTTGGTCTGGCGGCTGATATGTTTATATGGAAACGTGAGCCGATATATGCGAGCATACATATCAGAGCAAGGAGACAGGTACCGTAAGCAGTGTATATTATATATTTTATTTTCTCATTATTTTTTTCTTTCAATGCAGCCTCCTATGGATATATTTATTATCGAATGCTATTGGCAGAGCCGGTGAAAATCATCGGTTAAGCCTTCGTGCTTTAATCTAAATATACAGAATTATTATATCATTGAACAGGCAGAAATAAAATACATTTTTTATACGTGTGCGGTTTTCAGGTTATATATTGGCATTACATGGTGTTGGGGACAAAACATGCCAATTTAACGACAAGTGTATAACGTATTATATTTATACATATCAGCTCCATTGTCCGAAGCAAGATGTTCTAAGAACTCTGATAAAGGTTTCTTGCGTCCGCCACCGAAGCCGGCATACATCCTTGTATGCATTGCTTCTAAAGCAGCATCCGTGCTGCTTTTGGCTAGGTATTAAGCAGAGTTCTAAGAACATCTAAGCTTCTCCCAAAAGTCGTGATATGCATAAATATAATACGTTATACACGCTAAGTTTATAGAACATGTTTTTGCCCCAAACATCATTACTTTAAAGTATATCTGAAAATATTTAAAAATATTTTTAAATACTTGTTGAAAATTCTATAAATAAATGATATAAAGTATTTAAAGAAAATTTTAAATAGCAATGTTCTATGAAAGGGAGGTGCGTAAGATGGCAGTGTCGGAAATATTTAAAGTGCTGTCCGAGCCTCTGCGCAGACAGGTACTTGAGTTACTGAATGGAGGAAGAAGGTCGGCGGGTGAGCTTGCAAAGGCACTTGACATGTCACCGGCGGCACTATCGTATCATCTGAGGCTGCTCAAGGAGGCAGGGCTGGTAATGGAGTACAAGGAGAAGAATTTCGTGTATTATTCTCTGGATATGACGGTGTTCGATGAGATGGTTATGTGGTTTAAGGGTTTTACCGGTGACAGGAAGGAAGAGGCGGGACAGGCGAAGGCAGGCAAATGTGAAAATTAGTCCTGCGGACATCAGGGAAACGAAAAAGTCTGCACAGTGAATAGAAAAAAGGAGGATCAATATTATGAATAATTGTAAAAAATATTACACATGGCTTATGGCATTGACAGCAGCAGCGTTTATAATCACAGCGGTATGTATTCAGTTCATGGCGGATTCTGTGCCTATGCATTATAATTTTCATGGAGAGATTGACCGCTATGGTTCAAAAAATGAGAATTTTATCTTTCCGTGCTTTATAGCGGTATTTAATATTTTCTGGGTTATTTTTATGAATGTGTTTGGCAGAAGGGCGGACAGGGCACAGGAGGAGAAGGCGCGCGTTGAGGCGGCAGGCAACCTCAAGGTGCTTGGATTTACAGCGATAGGGACAACTATAATGTTTATTATAATTCAATTTGTGATGTTGCTTGTGGACATCAATGCCTCCGAGGGACAGGACAGAATGCCCATTGATATAAATGTGATTTCCAATTGCTGCCTTGGATTGATATTCATTGTGATAGGTAATATTATTCCAAAGTGCAAGCGCAACAGCGTGATAGGGGTCAGAACCTCATGGAGTATGGACAATGACACTACATGGGAGCTGTCAAACAGACTTGGAGGCAGGCTGATAATGATATGCGGTGTTCTTACTATTATAGAGACAATCGTTGTCAAAGGCTTTGCCTCCACGGCCATAATGCTGGTGCTTATCATTGCAATGTCGGCATTGATGATATACTATTCCTATGTTTTTTACAAAAAATATGGCAATAATGCTAAAAAACATCAATAATATTGATTAAGTTTGTGCATTGCCAATGTATTATGCGCGTGTTAAGATATCTACATAAGTTTAGAAGTATGGAGGTATTCGGCATGAACACAGAGAAATATCAGAGAGCGTATTTTCTGCCGCCACAGATGAGTTATGACTGGGTGAAAAAGGATTATATAGATAAGGCACCTATATGGTGCAGCGTTGACCTAAGAGATGGAAATCAGGCACTTATCGAGCCTATGAGCCTTGAGGAGAAGTTAGACTTCTTCAAGATGCTTGTGGATATCGGCTTCAAGGAGATTGAGGTAGGATTTCCTGCAGCGTCCGACACGGAGTACAACTTTATGCGTGCACTTATCGAGCGCAACATGATTCCGGAGGATGTTACGGTTCAGGTGCTCACACAGGCAAGAGAGCATATTATAAAAAAGACCTTTGATGCGGTAAAGGGCGCACCTCATGCCATCATCCATCTTTACAACTCCACATCCGTTGCCCAGCGTGAGCAGGTATTTAAAAAGAGCAAGGAAGAGGTTAAGAAGCTTGCTGTTGATGGAGCAATGCTTTTAAAGAAGCTTGCCGCGGAGACGGACGGCAGCTTTACATTCGAGTATTCACCTGAGAGCTTCCCGGGAACTGAGGTTGACTATGCACTTGAGGTGTGCAATGCAGTTTTGGATGTATGGAAACCGACAGCGGACAATAAGGCAATCATCAACATACCTACAACAGTGCAGATTGCCATGCCTCATGTATTTGCTTCACAGATAGAGTATTTAAGCCGCAACATGAAATATCGTGAGAATGTCGTGCTCAGTGTACACCCACACAATGACCGCGGCTGCGGAATCTCCGATGCGGAGCTTGGTGTACTTGCCGGAGCTGACAGAGTGGAGGGAACGCTCTTCGGAAATGGTGAGCGTACAGGTAATGTCGATATTGTGACGCTTGCGATGAACATGGTTTCAATGGGCGTTGAGCCGGGACTTGATTTTTCACATATCATGGATATAAGAAAGAAATATGAGCAGTACACAGGCATGCGTGTATATGAGCGCTCACCTTATGCAGGTGACCTTGTATTTACCGCATTCTCAGGCTCACATCAGGATGCCATTTCCAAGGGCATGGACTGGTGGGAGAAGGGCAGGTCGGGCGGTAAGTGGACTGTTCCGTATCTTCCGATTGATCCTATGGATGTCGGCAGGGAATATGAGTCGGATGTCATCCGTATCAACAGCCAGTCGGGTAAGGGAGGAGTATCCTACATTCTCAAGCAGAATTTCGGTATTTCCATACCGGATAAGATGAAGGAGGAGGTAGGCTATCTTGTAAAGGGTGTTTCAGACCGCAAGCACAAGGAGCTTACACCGTCGGTTGTATATCAGATATTTGAAGATAATTACATAGGACAGACGGATGTGTTCTCTGTTCCGGAGTGCCACTTCAAGCAGGAGGATGGAATCTGGGCGACTGTCACAATACAGCAGGGCAAGGAGAAACGCATTGTCGAGACAGGTGGAAACGGACGTCTTGATGCGGTGAGCAACGCACTTAAGATGTATTTTGGCATAAGCTATGAGCTTGCCGTATACGAGGAGCATGCTATTTCCAAGGGCTCATCCTCTAAGGCTGCTTCCTATGTGGGAGTGCTCTGTAAGGATAAGATGTACTGGGGCGTAGGGCTTGATGAGGACATTATCAAGGCATCAATATCGGCACTTGTGGCAGCAGTCAACAAGCTTGCCAAGGATACTAATGTGAAAGAGGGCAGGGAGGAGCGCATTGTCGATATCCTCAACTTCATCCAGAACCATTATACGGATGTATCGCTTGATGAGCTTGCTGAGAACTTCAATCTCTCGAAGCCATACCTTTCCAAGTATATTAAGGAAAAGTCAGGTATGACATTCCAGAATGCGGTAAAGAAGGCAAGAATGAAGAAGGCGAAGGTTCTTCTGCGCGAGTCCAATCAGAATGTCGAGACAATCGCCGCAAGCGTCGGCTATGAGAACGTGGAGCATTTCAACAGACTTTTCAAGAAGGAATATCTCATGACTCCGCTTCAGTACCGCAATGCCAAGAATCAGGAGGAGTAGGCGATATAAATTTATATATGCATTGTCACTTCCGATGTGATGGTATGAAAAAGCTTAGGTGGCAAAAAAGGCATATTCATATATGTGGGAGTGTTTAATTAGGGATAAGTGTGTGTGTTTAACCGCCGCTGTGTGCGCAGATTATGCGTGGGCAGTGGCGGTTTGATTTATGCGTAGATTTCAATATGCAGATACACAAATATTAAGAAACTATAAAATGTAACATCAGTTACTGGATAAAAAACATATATCCTGTTACAATATATACGAAGCAAAAACAAGGAGGATTTAAAATATGGCAGCATTACACATTACAAGTGACAACTACGAGAGCGAAGTGCTTAATTCAGACAAGCCGGTGCTTCTTGATTTCTGGGCTTCATGGTGTGGACCATGCCAGATGCTCCTGCCGGTTATCGAAGAACTCTCGAATGAGGTTACGGATGCTAAGATATGCAAGATTAACGTTGACGAGGAGTCTTCACTGGCTGAGAAGTATGGCGTTATGTCAATTCCTACACTCGTAGTGGTTAAGGATGGCAGGACAGTCAGCACAAGCGTCGGTGTACAGCCAAAGGACAAGATTCTTGAGATGCTTAAATAGCTTTCGATAGATTCTATTATCGAAAAAAGTGACAGCGATAAAAATGCGTAAATCCGTATTTCGGATTTACGCATTTTTTGTCTGGCAGCAGGTTTTATAATATATGAAAGTTCAAAAAGCTAAGTAAAAATACTTTTACGCCATCCTCGTTTTATACCTCAAAGAGAAGGTCTCCATAAGTAGGTATTGGCCAGAAGTCCTTGTCAACAAGCATTTCAAGCTTATCGGCAGGAGCACGAAGAGCAGCCATATCGGACATAATTGTGTCATGATAGTAAACGGCTGTGCACTTAGCACATTCCTTCTCACCGTTAGCCTGATCAGCCTTGAGCTTTTCAAGAGCGGCATTCATAGCCTTGAGCTCAACTGTAACTGCCTCAAGTCTTTCCTTCTGAACACTTGCGTCACAGCCTACAGCCTCTACGGAAGCGATAGAGTTAGCAAGCTCAGTTGTGTAGCTGATGACAGCAGGAAGAATCTGCTTGGATGCCATGCTTATCATCGTGAGAGCCTCTATGTTGATATACTTGGTGTATGTCTCGTATGTAATCTCCTCGCGGGATTCAAGCTCAGCCTTTGTGAAGATACCGAATTTCTCAAATAACGCGACAGCCTTATCTGTTGTGAGAGCACTTGCGGCGTCTACCATGGACTTGATGTTAGGAAGTCCTCTTCTCTCAGCCTCAGCTACCCACTCATCTGAGTAACCGTTACCGTTGAAGACAATTCTCTTATGCTCAGTCATGTACTTCTTGATTAACTCATGAACATCCTTGTCGAAATCGTCGGATTTCTCAAGAATATCCGCAGCCTCACAGAATGCCTCCGCAACAATTGCGTTGAGAACTGTGTTAGGGCTTGCGATTGAATCGGCGGAGCCAACCATACGGAACTCGAACTTGTTGCCTGTGAAAGCGAATGGTGAAGTTCTGTTTCTGTCGGTAGCGTCCTTTGCAAAGTCAGGAAGTGTGGATACACCTGTGAGAAGCTTACCGCCCTCAATGCTGTGTGTTGCAGTACCGGTCTCGATAATCTGATTAACAACATCCTCAAGCTGGTCGCCAAGGAACATTGAAATGATTGCAGGAGGAGCCTCGTTAGCTCCAAGTCTGTGATCGTTTCCTACATCGGAAGCGGACTGGCGGAGCAGGTCAGCGTGTATATCGACTGCCTTCATTATGCAGGCAAGTACAAGCAGGAACTGAAGGTTCTCGTTAGGTGTATCACCCGGGTCGATGAGGTTGACACCGTTATCCGTAACGATGGACCAGTTGTCATGCTTACCTGAACCATTGACACCTGCAAATGGCTTCTCATGGAGAAGACATGCAAGACCATGACGTGTGGCAACCTTCTTCATAACATCCATAACAAGCTGGTTGTGGTCAACTGCGACATTGGCTGTCTCATAGATAGGAGCAAGCTCATGCTGTGCTGGGGCAACCTCGTTATGCTGTGTCTTAGCTGTTACGCCAAGCTTCCAGAGTTCAATGTTGATGTCCTTCATATAAGCGCCGATTCTTTCCTTGATAGAACCGAAGTAGTGGTCCTCAAGCTCCTGACCCTTAGGAGCAGGTGCGCCGAAGAGAGTACGTCCGGTATAGATTAAATCCTTTCTTTCAAGGTACTTTTCTCTGTCAACAATAAAGTACTCCTGCTCAGGACCGACAGATGCTATAACCTTGGTAGCTTCTGTGTTGCCGAAAAGTTTTACAATACGAAGAGCCTGCTCGCTTATTGCTTCCATGGAGCGAAGGAGAGGGGTCTTCTTATCAAGAGCCTCACCCTTGTAGGAACAGAAAGCTGTAGGGATACAGAGGATGGCACCTGTTGCATCCTCTTTAACGAATGCAGGTGATGTGCAGTCCCAAGCCGTATAGCCTCTGGCTTCAAATGTAGCTCTTAAACCGCCGGATGGAAAAGAAGAAGCATCAGGCTCACCCTTTATAAGCTCCTTGCCGGAGAACTCCATAATCATCTTGCCGTCTGCATCAGGATGTGTGACGAAGGCATCGTGCTTCTCAGCTGTGATACCTGTGAGTGGCTGGAACCAGTGGGTATAGTGTGTTGCACCCTTTTCGACTGCCCAGTCCTTCATAGCCTTTGCGATAACATCGGCATCGGAAATTGACAGCTCGCCGCCCTTGTTCATAACATTCATGAGATTTGCAAATACCTTCTTAGGAAGGCGCTCTCTCATCTTACCAACTGTGAATACATTTTCGCCAAAAATTTCTTCTACATTGATATTGCTCATTCTTTTCCATTCCTTTCATGCTATAAATTTTTCGTGGTGATTATGCATCAGGATGTACAGTGGATTGTATTTTATCCGAACCATATGTCTGTTATTTATATCTATAATTAGACATATATGCATAAAAAAAGGGCATTCCAACTAAACGGAACGCCCTTGTTCACTCACACGAAATATATGACCTTGTTCCCTAAATATTGGCTTTAGTATTACAAGACATCATTTATGTTAATAAAATAAACTATAACTCACAAAATTGCAAGCCCTTTTTTAAAAAAAACTTATTTTTTTTATTCAGCCTTGCCAACTGAGCCGAATAACTCCATCTTCTCTTTTACAGTTTCCTTAATTGCTGCTGCACCAGGAGCTAAAAGCTTACGAGGGTCGAAGCCCTTGCCCTCTAAGTCCTTGCCTGCCTCAATGTACTTACGTGTAGCATCTGCGAAGGATAACTGGCACTCTGTATTTACGTTAATCTTGGCAACACCAAGAGAGATAGCCTTCTTAATCATATCAGCAGGGATGCCTGTACCACCGTGAAGAACAAGTGGCATATCACCTGTAAGCTCTTTAACTGCTGCAAGTGTCTCGAAGCTGAGTCCCTTCCAATTAGCAGGATACTTACCGTGAATGTTACCGATACCTGCTGCAAGCATTGTTACGCCAAGGTCTGCAATAGCCTTACACTCGTTAGGGTCTGCACACTCACCCATACCGATTACGCCGTCTTCCTCACCGCCGATAGAACCAACCTCAGCCTCAAGGGACATATTGTGATCAGCACAAATCTTAACTAATTCCTTAGTCTTTGCAATATTCTCCTCGATAGGGTAGTGGGAACCATCGAACATGATTGATGAGAAACCTGCCTCTACACACTTAAGGCATCCTTCGTATGAGCCGTGGTCTAAGTGAAGAGCAACAGGAACAGTGATGTTGAGCTCTTCCATCATTCCGTTAACCATGCCAACAACGGTCTTGTAGCCTGCCATATATTTTCCGGCACCTTCGGAAACACCGAGGATAACAGGGGAATTAAGCTCCTGAGCTGTTGTAAGGATAGCCTTAGTCCACTCAAGGTTATTAATATTAAACTGACCAACTGCATAATGACCGGCAACTGCCTTTTCAAGCATTTCTTTAGCTGTAACTAACATAAGAATACCTCCGATATTGTTATTATTTTGACAATATTATAACACATAAAGCAAAAAAGGGAATAGGCAAAATTATAAAAGTTTTATTTACTTTATTTGCTACCTTATAGATTTATCTATGGCGAATATCTTTTGACTTATAATATCGTAATTTTACTGCATTACCAAGATAGAATTTAAAACAGCTTAAAGAAGAATAAAGATTTTTGGAGGAAAACACATGGGTACAGCGATAGGAGCAAGGAACAATACAGAAAGTGAAAAGAAAATAAGTTTTATAAGTGAAGCACATGAGAGCTTCTTTTATGAGAAGCTTTCACAGGTGCGTTATAAGGATGAGTATCATATTGCATTGGTATACTGCTTAGGAATAAATGCAGATACCAGACAGCACATAGACAGGATTTATGATTTTAAAAGCGGCTTGGTTAAACCGGCATGTATACATGAAGGTTGGGTGACAAGCGGAAGTGCCAGGGTGATAAGAATGGCTTTTAATCTGTATTGTGATGGAATGCCCAGTGTTAAATGCACAAGGCAGAAAATAGAGGAATGCCAGAATTATAGTGTGAGTGAGTTGTTTTGCTGTTCGTATGCGCCTTTCTTCTGGCAGGCGATACAGCTCCGGTATCCGGAGTATGTTACATATAATAAAAAATTATATGCAATGCTGGGAGGGAGAGATTAATTATGTTGAAGATCAGATTAATGGGTACACGAGAAGATATTGCGTTTTTTCAGCGGCTTGTACAGAACATGCCGGAATTCAGCGTAATGAGTGTTTCTGATGTTTATTCTAATAGTGGTACCAACCGGTTTTTTAGATGTTATATTGACATAGAAAAATGTGTGAGAGGATGTGATACGTGTGAAGGGAAGTGAAAAGAGAGAGGTAAAAATAACATGTCGAATTACTAAATCTGTAGAGAGAATGCTCAATACCTATGAAGGAGAGAGCATTGGGGACAAGATTTGCGCAATGACAAAAATTGCACAGCAACTGAACACACATGGATTATTAGAGGATAGGTTAAAGTTGATGAAAGAAATAGAAAATTTGAATGACACAATGCAGCTGGTAAATAAATTATGTAATAATCTTGAAAGCATGAATAAGCGGTATCTGGAAGAACTGCTTGAAAAGGATCGCAAAATTATAAGTATGAGTGTCGCAGAGGATGGCTACATCGCTGATGAAAATATAATTAAGAAAATGCTGCGTTTAAATGAGCTTACAGGAGTTGATAACAGCGTAGCGGATGTGCATAGGCTTTATGAGAGTAAGGGCTATGCAAATGATGAAATAAGAGAGTGTGTAGAGGAACTGGCTGAGGCATTTAAAGAACAGGAAATTAAAGAGCAGGAAAACAGTGGACATGAAGTTATAATTGAAAACATGAATGTTGAGGGATGATGAACATGGGAGAAGGATTTGTTTTTGACTACTATTACGGAATTGAAGCGGAACAGTTTTCATTTTACCGTGTTCCGCGTCTGTTAATTAAGGACAAGCGGTTCAAAGGGCTTAGCAGCGATGCTAAGCTCCTGTATGGACTTATGCTGGATAGAATGTCGCTATCAGTAAAAAACAGATGGTTTGATGAGGATAACAGAGCTTACATCTATTATACAGTTGAGGAAATCATGAATGATCTAGGGTGCTCTCATGGAACCTGCACCAAGATTATGTCTGAACTTGATAATAGAAAAGGCATTGGGCTTATTGAGAAGAAAAGGCAGGGATTAGGAAGACCTGATATTATTTATGTAAAAAATTTTGTCACAGCATGTGCTTCTGGCCCTATTGAGGATGACGAAAGAAAGTCTGATAATACCGATGTTTTCACAGAAGTACAAAATTTGGATTTCAGGATTTCCAAAAATCAAACTTCCAGAAATCCAAAAGGCAGACTTCCAGAAATCCAAAATTTAGACTTCTGCAAATCCAATAATCGGACTTCTGGAAATCCAAAATCTAGATTTCTGGAGGTTCAAAATTTGGACTCTAGTTATACTAATATTAATTATACTGATATTAATAATATTAATCCATCTATCCATCTATCAGATAATACAGATAATAACAGCAATGACAGAATTTCGGAAATTAAAAATCGGATTGACATATCGGGTGAACTCAGTTCGCCTCTGCATAATGACAAATTACAAGTGAACTCAGTTCACCTCTGCGATAAAAATATACCTCAAGTGAGCTCTGTCCATAGTATCGATGATGTAGAAGCGTACATAGAGCAGATTAAGCAGAATATCAGATATGATTATCATATCCAGCATGATACAGGTCAGGATAGGGAGCTGTATGATGAACTGTATGAGCTTATTTGTGATACCGTTTGTGTCAGTAGAAAGACTATAAAAATAGGTGGCGAGAATTACCCTTATGCGCTTGTCAAGGCAAAATTCCTGAAGCTTAATGACAGCCATCTTGAGTATGTCATAATCTCAATGCAAAATGTGACTACAAAAATAAAGAATATTCGCGCTTATTTACTGACAGCGCTCTATTTTGCGCCAAACACAAAAAATCATTTTTACAAGCAGGAGGTTCAGTATGATATGTTTGGCGGAGGCTGGGAAGAGAGGGGAATTGTATGAGAAACATTAATTTTTGGGGTGAGAATTTATCGGTGGATGAGTATGTTAAAGCGGAAATATGTAAGAATGCGGGGACTCAGAGCTTAGCATTTAAAGAGCAGCTTGTTTTATTATGCAATTCTGCCGGTATTGAGTGTGATGAAAAAAAGAAAAAAGAAGAAGTGTTTGAACTGCTTATCAATAATGGCTTTGAATATAAGCAATTGGCTGAAATGTTTGGAGTAGGAGTTAGCAGCCAGGTATATCAGGCTGCTTTTAATATTACACATAAAGACATAAAACGTCTGGAAAAAAACGGTATCCTAAAAAAAGTAGGCGAATATAGATTTCGCGCTTTCGGGAGATATAATTATGCGCCATTGTATGATGTTTATCAATATGCTCAAATGACAGATGAAGCTATGGGTGACATGCTTAAGAAATAATCTAAACGGAGGAATCGTATATAAATTCAAGGTAATGTTTTTTCTTTCATATTGACATACTCCGTGTTATAATTATTATGGTAACGAAATGACAAAAGCATTATATGTATATGTGTGGGAAGAAAAGTAAGGCACTATATAAAATTTAAAAGTTTAACAAAACAGTCTTATGGGAAATATGACAGAAGAATACAAATATTTTTTAGGAGGTTTAGATATGACAGATTATGAGGTTGTAAAAGAGATAGAAGTACTTAGGGAGTTTGCTGCCGGGATATGTGCAGATTTAATCAGATATAAAGAAAACAATCCGGATGATAAATTTGCTGAAGCGATTTCAGATGAGGTTTGCAAATTGTATAATGGCGTATATAAAATTGATACATTAAAACAGGCATATATTGTAAGGGGAAAGCTTCAGATGGTAAATGAGACATTGAAAAAGCTGGTAGCATGCAGGGGATAGATGTATGGAAGATTTTACAGAATATACGATGCATGAGTTCAATAGACGTTATCAGAAAATTAAACAGATTGCAGTTGATCAAAAAGAACCAGTAGAAAAGCCGGAAGCTGTTATTTTGGGTGGACAGCCAGGTGCTGGAAAGTCAAGCATGATAAAACATTTTGAAAGCTTAATAGCTGATAAGGGCACCGCGGTCATTTCTGGGGATGATTTTAGAAAGCTGCACCCTCATTTCGACCATCTATATGCTCAATACGGTGATGATTATGTGAATTATACACAGAAGTTTTCGTCGCAGGTAATAGAAAGACTGATAGATGAGCTTTCAAGAGAAAAATATAATCTTATCATTGAAGGTACACTTAGAACATCTGCTGTGCCAATAAGAACAGCAGAGCTGTTAAAGAGCAGAGGATATCATGTGGAGCTTGCTGTTATGGCTGTGCCCCCGATACTGTCATATGTTGGTACGATTGAACGGTATGAGAGAATGAAAGAAATTGGTACTACACCAAGAATGACAACAAAGCTGCAGCATGACAATACAGTTAATGCTATTGTCGAGAGTATTGAGAAGGTATATAAGTCGGGCGTGTTTGATGATATTTCTCTTCAAAACAGAAAATCAGAATGTTTATACCGAATGACTGATACTCCCGATATACATCCCGGTACAGTGCTGCAGCATGAACATAACAGGAACATTACGGCAGAGGAAAGCAGTTATCTTGATAATGTTGTAGAATATATTGAGGATAGGTGGAATGAGCATAGTGGTGTTTCAGCAGACGAACCGGAAGTTTTAACTGAAATGCGTGTGCAGGTGGCATATGCTCAGTTCAAGACGGCTCTTAGTGAAAATGGACTTCGTCTAACTGAAGCTGTATTGGATAATTTAAGTGAACTGGTCAAGTCTACCGGCAGGATATGGAAGCTTGAGGATATTGCACAAGCCTACACAAAAGGTGGAAATATAAATCAATATATATCGGAAATCGGAAATGAACTTAAAAATCAGCAGCTGGAAATGATGGAGACACAACCGGAAATATGAGATTATATAAGATACAAAAAGTACTTTTTTTATGCCTTTTGAAAGTAGACAAAATGCTTATTTTGTCCACTTTCGATACAAGGACATCTTACATAAAATGCTAGAAAAATGCAACAAAAAATTTAAAATTTATTAATAATATTTATTAAGCTGTTATAAATATAGAGAACGTACAATAATCTTTGCTGTGATAGTTTAGTATCTACATGATATGGAGAATAAAAAATGACGTGGTTTGAATTGATATTTGATATACTGTTTATTTTATTGGTAATACATATAGGAAAAAAAATAAAAATTAGAAAAGATTATAAAAAGAAGAACTATAATAATAATATGCGATATGCAGCGTGGAAGAACAAAGAGCAAGATTTCATAAAAAAAGATACAGCTGTAAGTGGAAACATGGATAAAAAATATTATAAATATTACACATTGATGAATTCATTACTTACACCCACTGAACAGAAATTTTATACACAATTAAAGCAGGCATTAAAACAATATAACGTAGAAATACACTATAAAGTAAGGCTGGCTGATATATTTAGAGTAAAATATATGAATGAGTACTATTCGGTTAATCTTCAAAGGATAGCTGCAAAACATATAGATTTCGTTATAACAGAGATAGATATAGCAAAGCCGATTTTGGCTATTGAATTGGATGATTATACGCACGATTATGCAACAAGTCAAAAAAATGATACTTTTAAAAATGAATTATATGCAGATGCGGGTATAAAGCTATTACGCATTAAAGTTTGTGATATATACGATTTTTCAGATATAAAAAAGTTGCTGGAAAGATATATGCTGACTCCAACTATTGAGAATGTTTGTGATAGTGTTAAGGCTGAGGAGGGGGATGAGGTGAACTGAGTTCACCTCATCTCCTGTTTAAAATAAATCCAGTTCAGATATTTCAGCAAGCAGTGAGAGTGCTTTATCAAGCTTTGCTGAATCGCAGGATAGCTTAGAAGCGGAGTATTCTGTGGCTTCTTTGATAAAACGTGAAGATAGACTAACTAAAGAATCGTATGTGATTTTTAGACTTCTTTTAGCCAGCATTTGCGATTTTAGTTCGGAATTTTCGGTTAATATAGTTTTTTGCTGTGATTTTAGGTCATCGATTTGTTTTTTTAATTTAATAACTTCATCATTATTACCACCGGTCGCGTTATGATTAGAGGATAAATTTTCAATTGCAGCTTCCTGTTTTTTTATCTGTTGATTGAGTTCCTGGTTGCTTTGAATAAGTTCATTTATCTGTCGGGTACTCAGGTCTTCATGTGTTTTGAAAATCTGATATATCTGCTTCTGGTCATCGGGTGTGAGCTGTGCGTAACCGGATGCGCTTGATAATGTGATATTGTTGTTGATAAATAAGCTTCGCAATTCAGGAATGAGGTTTTCAATAGAGTTGTACTTTGCCACCTGGCGGGGACTGATATTGAGGTTTTCGGCTATTTCACTATTTACGTTTATTTTATCAGAATGGTTGAGTGCTGCATTTTTAGCGTCATACAATTGTTTGAGCCTTGCTATAGCCTGAGCTGTTCTCGCCGGATTTTTTGCTCTTATCTCTTCGTTCGTAATATATAAACGGATTTCGCTGTCTATGACGCTTGTGGGTATAGTTGACAAGTCAGTGTCACCAGATACATCATACTCAATTCCATCTTCTAAATAAATTACCCTACATGGAAATCCTTTTTCATAAGGAGCTACATTCTTCATATATAAGTCATAATCCGGATAATCGGTATTGCCGGAATACTTGTCAATCAGCATATTGAGAGCTGTGGCACGGCGGTGACCTGTCTCAATAATATATATATCCTCTTCGCTTTCATAAACAACTACGAGGTTTTGCTGCAAGCCGAACTCTAAAATTGACTTTGCAAGAGAGTCTATATCCTCAATCGGATAGCTGTTCTTTTTATTCATGCGAATCCGGCTGCGGGGAACCAGCTTAATCTCAAACGGATTTTTATCATTATTATCAAGACGTTGCACTATGGAGGCAACAGTGCCGGCGTTGGTGCCCTGTTCGCCGGAAACGACCACAGGTTGAGCTGCTGGCTGAGTCAGCTGAAAATTAAACTTTTGTTTTGCCATATTGTTATATCCTTTCTGTAGATGAGGTGAACTGAGTTCACCTGAAATGTTTTCATGTGTGAGTGAGGTGAACTCAGTTCACCTCATACCTTATGCGCCTATTGAGCGGCGGAGCATTGCGGATGTTTTATCATCGAGTATGCCAAGTTCAAGGATTAAATTGCTGTAATCAAAAACGGCATTGGTATTAGGGCAATACTCAAGCAGCGGGGTAAAATTAGTTTCCAGTTCGCTGATGTGAATATCTTTTCTAATTGGTGTTTCATAAAAACGTCCGCCAAGCTCATCGGTATAATTGGACTTGAGTGCTTTATATATATTCGTATTTATTTCCGCCTGGGTAATAAAAGCACCGCCAAATTTAATACTTTCAATATCATGTTCATCTTTTATGTACAGCAATGTATCGATGGTTTCTCGAAGCCCTTTGTAAGAAAATCCTTCAAGCCTTACAGGCACAATGACGAGGTCGGAGATAAAAAGACTGTTGACTGTGAGAATGTCATTTGCAGGGGCATTGTCTATTAGAATAAAATCGTAACTATCACGAATGAGTGAAAGAGCTCTTTTTAAGATAACATTGTTGTTTCCGGTTTCATTTTTAGCAATATTTAGCTGCGTATTTTTGTGTCGTTTACTTGATGGTATGATATCAAGATTAGGCACTGACGTGTGCCTGATAAGTTTAGTAACATTTCCAAGGTCACGATATCTGTACTTAAAAAGCTCCGCTATATTGGGATGTTCAGGAATGACAAGTCCCTCTATTACATCCTGGCTATCTTCCTCATATTGACCTAACATCATAGATAGATTTGATTGTGAATCGAGGTCTACAATTAATACATGCTTTCCAAGATAGGCGAGCAGCTGAGCAATTATACCTGTAGAGGTAGTTTTGCCTACCCCTCCCTTATTATTGATGATTGAAATTACTTTACACATTTTATTTATCCTCCAATTAGGTAAGTTATTTAGAGGTAATTACCGGTAATGTGTTCTCTATATTTATATTATATCGTAAGATAGTATCCATGTCTACAAAAATAGTGTCGGCATTTGCTATAAAATTGTCGACATTATTTAAAAGCCTAAAATAATGAATTGTGAATAGGGGGAGGTGAACTGAGTTCATCTGAGAAGCCGCGGGAAAGCAGAGGTGAACTGAGTTCACCTGAGGAGCCGCGGGAAAGCAGAGGTGAACTGAGTTCACCTGAGAAGCAGCCGGGAAGTAGAGGTGAACTGAGTTCATCTGAGGAGCTGCGAGAAAGTAGAGGTGAACTGAGTTCACCTGAGAAGCAGTCGGGAAGTAGAGATGAACTGAGTTCACCTGATAAGCATAAATAAGCTCTTGTGTTGAGAATTGTGCTGCTCTTAGTTGGGTAAAGCATATTTTATTTTTTACGCTATGTGAGCATACCCCACGGCATTCATTCATCCCTATCAAAAAGCGATAGGGCTCATGAATGCATCCCCATACCGAAGGGATGGCATGGGGCAGGAATAGGGCGATGAACGCCGCCTATACGGATTGCTGGCAAAGCCAGCAACCAAGGGCATTTCAGAGGTGATGCATTTGCGTATTTCAGGTGTGATATCGTGCATCACTTTATGTCAAAAACTGGTGCAGATAGCGTATTTATTGAATAAAATGTGATGAAATAGCAATAATATTAGCATATAAGATATCGCTATAACCTTGTGAGAGGGTAAAGAGAAGTTTGAATAAGATAAACTAATACAGAGGATATGTGTTATGTTTATAGTGAATGAATATTTTCATAAAAAAAGGGAATACTTGCTTTTGGCTGGTGCATATGCTATAATGGCATTAGCTAAAAAGGATATAGTACCATGAGTACACAAAGCGAAAGCCCCGGAGCGCCATCTCCGGGGCTTTCTTTAGGCTAGTTGTCACTGTCGCTTCCGTCTAACCATTTGCAGAGATAGTAGCTAACTACACCTGCCATGACGGAAACCAAAAAGGATATAATAATTTCCACGAGTACACCCCCTTTCTGTTGCCAGATTGGGTGCGACAACGATAATCATTATATCATAAAAATGTAGAAAGTTACAATACACATAAGCGTGTTGAGATGAACTGAGTTCACCTCAACACGTTTATTAATGCTCAAAATCCGGTGAGGAATGTTCCTTGCTTTTCTTATATGCATCAATACGTGCTTCCTTTGAGGTCGGTTTTGAATGAATGAGCAGCAGATGATTTTGATTGCGGCGGTCACTTAATGCACTCAGAAAATGATATGCCAGTGAAAATGAAGCTGATATTGCCATAGAGTGCTTCATGTTGTTGTAAAATTCGATGGTTTTCTTTGCATGCTCATTTCCATTGGCTACGGCGTCATTCAGGTATTTTAAGCCAAGTGCTTCGTCTTTATCTACACCATGGCCAAAAAGATAGATTGAGCCAAGCCTTGACATTGAATAGGAGTCGGAATCATTCTTAATACAGTCTTTATAAAGCTGAATGGCTTTTGTAATATTATACCGGCTATGTGTGGAATCGGCATAGAAATCGGCAAGGGTGACTTTGGCAAAGCTATTCCCTCCATCGATTGCATTGTTGAGATAATGCAATCCTAATTCAATATCTTTTTCAACACCTTTACCTTTGAGGTACAAAGAACCTAGTTTAAACATAGCCATGGAATCGGCATTAGTCTCAATGCATTCTTTATATATATCAATTGCTTTGTCTATGTCATATATTTTATCATTTTTCTGATTGGCGTATAAATCCGCCATCGCTATTTTTAAATAGGAAGGGGCATGAGATTCTCCGGTTTCGGAATCGGTATACTCATTGTATGCTTTGATATAATACTGTTCTGCACGCACCGGATCATAATGTGGGCTTGTTTTGTCAGAACATGTTTTTCCAAGAGCATAGTATGCATTCTTATTTTTGCATTCAGCAGATTTCATAAAATATTTATAGGCCAGCTCAACATCCCTTTCACAACCCTTCCCCTCATAATACAACTTTCCGATTTTATATAATATACTCCCATCAAGATTAGTATCATTGTCCTTTTCACTGAGAAAGCCATCAAGTGCAGTCCGGTAGAAAATATGTATGTCATTTTGGGTGGATCTATATGGGAATATAGGTCTTTCAAGATGTTTTGCATATTCATAAGCCGCGTAAGGGTTTTTACTGCTCGCACTTTTAAGCAGCTCAAGGGATTTTGCATATAGTTCAGGTGTGAGAGGAGTGGTTTTCTCACTCAGGTAAATATTGGCAAGGGCGTATTGGGCATATGCATTATCATTAAGGCAATTTTTATAATATGATATTGCATCATTATAATTGATTTCACAGCCAAGACCGCGCTCACTCATTTTGCCAAGGTGGTAGCTTAGAAAGCTTTCCTGTTGTTCCGGTGTAAGCACAGATTTTTCATTATCCCCCTTTTTATGCTCTTTATGATTTGAAATATAAAGTTCCGGATGTTCGAAAATGTTTTTAAAGTTATTATATGACAACGTATAGAGCTTATCGGATATTTCCTTATCATAAATGGGATAGGATTTGCTGTTGTATAATCGTGCAAGTAAATATGTTGCTGGCAGGTATCCTTGATTGTGATACGATATAATGGCATCAAGAATAATGTTAAACTGATTGGCATAATCAGGATTTTCTTTATCAAGAGAGTAAAGCGCGCTACGTGTTCCCTTAAAAGCAGCAGTCCATTCTAATTTAGGCTGCTTAACATTATCACATATTTTTCCATTGATGAGGTGAACTGAGTTCACCTGAGAGCTGTCCTCATCAGAGAGATGAACTGAGTTCACCTGAGAGCTGTCCTCATCGTAGAGGTGAACTGAGTTCACCTGAGGGTTGTCCTCATCGTAGAGATGAACTGAGTTCACCTGAGAGCTGTCCTCATCGTAGAGGTGAACTGAGTTCACCTGAGAGCTGTCCTCATCGTAGAGATGAACTGAGTTCACCTGAGGGCTGTCCTCATCGTAGAGGTGAACTGAGTTCACTTGAAGATTGTCATTATGCAGGGGTGAACTCAGTTCACCCGACAAGTTCTTTTTTTGAATAAGTGAAAGAGTGATGGCAGATTTAAGGATTGAATTCGCAAGTCTTTTCCGGATATCTTCATCAGCAACGGTTTGGTTTGTAGCTTGATGGTTAGTACTTCCTGAATAGGTTTTTGATATATCGGAGACGGCTTTCATATATGCGGTATATTCTTTATTAACTGCCGGAATCTGTATAACGTCTTCCACAACCTTATCGACAAGTATTTTGCATTTTGGCGGAAGAAGTTTATATTTTAAACTTCCCCTGCCGGGAAGGGAATTAACCAGTTCAATCAGATCTGAGGACATGTGCTGAAGCTGCTGTTGTGTTATGCGCTCAGGAATATGGTTAAAATCAATGTCAAGACTATTCATAAAGGAACGTGCTGCACCGATGGTTGCGTCACGATACTGATTTTTTTCCGGGAGAAACATTTCGCGTTCGGCTTTAAACATTTGTCCGGAAAGGAATTCACGTATTTCATTCTGTTTTGATACATGAATATATGATGACATGACCTTGCCGTCTGTCCGCCAGAATGTATAGTGACAGTGTGGGTGCCCCTGCTCCATGTGAACTGCGGCACACCATTTAAGCGCAGTTAAGGGAATTCCCAAGCTGTTTCCGACATCATTCATAACAGAGTGCATGTATTTGACCCAGGCATCTTTTTGGTTATACCCAAGCGCTACAGCATCTTCTTCGGACAATGATACAATGCCTCTATAGACATTTACACCGGCATCGGTTACATCTCTTACCTCGTGAGCCACTTCGGTGATGTTGTTAAATTCAAAATTGCCAAACAAGCCTTGACTGTTCTGGCGTTTGGCAATGTAATAAATGTATTGGGAGTTGGCAGACGGTTCGTCAGGTGTAATATCTTCTTCGGTAATAGCAGTGAGCTCATCAAGCTTAACATCTGTGAGGTCTACACCGGGGCGTGTGCCTATATATACAATATAGTTCAGATTTTTGAGCGCTGCATGTGATTTATTGGGATTGTAGCAGCGGATTTTAGACATTAAAATATTGTGTGGCATTATAAGTCCTTTCTTAGTTATAATTGGGGATTGACAAATTAGGTATAATGTGGTATACAATAGCTAACTGATAGATGCTTCTCCTTTGGGCAATTGGAGCCCTCTAGATCGAAGCATATATCAGTTTTGTTTTATCAAGGTTTAAGGGTAGCAGCAACATCGTCACATCGAACCAGTTCCTGCTCCTTAAGTTCGTTGCCGATAGCGTTTATATAGGGATTTTGGCTGCCGGTAATATATTCCTTGCTTATATCATCAAGGGTTGCATTATGATATTTTTTATAGTACAGCAAATGTTTGTAATTATTTATTAATTTCTCAGTTTGATTAAAGCAGCTGCTTTCTAGATCAGATAAAAAGTGTGACAGAGAATTTTTATATTTATCGGAGTTCAATATCTGTTTGACATTATCAATAGAATATGGTATGCTGTCATCATAGCTGATATATGTTTCTTCTTTGGGCAATTGGAGCCCTCTAGATCGAAGCATAATATCAGCTTTTTCTTTGTTTGCTGCAATGAGATTGTTTTGAGTAAGCTGCGAAGATATATAATTATATATGCGATTCTTACCATATAGGCTGCTTATCCTGTTTACCGTATGCTGGTGATTGATTTGCTCCAGCGCAACAGCAACCATGACACCATGCCCGGAGCTGTCCTGAAGGTCGGTTATACAGATGAGAGAATGTTTCTCAGAATTTCTAAATATCATCACCGGGTTCTCAAGCTGAAATGGAAGCTGCTCAATAATATTTCTATCGAGAAGGTGCCCGTGGTATATATCATCGGGCGAGCCAATACATTTATTAAGGGTTTTTATGTTTATTGTGAGTTCCAGGCTGCTGTCTGCTCCGGAGATTGCAAGAGCATTGGTTGTCATGCCAATGACAATAGGCTGTGTACGGTCGATTGTACCATTATAATATTTTTCAATCTGTTCCATGTAAGCAGTATACCTGCCTTTCAGGATTAGTTCTTGATTATCATTCATATAATTATTCCTCATCCGAAACTCTGCTTTTCGTATATCGAACCCCTTTTTTACGTGCATCTTCATAAACTGCGGCAACATCCTCCTGCAGCTCTACAGGAACAAAGCGTGCGATGGCTTCTGCGGTCAGATATGCCGCGGCTGAGGCCTGTATGCATGTCTTGGCAGACAATGCGGCAAGACGTTCTATTGACGGCTGCATTACGATCCTTAACTGTTCCCTTATGATGGCGCTTATGTAATTTATATTTGATTCTGATAAGTTTCCATTAAGCCCGGCTTCCGTGTACCGGCGCACAGTTTCCGATATTGATATATGATTTTTGTCTGATATATTTTTTAAAAGCTTATATGTTTCACTGTCAAAGGTGACGGTAATGCGCACTCTGTCCATATTCAATGTGTTCTCCCTCCGGTTATGTCTGTAGGTTAGTTTTCTATTCTTCTTTTAGGGCAAGAGCAAGCTTGTCATACATGCTGTCCTGCTGTCTTGTTGTGTATTTCATATATATAGTTGTTGTTCCAATACGTTTATGTCCCAGCCACCACTGGATATCCTTTGTGTCAAATCCATATTCGGCCAGTTCTATTGCCCGTGTATGACGGAGAACATGAAAGTGCTGTTTGCTTGCCGGAATATCGGCGCGCATGCAGTGATACTTCATGATCTTATCAAGACTTTTTCGTGACAATGCAGTGCCTTTCTGGCTTACGAAAAGGTATTCAGATTCCTTATATTGTGTATCACGGATATTCAGATAATCATTGATGGCAGCCTGCACGCGTGGGTCAATGATTCGTATTGTATTGTCATTGCCTTTTTTTAGTCTTGTGCAGTAGATACTTGATTGGAGAGTATCATAATCATCCATTTTTAAAAGACACACCTCTGTGGCTCTTAATCCGCAATATTCAGCCAGATATATAATTGCGCGGTTCCTTACCGCGTGCCGGCGCTCATCGGTGTCAACTGAACCGAACAGGCGCCCTTTTTCTTCCTGTTTAAGAAATTTAATTGTACTCAATTTATCACCTCGTAAATTTGTAAAAAGTGGACAAAATAAGCATTTTGTCCCCAAAGAAGGGAGGCACATTGAATAGGGATGGAACGAAGGGGAAAAAGAGAAAAATCAGATGGCTTTTGTCATCAGCTCTTTTCATCCTGCTAATCAGCCCATGGCTGGGCTATCTGCTGACGCAGTTTTTAAACGCTGCGGCAAGTGGTAGTATCAACCATACAATTTTAGATGTCAATTACTTTCATGCTTTATGTAGTCAAAAAAATGGAAGTACGGCAACCTTTAGTGTAGTAACAGGTGTTTTAATGTCCTGTGTGGTTGCATTGATTACCACAGACAGGACATCGAAGCTATCATCTGTCGGAATGATGAAGGTGACAGATGATATATCAATTCCGGTTTCGGCCGGAAATGGCCAGCACGGAAGTGAACGGTTTCTGACAGAAAAGGAAAAACGCGATTTGTATGCCGTTTACACACCGGGAGAAAAATTTACCAGGAAAGCAGGCCTCGTTATCAATTATGAAAAGATAGGAAGAAAGGAGCGGTTTTATTACATAAAAGATGATCTGCATTCAATGGTTATAGGAACAACCGGTGCAGGAAAAGACAGAAGGGTAATGTTAACCACGCTGTTTCTCCAGATTATGTCGGGAGTGTCGATTGCACTCTCAGACGTCAAGGGAGACATGTACTGTTATACCTCAGATTTTGCAAGAAAAAATGGATATGATGTTGCAGTGCTTGATTTAAGACAGCCGGAGAAGAGTGACAGATATAACTTTCTCCAGCCGATACTTAATGCGCTGGCTGAAGGAAATACGCCAAAGGCAATAGATGCTACCTGGGACTTGGTATCAGTGCTTGTCGGGCAACAGAAGGGAGAACCCCTCTGGTATAACGGGGAGACAGCGACGATTGCCGCAGCAATCCTCTGCGTATGCCTGGAAGCTCCGCCGGAATATCGCAACATGGCTAATGTCTATTATTTTATTGCATATATGTGTAAGTCAGATATGTATGGACAGATGCTGCTTAATGAATATCTGAATAATCTTGATGATGACCATCCTGCAAAGGGAGTGTTTGCGATGGCTCAGATCGCAGCTTCCAAGACGAGGTCATCATTTTTCACATCGGCATTAGGAACGCTTAGATTATTTACCAATCCTAATATTGCAGCTATGACATCTGTAAGCGATTTTGACTTAAAAGATATAGGCAGGGAAAAAACCATTCTGTACATGATTGTACCGGATGATAAAAAAACTCTATATCCGCTTGTTTCAATTATGGTGACACAGTTATACAGTCAGCAGATTGAATTGGCGAATGAGCATGGACAGAGACTTCCGGTAGATACGGATTATGACCTGAACGAACTTGGAAATTTCCCAACCATTCCGTGTCTTGGGAATATTCTGTCGGCTGGAAGAAGCCGTGGAATAAGGGTTAATGCTGTGATACAGGACATTCAGCAGATGGAAAAGAATTATAAAGAGGACTTCAAGAATATAAAGACTAACTGTCAGATAAAGCTGTATCTGAAGTCTGATGACCCGGATACGCTCAAGATGATTTCGGAATCTCTTGGCAATTATACAGTCAAGAGTGTAGGAGCCTCAAATAGTGTGAGCACAGACAGAACCAATGGTGGTAATTTCTCTAATTCTTCAAATCTCGGAGGTAGAAAGCTTCTTGAACCGGCTGAGGTAGGGAGAATTAATTCACCGTATGCCATATGTCTGATGACAGGTCATTACGGTGCGGTGAACAAACTTCCGGATATAAGTGAAACCTGCGTAAATAAAGAGTTCGGCATGGGCAATAGGCAGGAGAACATAGAACTTATTCAAAAAGTTGAAAAATCCAGGGAGGTCAGAGAACTTCCAAAAACAATCCCATTGTGGGGGATATGGAACACAATAAAAAATGAGCCGGATGATGGAACTCAGATAAAAAAGAAAAGAGTGTCATTCCTTAAGGGTGATGAGGAGTGACGGAAAGGATGAAGATATGATTTTGGCAAATAAAATACTGCAATCAGCGTTTTTTCAAAATTTAAAAACATTGGTTACAGATTCAAAGGAGGCACTGTTGGCATTTGAAGGAGTGTTTGTAATACTCCTGATAATCTGGCAGCTGCTTGCAATGCAGGGTGCTACGGCATCACTTGATGACAATGCAGCGCAATCAGCGACTCAGAAATATATTAAAAGAATTAAAATCATCGTTATAGTGGGTGTGATTATATTGTGTGCCACGGCATTATTTACACTGATTTTGAGTTATTTCAAATAAGGGGAATATGTATGAACATGATTCTGGCTGCTGTATGGCCGTTTAACAAAATACAGGAGTGGTTTGAAGAGGTTGTTACAAGCATAATAAATGGAATTATATTTTTGGTAGAGGAAGCCTTTGATAAAGGAAATTTGACCATGAACAGTAGAATAATGGTTCAAGCGTATGAAGCAACGCAGAAGATTTCATTAATTTTAATTATAGTTCTATCACTGAAGCACATTCTTGAAACTTACATATTGGAATTAGATGGTGATTCCGACTCGGATCCCCTGCTTGTGCTTGTGAGAAATTCTAAAGCAATGCTGGTGATAAGTGCAGGTGCACTTATCACAAATCTTCTCGTAAAATGGAGCGATAGCTTGTGCAGTTATATCACAGATTCAGTAACATACTCATTTAATGCTGCCGGGCTCGCAACTGCCCTTATTGCCAATATTAAATTCGGATGGTTCTCGTTGGTTTTCGTGATTGTTTTTGCGGTTATAGTGCTTATTTGTTGTTTGGTTGCATTGATAAGAGGCGTTGAACTGGGACTTATGAAAATCTTATTGCCTATAATGGCATGCAATCTTACGTCTATAAAACAGGATAGGTGGAATGATTTTTTTGCTTCATTTATTGTGGTCGCGTTCGGCTACATAGTACAGATGATCCTGTTTAAGCTTGCAATGACGTATGCAATTGAAGGTGATCCGCTTGCACTTTTGAAATCACTTGTATGTTTATTTTTCTTTATAAAAACACCTAACTGGCTTCAGAAGTTTGCATACAGCTCAGGCCTAAAGGACACCGCGCGGAGCGGAATGTATTTAGGAATGATGATGGGGAGACGTTTATGATTTTACTTGATGTGACGTATACATCATTCGGGCAGGATATTATGGCAGTGACCAATCAACTGGTCATTGTCATCTGCGTGGGGGTGGCTCTTAAGATAATTCAGACATTATATGCTCTGGCAGGCGAGAGTATCACAGTAGACAAGGCAAAAAATAAAATTAAGCAGCTTTTTAAGGTAATAATAATATCCGTGTCATTATTTGAGTTGACAGATACCATTGTAAATGGATATCTGCTCAGCCGGGTAGACCAGAATCAAAGCTCAATAGCTCTGGTCAATATATTCAGGTACATGGTTGTTTTATTTAAAGATCTTATAGGAGCAGCTACGGTAATGTCCGGCTCCATATCAGTGGTTTTGCTGATTATTAAACTGATGGAAATTCAGAAAGCCTCAGAGAACGATATTGCGGAGTTAAAAAAACAAGCAGTAAGAATCATTAAGATAGGAGTGCTGATAACTTTAACATTGGGAATAGTTACAATGCTGTGTGACCATCTTGGAGTCCGCTTAGGTTAGGGTAAAAAGGGTGAAAGATTATGAATGACAATGACAAAAAACTTTACATTCCGGTGAATGTACTTGAGACAAAGGATATCATCCCCGGAATCGGAGGAAAAGAGCTTGCTGCTATAGGAATTACAGCCGTTGTGGGTGTGATTATAAGCATAATAGTATATGCCGTAAATAACAATATGCTTACATGCCTTATGATTATCGCCTTTGCAGGCTCGGCTGCGTTTATTGCGGTGCGCCGCGATAATCATAACGAAAACATGATTGACAAGATATTACAGATTTACAGATATTCTAGTGCACAAAAACGGTTTGAGTACGAATATATGGGGATTAAATCACCATGGGAGGATGGACAATGAACAAAGTTATTTTGATGGGCAGATTGACAAGGGATCCGGATGTGCGTGTGACTGCCGGCGAAAAGCAGATGACTATTTCAAGATATACACTTGCAGTCGACCGCAGGAGAAAAAGTGATAACGGAGAGCAGACAGCAGATTTCATATCCTGTGTTGCATTTGACCGTTCGGCTGAGTTCGCTGAGAAGTATTTTCATCAGGGTATGAGGGTTTTGATCACCGGGCATATCCAGACAGGAAGCTACACCAATAAAGAAGGTCAGAAGGTTTATACGACAGATGTGGTTATTGAAGATCAGGAATTTGCAGACAGTAAAGCAGGTACCGTTCCTCCGGCTGCTGTTTCACCCGATGGATTTATGAATCTGCCTGAAGGAGTTGAAGATGAGGGACTGCCATTTAGTTCATAGGAATTTAAGAAATACGGGAAAAAGAGACAAAAACAATGTTCCGGTTTATGAAGGCGATGTACTGAAAAGCCGGCTTGATAATCTGTTTCCTGAGAATGTCACTGTGGAAACAGTTATCTGGATTAACAATCGCTTCCTTCTGGTTCAGGATGGTTGCGAACCGGATGAGATATTTGATGGTGATATCGAGATGTCTGAGGTTATTGAAAATGTTATATGTAAGGAGCTGATCAGATGACGGCAAATGAATTTACTGGAGTTAAGGATATAAGGGGATGTTTTTTATATAGAACGGACGGATACATCATGTCATATCTGAGAGTGTACTTTCTCAATCTTGATCTTTTAAGTGAAGCAGACAGGCATGCCAAGACAGAAGTACTCACACGTTCCTTTGAGAGTGAGAAGAAGAACTTTGTATATGAGGCTTATCCGCGGGAGATTGATCTTGACAAGTATAAAAATGAGCTTAAGGACAGATACAAGGAGGAACTAAACCATATCGGGAAGAGACATATTCTTACCATTATGTTAAATGAAGCTATTGAGCTTGCAAGCAATGGTGAGAACTTTGAACATGTCCACTTCATAAAGTTGTGGACATCACCCGGCAGGAACAGGCTTGATTCCGAGAAAGAGTTAAAGGATCGATTATCGGATTTCCAGAAGCGATATGCGGCAGTCGGTGTACGAACAGAGATTTTGGGAGAACAGGAAATTATTAAAATGTGTGCGCTGTACGGAAATGCCGTGCAGGCTGTATATGATGTTCCTGTAAATAATTTGATTTATGAACAGATAGGAAGGTTGTAATGATGCAGATTTTTGCCAAAAAGAAAAATACAGCAACAGGATCCGTGGAACTGAAGGAAACATCAGATTTAAACGAGCACATTTTGAACATAATTACTCCTTCAGGAATAGATTATGACAACACACATGCCAATATAGGCGAAAATGTGGGAAAGATTTACTGCATATCAAGATATCCGGCCGAAAATATCAAATATGGCTGGCTGGCGGCACTCTGCCAGCTTGAAGGAACCATAACATCAATAGAGTTCAGGCGGACTGATGCAGATAATCTCATTGATGTTTACAACAAAAAAATAGCACAGCTGAAGGGAGACCGAACAACAGCAAAGGTTGAATCTGATAAGCAGTTGATTGACAAGGCAATTAAGGACCTGGAGGGCTTGATTCAGAAGATAGCTGTCCAGAAGGAACCCGTGGGCTATGTAAATATAATGCTTTACATACGCCACACAGATGGACGCATGCTTGAGGACAGAATAAAGCGCGTATCCGGTGCTGTGGCAGTTGCTCAATGTAAACTGCTCAACCTTAAGTATAAACAGCTGCAGGCAATGAAATGTATGGCACCATATGGAATCCCTTCACAGCAGGTTGCCCGTATGGGTGAGCGCAACATGCCGATATCAACATTTCTTGGAGGATTTCCCATGGCGAATGCCGGCATAAATGACCCGGGTGGATATTGGCTTGGCAGAACATCAAGAACAAATCGTGTTGTGATACTTAATCAGTGGATAAGAAGCAATGACAGGGTGAACAGCAACTGGTTTATAAGCGGTCTTCCCGGCTCGGGAAAATCAACAGCAATCAAGAAGATACAGACCTGTGAATATTCCTTTGGAACAAAAATAATTACTCTTGATCCGGAGGAGGAGTATGTTGACCTGGCTGCCCATCCGGATATAAACGGTGATGTCATTGACTGTGCCGGAGGTTCCACAGGACGCATCAATCCCCTGCAGGTGAAGTATTCTCCGAGAATAACAGAGGATGATCTCAATGACGGAGAGAATCTTAACGATTATATGGTTTACGATGAGGAGATGGGAATATCTGATCTTGCCCTTCATATTCAGAATCTGAGGGTCTTCTTTAAATTATACTTTGGTGCTGAGAGTTTCGATGCCGGAATAAAAACGGCATTGGAGGAATGCATTATTGAGGTATATCGTGATTTTCATATCACATGGGATACAGAGATTGCTTTTTTACAGCCGGAGGATTATCCGGTAATCCGTGATTTATATAATAAGGTTGAGGAAAAATCAAAAAAGCCGGACTTATCACAATATAAACAGTCGGTATATGACAGGCTTAAGGATTTGCTGTATTCAATAGCTTATGGTGCGGATCAGTTTATATGGAATGGACCGACAACCATAAATCCACAATCCGATTTTATTGTACTTAACTGCTCAAAGCTGCTTGAGCTTGATGAGAATGTCAAGAGAGCACAGTTTTTCAATCTCACAAGCTGGGCATGGCATGAGATGTCCAAGGACAGGAGCCAGAAAGTTATTTTCGGAATTGATGAAGGATATCTCTGTGTAGACCCGGATTATCCGGATTTAATGAAGTTCGTGAGGAATGTTTCAAAAAGAGACAGAAAATATGAGGCCGGACTTATGTTTATAACACATTCGGCAGTGGACGTTCTCGATCCTGCTGTAAAGAGGTTCGGACAGGCTATAATAGATAATTCATGCTACAGGTTCATTATGGGAACGGACGGCAAAAACCTTCAGGAGACGGTGGATTTGTTCAATCTGACGGAAGGGGAGCAGACAATACTTGCTTCAAAGAGCCGAGGAGTCGGAATATTATTTGCCGGCAGCGTGAGACTTGATATGAGGCTTGAGGTAAGCAACGAGATGCTTGAAATGTTCGGAAAGAGGGGCGGCAGATAGTGAAGAAAGCACTGATTGCAATTGTGCTTGTTGTGATGGCACCTTTCCTGCTGCTGGTTCCCGTGATAGGTGCTGCCTCATCTGTGGATGGCTTTTTTGATCCGGACAGTGGAGAGGATTTTGACGTGGAAAATTATAAAACATCGGATACTGTCCTTAAGATTACATCTTGGTATGAAGAATACATAAGCGAATATGAAAAACAACTGAATGACAGGAAAAAGGAAGTAGAAAAGGAACACACAACCACTGAGACTGTTCCAAAGGAAAAACCGCAGAATCCCTCAGAAGAGAAAGAGATTAAAACGGAATCACGGAAGGTAACAAAAAAGCCTCAGTTAATTGTAGGAAATAAAGACCGTGACCAAAAATCAGATGAAATGACATTATATGACCCGGATGAGCCGTCAACGAAACCCGGCGGACCGTCAGCAAAACCCGGCGGACCGCCAGCAAAACCCGGCGGTACATCAGCAAAACCCGGCGGTACATCAGGTGATAAAGGGAATGCTCAAGAAAGTGATGACGGCTCAGAGGGAGAAGACGGTGAGCAGGAAACGGAAACTCAGGAGACAGAGCAGAGGGAGGTATGCCATGTCAATGTCATCATTAAAATGGATGAATTTCCGGTAAGTGCTGTACTTGCATATTATCATGTGCGGGTAATAAAAAGTATGCTCGATGGAGATGGCATTAAACCACCTAAAAAGGATGATATAAAGGATATGCTTGCAGCCATGACGTCATGCACTGAAAAGCCGGATGATAATAGTGAGGATTATCATATCACCATGACCTTTAAATCATATAAAGAACTTCCGGGTGTGATGTTTACTAAATGGCAGTTATCTGAGGAGAAGCTGTCAGAATATACCGAACGCTACCTCAATGTAACAGAAATGGTGTCAGGCTGGATTGACGAGAATTTAAGTGCATTTGAGAAGGAGGACGCGGAGGAGAACACAGATGGAGAATAAACAGCATAATAAGAATTTAATGACAATAGTGGTGTGTGTGGCGCTTTCAATTGTCAGCCTCGTCATACAATATTTTTTTAAGGGTGGGATGTGAAGATGGTCTACTATATTACATCTCCGACATATCAGGCAGTAATTACATCAGTGCTCCATGAGACAGAACAGATTATCGCCGGCGGTGATAGCATATCGGAGATATATGTCAGCAAATACATAAAGGAACAGATTAATAATCTCTCAGGTGTGGACATGATGATTATTGATCTGTCATGTGTGCTTGATCTTGATACGGAAATTATATCAAGCCTTGAGACCGTAAAGGTTATGTATGGACAGATGAGAATAATTATTCTGGCAACGCAGCTTAGGACAGGAAGCGAACTTTTAATCAAATGTGTGCAGATGGGCATATATGACATCATAACTGCGACTGATTTTGTGGAGATTAAGGATGAGCTTACCGGATGTATAACAGAAGGCAAGCAGTACAGGGATGCGCTAAGATATTTAAAGCCGCAGGATGATAAGACGGAAGGAAAACAGGTGCGTATTAAACAGAAGCAGAATGCCAATCGCGTGATGATTGGCTTTGCCGGAAGCCGGGCAAGAGTGGGGACAACCCATAATGCCATTGTCACTGCCAATACGCTGCGCCGCAGCGGCTACATGGTTGCACTGCTTGAGATGTCCTCTGCCCCGGTCTTTGCGGACATAAAGGAATCCTATGATGAGGAGTCTGAGGATGCTCTTCATTTTTCTGTCAATGGAATAGATTATTATCCATCTGTGCAGGCAGCGGAGGTCAATTCAATAATGGCCAAGGCATATAACTTTCTTGTTATAGATTTCGGCAGCTTTGATGATATGGATGATATCACATTTAATAAATGTGAGGTTCCGGTAATTGTTGCCGGAAGTAAGCCATGGGAGCTTGATGCGCTTAATGCAGTTTTTTCAAGGGTAGTACATGAAAATCTTACAAGATATAATTTCCTGTTCAACTTTACAGACGAAAAGTACCGGGATGATATAAAGAACGGAATGGCGGAGCTTAAGAATGTATTTTTTGCTCCGGTGACAATGGATCCTTTTACAGCGGTTGAGAATGGGCTGTGTGAACAGCTCTGCGGTGATTATTTTGATAGGAGCGAACAGCCGGACAAAAAGAAGAGGGGGTTATTTGGTGTATGGAAAAAGAAAAACAGATAGATGAATGTCTTGAGCTTATTAAGAAGATGTATTCCATCAATCAGGAAAGAGAGGAGCTGATTGAGCAGCGGGCTGAAAAAGAGGCAGAGTTTAAGGCATATCTGCGTGAACAGGATAAGGCTATAGAAGCGGCAAAGGACAGGTTCAATGTCATTGGCCGGACGGTTATAGATACGGATATCAAGAATACAGGTCATTTGCGGGATGAAGTGAAAAAATGCCTGGAGCTTCTCGGAGTTGAATTCAAGGGGGATATGCCAATTACCGGAAATATACATAATGAACCATATAAAGGCTTCATATCAGGAGACAATAAAGAGGTGGGAACAAAGGTTGTTTATGGTGACAGCATAGATGCCGTTCTTGACAAAGCAGCAAGGATTTCAGACAAGATAAGTGCATATACCAATGTCAATATCGGGGTGCTCAATAAAACAGAAGGACAATATATTGATTTTCGTAAATTTGACATTGCCAAAAGATATGATATTTCCAACGTATATCTGACGCTGCCCCATGTTGATAAAGAGGAATATTCACAGATGATTAAAAGCCTGAAAGCAGAAGGCGCAAGGTTCAATTCATATATTAAGAAATGGTACATACCACATGAACTGTCACAGAAGGAATTCTTTCAGCCATACATATCGGAGTTGCCAAGGCAGCGCGATTATTCAAGACAGCGGAACTATACATCGCAGGAGCTTTCACTTGTATGTGGTTCAACAGGTAAAACCGTCAATGACATGCTTTCAAGGAATGACGGATATGTGCGGATTACTTACGAAGATAATGGCAGAGGGCGCATAGCACCTAAGGCAGAGTTTTGTGAGCATAAGACACCGGATGAGACGGAGCATGCCGGTAAATGGCTGTCAGACACGAATGTAAGGACAGTTCTGGTAGAAGGCAGGGAAATGAGCAAGGATATACTGTATGCCGGCAAAGGCTACAGGATAAATCCTGAGGATGAGATACCTAAGAAGACACCCTACGCGGCAATAACAGGCGAAGAGGATGCCGGTGGAAAATATTATACAATCTACGGGGTGCATGATATAAGCGGTATGGTATGCCGCTTGTCGCCAAGAAGATTTGATACAAGTGAGCAGGCTGAAAGCAATGTACCGGAGGGACATAAGCTGATTTCACCGGAAGAGCTGAAATCAGAAAGCAAATTATATGAGGATGTATGGTCAAAGCTGATTAAGGATGATATTGAAAACAGCGGTTATGGATATAGCTGTTATATGGTTAAGAATATCAAGCTTCTCAACTATGAGACCAATAAGTCATGGAGCCTTAAGGACATCAGTGCAGTATATAAACAGCTGGATGGAGAGAAGCTTCCGGATGGCATAAGTGAGCTTGCCGGAACCTATATAAAACGCATAGGCGATGAATGTGTGAATCTGCAGCGCATGGAGTTTCAGGCGGAAGCATTTTGAAAAATTATATAAGGAAGGATGGACTGCTTAAGTGAAAATGTCAAAGTTTTTTTCACAGGCGGAAGAACAAAAGCAATCAGAGATAACAAATCAGGAAAAAGAGTATGCTCTTCCGGAGAAAGAGATAACAGATAAGGTCATTGGATATTTTACATCCGGAAATAATATTGCAAGGCTCAACATGGTTGAGCGCGGAAACCTTGATAAAGAGAAATTCGCTGAGGAAGTAAAGGCATATATTAGGAACCGATATACGTCAGATGATGATGAGAGCACAGCCAGAATTTATAAAGGGTTCAGCTCATTTATCTGGGGCTACTATATATTGGACCCGCTTATTGATGACCCGGACATATCGGATATAGTCATATATGACGCAGGCAGAATTTACATAAAGAAGCTTGGAATACGGTACAAAGCGGATATTGTGTTTAAGGATGAATCAGACTATGAGAGGTTCGTTGAACGCTGCAGCTTAAGAAACCATGTGAGCCTCAGCATGAACAACAGTGTTCAGAAGTGGACGGACTGGTCGAATGATAAGTACATATTACGTTTCACGGCAGTCACGAAGCTGCTTGCATCGAACAGGGTGACAACGATGCAGATGCGAAAGCACCCTAAGCAGAAGAAAACATTTGATACACTTATAGCCGAGGGAATGCTGACAAATGAGATGGCCGAGATAATTCAGAAGAAGCAGGCGGCAGGTGAAAGTTTTTTAATCTGTGGAAAAAACGCAGGAGGAAAAACAACACTTATAAACTCAATGATTGAGACAATACCTGAGCAGTATTCAATTTTCTGCGTTCAGGAGGCAGAGGAGCTTTTTTCGGCAAAGGAACGCAATTTTGGAGGATACCATATTATCGATGGACGCGGCGAAAATAAGATTAACTATTCGCTCGGTGACATGGTGACAGCGGCACAGACAATGGATATTGATGTGATAATACTTGGTGAGATAAAGGGTGCAGAGGCAAGACAGTTTTTAAGTGCTGCTCATACAGGTGCCATCTGTTATGCGTCGACCCATGCTGAGTCAGTTGAAGATGCATACATAAGACTATGTGATTATACCAGACGAGTGTCCGACATGACCAATGAAGAAATTTTGTATATGTTAAAGAGTCTTAAAAATGTCATTTTTATCAGGAAATACAGACTTATTGAAATGGCGGAGTGCATCTGGAACCCTGACAAGAAATGCCTTGATTTTAAGTATCTTTACAAAGATGGAAAGGCGGTGCATTGATGAAGCCTGTAATAATAGTCCTGCATTGCCTTATTCTGAGTGGAACTGCATTTATGGTGTTTGCGGCAATCCGGTATATGGCAGGCAGGAGACTGATAAAAAGCAGTCTTATAACAATATATGAAAAATTAAATTCAGCAGGAGAAAAAAGAAGGCTGTCACAAAAACAGATAATGCAGATGTACGGCACTGCTAATAAGAAGGGGCTGATTAACCACATGGATGAGAACTTACGATACAGTGGAATCCAGACCAAACATCCAATACTTACAACAGAGCTGTATCTTGTTATATCCGTGATTGTCATAACAATGAGTATTGTACTGGTATCTTTAATAGGAGGTAGCTTGATATATGGAGCTTTGGCTGCCTGTGTGACTGTTCTGGCAATGGAACTGTATTTTAACAGCTGTCGTCAGAGGAGGTACGAACAGGTTGAAGAAGAGCTTGTACCGTTTATCAATTCAATTGATGCTTACGCAGGTGCCACCGATGACATTATGAGCATTCTGGAAAAAAGTATACCTGTTATTACCGGTCCGCTAAAAGACGCGGTATTTTTCGCTGTGACACAGTCGAAAAGCTCCGGAAACAGTCCGGAGGTGCTAAGGCAGCTTGAAGACAGCATTGAGCACCCTTTTTTTAAGAAGCTTGTCAGAAACCTTGAGCTTTCTTCACGGCACAGTGCCAACTATAAAGACATCATAACCGAATGCCGCAGCCAGCTTGACGAGGCAACAAGAAATGCCAGGATGCTTGAGGAAATATACCGTAACGGAAGACATGACATAATCGTACTGATTATATGTGGGGTACTGTGCGTTGTGATGGCGCTTATCGGTATTCTTGATTATGATGTAATCCCGTTTTTTGTCAGCATGTGGGGCACGCCTGCCGGGAGAAGCATACTTGTGATGTGTGCCGCAGCACTTATGGCAGCATTTTACATAGCATTCACAGCATCACAGAAGCGGGGGCACGAATGAGCGAAATATTACGGTTTATCGACAATAATTATTTATATATGGTAACGGGAATAACCATTGTGTTATGCGTCCTTGTTTTTGTATTTATTCAAAGGTACATGTATGGAGCAATTCGCAGTACATACCAAAGGGCAAAGCTGCAGCTTGTCAATGCGATGCAGCATAATAAGAGTCACAGTGCATTATCGTACAATTATCAGGCACAGAGACTTAACAAGCTCGGGGTAACCTATTATACACGCGGTAAAGTTACGCCGCTGGTATATTTAACATATAAGATAGCTGCTCTTACAGCGGGGTTTATAATCGGAATGATGTTTAACTTTCCTCTGGGCATAGTATTAGCTTTCACCGGTTATATAATACCGGACAAGCTCATAGAGCAGCGAAATAAAGATGACAATAAAAAGATGCTCAGCAGCGTTATGAATATATATGATATTATGCTGCTTCAGATAAATTCAGGGGAGTACATCACCCATGTCCTTATAGATGCCTACCGGGTCACCACGCATCCAAGACTCAAGGCGGCACTCATGGATCTCACGGGTGATATCGCCTCGACAAATAATCTGGTTCTGTCAATGGAGATGTTTGACAGCAAGTTCGACAACGATAATATCCACAATCTTGTTGTGCTTGTCAGACAGCTTTCAGATACCGGCTCAGTTGCCGGTCTGCTAAGTGACATAAAAAAACGTCTCGATAAGCTGCAGGAGAGCTATAACAGCAGTGAGCGTACAAGAATAAACAGGCTCATTGCTGTGAGTACGGCGGTCATAGCATTTGCCGCCATTGCCGTTTTAGGCTATGCATTCGTTCTCGGCATAGCGGATTCGGCTAAATTATTAACACGATAACATGTTTAGGGAGGAAAAGAAAAAGATGAGAAACGCTGCAGTGAATTTTAAGAATTACATTATGAGAAAGGAGGCAGAGGCTCTTGCGCTGATATATGCTCCGAAGCTTAAGAAGCAGGGCAGTGCCATTGTTGCAGAAATTATTCTGATTGTGGTTGTTATAGCACTTGCCGTTGCATATAAGGCAGGGGCATTAACATATCTGAATGACCTTTGGACGTTTGTCACTACAAGCACCAAGTCGGCACTAAATTAAAATTATGATGAAAAAATTGTGGACTGTAAAAAAGAAGGGTGTTGGAAACTTTGTAAGCTGCATGGTTGCGCTGGTTTTACTTATGGCAATGATGATATTTTCGGTTACTACATACGCCAATCTCAATCTTGCAATTAAAAAGAGCAGGATAGAGCGGAGCTTTATGCTGCAGATGGAGGCTGAGGGGTATCTGTCTTTGTCAGCGAGGGATGCACTTACCCAGCAGCTTACGGACATGGGGGTTGAGCAGATATCATTTGCAGGTACTACATTGTCCCCGGCTGGATATGGCAATATTGTAACACTCTCAGTGACAGGGCGTATAAGGATGACAAACATTGTGGGAATGAAGAACCTGTTTGAGTTCATAAGGGGGGATGACACAAGTGATTTCAAGATTTATCAAAAATCCACGGCTAAATACTAAGGTGCCGTATTCACCAGTCCGGCTTATGTTTAATAAGAAAAAAGACGGTATTGCATTGCTGCCGATGGTGGCTGTGGTAATGGTCTTTCTTGTGCTGTTGTCCAACTTTATGTACTGCAGGGAGCTCATACAGATCAATTATGAAAAAATAGATACGTCACTTACGGATGCACTTCTTGCCGGCGGGGTAATTAATTACTCCGCATTTGGCAGGACAGGACAGGTGATGATACAGGAGGAGGGAGATGCTCCTTCTGCCATGGATTATTATTTCGCTAACTCATATAGGCTTTTCACCGAATGCCTGAAAGCCAGTCTGAGACTGGATGATGGCTATAATGCCACTGCTGATATCGGTATCATTGGGGCGGTCAGCATAAAGGGATTCAGGGTTTACAATTATTTTGAGGACGAAAATGGGTTTTACATAACGGAGATAGGTCTTGATAATGGGCGTGGGTATGCCATACGGCACAGCCTTAACGAACCGGTGTACGTCAATGCGAATGATTCCGTGATTGAAATTAAAGAGACATCAGTGTACGGTCAGATTGGCTTCCGCTTCAGGCTTGCGTCACAGCCGTTATGGCTTCAAGGCATGCCGCCGGAGTATTTTGAAGATGATTACACACTCACGAGGCTTATCAGCATTGCAGACTAGATTCAGATTAAGAGGTATGAAGGATGAAAAATGTTGTTTACAAGAGAAAGAAAACACATGATGGCGGAGACGTGAAGGAGCCAAAGGGAATATCGGCAAAGGCTGTACTTTACGGCATCATAGTAACAGCAGTGCTGTATGTCCTGCTGATATTCATCGAGCGTTCAATCGTCAATGCTGATGATAAAACACAGGTATATGTTGCCGTTAAGGAGGTGCCTGACAACCTTGAGGTCACGGTGCTTAACATATCCGATTATTTCGCCATCGAGGACAGACCAGCATCGGTAATACCGGACGGCTGTATTACACATGATACACAGCTGGTCGGATATATAACAGACAGGACAATCAAGAAAAATGAGATTGTCACCGTAACAAGCCTTTCAACTGTCGATGACAGGATTAAGGGTATTGACAATCCAATCGAGGTATCAATCAATGCCTCCAGCCTGTCGCAGTTTGTAGGAGGTGTCCTGAGAACCGGAGATTTCATTAACATATGGTCTGTCAAGACGGATACGGTCAACGGCGAGAAGGTCACAGAGACAAAACAGATATGCAGCCACGCATACATAACAAGAACTTTCGGTTCTTCCGGAGAGACTGCGGCTGAGGGTGATTCAGAGATGGCAGCGATGATAATTAATATTATTATTCCGGCAGAGCAGGAGGAGGAATTTAATACGGCAGTCTCTGAGGGGACACTGCGTGTCGGAAGGTATCTTTATGATGTGGATGAAAGTATGGAGAATGTAACAGTGACAGATGACGAAGAATCATTAACTGATAGCAGCAAAGAACAGGATTATAGTGGTGTGACTGGGACAACTGAGGCAATGGAGACAACGGAAGAAACAACGGCATCAGATGATGGCATGCCGGATGGTAATGACGGCATGCAGGAATATGAGATGCCGTCAATTGATAAGAAAGTCCGATGAGGAGATATCTTATCAATACGGTGGTGGCAGTTGCTGCCATGATAATCCTGTCAAAAGCAGCAAAAAGAGAACTTATTGTAAAAAACAATATCTGTATGGCAGGGGCGGCTTCCGCACTTGCCGTGGGGAGTTTTATTTTTGATAAATATACAATGGTTTTATGGTCTGTGCTCGTCATGCAGTCATACACGGACATCACTGAGCAGCATCTGTACCTGATGCTGCCAAGGCTGCTGGCGGTTATGGAAGTGGCATATTGCCTTGTGCATAGGACATATCTTGATATACCATTGAGTGTAATGATATTTCCAGCCGTTTTGATAGCCGCAGCAATGCTGATACGGGCTTATACTATCGGGGACATGGAACTTCTTCTTATTATTATGCTTCACACATACAACCAGGGAATAAGTCCTAATGAGTATATGGTGAGTTATCTGTCTGTTACCGGTATGGTATTTGCTGTGTATATGATTGTTAAAAACGTGATAGGAATGATTAAGCACCGGGTTCCGGTTTGGAAGGGAGCATTCGCTCCGGCTATGACTGTTACATATTTTGTAATGTTTTTATGGAAGTATTTATCCTGAGGTGAACTCAGTTCACCTCTGCGTTTTGAATTATGCAGTGTATGGTTGCTGCAAGGGTTCCTTGACAACTGAATATTGATACGTCTTAAATTATAATAGGATATGGAGTAAAAAAGAGCATGTCAAAGTCATACATAAGAAAAAAAGCACCGTATTTCTACGATGCTTTTCTCCTGTCATACGAACCTCTTTCCTTTTGTATTTTTTAAGGCATACACAATTAGTCAGATTGTAATGTCACGATAAGGCTGGTGTTTGTAATGGACTTATTTTATTTGCTCAAGTTATCATTATACTACTTGATAGATTTTTGTCAAGCAAACTGATATAATGAAGAAGAGGTGATATGATGTTTAACAAGAATTTGTTCCTTTCATTATGAAAGATAAATGTGCAGAAGATAGTGAATATGAGGTTATAAAACGAAAAGTATATGTATAGAGGTGAAATAAATGGATTGTGCATTAAAACTAAATGCTTTGGTATATGATGAAATAAATTTCACTCGGTTAGGCATGCAAAATGAAAATGAATTAAAACTCATGCTTTCTGTGGGAGTTGGAACCAATAAAGATGATGAAAAATTAAAAAAGGTTTCAGTGAGAATTGATGGAGAAAAAAAGGAAGAGTATAACTTTACTGTTCAGGCTTCAGGTTTTTTTACATTAACAGAAGGTATGTCAATGGAGGAAGATAAGTTGTTACAGCAGAATGCGGTAGCCATAATTATGCCATACATTAGAAGTGAGGTTTCTATTTTGACTGCTCAGCCTGGAATGGATACAGTTGTTTTGCCTCCATTGAATACTGTAGAATTGCTAAATAAGTTAATATAATGTTTTATATCTAATTAAGGCGTATGTAAACAAAAAGCATACGTCTTTTTATTGGGGTTCTTTGTTAATAGATGAAATGTCGATAAAATAGTAAAAATGTTTATACTATTTATGTGGCGAAATCTGCGGCTATACGTTATAATATAAGCACAGAAGAAAATATAAATATTCTTAATGTAAAAGTAAGTGTTATATTAGGAAGGAATAGATTCAACTGCCTGAGCATTTTAAAATAGGTGGTTACCAGAATGATGCGGTACTGGAATGTTGGATATGAAAGGGGATAGGCTTATGAATAACTCGATTATATTTCTGGATACACCATTTGAAACAAAAGAAGCTGATTGGCTTTTTGAGAATACCGGAAGAATATCTGTAGCTTTAGACACGTACAAGAATGGAATTGTAAAAATTATAGCATATTCAGATAATGTTTCCGACAAGAAAGAATTATTTGCTTTAGCCAAGAAAAAACACGGTCATATCATTAGAAATATTTCTGAAAGGGGTGTTGACTATATTGATGAGAACATTTCTGTCATATATTCCAATAAAGCAGTGCTTTACAACAATTAGCCGCTACTGTATAATATGGGAGGTTTTGCAAGTGAATATTTTTATTAAGACTATTTTATGTATTGTTTTATCTGCGATAGCAGCACATAAGTTGTTTATAATCATTTGTGAAATAAAAATAGAAGAGCCTGCACCAAGGTATGTTTTTTTGGCGTAAAGTGATTTTGCCATTAATATTTTGCAGCCTTTTGTGTGTAATTATAGTATTAGGGATATAAAAACAAAATTGCTGAATATATTGGTGTCAATAAATAGATATTGACGAAGACACTATGGCTGAATATAATGTATATAGCGCATCAATAATCATGTTCGGTCTTTGGGTCACTTCAGTTATGAAGTGAATATTATTTTAAGGAGGGTATCCAAAATGAGAGATGTGTATGATTTTGCAAAGTTTTTCATAAAGAATGGTGCTGATTCCAGACCGAACACATATGATGGCAATATGAAATTGCAAAAATTATTAGTTTTGGCAGATTTTGCAAATATTGCAGAATATGGTGAACCATTGTTTAATGATCCGGTATTGGCTTTTACGAATGGATGTGTTATTGAAAAAGTCCGATTAAGATATAAGAATGACTATGCTGGCTTTAAAAGAGATAGTGAATTTTACCAGCCGGATTTTTCAGAGAAAGAGTATGAGGTACTGAATCTTGTAATGGAAATATTTGGTTGTGCTTCTGCTAAAGAATTGTCTGATATCAACCACACTTTTGATTTTTGGAAATTGGCATTTGAAAATGGTACTAGTAATACTGGTTATCATAATAAAGAGATGTCGGTTGTTGATATGATGTCACAGCATTCGGATTTAGAGAAAATGCGTGAAATAATCTCTGCTTACAGAGAAACATCTAGCGATGTAACCTCAAGTGAGACGATAAATGGTGTGACTTTTTATTTTGACGGTTTTTCATTGACAGACGATATGATTGACAGATTAGAAAGCTTTTCATTATCGGCTGATGATGACACATACAGTGTCTATCTGGATAATGGAAGGCTGGTGATTTATTGATGAATTTTGTTGAAGGTCAAGGTGTTCTTGGAAAGATAAGATTTGTTGATGGAGAATTTCCTTCATATGATAGAACTTATTTAATTGTCACTGTAGAACAAGATTATATGGAAGTGTTAAATGTTTCGTCTATAAAAGGGAAAGAGCGAAAACTTGCATTCTCATCGAATGAAAGATTAAGAACCTATGATCCTCCGTTTAAAAAGCCATCATTTGTAAAATTAGATTCGTTGACAAGAATCGAAAGCGCTGACTGGGGAAATCTACAAGTTTTGAATTCTGGACGAACTTTGGATGCTGCAGAGTTGGCGCGAATTAAAGGAATGCTACAATAATTAAATTAACAACAGTAAAACAGAAATCATGATTTGATTAATACCAGACAAATAAAGATTTTCTAATATCTAATTAAGGCGTATGTAAACAGATTGCATACGCCTTTTTATTTGTTAATAGATGAAATGTCGACAAAATAGCAAAAATGTATACATTATTTTTGTAGCGGAATTTGTAATTATACGTTATAATATACTCATAGAAGAAAATATACATAATGCGAAAGAAAGAAGGTATTAGATATGAGAAGATATAGCTTCAACCGCCTTATGACAGCCGCAGTCATAACATCCGTAACCCTTATGACCGCCGCCTGCAGCAAAACATTCGCCCCTGTAGATACCCTTCCTGTGGGTACGGAGCTGCCAGCCGACACATCGACAAGCACTGAGGCGGCATCCACAAAGCAGGACAGCACCACAAATAAGGGCGGCAATACTAAGGAAACTGGGCCTACAAAGGAAAGTGGCAATGCCTCAAAGGATACCGGTGCAGGCAAGGATACCGGCACAAAGGAATCTGATGCCACCGAAAAGTCCGGCGAAGGTAACGTATCAGCCGAAGCCTCTAAGGATAGCGAAAAGACCACAAAGGCGGGCAGCGACAGCTCAGTGACAACAGCCGCAACAACTAATGCCGAGACCACAAAGGCAGCTGCAACCGTAACCGAGACCACAACATCAAAGGTAACGGAGTCCACAACAGCCGCAACACAGGCACCAACTGAAAAACAGACAGAGAAAGCTACCGAGAAGGTAACGGAAAGCACCACTCAGGCACCAACTGAGAAGGTTACTGAGAAGCAGACCGAGAAGGCTACTGAAAAGGCTACAGAGAAGGCCACTGAAAAGGCTACAGAGAAGGCTACACAGCCTGTTCACACCCACAGCTATGCAGAGACCGTCACAAAGCAGCCAACCTGCACAAGTGAAGGAATCAAGACCTTCAAGTGCTCATGCGGAGATTCATATACCGAGAGCATCCCAGCAGCCGGACATATCTTCGGAGCTTATACCTACAACAACGATGCGACCGAGCAGACAGACGGTACAGAGACTGCAGTATGCTCCATCTGTGGAGAGAAGAATACAAGAACTGCATCCGGTACTAAGCTGGCTCATGTACATAATTACACAGCCACAGTCACAAAAGCAGTCACCTGTGCAGAGGAAGGTGTTACAACCTACACATGTGCATGCGGTCACAGCTACACAGAGCCTATTGCCAAGACAGCACACAGCTTCGGGGAGTATGTCTATAACAATGATGCCACAACAGAGAAGGACGGCACCAAGACAGCAACCTGTTCAGTATGCGGCGTGACCGACACGGTGACTGCCGAGGGAACCAAGAAGTCGCTCCCTAGCTGGTATGATGAGCATCCGGATATCCCTCTTAATCAGACTAGGGGAAGTCAGCATGATGGGTCGCTGGAAGCATACTATACGGATTTCGATTGGACCGGTGCATCAATGGGGTGTCTGTCTTTTGGATACAGCGAAACATCTGTAACTGTAGGTAAGTATGCAGAGGGTTGGGTAATGCATGGTTATCTGTATTAGCAATTAGTCATAAGCAATTAAATATCATTCTATTAAAGACGTATGTAAATTTTATTACACACGTCTTTTTATTATGCGGAAATTTGTAAGGAGGAAATGTATGAATAAGAAAAGAAATTATCTTACAAAAGTTGTTGCTATTCTGCTTACTTGTATTTTATTTATTACAGGTATCAGAATAGAGATTGTTTCAGCGTTTTGGAACAAAGATGAAAACAATGATAACAGAAAAAATGCTATGGTAACTATGGAGCTGATGCATTGTTATCATAAAGATACACACTATGACAATAATGGAAGGCATATTTATAGTGAGAGTGTAATCAACGAGGATAAAGCTGGATGGTTAACTGATATAAAGAATAATCCTAAGAGAAAGCCAGTTAATACTGTAAGCATACGTCCAGGTGTTCTCGGTAACACTCAGGCAGGTCTTGAGTCCATTGATACCAACAAGTATTTCTATGAGTATTCGTTAACCTATGCGGAGTCGGAGCTGGTTGACTATGTTCTTATTACCCAGCCGGAGATTACACACTACAGTGACAGCGACAGACCTGCTAATCTCAGGGAAGAGCATGTAAGAATGTACTGGATTGGCAGCTATAATAAATCCATGACAGGAGTTACAGGTAAGTGGACTGAGAATGGATATGATGAAAATGATACAGACATTGGCTGGTGGGACTTCCTATATGAATCATTCCCTACAATCAATACCCAGTTATCGCATCAGACCTGGGAAACCATTGGTGACCATGAGGCTTTCCAGAACAACAAGTCTTTTGTGTTCACCAAGACCATGGGTGAGAACGGCATGGAGTTCATCTTTTTCCTTGAAGGAACCAAGACTTTGAATACAAATGACGGAAGCTTTTATGACATAACACAAGATGATAAATCAGAAGCGGCAGCTAACCATAGAGACCTGATAAGTACAGGCGTTACTCCAGGCTACGGACAGCATGTTAATGCCATCATCGGCATCGTGTTTTATAACACAGTACAGTTCAATGCCAACGGCGGAACACTTGCTGACAACTCAGTATATACATTGCATACTTATAAAGATAGCAAACAGGCGAAAGCTTACGTTTTACATGCAGATGGTTCGGGTAACTGGGTAGATGGTGCTGTAGATATATCTAATCCAAAGTATGGCAACGTTTCCGTCAAAGCTCCTACTCGCTATGGTTATAAGTTCTGTGGCTGGTATGCGGCTGAGACCGGTACAGATGGCAGCTTAAAATATGACACAAATGGAAACATAATCTGCACCGATGTTCCACTATATGATGTCAATGGAAAGGCGGTTCTCACCTATACTGACAACAGCGGGCAGACAAAGGCTTCACCTTACTTTGGCTCTAACGGAAACTGGATTTACAGGGGTAATGTCACAGCGGTGGCTAAGTGGGAGTATATGGGAGCGTATACAGTACATTTTGAAAAGAATGACAATGACAGCGGAAGCACAAGGGCAACAGGAAGCATGTCCGATGAGGTATTTACATACGATGAGAGTAAGGCACTCCCAGCAAACGGATTTTCAAGAGTTGGTTATACTTTCGCTGGCTGGAACAGAAGTGCCGACGGTACGGCAGACAATGGTTCTAACTACAGAGATAAGGTAGTTGTAAAGAACCTCACGCTCATCCCCGGCGGAACCGCCACACTGTACGCACAGTGGAAACCGCTTGAATACACGCTCACCTTCGATTACAGCAAGCCGGGCAATGCAACGGGAACCGTCACCGGAGCTGACGAAGCATCACGGAAGGTCACCTTTGACAGCAGCATCGGCAGACTTCCCGAGCCACAGCTCACAGGCTGGGTGTTCGAGGGCTGGTGCGTAGACGGCACGATAGTGAATGGAAGCTACACAGGCGGCACAAGGCTTAATGGTGATGATATATGGCATTATACAAGCGACAAGACAGCATTCGCAAAATGGACACCTGTCAAATACGAGGTGAGACTCCACAGCAGCGTGCCGACGGAAGCTCTTGGAACACTTGTAAAGCCTTCCGACAGTGGATTAACTGCTTCGGGATGGAAATGGAAGGAAAATGAGTACTACAGTGCAGTGTTTACCTACGATACAGAAAGCCTTCTTCCTGCCGCACAGGACACATACTCCATTGTCTACACCGCTGGCGGACAGGACACCACGGAATATGCCATAAGCGGCTGGTACAAAAACAGTCTTCTCTCCGACTATACAGGCGGCGGTGAAACCAGGAAATGGAACCTCTCAGCTGCCGGCGGAGCTGTAATTGACCTGTATCCATCATGGCGTGACACCTCCGCGCCCGTGATAGATGTTACCCCAACACATACCGTAAATCCTGATGCGGACAATGATGCTGTAAGGAGCATCGACATAACCATAACCGTGACGGAGCACGGCTCAGGACTGAGGACGGACAACAGCTATGAGTACGGCTTCTCCGCTTCTGCCTCCGCCCTGCCTTCGGAATGGGAAAGCTACGGCAGTGCCGCCTCCCCTTCAGGCTTTACCACTTCACTTCCTGACCTTGGAGCCTCAATGGACGGATATTACTATCTGTGGGTGCGTCAGGTGATGGATAACAGCGGCAGCCTCTCCGTAAGCCCTTCCGCACTCGCAACAGTCAACAGCTGCCATGTGTACGGCATATATGTATTTGACAACACCGCCCCGCAGGGAACGGCAGACTATACGGAAAACAACCTCACACTCGGTCTTTACAACGATTCCATAACGGATTCACCTTATGCCGTGATGACCATACATGATCCGCACGATGATATAGCCGGCATAGCCGGATATGCTCTCCGTATAAGCGATGCATCCGACCTGACAAACAGTGTTGACCATGCTTTCACACCTGATGACGGTTCAAGAACCTATATCTGCCGCTTTAACCTGTATGACAGCCTTCCGGATGCAGAGGACATCGAACAGGTCAGTATGTGTATAGTCTCAAAGGACAAGCTTGGCAATGAAGCCACTATTCCGATAACCCGGTATGATTTCGGAACCCTGCAGACTGGGGCGGCTATACGTGCGGAGGATATAGGGTACAGGGATGTAGGAAATGCAGACGAATATGTATATGAAAGAGATAACTTCCGTGTGGAAGCATACATAGAAGCCGTAACCGGGGGCACGCAGTTCAAAGCGGGGCAATGGGGGATGGTGAGGATATATACATTCGGATATGTCGATGAGGTTGAGATTGATTTCGGTTCACTCATGAACTATTACAATCCGCAGTATGACAGGCTTCCTACACTTATAAAAACAACAATAGACAGCCGGTTGTCACTTATGCATAGACATGAATTTTCGGTACCACTTTACTGCACTGACAGCAGTTTTAATGATACAAAGGTTATAGGTTATAAGAAAGGGGGCATGGAGCAAAGATATGTTGTCTATAACGTAAAGGGCAGCATACTGGATGATATCAGGACAATATTGAAGTACAAAATTTATTAAAACACAGCGAAAGTGCCGGAGAGGAGAATGTATATGGATACAAAGGAATTTCGCAGGCAGATAGCGGAGAAATTCATTGATTCTTTAAAAGAAAATCCGGAACATTGGCAGAGACAGTGGTCTGTTTCCGGAGGCAGACCGGAAAATTGTGTATCACACACAGTCTATAGCGGAATTAACAGGTTCAACCTTACATTTGCTGCAATCCAGAAGAGCAGCGATGATATGAGATGGGCTACATTCAAGCAGATACAGCAGCAGGGGTGGCACCTGAAGAAAGGTGCCAGGGCAGAGATGGTTGAGTTCTGGCAGCCTTATGATAAATACACGCACAAGGTTGTGCCATGGGATGAGTATAACAATGCTGAAAATCCGGAGAATTATGGACTGCGCAGCAGATATCATATGGTGTTCAATGCAAAGGACATTGAAGGGATTCCACCGGAAGTAAAAGTACATAACAACATCACACAGAACGAGGCGATAGACAGGGTTATTGATGGCATGGCAATAAAGGTTTTAAATGACAGTTCGGACAAGGCATACTACAGTGTCACGAATGACGATATTCATCTTCCGCCAAAGGAAGTGTTTGATAATGACCATGCCTATAATTCAACACTTCTGCATGAGCTGTCACATGCAACAGGAGCAAAGAACAGGCTTGACCGTGTGCAGTCTGGAATCAGGAGCACATCAGACTATGCTGTTGAGGAACTTGTGGCAGAGATATCATCATGCTTTACCGGTGCTGATATCGGGCTGCAGTATGAGCCGGCAGAATTTAAGAATCATAAAGCCTATGTGCAGAGCTGGATAAGTGCGATAGAACAAAAGCAGGAAGTACTGTTTGAGGCTATCAGGCAGGCAGACAGGGCTGCAGATTATCTGCTTGAGAAGGGAGGGCTGCTTAAGGTGAATGAGACTGAAAATGAGAATGTAGAGGAGGTGATGGAGAACAGCACACAGTCTGTGGATAGTATGAGGACACCCGAAACTATTGTTATTAATAACGAACTTGAGATTGTCGAGCTTACAGGAAACCTTAAATTCAAAAACAGCGTTGGATATACAATGCCGGAAGGCTACTGCTTTATGCACCCTGATAAGGGGTACCTGGCATTTGCCGGAAATACCATGCCGTATATGCCTCTTGGTGGAAAAAATGCATTGCTTAATATACAGAAGGATGGAGGTTTTTTGAATTTTGACGATATGGCATGGGTTAAGCCGGTTGAAGAGCCGGTTGCGGTGCATAAGAGTGTTGAAGAAAAAGAGAAAGTTGGTGATAAAATAAATGAGTATATTGAGTGTATGGTAAAAAATAATGATATCAGCAGCACTAAAAATTTTTATAAATATCTTGATGAAAAAAGAGAAAACTTAGCTGATTTGCTGAAGTGGCGTTCGTTGGGCGGTACAATGCTTAATGAAAAGCTGCCTGAAGGGTATGAGCAGGCGTGCTTTGGGCTATTAAAGGAGTTTATGCCTGAAAAGGTTAATGATTTTGAGCTTTCAAAGGAGTGTTACAAAGCCTTTAAAAAGGATGTGGAGGTCAACGGCTATCAGCCAACGGCATATCTTATGTCAAACTACTATTATATGATGGAGAAAAGGGGAAGAGAGACTCCGGCAGCTCTGTCGGAAATCTCCAAGGAGTATCTTGAGGGCAGCTCAGATCCACTGGTTAATAACATAGGAAATGAACTCAAGGCGCAGGAGACTTTGCAGCTGCAGGAAATGGAGCAGTGCAGGTGATATGAGTGAGGTGAACTCAGTTCACCTCACGTAGATGAAAGTCCGGAAGTGAACTCAGTTCACTTCTGGAGGAAAGGGTATGAAATGTATAACACCAGATTTATCATGTCGGATGGCTCTGTAATATACCCGGCATATCTTGACAGGGAAGATAAAGAGAAGCTGCGCAGCCAGCAGGGAAAGCAGAGGGAGTATCTAAGATGTGGGTGCAGGCTTGATAAAAACCTATATTACAGACTTTCAGAGGATTTAAAATTCTATCCTGAACACAACAATTATGAACATGATAAGTATTGCTGCCGGTACCGTGAGAACGGCAGGAACCGGAGAATAACAGCGTATATGTATGATGATTCATCGGATGAGATAACAGCGTTCTGCAGTTTTAATCCAAGATCGTTCAGCGATGGAGAAAAAAACTATCCGGATGACAATGAACAGGAAGAGACATCAGAGGAATTGCCGGAGGGTGAAATCATAGTCGAAGGTGCTATGCCGGAAAAGGGTGATGTGAAGGAGAAGAAGGAGCCAAAGCTTGGAATGCCTGAGCTTATCAGGAGCCTTAATGTTGATACCTTTACGGATGCTGTAATGCATAACATAAAGCCCAAAAGCAGGGATTCATTTTCAAAGTCCGTTTACAAACGTATGAGGCATGTGCGGATAGCCAAGATGAAAAAGCCTATAGGTGAACTGTCACTTGAAACTGATGGTGTAAGATTTGTATATCTTAAATATGCTGATACCTACGAACAGACAGAAAAAGGCTATACAAAGTGCTATATAGATACGCTGGATTCCGATGGAAAAACATATAGAAATCTTGTACATCCGGATGCACTGAGAAAAGCGGTGAAGGCTTTTGTGAAGGCATACGGCATAGAGCCTGATGGAAATACGATGATTGCCGGCTTTCAATATGTTAAGAAGGGGCGCTCCGGGTATACCTACAGGATTATTGGAAGGCTGCATATATTTCAGGTATCAGGCAATGGCATATACAGCAGGACACTTGCTGAGCAGGGAATATACAACGCGCTGGAAGACATTGCATCGAAAAATAAAGATATATGGTATATGATTCCTCCGGAGGATCCGAATGTGGCTGCAATTGTTTATGCTGAAGGACAGCCTAAAAGCTTAGTCCTGGCAGTCCGCTCAAAAGCGGATCAGGTTATATCGTATGACACGGAGCAATATGTTCTTGGAGTTGCAGACAATCCGGATTTGGTAACTGCGGACAGCATAAGACAGTCTTTACAATGAATGTCAAATGCACTGAAACATGCATGAAATGGGGCTTTTCGCGGATGTCGACAATTTTGTAATAAATGTCGACACTATTATTGTAGCGTTTTCACACCAATTGTGCTATCATTAAATCACAAGGAAGGGGGATGGATATATGAATGTTTCAACAGATTGTGTTTTAGTGAACGAAATGCTACAGGATGAGCGCGATGAGCTCTATGAAAGACTTGTCCTGTTAAGGAAAAGGACAGGAATGTCGGTTAGGGAGTTTGCAGAGTTCGCGGGAATTCCGGAGAATACATATAGGACATACGAGGCAAAGAATCCAAGGTATCGTAATCACCTGAAGAGTTATGTTATAGACCTTTTAGAGTACAAGCTCACGATGGAAGGAAAGCTTCCTGGAACTAACGGCAATAATGTTATTGACTGGATGGAGAGAATCTATAACATGCTTGCAGTCAGCTATGAGTTCAGACCGGTGCGGAAAGTGAGCTTCATCGATGGCAGAACACAGGAAAAGGAGAGTTAGTAAATGGTATCATTCTTAAATTCAATCGACGATGAAAAGAAAGCTGTTATGAAGATGGAAATACGCTATAAAAAGGCCGAAAGCGAAAGAGAGCAGTGTTCACTGAATAATCTGATTAAAGTAGTTGACGGAATATTTAAGGATTGTGGAATACCAAGGAAAGAAGGGAATCATTTGTATATTGGAAATGGTGATGAGCATGATTATGCACGGTTTGGAATGGTGTATGAGGCTTTGAATGGGTGGATTGCTTTTTTAAAAAGAGTAGAAATATGGAACTTTCATAATGAATATGGGGAATCAGAGGATTTTGCCACTTCATGCAAAGAGAAAGCAAGCATTTAATGACAGAAGCCAGAAAAGAGATGGCATAGGTTTTTTTATTCTCACGATACTTATTTTACATTTTATTTTTTTGATATGGATAGATTTAGATAATGGAGATTTATTGAAAGGAGTTAATAATGGCGTCTAAAGCAGTTGAAATGGAATTAGGCAAAAAGAAAAAGCTATACGCACGTCCGGCAGATGCAAAAGAGATATTCAGCATGGGGGCTAACACCCTTATGAGAGAGGCTAAGGAGGCAAATGCGGTATATCGTGTTAAGGGAATGGTTCTAATTAACATCGAGGAAATGGACAGATATATTCATAGATTTGCTGACAGGTCATAATGGATGGCAGGGAGAAGAAAAGATTCAAGGGGGTATGCATTATATAAGGGAGAGTACGAAAGAAAAGATGGAAGCTATTGTTATCAGTATAAAGCTTCAGATGGCAGTAGACCATGCATATATGCGAATACGCTTGCTGAGTTAAGAGAGAAAGAGGATAAGATAAAAGGTCTTAAATATGATGGAGTTGACTACGCGACTATAAAGAGACTCACGGTTAATGATGTTGTCGACAAATACATATCAATCAAGTTCGCTCTTCGAGGTACAACCAATATGGTTTACACGGACATGTATGATAAGCATATACGAAAAAGCTTTGGCAAATATAGAGCTTTTGATGTAAAATATTCAGATGTAAAGTGTCTCTATTATAGAATTATAAAAGAAGGGGATATTGATGTTGGTACACTTAATGTTATAGACAGCATACTAAGACCAGCATACAGAATGGCGGTTCGAGACAGGGTGCTTAATTTTAACCCTATAGATGGAGTATATGGTGAGATTAAGAGAGAATGTAAATGGAAAAGTCAAAAGAGAGAGCCACTTACTGAGAGAGAACAACAGATTTTTTTCAAGTATCTTGAAGGAAGCGAAGTGTATCGACACTGGTATAATATTTTTGCAGTCATGGCTGGAACAGGCATGCGTGAGGGTGAAATTACAGGTTTGTTACGTGAATCGGTGGATTTTGATAAAAATATTATCATCGTCAAAGGTGCGTTGAAATATTATAAAAAAGATAAAGAGGGAAAATATAAACTTTATTTTGAGGAAACCAAGACACCAGCAGGGGATTATAGAATAATTCCAATGTTTGATTTTGTAAAAAATGCGATTCGTGATGAACTTGATATTCAGGAGCTTCTTGGTGGGTGTAAAGCGAATGTGGATGGTCATAAAGATTTTGTTTTTACTTCAAGGAATGGTATGCCATATACTGATCAGAACTTAAATTTGGCAATTAAAAGAATATGTGCTGCCTATAATCGAGAAGAAGAACAGACGGCCAGACTGGAAGGACGTGAGCCGGAGCCGCTTAATAAATTTACCTGTCACGTTCTGCGACATAGCTTTTGCACACGATTATGTGAAAATGATGTTAATATGAAGCTTGTACAGAAGATTATGGGACATTCCAAAATACAAACAACCATGAATTACTATGCAGACATAACAAGAGATAAAGAATTAGAACTATTTAAGGTATTGCCGGAAGTTATAAAAATCTAAAAAATAACTTGAATTGGGAGGTGGCGAGCAACTTAAGCGCCATGGATATAATTCTCCCCAAAGTTAAAACTTCGGGGAGTGTTTAAAATGCTTTATATTGCATACGGAAAAATTACTGCACAGCATAAAAAAGTGATGAAAAGTGGTGATATAAAATATAGTAAAACAGCTAAAAAAGGTTAAAATGTATCAATGAAACAATACTATAGTTAAAAAGTCAAAATTGACAATATTATAACACATAAAGCAAAAAAGGGAATAGGCAAAATTATAAAAACTGTGTGAATTTTATTTTGCGTTATATTTTAGTATTGTTTTGATTTTATATGCCAGAGTGTCACTTACATCGTAAATAACGCAGCGCTTTTGAACGGAATTTCTCTTGTAGCCGAAGGCTGTTGTGTCGGTGTAGGTTGAGTTTGCACAGTAGAGTGGAACAAAAAATTCATGCAGGTATAGCTTCTCCCTTTCCGGTGGAACTATGTCGGTTCTGCTTAAATCAGGGTTGGTATCGTATGCAGGGAGTATGAATTTCTTTATGGAGCCGAAGTCGGCGGACACATTGTCCACATAGCCGAAAACATATATTCTTAGCTGCCCCTTGTGGCCACCCATAAATGTTGTACCCGAAGCCTTGTAGGAAATGTTTTCAATATATGCCTCAACGCGGAAATAGTCACGGATATATTTATATGATGTGGGAAGTGGAGGTGATGAAGCATCGGGAACGTCGGAAAGCTCCCTGTACCCTATATCCTCTGCGCGTATAGCAGCTCCTGTCTGCAGGGTTCCGAAATCATACCGTGTTATCGGGATGGTCGCTTCATTGCCAAGCTTGTCCTTTGAGACTATACACATCCTGACCTGTTCGATGTCCTCTGCATTCGGAAGGCTGTCATACAGGTTGAAGCGGCAGATATAAGTTCCTGAACCGTCATCAGGTGTGAAAGCATGGTCAACACTGTTTGCCAGGTCGGATGCATCGCTTATCCTGAGAACATATCCGGCTATTCCGGCTATGTCATCGTGCGGGTCATGTATGGTCATCACGGCATAAGGTGAATCCGTTATGGAATCGTTGTAAAGACCGAGTGTGAGGTTGTTTTCCGTATAGTCTGCCGTTCCCTGCGGGGCGGTGTTGTCAAATACATATATGCCGTACACATGGCAGCTGTTGACTGTTGCGAGTGCGGAAGGGCTTACGGAGAGGCTGCCGCTGTTATCCATCACCTGACGCACCCACAGATAGTAATATCCGTCCATTGAGGCTCCAAGGTCAGGAAGTGAAGTGGTAAAGCCTGAAGGGGAGGCGGCACTGCCGTAGCTTTCCCATTCCGAAGGCAGGGCGGAGGCAGAAGCGGAGAAGCCGTACTCATAGCTGTTGTCCGTCCTCAGTCCTGAGCCGTGCTCCGTCACGGTTATGGTTATGTCGATGCTCCTTACAGCATCATTGTCCGCATCAGGATTTACGGTATGTGTTGGGGTAACATCTATCACGGGCGCGGAGGTGTCACGCCATGATGGATACAGGTCAATTACAGCTCCGCCGGCAGCTGAGAGGTTCCATTTCCTGGTTTCACCGCCGCCTGTATAGTCGGAGAGAAGACTGTTTTTGTACCAGCCGCTTATGGCATATTCCGTGGTGTCCTGTCCGCCAGCGGTGTAGACAATGGAGTATGTGTCCTGTGCGGCAGGAAGAAGGCTTTCTGTATCGTAGGTAAACACTGCACTGTAGTACTCATTTTCCTTCCATGTCCACACTGAAGAAGTCAGTTCCCTGTCAGAAGGCTTAACAAGTGTTCCAAGAGCTTCCGCCGGCACGCTGCTGTGGAGTCTCACCTCGTATTTGACAGGTGTCCATTTTGCGGCAGCTGTCTTGCCGGAGGTATAATGCCAGATTTCATTGTCACCTATCTTTACGGAAGTCCCATCTGCATTCTCTATATACCACCCTTCAAATACCCAGCCTGTAAGCTTTGGCTCAGGCAGCCTGCCTATACTTGCATCAAACGTGACTGTCCGTGACGCTTCGCCTGCATCCCTGAGAGTTCCGGTTGCATTGCCGGGTTTGTTATAATTGAATGTAAGTGTATAACTGCACGGTTTCCACTGTGCATGCAGTGTAACCAGACCATTCGGTATGAGGGTAAGGTTTTTGACAGCCGCACGGTCCGGATAGTTTCTTCCATTACCAGCTGTGCCGTCCGCACTCTCGTTCCAGCCGTCAAAATAATAGCCTGTTCTTGAAAAGCCGTTTGCCGGGAGGGTTTCGTCCCTATCGTATGTAAATGTGGCGTCAGACATGCTTCCTGCCGCTCTTGTGCTGCCGCTGTCATTGTCATTCTTTTCAAAATGAACTGTGTAGCTGTTTGCGCTCCAGTGTGCAAACAGGGCAAGATTTCCAAGTCCTTTCCATACTGCATTGTCCGGGATGACCTCTCCTTTTGAGTCTATCTTCACAACAAAAAGCTTCTTTGCCGTGTTTCCCATGTTGTCGGTCACGGTGAGGCAGTAGAAGGCAGGACCTTCGGAGCCGAAATAGTACTGTCTGCCTGATGTTATGTCACCGTTATCAAGCTGAATGCCGTTAAAGTCCGTAAGCGTTGCACTTTTTATGCCGGAGTGTGCATCTGATATGTCAAAAGAGACGGCTGTTCCTTCGGGATACCAGCCGTAGGAACTTAACACTCCGCCCAAATCAGGGGCAGTGTTGTCAAAATAGTATGGCCCGAACCGGTGATAGTCAGCGTTAGGTGATGACACGGACGTGTTGCCGGCTGCATCCTTCACATGCTTTACCCACAGATAGCAGGCTCCCGAAAGCGTGCTTCCTATGGTTACCGGAACACCACTCCGGTAGCTGCTCCATGAAGCACCTGAGGGTGGGGCGCTGCTGTCCGTGCCCAGGCAGTATTCATAGGTGTTATCAGTGGAAAGCAGTTCATTGTCTGTCACTGTTATGGTCACACCCAGTGACGTGGTGTACGATGAAGTGCTTTCCGGTGAGACATTTACTGCCGGAGGCGTGGCATCCTTCCATACCGCGTGGACCGTAATGCTGCCGGCATGGATCCATGCTGTGCTGTTTCCGCTTATGCTCCAGTAACTTCCGTCCACCGCATGTCCATCCGCGTTCCACACAGTGCCCCGGCTTCCTGCGGCATCAGATACCCAGCCTGCAAATATATAACCTGTTCTCACGGCTTTCACATTTCCTGAGATATCGTTATAGTCCGGTGAACCGTAGGTCACCGTGACGGACTGCACTGCCTGTCCGGAACCGTCCACGCAGCTTCCGCCGTTCGCATCAAATGTCACGGTGTACTTATTCGGCACCGCATTTGCCGTGAATGATACATCTGAGGCAGGCATGTTGAAGCGGTAGCTGTTAGAGGAAGTCTCAGCATAGCCTGTCCACTTATCCCATGAGTAGCCCTTTTTCACGGCGGCACTTATGGACACGCTTTCGTTATAGGCATGGCTGCCGCCGCCTGATACACTGTCTATTCCGGTTCCGGCAATGAGTGTCACGCTCCACCTGTCCGCCTTCCACTGCGCAAAAAGCTTCAGCATATCACCGTGGGCTGAGGGCTTCGAGACAAAAGTGGAGCCTGCCGGGTAAGAGGTTCCTGTTCCATCAGCAGATGTGTTCCAGCCGTTAAAGGAATGCCCTGTTTTCGTAAAGCCGTTTCCGGCAATGGTTACGGTGCTGCCATATTTTACTGAGTAACCGTCTGTTGAGCCTCCCGTGTTTCCGTTTCCTTCATACATCACATTCAGCTCATTGGTTTCATAATACACACGGGCATAAGTCCCTTCATCGGGCACCTTCCATGATGTCCGGTCAACAGACACATAATGGCAGTTGTCGAAGGTGGAATCCGCCGCATGGTCTGCAGCATTGAAGGTGCTGCCGTTCTTTACGGAGTAGGTCTTTGTCTTTGAATCATCCTTCACTCCGTCTTTATAAAAGTAGAGGGTAACATCCGTGTCTGCCGCTGTCCAGTATGCGTACACACTGATATTCGTTGTTCCTTTCCATACAGCAGTGCTTCCGTTTCCGCTCCAGTATGTTCCGTTTACGGCTTTTCCGTCTTTGTCATACACCTGCTCGCCTGTGCCGTCGGCGCCTGTATACCATCCGCCGAAGCTGTAACCGTCAAGCGTAGGGTTGTAAGAGCTTGCCACATTACAGTCACCGGTGCCATATACGGCAGTGCCGGTGAAAGTATTTCCTCCATTGTTTGGGTTGAAGGTGATGGTGTATTTGTTTGGAACCCACGCAGTAAAAGTAATGGTTTTCCCTTCATCCTCTAACTCATTCGCATGCCCATGGCGGCAGTCCGTATAGCCCCATGAACATCCTCCGCAATGACAACAATTATGTATATCATACACATATATGGTGCCATCGTCTGCTATAACCCCCCAGTAAGATGTGTAACTTTTCATCCCGGCTCCGCAGCGACTACATCTGCCATTAGTAGAAGTTCTGGTTAACCTGTAAATTTTCTGTGTTGCTGATACTTTTGTATACCCGGGTTCATTGGCGTGCGGCAGCATATTATCATCTGTCACTTTACTGATATCTACATAATCTGTAAGAGGACTGCTGCCAAAAATATATTCTCCTTCATATCCGCTTCCATCAAACCACGCATATACACTTATGCCGGAAAGAATGGCAGCTGCTGAACCGACAGTCATAACCGTTAGCACAAGAACCATCACATACGATATGAGTTTTTTAATTCCTTTCCTGATATTAAGCATGGAAAATCTCCTTTATATATTTTGTACACAGACGGGATATCCGGAAATCTGTCCGCAGCTTTTAATGGCATGTTTCCATGGATATCCTGTGTTATTATGTTTTCTATTTCCTGTAATTCTCCGACCAGTAGCCGCCTTCATCCGTGTTGTATCCGTTGATGTCATACACCGCATGGCCTGTTCCATCCGGATTTGTTCCCCATCCGGTAAAGGTGTAGCCGGGACGGTACAGGTCTGTCTGTCCGTAAGCTTTGTTGTTCTTCGTGCTGTCATAGGTCACGCCAAGGCTCCTGCTGTCCTGAAGGCTGTCGGACGTCCAGTATCCGCCGTTTGTATTGAACGTGACTGTATAGCTGTCCGGGATAAACTGTGCGTACAGGATAAGGCTTGGTCCAATCCACCTGCTGTCATCATCCCAGTAAAGCCCGGACTCTTTCGCATAGGTGCTGCCGTAGACCCTGTTGCCTCCGGAGAGGGAATCATAATAGCCGGAGAAAGTATAACCTGTCTTTGACACTGCCGGGACATCTGTCCCCCAGGTGGTGTCATACTCATACCTGCCAAAGAATGCGGTGCTGCCGAAGTTTATGAACCTCAGCGTCCAGTCATCTGTGACATCCTTCATGCTGCCGTCGGTCATCGTGCCGCCGTTGCCGAAGAATGCAAGCTGCCTTGAATCATGCACCCATGCAGCCTTAAATGTTACCGTGCCGGAGCTGTATCTCAGGTTGCCGTAGGCAAGTGCCATGCCGTCAGCCTTGCCTGTACCGACGCCTGATTTTGTCTCAGCATAGGTATCACCGCTCGGAAGATAATGAAGTCCCTTGTCCATTCCTGATATTGTCCAGCCCGCGAAGGTGCAGCCGTTTCTGACAGGGTTATTTATTTCAAACACAGTGTATGTTTCTGCAGAAGCCGGGTAGCTGCCGCCGCTGTAAAAACTGCCGCCGTTAAGCTCATAGCGTATGTCATATACTGCGTGGCTCCACTTTGCAGTAAAGAGCACCTTCTCAGCACTGTTGCACCTTAAGTTCATAAAGCTGGTTTCCCTGACTTCGGATGCGCCTGTTCCTGTAATGATGCTGTTTCCCGCTTTGTGGTCACAGTCATCACACATCCTTGTTATCTCCCATCCGGCAAAGTCACAGCCTTCCATTACAGGGTGGCTCACGTTAAAGCTCCTGTTATACTTAGCCCTGTCCGGATGGCTCGCCCCTGCACCCCATGAGCCTCCCGAAAGCTCGTATAAGATTTCATATTCGGCAGGCATAAAGTATGCCGTGTACCTCCTGTTCCCGGAGCTGCCCTGCTGTATGGTGACGGACGGAAGCCTTTCCTGCAGCCCGGTGCCGCCCCATGAAGTGAAGTGGTAACCCTTTACATCAGGATTATTGAGCGTAAATGCCGGAGTGTTCCTGTCATATCCGGAAGGATTCCCCGGGGCGCTTGCAGGCGTGAGCACGGCATTGCTCTCACTGTCCCTGTAATCGTATGCAATGCTGTAGCGGGTATCCTGCCAGAGTGCGGTGAGAGTCACCGTGCCGGTGTCGGCTCTTAATCCCGTGACTTTGATGTACTCTTTGTCTTTTCCCGTACCGCTGCAGTCTGTAAGTCCTGTATCAGTGAGCTCTCCGTCAATGATGTGCCTGTTTCCGTCCATGTCCGTTATGCTCCAGCCAAGGAACGTGCTTCCCTCCCTTGACGGACTGTATATGGTTATCTCCTTGTAATAGTTGGCTTCCATAGGGTTGCTTGCCCGCACCCATCCGCCGTCAAGGTCATATCTTATGCTGTAGTAGACAGGCTGCCACTGCGCATAGAGGGTGCTGTACGAACCGTCATAAACGGTCTGTGCAGTCACAGGGTTTTCAACCTGCGTGCCGTCACTGCGGTTCGGGAATTTCGACCAGCCGTCCGATATATCGTAGACACTCAGTTCGTAACCAGTAAGTGTTGGGTGCGGCAGCTCTCCAAGAGGGCTGTCATACCGGACTGTCTTTGATTTTACGTCATCGCCTGAGAGGACATACCCGAGGCGGCTCTTTGCCGCTGTGTCCGGGACATTGTAATCGAATGCAATGCTCAGGTTCGCCTTTACCCATTTTGCATAGAGCATAACACTCACCGTATCTGGTGATGTGCTGATTGTAAGCTTGTCGCCTGCGCCTCCGGCATATCCGTCAAAGGTCTGCGTATTCCCATCATACGAGGTATACCATCCCTCAAACGTATATCCCCCGCGGCATGATGTGGCCGGAAGCGTCAGCTCGATATTTCCATACACTGCCGTGGCTGTGAGGGTATCTCCCTTTGCCGCATTGGGGTTAGAATACGTGTCGCCGCTGTCATACAGCGTGCCACCAATCCTCCACCCGGAGAACGGAAAGCGTCCGGTAACCGGCTGGATAACGCCGGCAGTCTGGTTTCCGTTGTTGGTGTATACTTTAAAGTCAACAATGTAGTCACTGCCTGTGATGTATGAGCTGTCAGCAAGCACTGTGTGCCCGGTGTTCACAGTAATCTCATCGTCTTCCGGCATGCTTATGTAATTGTTGGATTCACCCTTTTCATAGTGCAGGGTGTAAAATCCAGCCTCCTCCCACTTTGCACAGGCTGTGACATTGCCTTTGTAAATCCATCTGCCGTTACTGTCAAAGTAAGGCGAGGCTTTCGTCTGTCCGCTGCTGTCCGTGTAGGTAAGTACAGCTCTGCCGTCCGTGTCATAGACCGGGACATCGGAGAGCTTTATTGTGCCGTCGCTCTTGTAAATGAAGTTTCCGGAACCGTCAAGCTCAGGGGCGTACCAGCCTAGGAAAGAGTAGCCCGGTCGAATCGGAGCTTTGACTGAGGCTTTTGTTCCATAAATATCGGTTGCTTCCGGGAAGCTTATACTATCACAGGCATAAAAGGCTTCCTTGCTCGTGTCTTTATAATACGGGAACACCTTGCCTTTAGCACTTCCGTTATAAACCTGCATTTTACGCACGGATTCCTCCTGCATGGAACCACCGTTAGCATCGAAACTGACCGTTCTGTAGAACACAAGACCGATGAGCGCATAGACATGTCCACCGTAACCATCTGGCACACCGGTGGCCTGCTGGTTCCTGTGGTTATTTGCTGCGGCTGACTTATCATTCTTTGTTATATCATAGAACCCTCCGTTTGCCCCCACCATCTTTGTTCCCTCTATCAGGTAAAGAAACTGCTGTCCATTTTCACCATATTTCTGGGTCATGACAAAAGACTTTTTATTCTGGAATGCTTCATGGTCACCGACTGTCTCCCACGTCTGCTGGCTGAGCACATGATTTATGGTCGGATAACACATACCCTTGAAGTCAAACCAGCCAATGTCACCATCCGTTCCGGGTATCACATGTCCACTATCATTCGGGTCTTCGATGTACGCATCCTTAAGCTTCGTAATGGATTCATCGTACTCACCTACCCAGTACATCCTGACATGGTCCTCTCTAAGCCCCGGGTATCCGGCACGCTCACTGTCGCTGTAGTGTGTAATCTCCGGCTGTGTGATGACAGCGTAATCAACCTGCTCGCTCTCGTGATAGGATATCTCATATTCATAGATGTACTTATTGGCGTCAGGGAGTGCGGTGCCAGCGGCGTAGTCATTGTTGACACCGGGCTCACGCTCGAAGCTCTTAACCTCTGTGTCTCCATCAGTAATGTTAAGATGGTTGCCATTACTTGCAAAGTGTTTGGAATACAAGGGGTCTTTCTTGTCTGAATGATTACAGTGCATGAGCTGGATTTTTATTTTGGCTCTAGCCCGGTAACTTCCATATTCCGAATCACCCTGATTCCAAAACGCTGAAACACTCTCAGCGTCGATGCTTGTTATCATAAGTACTGCCGTAAGGAATAATGCAAGCATTCTTACAGCTGTTGTTCTTTTACTTTTCATAAAGTCCTCCTTGCCTTGAAGATTTTTTGTTTGCCATATAAATTATGACAGAAGTGTCTGGTGCATAATAAAAAGACGTCTGTAAACTATTTACATACGTCTTTAACAGTAAAACTATTTGATTTAATTCAACTACTTATACAAATATCCGTGTTCAATAAGACCTTCGGCATAAACACCAACAATGTCACTCGTCATGCTGTACCCGAAATCCCAGCAGCCAAGAGCCGCGTCCGACCAGCTAAACTGCCCACTAACGTAGTACGCCTCCCGCGTCCCATCACTCAGTCCTCCCGTAGCCACATTAAGCGGTATCCCCGGGTGCTCGTCATACCAACTAGGGAGCGACTTCTTGGTTCCCTCAGCGGTTACTGTGTCCGTCTTACCACATACGGAGCAGGTGGCTGTCTTGGTGCCGTCCTTCTCGGTAGTGGCATCGTCATTGTAGATGTAATCACCGAAGCTGTGTGCAATGACAGGAACTGCCTCTGTATAGGAACTGCCGCATGAGCAGGTGTAGGTCTTGACACCTTCCTCTGCACAGGTAGCCGCCTTTGTCACTGCGGTTGTGTAATTATGTACGTGTGCTATCTTGGTTCCGGCTGCCGTCCTTGTGTCCTTTGCACCGCATATGGTGCATGCTGCTGTCTCTGTGCCGTCCGCAGCTTCCGTGGCATCGTTGTTATAAACGTATGCTCCGAAGACATGTCCTGCTGCAGAAATTGCTTCGGTATACGAATCACCACAGGAACACCTGAAGGTCTTAACTCCCTCTGCCGTGCAGGTTGGCTGCTTGGTGATGGTGGCAGTGTAGTTATGGGTGTGCGCCTGTGTGGCAGGTTCGGTCGGCTTCTGGGCTGGGTGCTCGGTTGGCTTCTCCGTCTGCTTCTCTGTTGCTTTCTCAGTTGGCGCCTGGGCTGCGGCTGTTGTGGACTCCGTTACCTTTGATGTTGTAGTCTCGGTTACGGTTGCAGCTGCCTTTGAGGTCTCAACATTAGTTGTTGCGGCTGTTGTCACTGAGCTGTCGCTGCCCGCCTTTGTGGTCTTTTCGCTATCCTTAGAGGCTTCGGCTGATACGTTACCTTCGCCGGACTTTTCGGTGGCATCAGATTCCTTTGTGCCGGTATCCTTGCCTGCACCGGTATCCTTTGAGGCATTGCCACTTTCCTTTGTAGGCCCAGTTTCCTTAGTATTGCCGCCCTTATTTGTGGTGCTGTCCTGCTTTGTGGATGCCGCCTCAGTGCTTGTCGATGTGTCGGCTGGCAGCTCCGTACCCACCGGAAGGGTATCTACAGGGGCGAATGTTTTGCTGCAGGCAGTGGCTGTGAGCAGTGTGGACGCTATCACGGCGGCTGTCATAAAGCTGTTAAATCTATGTTTTCTCATATATCTTTTCTCCGTTTCCTGGCTGTCCGGTGCAGGGCATACAGGCGGTTGACCTGATTAGTGCACTTACAGCTCATCATTTGTTTTTTAATATAGATATATTATAACTGATATTCTCATTTACAACAATATGCATTCCTGTATGATTTTTAATTTTTTCAATAATTCGGATTAGTGCATGTGGCATAAAATGAAATAGGTTTAATATCTTGACGTATTATTGTGATGTGGGGTTAAAACACGCCAGCTTAATATAATATGTTATACACGCTAAGCTTATAGAGTGTGTTTTGACTCCGACATCTCATTATTTAATTGTCAAAGAACCGTGAAAAGAGATATTAGCTAATATAGCGGTGTTACATGGTCGGAGTAGATTTTTGTACCTCATTGTGATATACTACCTGTGTTTTATTTTTTAGATAATATTATTGCCGGTTACGGCAGAATGAGAGGAAATTTATTGTGAGAGCATACGAACGTTTACTTAAATATGTTAGCTATGAAACAACATCTGATGAAAACAGTCAGACATGTCCAAGCTCGGCTAAGGAACTGGTACTAGCGGATGAGCTTGTCGAGGAGCTTAAGGCGATAGGTGTTGCGGACGCGCATGTGGACAAGGACGGCTATGTGTACGGAAGCATTCCGGCGACCAAGGGGGCAGAGAATGAGAAGACGATAGGTCTTATCGCGCACATGGATACAGCACCGGCAATGTCGGGAGCAGATATCAAGCCGCGTATTATCAATGATTATGATGGAGCAGATATAGTTCTCAATGAGAAGCTTGGGGTGGTCATGGATACCGTTACATTTCCACAGCTTAGAAATTATGTCGGACAGGACCTTATAGTGACGGACGGAACCACACTCTTAGGGGCAGACGATAAGGCGGGTATCGCTGAGATTATGACAGCGGCGGCTCAGATTATAGAAGCTGATAAAGACTGTGAAGGCAATACTGATGAGCATATCGCACATGGTAAAATCTGCATAGCGTTTACACCGGATGAGGAGATAGGAAGAGGAGCGGACAGGTTCAATGTTGAGAGCTTTGGTGCCGATTATGCGTATACGGTTGATGGCGGTATGCTGGGAGAGATAGAGTTCGAGAACTTCAATGCGGCATCTGCCAAGGTTCATATCAAGGGAGAGAATATTCATCCGGGTGAAGCTAAGAATAAGATGAAGAATGCTTCATTACTTGCGATGGAGTTTAACTCCATGCTGCCTCCGGCAGAGATTCCGGCGCATACGGAAGGATATGAGGGCTTCTTCCACCTCTGCGGCATGAGCGGTGATGAGGAGAATGCGTATCTTGATTATATCGTGCGTGATCATAATATGGACAAGTTCCTTGAAAGAAAGGCTATGCTTGAACATATCACAGCATATCTTAATACAAAATACGGTGCCGGAACGGTTAACCTTGACATGAAGGATTCTTACTATAATATGAGGGAAAAGCTTGAGGCGGACATGTATATTGTGGACAGGGCAGTTGAGGCGATGAGGGAGAACGGTGTTGAGCCGATTATCCAGCCTATCCGCGGGGGTACCGATGGCGCACGTCTGTCATTCATGGGACTTCTGTGTCCGAATCTGAGCACAGGGGGACATAACTTTCATGGAAAGTATGAATATATCTGCATACAGTCGATGGATAAGATGGTAGAAATTATAAAGTCTATTGTCTGCAAAGTCAATTAGTTATGCTTTAAGATAACATAAACCAATGGAGAATATTTATGGGAAATATAAGAATTATAACGGACAGTGCTTCTGATATGCCTGTCGACTATAGAGAGGATGTGACGGTTGTACCGCTTCATGTGAGATTTGGTACGGAGGAATACCTTGATGGTGTGAATTTAAGTCATAGGGAATTTTACGAGAAGCTTATTGAGAATGAGGAGCTGCCTACAACGAGCCAGGTGGCACCGTATGCTTTTGAGGATGTATATGAAAAGGCCAGACAGGCGGGGGAACAGGTTATAGTGATAACCATTTCAGGCAAGCTCTCAGGGACATACCAGAGTGCGTGCATTGCCGCTTCTGATTACGAGGACATGGTTCATGTGATTGACAGTGAGAATGTTACGGTAGGTGAGAGGGCGCTTGTCGAGTATGCCATAAGACTTAAGGACGCAGGCGCCGACATAGATACTATCGTAAATACGATTGACAGGGAGAAGAAGAATATTCATGTTGTCGGTCTTTTAGACACACTTGAATACCTTAAAAAGGGCGGACGTATATCAAAGACTGTTGCATTTGTGGGTGGAATGTTATCAATTAAGCCGGTTATTTCCATAGAAGCCGGTGAGGTTGCTATGCTCGGAAAGGCAAGGGGCTCTAAGCAGGGGAATAATCTCCTTGTACAGCAGATTGAGAAGGCGGGGGGAATAGATTTCTCCAAGCCGCTGTATCTTGGATATGCAGGCCTTGATGATACACTTTTACAAAAGTATATCACGGATAGCACACATCTGTGGAAGGAGCATGCAGACAGTCTGGATATAATGTCGGTCGGAGGAGCCATCGGAACACATGTGGGTCCGGGTGCCATTGCGGTTGCATTCTTTGCACTCTGATGTACTGATACTTTGAAGGTGCAGAAAAAAGTCCCCCTCAGGCATTTTTCCGGTCAGGCAATGACCTTGCCTTCAGGGTGCCGGTAAGGGGGACTTTATCGAAATTCTGATTTTAGTAAAAACGCGTTATTTTGGTAAAGTCCAATTCTTCCTCAGCTTCCTGGGCAACGCGCTTGTTTGTGATGGCTATATGGTCGAGATATGTTATGAAAAGGTCGGATACATCAAGAGCATATTCCTCAGCAATCCTGTTGAGCTCAGGCATCATCAGGGTAGTATCAGGCACACCCGGCTGGTTGGCGCGTTCGCTCTCTACGAAGTCATCGATTCTTTTCATGAGTGCAATTTTTGTATTTGTATCGAGGTCTTTCATGGGTATTCCTTTCTAAAAAAGATAATAATAATATAGTATAGCACAGGAAAACGGAAAGTCAATCTATGCGAACGGAACCACCACAACCATGATATGTCGGCGCGGTATACACTTAAAGCCGGATTACAGTATTAAAAAGATATATGGGATTTGATTATGAATAAGAAAAAATTTATTTGGAATATGTTGGGAAGCGGAATATACTCGCTGGCAACCGTTATTTTTGTCATGCTTGCCAAGAGAATTGTCGGTGAGGAGGCCGGGGCGAAGTTCTATATGGCATTCACAACCGGACAGATGCTTTTGACAATAGGATACTTTGAGATACGCCCATTTCAGGTGACGGATGTCAAGGGGCAGTACAGGGCGGAGGAGTATTTCGGCTTCAGAGGTCTAAGCTGTCTTGCAATGCTTATATGCGGTCTTGTTGTCGGTGTGGTGTATGTCGCGAATGGAAAAGCGGATGGGGCAGGCTTCGGGCTTATCATGGCAATGTGTATGCTTAAGATGTTCGACGGTATTGCGGATGTGTTCGAGGGCGAATTTCAGCGCAATGACAGGATAGATATATCCGGTATGTCCATGACGTTCCGAACCATTGCGATAATGGCAGCGTTCTCTGCTGCGGCATGGATGACCAGGAATATATATATCGCCTCAGCAGCGGCAACAGTGGCAGGTCTTATAGGAGTTGTCTGTGTGGCGCTGGTATGGAGCAGAAGGTTCTCTGAGCTGTCCATATCTTTCGCGGCGGACAAGATGAAGTCGCTTTTTAAAAACACGGTTCTTCTGTTCATAGGCTCAGCAATGTGCATGTGGCTGTGGAACGGAACTAAGTATGTGGTAGAGTGGACGCTCACGGACAAGGAGACGCTTGTGTACGGCATAGTGTTCATGCCTACGATGGTGATTAATCTTGGAAGCAGCTTCGTGTTCAAGCCAATGCTAACCACGCTTGCAAGGCATTACGAGGATAAGAACCTGAAAAAATTCGCAGGTCTTATGGGCACACTTGTCGCGATAGCCTGTGGACTTACAATAGTGACATTTGCGGCGGGGGCATGGCTTGGGATACCTGTGCTTTCGTGGCTGTATGACATAGACCTTGCACCCTACAAGGCGATCATGCTGATACTCATAGCGGCAGGCGGCTTCAATGCGGTGAGCATGCTTTTCTACTATGCGCTCACAGTTATGAGGCTTCTGAAGGAGATTTTTGCAGGCTACACCATCAGCTTTATCGTATCCATAGTGCTGCCTGTCATAATGGTGAAAAATATGGGAATTATGGGGGCAGGATGGTCATATCTCATTGTCATGCTGCTTCTTACGCTGCTGTTTGCGGGAATGTTTTATATAAGACTTATAAGTGAAAAAAGAAAATAAACCGAATACACCATAAAAAAGGAGGAGCCCTGATATATTATATCAGGGCTTATTATGAAAAAAATTCTTAAGTACTTGTGTTCCTTAATCATTTATCTTTATGTCACTTATTATATTGTTGATAAGTGAAGAAAACGTGATAATCCTGTTAATGTTTATTTAAATATAAATGAACGATTTATGAACACGGTACTTTTCATCCTCCATGATAATTGCACAACTTCAACACACAATAACCGCGTTGTGCAATTATCTATACACTACACAGTCTCAGGCTCAGGATATTCAACCCCGAAGGTGTCAACGGTAACGGACTCAATGCGCTGCTCCTCCATAGGGCGGTCGCTCCAGTCGGTAGGTGTCTCGGCAATTGCATTGACAACCTCCTGCCCCTCGATAACCTTGCCGAAGGCTGCATAAGCGCCGTCAAGATGAGGAGCCGCTGCATGCATGATGAAGAACTGTGAGCCTGCCGAGTCAGGGTTCATGGCGCGCGCCATCGAGAGAACACCCGGTGTGTGCTTTAAGTTGTTCTCAAAGCCGTTCTGTGAAAACTCACCCTTGATTGAGTAGCCCGGACCACCCATGCCTGTACCCTCAGGACATCCTCCCTGAATCATGAATCCGCTTATGATACGGTGGAAGATAAGACCATCGTAGAAGCCTTTATTTACAAGGCTGATGAAGTTGTTGACTGTATTAGGGGCAGTCTCCGGATAGAGCTCAGCCTTGATGGTGCCGCGTCCTGCGACTGTAAATGTAACTATTGGATTCTGTGACATTGTAAAATTCCTTTCTATGATTTAATATATATGATTATAACTTTATCGGAGTGTTTTAGTCAATGGACAAGTCTATGAATAATATTCATGTGTTCCACACAGTCGTGCTTGTGTTAAAGCAGATGAATATGGATGTGGAAAAATATATTGAGACTTCGGCTTCGGAGGGGCTTAAGGTGGAGGTGTGCATAGAGACGTCCGGGTCCGGAATGGAGTGTCTCCATGAATCAGAGAACTTATCGAAGATACTAAATAAATCAATTGAAAATAATGAGAAGCTTGATGCTGAAGGCATTAAAACAGCATCAGAGGATACCGCAAAGCCTATGGAGTGCAAAGAAGAAGCGCTGGGGCTTCTGGTGATAACGGATGACGATGAGGCAGCAGGGTATTTAGAGAAGCTTGGGGTGGCGGTGGCAGGCTATAGGGCACCGGGGCATGAATACGAGAGCTTTTCGGCAAAATATGTTGTTGAGGAGCTTCCGATGGTAGACGATGATTATTTTAATCTTATCTATATGAGGGCACATCATATCCCGGTGGAGATAGCCCGCACATCAAGAACCATAATCAGGGAGATGACGGAAAAAGACCTTCCGGATATGTATGAGCTGTATGCGGACCCTGCTGTGGCAAGGTGGACTGAGCCATTATATGCCTATGAGGAGGAGCTGAAATTTACAAGGGCGTATATCGACAATATGTACACCTTTTACGGGTATGGTCTGTGGCTTGTATTTGACAGAACCTCGGGAGAGCTTATAGGGCGTGCCGGAATAAGCCGGAGAGTTATAGATGACAATGAATGCTGTGAGCTTGGCTATATCATAAAGGGAAGCCGCCAGAGACAGGGGCTTGGGTATGAGGTGGGCAGCGAAATAGTAAAATATGCACGGGATACGCTTGGAATAGCTGAGCTATGGCTGTGTACAGAGGAAAAAAACACTGCCTCCATAGCGCTCGCAGGTAAGCTTGGCTTCATGCTGTATGGAAGCAGTGTGTATGATACCGGAAACAAGGGAGCACAGCTGTGTTATCTGTACAAAAAAGAGCTGTAATATACAGCCGAAGCATTCTATTTATAATCAAGAATATGTTCGAGGAATGTTATGCAGTTGTCCGGATTAGGGGCGTTTACAACAACAGAGAATATAGGATGTTCGATTCCTATTCCCAGCACATCTGTCATAAACGGAAGTCCGGCAAGGTCTATACCCACAACACGCTTGAACCCGCTCTCAGTATCGGTATAGTACACAAGCCTGTCGGAGACCTTATCAAGAAGCTCCGCCGGAAGAAATACGGACAAATCCTTTAAGTATTCAGATTTAGCCCACAGGTTCGTGAACACATCATCGCCGATATAGCAGTCGCTTGTCTGTGTGACAACCATTATATTGAGCTTCTCGGAAGATGTATAGGTTTCTTCGGTGAAGCTGTCCGGATTGATGGTGTAGTAACCATCAACCCTTACGCGGTTTTTCCTGCCGTCAATTCCAAGCCATTCTGTCAGAGAATTGTCGAGTATCCTCGTGTCATCCCTTAAATCCACGGAAATGCAGTTGACGTATGATACATAAAGGCTGGTGTTATAGTTGTTGGATATTATTGCCCTCACGATTGATACAATGGCGGCTATTCCGATGACTATGGCGAGTATCGGAACTTTATAGTAATCCCAGATATAAGATAGCTTTCCCTTTAGTCCTTTCTGGTTCTTAATTTTTTCTCTTTCTTTTTTTACGCGCACAGAAAATTTATCTGTAAAACCTGAAGCCATGTCATTCTCCGTTTTATATTATTTTAGAAACTGTTTCAAAATGAGTTTGGAAATGAGATTTAAACAGAAACTAATTTCGTATCATTATAGCATAATAAAGCATTATTGTAAGGACTTTTATTAAAATTTAATAATGATTAATTTGCATTTTATATAGGCATACATTATAATATTTTTTAGGCTTTTTGCCGTATTTTTTATATAAAGTGAGGTAGAGTATGAGCCGTATTTTCGACATTGATAACGGTTTTTTTCGTTTTATGACAAGGGTTGCGGATGCCCTTATATTGAATCTGATTTTTCTCATTACGTGTATTCCTGTGGTGACGATAGGTGCCTCCTATACAGCGATGTATTATTATTGTCTCAAGGCGGTCAACAATGAGGAGGGATATATCTGGAAGAGCTATTGGAAGTCCTTTAAGACCAATTTTGTACAGGGATTTCTTTTTGAAGTAATTTTTGCAATAATAGGAATTATATTGTATATAGACATCAAGTATATGTACGTCAGGGCATTTGCTGCCGATGGTGCGTTTGGCTGGAAGCTTCTTTTCTTTATTGCGGTAGGTATGGCGGTGCTTGCGCTCATTACATTCATGTATGCATTCCCGATACTTTCACGTTTTGATAACAAGACCTTTACTATAATAAGGAATGCGGCACTTATGTCCATACGCCATTTTCCCCAGACAGTTCCGCTCCTGTTTATATTTGGAATCATGGTACTTATAGGGTGGTTTTTGATGCCGGTATCTATCTTTTTCATCTTCGGAGCATGGGTATACATAAGCTCCATATTTTTCTATAAGGTATTAGACAGATACATGCCTAAGGATGAGCATTATGACGAGGATTATTACCTTGGCACTGATGGAGTACAGACAGAGAATGAAAATGCGTCCGATGTCAACTCTTCGGATGAGCATGAGGCTGATACACGTTCGGAAGAGAATAATGACTCTGTTTCCGATGGTAACGCAGGCAGCATGATTGATAATCAGAATTAAAATAATTGGCAGATATGATATTGCAGGCATGACAGCCTCTGAACTTAAAAAAATAAAATTTGGTGTTGACAATGAAAAGTATAGGTGCTATACTTCACCACATCAAGCAAAGGCGCTTTGGGTAGAACCCGAGGCGCCTTTTTTCGTTGCAGATTCACACCGGTTACTGCATGCGGAAAAAGAAAAGGAGGCTATTATGGAAGAAGTATTAAGCGAATTGTATGGAGTGTGGTTCCTTATAGGTGCTGCACTGGTATTCTGGATGCAGGCAGGTTTCGCAATGGTTGAGACCGGTTTCACCAGAGCCAAGAATGCAGGTAACATTCTTATGAAGAACCTGATGGATTTCTGTATTGGTACAGTTGTTTTCATCATTATTGGTTTCAGTCTTCTCTTAGGTGAGGATGTGGTTGGACTTATCGGCAAGCCGGGTTTTGATATATTTACATCCTATGAGAACTTCGACTGGTCCAATTTCGTCTTTAACCTTGTATTCTGCGCCACAACGGCAACTATTGTTTCCGGAGCGATGGCAGAGAGAACGAAGTTTCTTTCATATTGTGTATACTCAGCAGTTATTTCCGCACTTATCTATCCGATTGAAGCGCATTGGGTATGGGGCGGCGGCTGGCTGTCACAGATGGGCTTCCATGATTTTGCAGGTTCAACCTGTATTCACATGGTAGGCGGTACAGCAGCTATAATCGGTGCCAAGATACTTGGACCGCGTATTGGCAAGTTCACTAGGAATGAGAAGGGTGAGGTTGTCAAGGTAAATGCTTTCCCTGGCCACAATCTTCCTATCGGTGCACTTGGTGTATTCATTCTCTGGCTTGGCTGGTACGGATTTAACGGTGCGGCAGCCACATCGGTTGCAGAGCTTGGTTCAATCTTCGTGACAACAACAATTGCACCTGCAATTGCAACGGTTGTATGTATGATATTTACATGGGTTAAATATGGTAAGCCGGATGTTTCAATGTGTCTTAACGCTTCACTTGCAGGTCTGGTAGCAATCACGGCGGGGTGTGATGTGACAGACGCTTTAGGTGCCATAATAATAGGAGCTGTGTCAGGTGTTCTCGTGGTATTCGGTGTATGGCTTCTTGATTACAAGTTACATATTGATGACCCGGTTGGTGCGGTAGCAGTTCATTTCTTAAACGGTATCTGGGGTACAATTGCAGTAGGTCTTTTTGCTACAGACACTGCACCGGCTTTCGCAAGAGGCTTTGGCGATGGTGTCAACTTCGGCGCTAACCAGATTGCAGGAAAGGGTCTTTTCTACGGCGGCGGCTTTGGTCAGCTTGGACTCCAGCTTCTTGGAATGCTTGCGATTATTGCATTTGCCGGAGTTACACTTACGATTACCTTCCTTATTATAAAGGCGACTATCGGACTTCGTGTTTCTGAGGAGGAAGAAATTCTTGGACTCGACGCTACAGAGCATGGACTTCCATCAGCTTATGCCGGTTTCAGCCTTATGGATATTTCAAATACAATGACAATGGAGGCAAATGAGAATACAGACCTTGGTGTGAGCGATTATGACAAGGCCTCCGATACACAGAAGGCAGCGGCAGTCAAGGTTGTGGCTCCGTCTGTACCGGCATCGGATACGGGTATTTACAAGGTATCTATTATCACCAAGCTTGCAAGCTTCGAGAAGCTTAAGAAGGCACTCAATGATCTCGGTGTTACAGGTATGACCATGACACAGGTTATGGGCTGCGGTATACAGAAGGGTGCAGGTGAGATGTACCGTGGAGCTGAGATTGATGCGACACTTCTTCCTAAGGTTAAGATTGAGGTTGTTGTAAGCAAGATTCCGGTTGCATCTGTTATTGAGACAACCAAGAAGGCACTCTATACAGGTCATATCGGTGACGGTAAGATTTTCGTATACAATGTCGATCAGGTTGTAAAGGTTCGTACAGGTGAGGAAGGCTTCGCAGCACTTCAGGATGTTGAATAAAACAGCTTCATAAACCGGTTATCCGGTTTGACTATATTATATCTCCGATAAGTGATAAAATAAAACAGACCATGCGGCATTTGCTGTCATGGTCTGTTTTATTTTATAAGTATCCGTCAGGTTTTATAGCACTATTTATTGTAAACCCTTGTAATTGCCTGATAGAGCTTCACACTGTAATATAAGCAGAAGATAAAGGTTACCATTACGGTAATGCTTGGAATCAGCTTCTTTGAGAAGGTCACAACGCATATATAGTGAACCATTGACATGGTTCCGAGGAATATCCAAGGTGTGTTAAGACCGAGCTTTGTAAAGTTGACCTTTGCCCTCTTGGCATCAAGAAGAACACCCTCGGTAAAATAGTGGGTCATATATATAAAGTAGATTGTTGAAATACCCATTGCAATAAGACCAACGACGGTTGAAGTGGATATTGCAAACATTCCTGTCTCCGGAACGAAAACAGAGAGCCTTAAAACGGCGTATGCAATGGTCATTTTTTTGAGTGATTTGTATGCGGTCTTAAAGTGGTTATTCTCATCGTTCTGGAAGGCTCTTATTCCGATAAAAAGAAGTATTATGGATATAAGTCCTAACATGGGGATAAGATAATCAAGGATATACAAAAGGAACGCGGCGATAACATATTTTACCGCAAGATTTTTGTCCGGGTGCAGATATTTGTCGGTCATTTGACGAAACCTCTCTTTCTTACAGTCTTTTAGCAGTATAACACATAATGCATAAAATGTATAATTAAAAAAACATTAAAAACTATTGCATAAATCCGGTATATTGTATACAATAAAAAAACGGAAAACCTAATATTATTCAGAAGGAGAATATCACATGAAGAAGAATTTTTTTAAGAGACTAAGTCTCGGGTGTGTGGTAGTAATGGTACTTTCTGCTGCACTGACAGGATGTGCGGGCGGCAAGGGAGGAGAGAAGCCTTCGGATAGTGTTTCCGAGACTACCGGAACAGCAGTGGCCGGTGGTGAAGTTGTTGTAGGAATACAGCAGGATATCGATAGTCTTGACCCACACTTAGCAGTAGCGGCAGGAACAGAAGAGATATTGTTTAACATTTTCGAGGGACTTGTGGTTCCGGATGAGAACGGAAATGTTATACCTGCGGTAGCAGAAAAGTATACCATGTCTGATGACGGACTTACCTATACCTTCAAACTGAGGGATGGAATTAAGTTCTCTGATGGTACACCGGTGACTGCCGAGGACGTAAAATATTCTATTGAAAGATGCGCGGGGCTTCTCGACGGAACGCCTCTTGTTAAGGCACTTTCTATTGTTTCAGGCGTTGAAATTGTGGACCAGTCAACTATCAATATCGTACTCTCGGAGGCAAATTCGGAGATTATTTACTACCTTACGGCAGACATTATTCCGGCATCCTCGAGCGAAACAGGCGAGATTATAGGTACTGGTCCTTTTAAGTTAGAATCGTATGTCCCACAGGAGGGCATTGTACTCACAAGAAATGAGTATTATTGGCAGGAAGGACTTCCGTATCTTGACAAGGTCACATTTAAGATTGTGGCAAGTGCAGAGTCCGCAATGATGGAGCTTCAGGCGGGAAGCATTGACATTTATCCGTATCTTACGGATGATCAGGCAAATGAGCTTAAGAACAGCTTTAACATAGGAAGTAACGGCTCTAATGTCGTGCAGGGCCTCTATCTTAACAATGCGGTTGCACCGTTTGATGATGTGCGGGTAAGACAGGCAGTCTCCTATGCGGTTGACAGGGATGCCATAAATGATTTTATTTTCGGAGGACGCGGTACAGTTATTGGTACAAGCATGGTTCCGGGGTATGAATGCTATGTAGATACAGGCTATGAGCATGATGTGGCTAAGGCTAAGGAGCTTCTTGCCAAGGCAGGCTACCCAGAGGGCTTTGATATGGAGATAACGGTTCCTTCTAACTATCAGATGCATGTTGATACGGCGCAGGTTATAGTTGAACAGTTGAAGGAAGCAGGAATTACGGCTGCCATCAAGAAGGTGGACTGGTCAACATGGCTTGATGATGTCTATAAGGGAAGAAATTTTGAGAGCACAGTCTGTGGAATTGCAGGCTCAATGACACCTAGCTATCTTCTTGTAAGGTATCAGTCTACAGCCAAGAATAACTTTGTCGGATACAGCAATGAAAACTATGATACATTATATAAGAAGATATCCACATCGCTTGACAGCGCGGAGATATTAGATGGCTACAGGCAGTTACAGACAATGCTCCATGATGATGCGGCGTCGGTCTACACTGTTGTTCCTCCTGTGCTTATTGCGATGAACAAGAAAATTGCAGGTTACAGATTCTATCCTATCTATGTGCAGGATATGAAGTATGTATACTGGACGGAGTAAATACAGAACATGAAATATATAATCAAGAAGCTTTTAACCTTAATACTCACCCTGTTTTTTATCTCGGTTCTGGTATTCCTGATTTTTCAGGTAATACCGGGTGATCCGGCGCTGTCCATTCTGGGAACAGAGGCTACAGAAGAACAGGTGGAGGCTCTGAGAGAACAATTAGGGCTTAATGACTCAATGCCGGAGAGATATTTTAACTGGTTTACAGGGGTGCTTACCGGCGATCTGGGAAGAAGCTACCGCTATCAGGAAAGCCTCAATGAGCAGATGGAGGTGAGCAGGCTCATTGCGGGTAAGCTTCCGGTAACCTTAACACTTGCGGGCTTGTCATTGCTTCTTATTATCATATTTTCAATTCCTATAGGAATATTGTGGGGCGGTACGAAAAGCCGCTTCATTGACGGCGCACTTAACGTGCTGTCCCAGTTTACCATGAGTGTGCCGTCATTTTTTCTGGGTATAATCATTATATATCTGTTTGGACTGATTATGAGATGGTTCACCCCGGGCGGATATATCAGCTATAAAGAGGATTTCCGGGGCTACATAAGATACATGCTTTTTCCGGCGATAACGGTTGCATTGCCGAAGGCTGCCATGACGGCGAAGTTTCTTCGCAACTCAATCATAACGCAGCTTAAGTCTGACTATGTGAGAACGGCATACAGCAAGGGTGCGCGCAGAATGAGGGTACTTTTTGTGCATGTGCTTAGAAATGCAATGATTCCGGTGGTGACCTTTATAGGTGTCATAGCGGCTGAGATTGCTGCAGGAAGCATTGTTGTCGAGCAGGTTTTCGGTCTGCCGGGGATTGGAAGGCTTTTGGTTTCGTCCATATCTACAAGGGATTACCCTGTTGTACAGGCGCTGATGCTGTATATTGTTTTTGCTGTAGTTATTGTGTACTTCATCGTTGATATTTTATACCGGTATATTGATCCGAGGGTGGAAGAACAGTGAGATTTATGAAGAAAAACAAACATACAAATGCATATTTTATATCAGGTGCGGCTATCACGGTGCTGTTTATTATTTTGATGCTCATAGGGCTCATACATACGCCCTATGATCCCAATGCCATGAATGGGGCAGAGAAGTTTTCTTCTCCGTCCTTTTCGCATATCATGGGAACGGATAATTTCGGAAGAGATATTTTCAGCCGCGTTCTTAAGGGTATAAGCATGACGGGGCTGGTTGCTGTATCGACTGTAGCAATCGGAGGAAGCATAGGAACGATAACCGGTGCCGTGACAGGGTATTATGGCGGAGCTGTAGATGAGATTGTGATGAGGATAAATGACGCACTTAATGGTTTTCCGAGCATTCTCATCGCACTCATAATCGTGAGCATAATAGGTCCGGGAAAGTATAATGTGATACTTGCTCTTGGTATTTTGTTCATACCGAGCTTTGCACGTATTGTCAGAAGTGAATATATAAGCCTTAAAGAGAGGGATTTTGTGAAGAGTGCAAGGCTTATGGGTGCGGGAAATATGAGAATAATATTCAGACATATATTCCCTAACATACGCTCCACGCTGTTTGTCACGGTAACTATAGGCTTTAATAATGCCGTGCTTGCGGAGGCCGGCTTAAGCTATCTTGGTATTGGAATACAGCCGCCGGATGCGAGTCTTGGAAGCATGCTGTCGGATGCGCAGAGCTACCTGTTCACGGCTCCGTGGTATGCTATTATGCCGGGAATGACCATAGTTCTCTTTGTGCTGGGATTTTCGCTGCTTGCAGAGGGTATACGCATAGAGGCTGAGAGGGAACAGAATTGAGCCGGAAGGAGAGTATGTATGCTTGAAATAGAAAAACTTACAGTATGCTTCGGTGACAGATGTGTCCTTGACGCTGTCTCAATGTCGGTAAAGCGTGGAGAAGTTCTTGGAATTGTGGGTGAGTCAGGCTCAGGAAAGACTATGACTGCGCTGTCCATTATGGGGCTTTTAAACCCGCAGGCGCAGATAAAAGGGGGCAGTATAAGGCTTGATGGCAGGGAATTAGCAGGTCTTGACGAACATTCAATGTCGGACATAAGGGGAAAGGATATTGCGATGATATTTCAGGAGCCAATGACAAGCCTTAACCCATCCATGCGTATCGGCAGACAGCTTGGCGAGGCAGTGAGACTCCACAAAATACCGGACAGCGGGAGCTCTGCGAAGGAGATTAAGAGCAGGGTTCTGGAAGCTCTCGCTGATGTAAAGCTGCCGGAACCGGAGCGTATATACGGAAGCTATCCGCATGAGCTGTCCGGCGGTATGCGCCAGAGAGTGATGATTGCCATGGGAACTATATGCAGACCGGGGTATCTTCTCTGCGATGAGCCGACAACGGCACTTGATGTCACAACACAGAAGGGTATTATTGAACTCATCCGGTGTATGAAGGATGAGCATGATATGGGGATCGTGTTTATAACGCATGACCTTAAGCTGCTTAAGAATTTTGCCGACAAGGTTATTGTTATGTGCCGCGGCAGGGTGGTCGAGAGCGGAACTGTTGAGGAGATTTTCACTTCGCCCAGAGATGAGTATACCAGAGGGCTTATTGCTGCGATTCCGGACAGGAGCAGGAGAATTGCCGGAGCACAGGATGTGCGTATGGACACAATATGATAACGGAGACGATATGACTAATATATTAGAGGTTAAAAATCTTAATGCATATTATAAGACAAAATCAAAGTCGGTATTTGCACATTCCGAGAAAAAACAGGTGCTCTTTGATATAAGCTTTGATGTTCGTGAGGGCGAGATATTCGGAATCGTGGGGGAGTCCGGCTGTGGGAAATCCACATTGTCCAGGACTATTCTGGGGATGAATCCGCTCTATGACGGAAGTATTGTGCACAACAATAAGAAGCCCCAGATGATTTTTCAGGACCCATATTCTTCACTCAATCCGGCGTGGACTATCGGCAGAATTTTAAGGGAGCCTCTTTTGCTGTCCGGTATCAGGGAAAGAAAAAAGCTTGATAAAATGGTATCGGATATGCTGTGCAAGGTTGGGCTTGACGAAAGCTATGCGTACAGACATCCATCCCAGCTCAGCGGAGGACAGCGTCAGAGAATAAGCATCGCGGCTGCGCTTATAGCATGTCCTAAGCTGGTCATAGCAGATGAGCCATTGTCTGCGCTTGATGTCACGATTCAATCCCAGATTATGCAGCTTCTTATTGAACTTAAGAGGGAAATGGGGCTTACCTATATTTTTATATCACATGATATTGATGTGGTATACCAGTTGTGTGACAGAATAATGGTCATGAAAGATGGTCGTGTTGTGGAAATCGGGGACACACGGGAGATATTTGATAACCCTAGGGAAGCATACACAAGGCAGCTTATAGAGGCATAATGTCCCATTTTATGGGGGTTCCGGCACTTTAAAATTTGCAGAATAGTATGAATAAAATATTTTTTAAAAAAAATTAAAAAAATTTCAAAAAAGTACTTGCATTTTTTGAAAACCTGATATATAATCAATATCGTTGTAGCGCAAGAGCGCAGTACACATTGGGCTATAGCCAAATGGTAAGGCACTGGACTCTGACTCCAGCATTTCCAGGTTCGAGCCCTGGTAGCCCAGCTAAAGGCATCACGTCAGCGTGGTGCCTTTGTTGCTATAACGCGTTTTAATACGCAGGGCAGGTTATTGTAATAGTATGGAAACGTATCGAAGTGGCCATAACGAGCTTGACTCGAAATCAAGTTGTCGGGCAACCGGCACGCGGGTTCGAATCC
>OAUU01000074.1_pt1 | contig 115444 bp, 106 predicted proteins | sample 1501381 | NCBI WGS metagenome assembly OAUU01 (sample SAMEA2580057, study PRJEB22360) | human gut metagenome | reverse complement strand
ATGTCGGAGATGATTGCCACCGCAAACGCCAAGAGCATAGAGGAAATCAAGTCATTTTTAAGCCGCCAGAAGGAGGTCTATAAAATCCCCTACGAAACCCACCCGGAGGACAGGCTGCGGCAATGCGTGTTCGGCGGGACTTCCAATGCGCTGGACTTCCTGCCCCTTGACCGTTCCGGGAACCGGCGCTTCCTGCCGGTCATGGTCTACCCCGGACAGGCCGAGATACACATTTTGGACGATGAAGCCGCTTCCAGAGCCTATATTGAACAGGTATGGGCGGAAGCCATGACAACCTACAAAAGTGGCGATTTTAAGCTGTCTTTTACGCCCGAAATGATACAGTACCTCAAAGAACACCAGCGGGATTTCATGCCGGAGGACACCAAGGCCGGGATGATACAGGCATACCTTGACCGCTACACTGGCAGCGCCGTATGCTCCAAGCAGCTTTTCAAAGAAGCCCTGAACCACCCCTTTGACGAGCCGAAGCAATGGGAAATCCGGGAGGTCAATGACATCATGAACCACTGTATCACGGGATGGAAGTATTTCTCCAATCCCCGGATATTTGAAGGATACGGCAGGCAGAAGGGCTGGGAACAGGAAGCCCCGGCAACGGGCGCTGACAACGGACGTGAAAAAACGCCGGACGGATTTGTGGAAGTCACGGAGCAGATGGAACTTCCCTTCTGAAATATCCGGGAAAATCACAGCCGGTTGCCGACCCCGTTGCTATCCCGTTGCCGAGCCGGTTGCCGGGAAAAAGCCCGTAACTGCGGGCTTTTCTCCCCTCTGACAACCAAAGCAACAGAAAAATAAAAGAAAAAGTAAATAAACAATAACCCGCCAGACAGAGATTGTTTTCGAGGTTTTTTGAAGCCCGTTGCCGGACTTCGTTGCCGACCCTCTCCTGTCTGGCTTATTTCATTTATGGAGGTAACTGCCTATGGCAAAAAACAAAACTGAAATCCATGTCACAACGGTATTTGACGGCGAACTGGACGCTACGGACGTTTTCGTGAGCCTGATTGCACAGAAATACAGCCAGAGAAATGATAAAGAATATCTTGCGAAAAAGCAAGATTTAGAGTATAATAAAGACAAGGTTCAGCATGACCGTGTTCCGTCTGGATTGTGCGGGTAAACGGTTATGATGAACGGAATGGAATATACAGGCATGGACGCAATACTGGCGGGCAGCTTCCGGGCGGCTATTTATTGCAGGCTTTCCAAGGACGATGACCTTGACGGGGAGAGCGCCAGCATTGCAAACCAGCGGGATATGCTGGAAAACTACTGCGAGAAGCAGGGATGGGAGGTTGTTGCAGTCTATCAGGACGATGGCTACACGGGGCTGAACATGGAGCGCCCCGACCTGAAACGGATGTTGAAAGCCATCGAGCGCAGGCAGGCCAACCTTGTGATAACGAAAGATTTATCGAGGTTAGGCAGGAATTATTTGCAGACCGGCTTCCTGATTGAAGATTTCTTCCCCCGCCACGGCGTGCGCTATATCGCCATGAATGACGGTATCGACACCATGCGGGACAACAACGACATTGCGCCGTTCAAGAACATCCTCAACGAGATGTACAGCAAGGACATTTCCAAGAAGGTTCATTCCTCTTATCTGCTGAAAGCGCAGAAAGGCCAGTTTACCGGCTGCCTTGCCCCCTTCGGCTACCAGAAAGACCCGGAGGACAAAAACCACCTGCTGATTGACGAGGAAACGGCACCCATTGTCCGGCGTCTGTTTGCGTGGGCGCTGGAAGGACACGGCCCCAACTACATCCGGCGCAGGCTGGAAGAAGAAAAAATCCCCTGCCCGACCTACTGGAACCGGGTACGGGGGCTGCGGAACGTGTCAACCAAGTGGGAAAAGAAAGACCCGGTAAATGGGCGGTATATCTGGGACTTTACCGTGATTAAGGACATCCTGATGAATCCCGTCTATACCGGCGCTATCGCTTCCCAGAAGAAGGAATACCGCTTCAAAATCGGCACCATCGGGGAGAAGAAGCCGGAGGAATGGATTGTCGTGGAGAACCAGCATGAGCCGCTTGTTGACCGCAAGACCTTTGACATCGTGCAGCGCAAGCTGAAATCCCGGCAGCGCCCCCGCCAGACCGGGGAAATCAGCCTGTTTGCGGGGCTTATCAAATGCGGCGAGTGCGGGAAGTCGCTGACTATCCGCTACACCAACGAGAAGCACCCGAAGCAGATTTATTCCTGTAAGACCTACAATGCCTACGGGAAACAGCACTGTTCCCAGCACCGGGTTGAGTACGACACCCTGTACCGGCTTGTACTGAACAAAATCCGGGAGTGTGCCAGAGCCGCCCTGATGGACGGGGAAGCCGTTGCCGGGAAGCTGTCCGACACCTGCGAAGCCGAGCAGAAAGGCCAGCGGGAAGCGTTGGAACGCTCCCTTGCCAAAGACGAGGAACGGATTGACGTTCTGGAAAAGATGGTTCTGCGGCTGTATGAGGATATGGTTGCCGGACGTATCAGCGAAGCAAACTTCAATCTGCTGATGGAAAAGACGCAGAAGGAACAGGCCGAGTTGAAGGCGAGGGTTGAGGAAGGCCGGAAGAAGCTGGCCGATGAAATCCGGCTTGCGTATGACGCCCGCCAGTGGGTAGAAGCCATTCAGGAATACGCCGACATCACGGAACTGGACGCAGCTACCCTTAATCGCCTGATTAAAGAAATCGTTGTCCATGAGAGCATAGACAGCGATAAAACAAGACACATTTCTATCGAAATTCATTTTAATCTCAAACCCCTCCCGGAAGTGGAGCAGGTCACAGCCTGACCTGCCCCGCCGGGGCGGTTCTAAAAAAACTCCATAGATATTTCTTGACACGCCGCCGCCCGCCATCGAGCCGGTTTCCTACACCTATTTGGGTATGAAACAGCTTGTCGCCGGAGGCGGCGTTGCCCTGATCGGCATGACCCTTGTTCCGCTGCTGTCCGGGCTGCTGGGATAACCCCATGTGTGTTAGAAAACCCTCCGCGCCCTCTCTGATCGGGGAGGGCGCGGGAAAGGAGGTGTCCCCACATGATCGGTGATTTAATCGGGGAATGGATCAAAGGAATCCTGATCGACGGTATCATGGGCAACCTGTCCGGCCTGTTTAACACAGTCAATACCAAAGTCGGGGAAATCGCGTCGGATGTGGGCAGTACCCCGCAGGACTGGAACGGCGGCATTTTTTCCATGCTGCAAAACCTGTCCGAAACGGTGATCGTCCCCATTGCGGCGGCCATTCTCGCCCTCGTGATGTGCTATGAGCTGATCGACATGATCGTGGAAAAGAACAATATGCACGACTTCGACAGCTCCATGTTCTTCCGCTGGATTTTCAAAAGTGCCTTTGCCATCCTCATTGTGACAAACACATGGAATATCGTCATGGGTGTGTTTGACGCCACCCAGCAGGTCGTCAACCAGAGCGCCGGTGTAATTATCGGAGATACCAGCATTGATTTTGACACGCTGCTCCCTGATCTGGAAAGCCGCCTTGAAGCAATGGACATCGGGCCGCTGCTGGGCCTGTGGTTCCAGACCCTTGTTGTGGGGCTGACGATGAACATTCTTTCCATCTGCATTTTCCTTGTGACCTATGGAAGAATGATTGAAATTTACGCCGTGACCGCATTGGGGCCGATCCCCCTTGCCACGCTGGGCAATGCAGAGTGGCGCGGCATGGGCCAGAACTACTTGAAATCCCTGCTTGCGCTGGGCTTCCAAGCCTTTTTAATCATGGTGGTTGTCGGGATTTATGCGGTGCTGATCCAGCAGATCGGAACCGCCGACGACATATCCGGCGCAATCTGGGGCTGTATGGGCTATACCGTTTTGCTTTGCTTCTGTCTGTTCAAGACAGGAAGTATCAGCAAGGCCGTATTTACCGCCCACTAAAGAAACGAGGTGACTTTTTATGGCTTATGTAACTGTCCCCAAGGATTTAACCAAGGTCAAATCCAAGGTAGTATTCGGGCTGACGAAACGCCAGCTCATTTGTTTTGGCGGTGCGCTGCTTGTAGGCGTCCCGCTTTTCTTTTTGATCCGGGGCCGCGTCCCGACCAGCGCGGCGGCGCTCATTATGGTGTTCGCTATGCTGCCGGGCTTTCTGCTGGCGCTTTACGAAAAACACGGCCAGCCCCTTGAAGTGGTGGCGCGCCAGATCGTCGAGTGCTGCTTCATCCAGCCCAAGGAACGCCCCTACCAGACCAACAACGCTTATACCGCCCTTGTGCGGCAATCCCAAATGGAAAAGGAGGTCAACGCCATTGTCCAAAAAGCAAAAGAACGAAACGAGCGCAAAAGCGCCGGTCAAGCTCACCCGCGCCGAAAAGAAAGAGATTCAGGCCGTCATCCGAAAGTATAAGGGCGACGGCAAGCCCCATTCGGCACAGGCCAGTATTCCCTATGAGGCCATGTATCAGGACGGCGTATGCCGGGTGACGCCCCGCACCTTTTCCAAGTGCATTGAGTTTACGGACATCAGCTACCAACTGGCGCAGGCGGACACCAAGACCGCCATCTTTGAAAACCTGTGCGACCTCTACAACTATCTGGACGCCTCCATTCATGTGCAGTTTTCCTTTATCAACCGCAAGATCGACCCCAAGCAGTATGCCAAGAGCTTTGAAATCCGGGCGCAGGGGGACGACTTCGACGACATCCGCAGCGAGTATTCCGACATTTTGCAAGACCAGCTTGTGAACGGGAACAACGGCCTGATGAAGCGGAAATTTATGACCTACACCATTGAGGCGGACAGCCTGAAAATGGCCCGCGCCAGACTGCGCCGGATCGAAACCGACCTTTTGGGCTATTTCAAGAGCATGGGGGCCTCCGCGTGGGGACTGGACGCCAAGGAACGGCTGGAAGTCATGCATAGCATTTTCCACCCGGACGGGGAACCGTTCTCCTTTGACTGGAAGTGGCTTGCCCCGTCGGGGTTTTCTACCAAGGACTTTATCGCCCCGTCCTCGTTCCGCTTCGGCAATGCCCGGATGTTCGGGCTGGGCGGCAAATACGGGGCGGTGAGCTTCCTGCAAATCCTCTCCCCGGAGCTGTCGGATGAAATGCTGGCCGACTTTCTCAACACGGAAAACGGCATTGTGGTGAACCTCCATGTGCAGGCCATCGACCAGAGCGACGCCATTAAGACGGTCAAGCGCAAGATTACCGACCTTGACGCCATGAAGATTCAGGAACAGAAACGGGCTGTCCGCAGCGGTTACGACATGGATATACTTCCCAGCGACCTTGCCACCTACGGGCAGGACGCCAAGGAGCTGTTAAAGACCTTGCAGAGCCGGAATGAACGGATGTTCCAGCTTACCTTTTTGGTGCTGAACACCGCAGACACTCGGCAAAAGCTGGAAAACGATGTGTTCTGGGCTGCTGGGATCGCACAGAAGTACAACTGTTCCCTTGTGCGGCTGGACTACCAGCAGGAACAGGGGCTTATGAGCAGCCTGCCGCTGGGGGCCAGCCACATCCAGATTGAACGCTCCCTGACGACTTCCAGCGTGGCCGTGTTCGTCCCCTTTGTGACGCAGGAGCTTTTTCAGGGCGGCGACGCCATGTATTACGGGATCAACGCCAAGACCGGCAACATGATTATGCTCGACCGCAAACGGGCGAGGTGTCCCAACGGGCTAAAGCTGGGGACACCGGGAAGCGGCAAAAGTATGAGCTGTAAATCAGAAATTTTGAGCGTGTTCCTCTGCACCCCGGACGATGTGTATATCTGTGATCCAGAGGCCGAGTATTACCCCCTTGTGAAGCGTCTGCATTGGCAGGTGGTGAAGCTGTCGCCTACCAGCAAAAACTATGTGAACCCGCTGGACATCAACCTGAATTACTCCGAGGACGAAAACCCGCTGGCCTTAAAATCCGACTTTGTGCTGTCGTTCTGTGAGCTTGTCATGGGCGGCAAGAACGGGCTGGAAGCCATTGAAAAGACGGTGATCGACCGGGCGGTACAGGTGATCTACCGGCCTTATCTGGCAAACCCCAAGCCGGAAAATATGCCCATCCTTGCAGACCTGCACAAAGCCCTGTTAGACCAGCATATCCCGGAGGCTGACCGGGTGGCGCAGGCCCTTGACCTGTATGTGTCCGGCAGCTTAAATGTGTTCAACCACAGAACCAACATCGACATCAAAAACCGCATTGTGGCCTTTGACATCAAGGAGCTGGGCAAGCAACTAAAGAAAATCGGTATGCTCATTGTCCAAGACCAGATTTGGGGGCGCGTCACCCAAAACCGCAGTAAGGGCAAGGCGACATGGTATTTCTGTGATGAGTTCCACCTGCTTTTGCGTGAGGAACAGACGGCGGCCTTTTCCTGCGAGATTTGGAAGCGTTTCCGTAAGTGGGGCGGGATTCCCACAGGTGCGACGCAGAATGTGAAAGACCTGCTTTCCTCCCCGGAAATTGAGAACATTTTGGAAAACAGCGACTTTATCTGCCTGCTCAATCAGGCCAGCGGCGACCGCAAAATCCTTGCGGAACGGCTGAACATTTCGCCCCAGCAATTACGGTATGTGGACAATTCCGAACCCGGCGAGGGGCTTCTCATTTACGAAAATGTGATCCTGCCCTTTAAGAACCCCATCCCGAAAAACACCCAGCTCTACCAGATCATGACGACCCGGTTAGGCGAGGGGGCGACGGTATGAGCGCCTTAACACATTTCAGCCTGTTTTCCGGGATCGGCGGGATCGACCTTGCGGCAGAAGCCGCAGGGTTTACCACCGTATGCCAGTGCGAATGGGCGGATTTCCCGATGGAAGTTTTGAAAAAGCACTGGCCGCAGGTACCAAAATTCCGGGACATTACCACAGTGACAAAGGAGGCATTTTTTGAAAAAACAGGACAAGAAACCACCACACTTATTTCCGGGGGATTCCCCTGCCAGCCCTTTTCCAGCGCCGGGAAACAACGGGGATTTGAGGACGAACGGTATTTATGGCCCGAAATGCTCCGCGTTATCCGGGAACTGCACCCCTCTTGGGTGCTTGGAGAAAATGTTGCTGGCTTCATCCATCTGGGGCTCGACAAGACGGTTTTTGACTTGGAGCAGGCAGGCTACGCCGTTAGGGTTTTCGTACTTCCTGCTGTCGCCGTCGGCGCATGGCATGAGCGCAAAAGAACTTTCATCATCGGCCATGCTGCTTCCCACGCCCCTTGCCAGCGACACGGGGGATGTGGGGAAAACTGTCGATGTGCGGATGACCCCGACCGGGAGCTTCCGAAAATACAATCCCAGCGGAACCGTATGGACGGCGCGGCTGTCATGGGCGGTTTACAAACTGCTGGGCAGCCCGCCGGGGGATGTGAAACTGAATCCCGACTGGGTGGAATGGCTGATGGGATTCCCCCGGAGATGGACGGACATTCCATGTGGGCCAAAGAATCGGCGCAAATCCCGTACTTAATCAGCGACCCGCCGGCGAATGTGGCAAAGCGGTTAAAGACTTTGGGAAACGCAGTTGTTCCCCCGCAGGTGTACCCCATCCTGCGCTATATTGCAGAGATCGAAACCGGGCGCTGCCGGAACAGACAGCAAGGAGGTGATCGGATATGGAACCCTTAAAACCCCGCGACAAGGTAACGCAGCACATGACCCGCGACGGCCTGACGCTGGATAACCAGACCACCGGCGAAAGCGTCAATGTGTCCAGCCGGGAGGCCGAGCAGGAATACACCGCCCAGCCGGAGGGCGCGGCGGAAAAAATACTGGAACGGGCGGACGAACTGCACGACCGCCACAGGGCAAAGAAAGCGGCCAAGGACGCCGGGGAAACCGTGGCGCAGGCCACCAGCCCTGTTTCCCGGTTGCAGTTTACCGCCGAGGAACGGGCTTCCCCGGAGCTTGCCCCGTATATCAAAAAAGCGGAAAAGCGGGCGGATAAGCTGGAAGCGGCCAAAGAAGCCCTGCCCAAAAAGCGCGTCGTCACCAAGGAAACCGTTTATGACGAGGCCAAGGGCAAGGCCAAAAGCAGGCTGTATTTTGACAAGGTGGAGAAATCCCCTCCCCAGCTCAAACCAAACCCGGCCAGCCGCCCCATACAGGAAGCCGGGCTTTACCTCCACGGAAAAATCCATGAGGTAGAACACGAAAATGTGGGCGTGGAGGGCGGCCATAAGGGGGAGGAACTGGCGGAACGGCAGGCGGGCCGCATGATCCGCAGCGGCGTCCACCGCCATAAGCTCAAACCCTACCGGGCCGCAGCCAAGGCCGAGCGAAAGTCCATCGCCGCCAACGCCGAGTTTGCGTATCAAAAATCCCTGCGGGACAACCCGGAGCTGGCGCAGGCGGCCAAAAATCCCGTTTCCCGCTTCTGGCAGAAACAGCACATCAAACGGGAATATGCCAAGGCAGCAAGGGCGGCGGGCCAGACCGCACAGGGGGCGGCAAGCACCGCCAAGACCACGGCTGCCGCAGCCAAGAAAGCCGCAGAGAAAAGCAGACAGACCGCGTCCTTTGCCGCCCGGCACTGGAAAGGGGCGCTGCTCGTCGGCGGCGTGGGCCTCATGCTCCTGCTGGTGATGGGCGGCCTGCAATCCTGCACCGCCATGTTTGGCAGCACCGGGACGGGCCTTGCCGCCACCTCCTATCTCTCCGAGGACAGCGATATGCTGGGAGCCGAAGCCGCCTATGCTGCGCTGGAAGCAGACTTGCAGCACGAACTTGACAACTACGAAAGCCTGCACCCCGGCTATGACGAATACCGTTTCGATCTGGACGAGATCAAGCATGACCCCTATGTGCTGACCTCCATCCTCTCCGCGCTGCATAACGGCGTGTTCACTTTGGAGGAGGTACAGGGCGACCTTGCCATGCTCTTTGAAAAGCAGTACATCCTGACCCAGACCATCGAAACGGAAACCCGCTACCGCACCGAAACGAGGACGGACAGCGAGGGAAACACCTACACCGTGGAAGTACCCTACACCTATTACATCTGCAATGTGAAGCTGGAAAACTTTGATTTATCCCACCTGCCCATCTACATTCTCACCGAGGAACAGATGGGCTTTTATGCTGCCTATATGCAGACTTTGGGCAACCGGCCAGACCTGTTTCCCAACGGCAGCTATCCCCACGCCTCCACCCCGAAAGAGCCGACCTACTATGAAATCCCCCCGGAGGCGCTAAAGGACGAAGCCTTTGCCGCTATGATTGCCGAGGCGGAAAAGTATGTGGGCTATCCCTATGTGTGGGGCGGCAGCTCCCCAAGCACCAGCTTTGATTGTTCCGGCTTCATTAGCTGGGTTATCAATCATTCCGGCTGGAATGTGGGACGCCAGACGGCGCAGGGGCTTTACAACATCTGCACCCCCGTTTCCCCGGAGCAGGCCAAGCCCGGCGACCTTGTATTTTTCGTCGGCACTTACGACACTGTCGGGATGTCCCATGTGGGGCTGTATGTGGGAAATTCGGTCATGCTGCACTGCGGCGACCCCATTTCCTACACGAACCTCAATTCAAGCTACTGGCAGCAGCATTTTTATTGTTACGGGCGATTGCCTTAAACGCCAGAAAGGAGTTTTTGACTATGGCAATGAACAAATTGGAACGCATTGAAAAGGATATTGAGAAAACCAAGGGCAAGATCGCGGAGCTGCAAAAGCAGCTTCGGGAGCTGGAAGCGGCCAAGACCGAACAGGAAAACTTGCAGATCGTCCAGCTTGTGCGCGGCCTCAACATGACCCCGCAGGAGTTCGCCGCCTTTGTGCGCGGCGGCGCGTTGCAGGCGGCCCCGGACCCGATCCCGGACTTTGAACAGGAGGACAGCGCCCATGAAGAAATCTAAACTGTTCCGCACTTTGACGCTGGCTGTGGCCGCTGCGCTCTGCATGGCGACCACGACCGTTACCGCCTACGCCGGGGGCGCTGACCCTGACCCGGTGCCGCTGCCGGAAACCACCGAGGCCCCCGCAGAGGTGCCGGAGGAAACCGAAGAACCTACCACCGGCGGCATGGAGCCGGAGGGCGTACCTGTCACCCCGCAGGGCAACGCTACGCTGGTGGATGACTTTTTCGGGGATAAGCAGCTTATCACCGTTACCACCAAGGCCGGGAATTATTTTTACATCCTGATCGACCGGGCCAACGAGGACAAGGAAACGGCGGTGCATTTCCTCAACCAAGTGGACGACGCCGACCTGCAAGCCTTGTTGGAGGACGGGAAAAAAGAGCCGGATGTCTGCACCTGTACGGCCAAGTGTCAAGCCGGGGCCGTCAATACGGCTTGCCCGGTCTGTAAAAACAACCTGACCGCCTGCAACGGGCCGGAGCCGAAGCCCCAGCCGGAGGAAGAAAAGCCGCAGGAGGAAAAGCCAAGCGGCATGGGCGGCCTTGTGGTGTTCTTTGTGGTGGTGCTGCTGGGCGGTGGCGCGGCCCTCTACTTCCTGAAATTCAAAAAGGAAAAAGCCGACACCACAGGCAATGACGATCTGGCCGAGTATGACTTTGGAGAGGACGAGGACGACGAGGACGAAGCCCCGGAGCCGGACGAGGATATGACAAGTGAGGATGGAAATAAGGAGGACGAAGTATGAGCTATCAGTTAGTAATTGCAGAGAAACCAAGCGTCGCCCGCAGCATTGCGGGCGTGATCGGCGCGGACAAGAAACAGGACGGCTACATGGTGGGAAACGGCTATCTGGTGAGCTGGTGTATCGGCCACCTTGTTTCCCTTGCCGACGCCGGGACTTATGACGAGCGTTTCAAAAAATGGCGCTATGACGACCTGCCGATTCTGCCGCAGGAATGGCAGTACATTATCCCTGACGATAAGAAAAAGCAGTTTGACACCCTGCGTTCTTTGATGGAGCGCCCCGATGTTACCGGCCTTGTGTGCGCCACCGATGCAGGGTAGTGCGGTTGGGTGACTTAGGAGAAAGAAAAAAGAGACCTCATCTCGTTGAAAATCAAATTTCAAAATCATTAAAGGAGCTATTCAAATGAAACGAAATCAGAATTTCGACCTTAATCACTCTCAAAAAGCGCTTTCCTGCCGCTACAACATGGACACCAACCGGGTGGAAACCCGATTTGAAGATGGCACAACCCTTTCCATTGATTGTATCGCCATTGAGGACGAGTACGGCAATACCCCGGCACAGCGAGCTGAACTTGATTGGCTGCTATACAACAATCCGCTGGAGTACGCACGGATGGTGCTGAGCGGGGAGATAGAGCACTACCTCACGCTCGGTTGTGACCATGGCAAACTGAAAGACTAACCTCTAAATAGGCCAAACAACCCGCTACTTGCAGTCGCTGCAAATGGCGGGTTGTTGGCTTATTTTAAGTTTTTCCTTTGCTCATAGTAGTGCAAAATCAATGGCCCAACGGTCAAAGAAATCACAAACATCAGGCAAATCTACTGGTTTCTTATAAATGTCGTTCTAAAATTCAATGGATTTTGCTATTTCTAGCACTTGTTTTTTTCGACACGAAAGTCGATTCAACCCTATATCTTATGTATCTCTCGATGATTTCAAGTTTGCCATTTGGGTGGCTTGATTATTGAGAAAATTCTAAATTCCTAAAAGGTCTATCATTTTCATCAATCGCATCGTTATTGAGAATAAGCACTGCACCACCACTTAACAGAGGAGACAGCTGTAAATAGCCTATATTATTTATTGAGAAAATGAAACGCTATTGCAACAGTTGAATACTGTATATTTTATCAAATTGATACGGATCTGATAGCAACACCTTACCGTTTGATATCACAAGAATGCTTTCGCCTTCTTTAAGATACGACAACTGAAGATTTCCTTTCAAGTAGTTTGATACGCCATAAATTATATAATTGTCATCCGTATCATATAATTGATTTTTTGCAGTCGCATAAATACAATTGTTCTTCAGGTCAACTTCTTCAATTATAAGTTCCGATTTTTTTCTTCCGAATGTATTCGATTGAAATAGAATGCAGAGAACCACTGCCACAAATGCTATGCCAACCATAATCTTCCGTTTGCATTTCATTTTATCAACCTCTGTATGAAAGGAACAGCGTATAAAGCGATTGTGTTATTCTCAATGCCCCTGTATAAGAAGTTGGATATGAAGAACCATCAATTGTGCTTCCATCTTTATGGATTCCGATAGCTACATACCCAGCTCCAGAAATATATTCTACAAGAGGACCACCACTAAAGCCACCTGTCAAATCCCAATCGCCCTTGAGATATTTTGAAGTCTGACTTCTAATATACCCAGAAGATTTACACATCCGATATCTCGCATCGGCACCATTTATTTGGCTCGGATAGCCATAAGCATACACCAACTGTGATGATGAATAATTGCTAGACTGCCAATGTAACCCAAGCCATCCCGTTTTCGTTCCTAAATTATTCTTGAGCGTAATAATCGCCCAATCCTCCGAACTTGTTCCAGCAAGATAAGAATCACTAACAATCATCGAACTTGCCGATACATTTTCGCTTCCAAAAGGTTTACTATTATCAGATCGAGCAGGTGCGACATTTACCGACTTAACGTAGGCTTTTTCCTTTATACTGTATAGATTATGTGCTGCTGTTGCAAGTGCATTAGGCCCAATCATAAATCCAGAACCATAATTTGTCCCTCCATTATTGGTCGTTATCTGTAGGCATACCGTACTACAATATGGTGTTGCCGTTGGATTATCAACAACAGTGATATCATTGCTTCCGATAATCGCATACAGATCGGATAGATCAATATCCGAAATCTTTCCATTTGGAAAATAGCCTGCAGTTGTCTCTCCATCCGTGAAGGAATTGGTTTCAACTATAATTTCCTCTATAGATTCTTCTTTTGTATCAAAATCGTATCTATGGTATCTCTCGATATGAGATTTGCTTCCATCACTTTGATTATCTGCAAAAGCAGTCAGCCCAGAGTTAAGCTCCATTGAAGAAAGAGCCACAATCCCACTTGCTTTCAAAAAAATTCTACGAGATATTTTTTCACTAGCTATTTTAATTTTCCTTCTTTACTTTTAGAGTATACACAAGATTTCTTATACATCAGTTGCTCTGCATTGGAAACACCTCCGTAAAATTTTTCATACGTTAGAGCCATCCTTATTTTAGATTTCAACTTTTACTTTCGCAAAAAAATAAATACCACTGATTTTTTATCCAATAGCCGTGCTAAGATTTATCTCTATGGGATTCAACACATGCGTCTGCTGGCACAACCAAGCCCAATTGTTCACTGTAGTAGTAAACAAGTCGTCATAGTTGTTGTCATATGCAAAATCAAATGTGTCATGAACGGTAATCAAGTAATACATTATAGAATTACCAATCATGAAGCCTGTTCCAGAGGTGCTTACCCTATGCAATGCATAGAATAAATCTGCATTATCAGACTTTTGAATTGTAAAAGACCAACTTCCTCCACTAAAATCTTTCAAGCCACTATTAAGTACTTTGTTTTTATAATTATTAAAAACTGTTGTCGTGTTTAACTTGTCAAGCAATGGCGTTGAAGAATCCGTCACACTCTCAGAATAGTCAATATTATATACAGAGAATTCAACCATAAGAGCCGCACATTCATATCCCTTATCCCGTGCAATTTGCGCAGCTGCCAACCATGCAAGCTGTGTATTATTTAACAAATTTCCAGATGCACGTGTTTGATCTTCATCTTTCATCTTATCGATAAACTTATTTAATTCATCTATCGACATTCCCGAAAAATCAACATGATACTTATCATTCATGCTTTGAATAACAGGATTGCTAGCTTTACGGCTGCTTATGTTAGCAGCATAAGACACAGTATTTATCGAAAACAAAAAACACACTGAAAGAATTAATGATACGAACCTCTTCATAACGAACCTCCTTAAATTCTGTACTCTACTATATAAATTGTGTGCTTCTCATCATCCCAGACAACGAGACTAAAATTCACATCTTCAGAATGTAAAAGCAATGTATTCATTTCGGCTTCCGAGCGTAGTTCCTTATGCTGACTATTATCATAAAGAAAAAAATTTCCACTTGCAATTTCAGGAATCACAAAATCTAATCCAAAATATGACGACACATTTTTTAATATAGAAGATATGGTTGGAGAATCATTAATTTTCTCCCATGAATCGAGTTGATGAATAATTTTGGCTGCATCCACATCGTAGTATACCGCTAACATTATCCCATCATTTTGCAATCCGCCATAAGCCTCATATATCAACGATTCAGAGTATGTTGCTTTTCCAATTTTGAATTGTTTCAAATAATCTCGTTTTTCATATTTGCTTTTTCTTCCAAGCATAAAGCCCAAAAGCAAGCACAGTGCGACTATAGCTAGGTATCGGATAACTCGCGTTGGTCTCGCCTTTATAATTACCTCACACCTTTCTAACTTGCTGAAATATATAACAAACTCCACTTATCTACTGGTACTTCCGGTAATGGTTTCGCTCCGTCCATCGGAATAGCTAAAGGTTGCAGAATACTCCAGCCTGTAAGATTTTCCAGGCTTAGTGTTAAAGTTACCGCTCCCCACGCAGGTTGAGGTCGTGCTGCTGTTTGAGCAGCTGCTTACTTTTTGCCATGTTCCAATTGTTCCCTTTTCATAGAGAACGCCTGAAACGCTGATTTTCTTTACTCCAGTTCGTGTCTGGGCATCAACTTGATAGTATGTTTGGTAAGTCAACTGCATCTCAATGGGCAGAAACTTTTGAATCATCGTGTAGACTGCCTTGCGGAAGTCTGCGCTGACCGCAAGTGCGCCAAGGGTCAGCACCACCAGCGTCAAGGCTGCAACCAACACCCGTTTCAACATCGGACGGTGTTTTTTCCTCCGTAATGCCACTGCCATTCGTTCATCCCATTGAGAAGTATCCGGGTAAAGTTCTTCAAGTTGTTCTGGTGTTGGCAGTGTATCCAGTTCCTTTTGTGCATCTGCACGAAGTGCAATCATCAAGGCCGCTTCAAATGAAATGTTTGTCTGCTCACTCATGGTTACTCAACTCCTTCCATAATAGTTTTCTCCCTCGAAAGAGCCGTGTTCGTACCACTTCGTCCGTTAATCCCAGCGATTTCGCAATCTCACGATTTGTATATCCCATTGCCAAAAGGCGTAATGGGTCACGATATTTCGGTTTCATTTGTCCAATCAGTTCTGTCAACCTCTCGATATTGTCAACACTGATTATTGCATCATCTGGCACTGGCGCATTATCCTCAATATCTGGGATTTCTTCCAGCGATTCTTCGCGCCGCTTGCGAAGCTGATCATACGCACGGCTTCTACTACAACTAACGAGATAGGCAGCGAGTTCGTGACAGTTTTCTCGATGAATTTTAGAAAAATTTTTTGCAACGTACAAAAACACCTCTTGTAGCACGTCCTCTGCCAAATACGAATCATCCATGATTTTGTAAGCGGTATGGTAAACCAGCCGTTTGTATGTATTGTATACCTCGGTAAACTCTTCTTCAAAGCTTCGATCATCAAGCACACTTAGATATAACGCAAGCAACGCAATCACCTCTATCTACATTGATTGTGTGTAGTGTACCACGAACCAATAAAAATGTCGAATACCACTAATATTGTAAAGGAGCGTGATGCCATGACTCAACCCAAAACTGACCTTGCCTACCTCCGCAGCGAGAAAGCCAAAGCGGAGCAGCAGCTTCGCTACTACAAGCACCGTGAGAAAATTCTGGAACATCAGATACCGGAGTTGACCCGAAAAGCCCGTGTGCATCGTCTGTGTACCCGTGCCGGAATGCTGGAAAGTTTTCTGATTGCACCAGAAGATCTCACCAACGATCAGGTGATGGAGCTGCTGAAAATTGCATTCCGTCAACCAGAAGTTGCGCTGGCTCTTGCAAAGATGATTCACGACCTGCACGAGAGCCGCAGCGTTCCGAACCCTTTAGAATAAAGGGCGCAATTATACACCGTTCCGGTGAAATTGCGGTCTTGCAGACGGCTCGATGAAATCGAAGCTGGCGTTTGTGCGCCAGCCCGATTCCATCCCAAGGAAAACTGCATTTTCCTTGCGCTGCTTTGCAGCTATCCTTTTGCGGTTCCCGCCTAAGACCGAAGCGCACGGCACTCCGGTCTAAGGCGGCGAGCACAACCGAATACGATTCCAGACCGTTCACAAGAGCAATCTTGCTGGGCGGTCTTTTTGTTTGGGGGTGATGCCTATTCCGTGTCCGCATTTCAAAATCACCATCGTCAAGCGCAGCCAAGGGCAGTCCGCCGTTGCCGGGGCCGCTTACCAGAGCGGCGAACGGCTGTTCAGCGAGTATGACCAGAAAACCAAATTCTACAACAAGAAGAAAGAGCTTGTCCATGCCGAGGTCATGTTGCCGTCCCATGCGCCGCCCGGATATGCAGACCGTGCCACCCTCTGGAACGCCGTGGAAGCCGTGGAAAACCAGTGGAACTCCCAGCTTGCCCGCCGCATCGTGCTGGCGTTTCCGGTGGAGGTGCCGCAGGAGCAGTATCTGTCCATGATAAAAGAATTTTGTCAGGAGCAGTTTGTTGCCAAGGGCATGATTGCCGACTTTGCCATTCACGACAAGGGAGATGGGAACCCACACGCCCACATTCTGCTGACCATCCGGGCAATGGATGAACACGGCAAGTGGCTCCCGAAAGCTAGAAAGGTGTACGACCTTGACGAGAACGGCGAGCGCATCCGGCTCCCCTCCGGCAACTGGAAGTGCCATAAGGAAAACACCGTGGACTGGAACGACCAGAAGTACGCCGAGGTCTGGCGGCATAGCTGGGAGACCATCATCAACCGCTATCTGGAAGCTGCTGGCAGACCAGAACGTGTTGACCTGCGCTCCTTTGAGCGGCAGGGCATCCAGCAGATACCGACCGTGCATCTCGGCCCTGCTGTGCACCAGATGGAAAAGCGCGGCGTGGAAACTTTTCTCGGCAACCTGAACCGAGACATTCGAGCCGCCAACAGCCTGATGCAGTCCATCCGCAGTGCCATCCGTGGGCTGCAACGCTGGATCGCAGACCTGACTGAAAAGAAGCAGCTTCTTCTGGACGCACTGGAAAAGGCGAAGGAGCCCACGCTGTCCGACCTGCTGGTGGCTTGGCATCTGCCGGAAGAATGCGTATCTGTTGGTCAAGCAGAATAAGATCCACTCGGCGCGTGTAGGACGCAGCTATAAGATACCAAAACTCTGCGTGGTAGAGTACCTGCTCGATCAGGATCGGCAACTTGGAGGGATGCACCTTTCAAACTCCCTTGTGCCATCCTTGCAAAACACTCCAGAATCTTCTAAACTTATGATGCCTAAGCAAAGGACGTTTGGCTGCGAACAGAAAGGAGCATAACTATGACAAATGTGGCCGGACATTTAAGAGAACAAAACGGTATGTATCAGATGATTCTGAGCTGGAAAGACACAGATGGAAAGCGCAGAACCAAATCCATCAGCACAGGACTTCCTGTTAAAGGAAACAAAAAAAGAGCTGAATCTCTGTTGCGTAAAACACAAAAAGAGTTTAACCCTGAAACGATGCAGCAGGTTTCCGACCTGCCGGTATCGGAATATCTGAACCGCTGGCTTCGGGAAAGCGTGATGAACCTTCCGCCCGAAACCTATGGCAGATATGCTTATGATCTGGGAAGAGTAGTTGTCCCATACTTTGAAAAGAAGCGGCTGTCTTTGAAAGCACTCTCTCCGCGCGATCTGGAAACGTTCTTCCGCTATGAGCGTCAGCAGGAGGAGGCCAGTGTACAGCAGCTTCTGGATTGGCACAAGGAGTTGACCGATGCCCTACAATATGCCGTTGACAATAATTGGCTGAAGGTCAGCCCCATCAAAGAAGTTGACCCCTGCCTTGATAACTCCCCGGTACTTTTCACCGACTTCATCACGGACTGGTTGAAAATGATGAAGTCACGAGTGGAAATCACAACCTATACCAGCTATGAAAGAGCAATCGTTCACAAGATCGTCCCATATTTTGAACCGCTCCACTATACATTGCAGGATATGGAACAGCATCCCAAATACATCCAAGACTTCTACCAGCATGAGTTGGATCGTGGCCTTACGGCAAACACCGTCATTCACTATCACGCCAACATCCGCAAATGCTTGCAGTACGCTTTTCAAATCGGCATGATCCGTTCCAACCCGGCAGATCGCGTTGAACGTCCTCGTAAGGAAAAGTTCAAGTCGGAGATTTACAGCGGTGAAGAACTGGAGCAGCTTTTCAAAGCGATTCAAGGTGACCCTTCGGAGTTTGGCGTTATCATGGCTGCATTCTACGGCCTGCGGCGCAGTGAAGTTGTTGGCTTGAAATGGGATGCCATTGACTTTGAAAACAAGAAAATCAGCATTCAGCATACGGTTGTGACCGCAAAGGTCAACGGAACGCTAACAGAAATCGCACGAGATAAGACAAAAACAAAGTCGAGCTGCCGGACACTTCCCCTAATCCCTGCCTGTGAGCAGATGCTCAATAAAATGAAAAAGGAGCAGGAGCAGAATCGGAAGGTCTGCGGCAAAAGCTATTGCACCGATTATCTTGACTATATCTATGTAGACCCGATGGGAAAACGGATTCGGCCCGATTTCCTGAGCCAACATTTCCCGGATTTTCTGGTCGCACACCAGATGAAGCGTATCCGCTTTCACGATCTGCGCCATAGCTGCGCCAGTCTGCTCTATGCCAATGGCGTGAGCCTGAAGGAGATTCAGGAGTGGCTGGGGCACAGCGACATCAGCACGACAAGCAACATTTATACACATCTGGATTTCTCCAGTAAGGTATCTTCGGCGAATGCAATCGTCAATATCTTCCCAGAAAACGCCAAAGTATAAAAAATGGGCAAAAAAGAAAAACAGCCTAAAATCTTTCGATCCTAAGCTGTTTTATGATGAAGTGCCGATGGTGGGACTCGAACCCACATGGTTTCCCGAACGATTTTGAGTCGTTTGCGTCTGCCATTCCGCCACATCGGCTGATATTCAATTTTGAGACATTCGTACCGGTTTCTGAAGATTGGAGGGATGTTCAGGAGGGATGTAAGAAATCCTGCTTCGACAAACCTTCAAAATTCAACGCACACTCGTGAATTTCTCGTACAGACAAGAAAAATCACGAAGCGGATTTTGAGTCCCCCTCGTCTGCCATTCCGACACACCGGCGTATTCTATTTTACAGACAACATAGTTATTATAGCGGATTTTTCTCCCAAAATCAAGATGCAGCTCACAACTCATCAAATTTCTGCAAATTTCCTCTCCCCTTTTTGGTCGCGGGCGTGTATACTGAGAGAGACAACATCATACCCAAAGGAGTACTCTCTATGAATCAGTTTCTTTCTGCCCCCGTTACCGACGCCCAGCGCCAGCGCGACGCGCTGTTAGGGGCGCTGGTGGGGCTGGCCCGCTCCACCGTCAACGAGCCGAAGACCGAGGACACCGACCGTGTGCTGACCTCCGGTCTCCGGCTGGCTGCCGACCCGGACGCTGCCGAAGACGCGCTGCGCCGGATGTACCACATCGTCGAGACGGAAAAGCACCGCGTCGCCCCCAACTGCGCCATCTGCACCATGCGCTGCGGCAACACCGACAACTACGACCTCGCCCGGCTCTGGGCCGCGCCGGAGAACATCCGCGCCCTCAAACTGCGGCTGCTGGCAGCAGTATTCCGGCTGGCACAGGGCCGCCCGGACGCCCGCACACAGGAAGTCATCGACCAGGCCCTTTTTGTCCTCGCCGAAGACTGGGACGAGGAACTTCTCGCCCCCGTCGTGAAGCGGGCCGAGGACTGCTGTGCCGGGTAAATTCCCCGGAAATTTCTGCTTTTCCCCGCGCGCTGCATTTCTTTTCTCTCCGCTGCGCCGCACACAAATCCGGACAGTTTCTTTTTTCTAGGGCATTCTTCCCCCCTTTTGTCAGAATTCAGCGCTCCGGGCGCAGAAATATGGGGATGCTTTTTCCAAAAAACACTTTACAAACGTCAAAGAAATAACTATTATATAAGTATAGTGCTTCCAATCGTTGGCACGAACAGAAAGCGGTCGGACTGACCGGTAATACAGCTTCCGGCCCGGAAATCATCCACATTTCTAATTTGCAGTGGAATACAGGAAAGAAGGTATAAGCTATGTCTGAGAAAAAGTCTGCTGCCCCCGCAGCGGTCGCTGCTCCTGAGGCCCCTGCGGCAGAGCCGAAGAAGCGCAAATCTTCTGGTGCTGCACAGCGGCGCGGTCGTCCCCCGCTCTCCCCGGAGGTTTATGTCGAGTTCGGCACCAACCAGTACAACATCACCGATGTCATCGAGCGCGCCAAGGCCGACTACCGCGCCACCCATAAAGTGGGCGTCCAGTCCTGCAAGGTCTACGTCAAGCCTGAAGAGGGTATGGCCTACTATGTCATCAACAAAGTCTCCGGCAAGCTGGAGCTGTGATGTTCCTCAACACGAACAAAGGCGTCTGCACAGTCATTTGTGCAGACGCCTTTTCTTTTTATAAGCCGTACAGTTCGGTGTACTTTCGGGTAAGGTACTGGAGATAATCCTCAGCACTGAAATCGCCGCAGGCGTTCTTCACCACGTCGGCAGGCTCCATCAGCCCGCCGTACTGGTGGACCTTTTCCCGCAGCCACGCCGTGATGGGTGTGAGGTCGCCCCGGGCCGCTGCGCCCCAGACATCCACGTCCTGCTCCATCCGGCGGAGCATCTGAGCGCCGTAGGCACTGCCCAGCGCGTAAGACGGGAAGTAGCCGAACGCGCCGCCCGACCAGTGGCTGTCCTGTAAACAGCCATCCCGGTCATTCGGCACCTCGATGCCCAGATATTCCTTATAAAGCTTCGCCCAGACAGCCGGCACATCTTTTGCTTCCAACGTGCCGCCGATGAGCTGCTTTTCGATCTCATACCGTACCATGACGTGGAGGCAGTAGGTCAGCTCGTCGGCCTCGGTGCGGATGAGGCTGGGCTGAGCCTTATTGATCGCGCGGTAGAACTGCTCTGCGCTCACGCCGCCCAGCTGCCGGGGAAAGAACTCCTGCACCTTGGGATAGATCGCTTCCACGAAGGGCCGCGACCGGCCAATAAGGTTCTCATAGAAACGGGACTGACTCTCGTGGACGCCCATCGAGACGCCGCCCGCAAGACAGGTGTACTGCAGGTCATCCCGGATGCCCAGTTCATACAGAGCATGTCCGCCCTCGTGGAGGACAGAGTACATCGAGGATGCCACATTGTGCTCGTCGTAGTTGGTGGTGATGCGGACATCCTTATTGTTGAATTCCAGCGTGAAGGGGTGCTCCGTCTCGCCCAGACCACAATGGCTACGGTCGAGGCCCATCACCTCCATCAGATAGTCGGCGAAGGCCTTCTGCTGTGCTGCCGGGTACTCCTGATGCAGGAAGCTGTCGTCGATCTGCGGCTTCTCGCCGATTTTATGGATGAGCGGCACCAGCCCCTCCCGCAGCGTCGCAAAGAAGCTGTCCAGCATCTTCCTATCCACGCCGCGCTCATACTCGTTCAGCAGAGCGTCATAGGGCGCTTTCGAGGCGTCATAATAACCGGCAAAGCGGCGGTTGTAGTCTACAAGCTCCTGCAAGACGGGGCAGAACAGGGCGAAATCGTCCTGTGCCTTGGCCTTGTGCCAGACGTCGTCCGCCCGGTTGCACAGCTCTTTGTAGGCCATATATTCGTCCGCCGGGATGCGGGTCAGCTGCTCACAGCTGCGGCGCAGCTCCTCCACTTCGCGGCGGTGGACGAGGTCCAGCTCCCCGGCCCGGGCGCTCAGCTCATCCAGCAGCGCTTTCGTCTCGGGGCTGGTCATCAGTTTCTGGCTCTCCCCCGCCAGAATGCTCATGGCCACGCCCCGGCCCTCGGAGGTATCGCTGGGCGCGGTGGTCACGGCGTCCAGATAAAGGGAGCTGTCCGCACAGTGGTAGGCGTACAGCTTCTTTTGCAGCAATTCCAGCTGCTGCAAGGCGCGTTCTATCTCCATTGTCGTTCTCCTTTTTCTTTGATTTTTATCCCCAACCGAACAGCTTCCGCTTCGGCACCTGAACGGGGTCGGGTATCTCAAACTCGTACCGTTCGGTGGCGTTGATGACCGTCGTGCCGCCCCGGGTGCAGACACGGGGCAGGTTTGCCCCATAATTCAGGTGCATATGTCCGTGGATGAACCACTTGGGCTGATACAGGTCCATCAGATCGTTGAACACCTGAAACCCCTTGTGGGCCTTGTCGGTGCCGTCGTTGAGGCCGGATGCCGGGGCATGGGTCAGCAGGATGTCGATGCCGCCCGCCCGCCGGGCCGCGAGCCAGAGCTTCCGGACGCGCCGCCGCATTTCAGCCTCGGTGTACTGGAAGGTGTCATCCCTGTTGTACCGATTGCACCCGCCCAGACCCATGATGCGCAGGCCCTTCCAGACATAGACCGCATCGTCCACACAGATGCAGCCACCCGGCTCCGATTCCTTGTAACTGCCGTCGTGGTTGCCGTGGACGTACAGGATGGGGGCGGTGGTGAAGTTCGTGAGGTATTCGAGATATTTTTTCGGCAGATCACCACAGGAGAGGATAAGGTCGATGCCTTCCAGCCGCTTGCGGACACTCTCGTCCCAGAGCAGTTTGGACGGCACATCCGAGATCGCAAGTATTTTCACGATGTTTTTGCTCCATTCTTTTCTATCCTTGGGGCTTTGCCTGTTACTGCGGCGTTCCCTTTACGATGTCCAGACCATTGACGTTCAAAAGGCTGCGGGTCTTGGCGTCCAGTTCGTCGTAGCTGGGCAGTTCGCCCTCCACGCACTCTTCCAGCCAGTCCATCTCCATCAGTTCCTTGGGCGTATAGATGCCGGAAGCCGCATGGTGAAGGACATGGCCCTGACTGTAGCTCTCGGTCGGGAAAACCTGTATCTCCCCCTCGCAGAGCTGGCGCTCTGCCATCTTGAGCAGCTGCATGGTTCCGTCGTTCAGCCGGGTGGGGTATTCCACCCGCTCGGCACCGCTCTTGAGGCCCCACCAGTAGTTGATCGCCCTGCCGCCGGGGGCGCTGTCCCATGTCCCGGCAAACACGGAGCGGACGATCTCGGTGAAGAACACGTCCCACCGCCACTCCGGCAGGCCCAGCGGCTGCAGAACGCCGTCGGGCAGACGGCGGCAGAGGCCGTAATCGCGGTAGGTTCCTTCCGGCTCCCGGAAGTCCTGACTGTAGAAGACTTCGATGTCTTTCCTGTCCGAGAAATCCTGCGGGTGTGCCGCATCGCACAGACAGGCCCAGCGCAGCACCACCCGGCTGTCGGGCCGGACGGCACGCACGCCCTGGGCAAAGGCATTGATGGCCGCAGGCACACCATACACCGGGTTTGCAGCCACATAGCCCACCTTGTCGCTGTGGGAGACGATGCCCGCCAGCATTCCCAGCAGATAGGTCACCTCATAGGTGCGGGGGTAGTAGGTGCGCACCAGCGGATGGGGCGCACTGAGGGAACAGTTCAAAAAGCGGGTCTTGGGGTGCTGGGCCGCGACCTTCAGGCAGGCGGTGTGCATCCGGGCGCTGGTGGTGAAGACGATGTCCGCGTGGTCGTGGGCTACCTCTTCCAGCACCTGCTCTGCGTCCACCTCGGGGTTGATATTCTCCCGGCAGCTGACATAGAGCTTATCCGGGAAAGCTTTCACCAGCGCGGCACGGCCCTTGTCCTGCCCGCGCACCCATGCGCTGGTCTGGGCGTTGTGCTCGTGGAGGAACACCACCCGCAGCTCGCTGGGACGGGAGCTGAAAATATTCAGCTTGCTCAGCAGCGGTTCAGAACTGCGCTTCGGCTCCAGCAGCAGTTCCACAGCGTGGGGCTCTGCCAGAATTTTCACCTCGTCCCAGAGGCGGGCCAGATTCTCCCGCACCTCGGTCGGGGTGGACTCGCAGGCATCGGCATAACGGTACACCGACAGGTACACCAAAAGTGCGTCGCCCGGCGTCAGGCCCAGTGAGCCGCCGCCCAGCGCATAGAACTGCTGGCTGAACATGGTGTAGAGGGACGAGAAATTCAGCCGGTCATCCTCCGTCCACGCCTCGCCCGTGGCCTTGCAGGCCAGCGCCTGCAGCTTTGCATAGCCCCCCAGCCGGGAGAAGCTGACGTAGTTGATGCGGGAAAACTTGTAAAAATCAAGGAACTCGTAATAGAGCTTATTCTCCAGCGTGTCGTTCTTTGCCGGGATGAGCCGGGTGACGGTGCCGGGAATTTTCACGGCCTCATAGTATTTGAGGACGGAGACACGCTTGTTGCCCTCCTGCACATAGAATTTGTTCAGGTATTCGAAGGCAATAATAGGGGTGTGGATGCCCTCTTCCAGATGGGCGTCACAGAGGTTCGACCACTTGACTGCAAACTCGGTGTCGTCGTCCAGAAGAGGCATGAAATTGGAGGCAAAGGCGGTGTGGCGTCCGGCGGTCTTGGTACCCACGATGCTCTCGGCCGGGATGTCCACCAGCCCCAGAGGCTCCTGCGCCACGATGTCCACATCGGTGAGGATGTCGTCCAGCACCGCGAGATAGGGCGACTGCCCCCGAGCCACATTGGCCCGGTAGGCGCGCTGGCCCGCACGCTGGGCGCTGCGGTAATCTTCTATCATAAACAAAACTCCTTCTGCTTTTTCAGCAAGCGAAGAGGGATACTTTCCTCTACAGGATAGTATAGCATGAAAATCGAAATTATGGGAGACTTTCTCGCCGCAAGGTGTTGCTTTCGCACAATTTTTAAGGTACGATAAAAGAAACACACGTTTCTTGTGAGGTAAGCTATGCTTTGTGAAACTCTTCCCCGGCTGGAAGCCGACGAATATCCCGGTGGTCTGTGGTACTACGAGCCCCACACCTACCAGCCCTACCGCTATGTGCTGGGGCGGGTGGGCCGCCGCCCGCTGGTGTGCATCGGCATCAACCCCAGCACCGCCCAGCCCGGCGCGCTGGACCCCACTCTGAAGAGCGTCGAGCGTCTGGCCAACGCCAACGGCTTTGACAGCTGGATCATGTTCAACGTCTACCCCCAGCGGGCCACCAACCCCAACGACATGGACAAAACGCCCGACCGCGCCCTCTGCGACGAAAATCTCCGCTGGCTGCAGGCCGTGCTGGCCCAGACCGAGCCCACCATGTGGGCCGCATGGGGTACTCTGATTGAAAAGCGGGACTATCTGCCCGGCCTGATGCGGGAGATGGTTGCCCTGACGCGGGAAAAGGACATCCCCTGGGTGACCTTCGGCCCCCGCAGCAAAAAGGGCCACCCCCACCATCCCCTCTACCTGCGCAAGGACTCCACGCCGGAGCCTTTCGATGTAGAAAACTACCTCAACACCTGTTTTGAATGAATCTCTCAGGGAGGGAACCGCATGACACCGGAACGATATAAAAAACTGACAGACTGGCTCGAAGGACATCCCGCCCTGCGGGAGGGCATCATTCTGCTCAACCGCTGGCTCCCCCTCGTGCCCTTCGTCTGCTATCCGGTGCTTCTGGTGTTGCTCAACCTCCGGTGGTTCAGGATGCTCACCATCGGACGGGGCGGCGGCGCTCTTGATTTTATGCAGGTCATTGCCCGGGCCATTCTCGTTCCGGGTCTGGCGTTCGGGCTGGGGACTATCCTGCGGGCGAGGCTCAACTTCCCCCGCCCTTATGAGCAGCCGGGCTTCGTGCCGCTGGTATCTAAGGAGACCCACGGCAATTCCTGCCCTTCCCGCCACGCACTCAGTGCCGCCGTCCTCGGGATGGTGTGGCTCTACTTCTACCCTGCCGTCGGCGTCGTGATGCTGGCCATCGCCGCCCTCATCTGTCTGCTGCGGGTGCTTTCTGGGGCGCACTTCGTCCGGGATGTGCTGGCAGGCGCAGCCTTCGGGCTTACGTTCGGCTTTGTGGGGATGTGGCTGCTGTAAGAAGCCTTTTGCAAAAAGCGCAAAAAAGTTTCAGATTTCTCTTGACAGAATCCCGGGGCTATGGTATTATACTTCTCGCAGCGTGCTTCGACTCACAGCTGCAAACCATATCAGAACCCAATGGGATAACAACGTGCGCCCGTAGCTCAGGTGGATAGAGCAACTGCCTTCTAAGCAGTGGGCCGGGGGTTCGAGTCCCTTCGGGCGCATTGATGTGGTGCCCATAGCGTAGTCGGTTAACGCGCCAGATTGTGGATCTGGAGACCGTGGGTTCGAGTCCCACTGGGCACCCCACTAAAAAGACCCGCGAGCTTATGCTTGCGGGTCTTTTTCTATTGTTGGGATGTCCAGTGGGACTCGAACAGGGCGGCGACGGCGCGTCAGCGACGGCGTAAGCAATCAGCCCAGTGGGCTGTTGCTTAGCCCGCGGGTTCCAATCTCTAGGAATGTCTATCGCAGCAACAACGTCCTTTACTCCCTCACCCATCTTATAAATAAAACTCAAACAAACCAAGGCCGCAGCCCAGAACACCTTTCCGTGTTCCACGCTGCGGCCTTTTCGTATTTCTCAGCTTCCCAGCTGCTTCAGGATATTATTGACCTCATCGTTGGAGTAGCCCTCCTTCAGCAGTTCGCTGCGGATGGCCGTGTCGCTCCTGCCCTGCCGGTAGAGGCGGGCGGCGCTGTAAGGTACGATGGTGCTGCCTCCGGACGACAGCACTGACCCGCTGCCCGAGCCTCCCGAACTGCCCGCACTCTTTGCCCCGGCGTTTGCCGCAGCCTGCTGGGCGCTCTGGGCTGCCTTGGACTGCTTGAGCGCCCATTCGCCCTTTGCGATATTCAGCTTTTCGCTGGTCACATTGTTGTTGAACTCCTGCTGGCGCAGGGTGTCCTGATACTGCCGCTCCGCCTGCTCGTTCTTGTACTTCTGCTGGGCAAGGCTGTCCTGCCGCTGGGTCTCCTGCATCTGCTGGCCCCACGCAGCGTCAGCACGCTCGGCCGCGTAGGCGCGGTCTTTCGCGTACATATTGTATCCGGTGTTGGCCAGCGTACCCACCAGCGAGCCGATGCCGGTGGTCCCGGTGATGGCCAGCTGCACCGCGTCGCCGATAACACCCAGAATGCTCAGCACACCATTGAACGCCTGCTTGCGCTTGGCGATGGCCTGCTGCTCCTGATTGGAATAGTAGCCGTACAGAGTGTTCAGCCGGCCCAGATAGTCCTGATAGCGGCCATAGTCCTGCTCGTAGGCAGCATTGTAGGCGCTGCCCTTCCGGTCGAGCTGACTGTAATAGTCCGACAGCTCCGCGTTATACTGCGCCTGTGCGTTCTTCTCCTGCGTGTTGAGCTGGTCGATCCGGGTCACGACATCGTCGCCCTCGCTGTTGTAGGTGTCCAGCGCCAGCCGGTAGAGGGACGGCAGGGCGTCGTTCAGCGCGCCCATCTGCTGCTGGTACGCCTGCTGGGCCGCACTGACCGCATAGCTGGAGCCGTAGCCGCCGGTGAGGGCCGCAGCCTGTGCGGCGGCGTCCGCGCTGGCGTTGCGGGCGTTCTGGGTGTACTGCCGGGCATACTGGCGGTAGAGCGGGTCCTGTGCATAGCTGTACTGGAAGCTGTTCCGCTCCAGCAGCTGACCGATGAGGTCTTCGATGCGGCCCTGATAGGCGCTCTCATACTTGCCCGGCCGGTTCTGCTGCCAGTTTCTCAGATCCGCTGCTGCGTCGGTGACGCTCTGGCCGGGGGTGTACACCGCATTTGTCAGTGCATTCTCCACCTCTTTGCGGCTGTTCAGTCCCGCCGTGCTGTAGGAGGACTGGGCTGCAGGCTGGGCAGCCACATCTTCCAGCAGCTGCTGTTCTTTCTTTTTCTCAGTGCTCATAAATTCTCCTTTCTCACTGGATGCTGTTCAGCCGGGCGCGCAGCGGCTCCGACATATTTTCCACGTCCAGATTGCAGAGCACATATTGTAATTGCTCCTGCATCTGGTATAAGTAGTTGCGGATGGCGCGGGCATCCTCCGCGTCCATGTTCTCGCTCAGATGGGGCAGTCCGATCTTCGAAAGTCCCGTGACACTTGCCATGTTCAGTTCACCTCCTGTGCCAGAATGCCGCCCTTCGCGGCGGCGCTCGTCCGGGTCAGGCTGCGCAGGGTGAGCTGACCTCTGCCCTTCAGCCGGAGCCGCAGGCTCCCGCACCGCCTCGGCACAAACGGAACATCGAAGCAGCGCCGCCCGTCGGCGTTCAGTTGGGCCAGTGTCTCCCACGCTCCGCTGTCGTAACTCACAGCCACCTCGATGCGGCTCTTCACCTCGGCCTCGAGCCGGAGCGTCAGCCGGGAGAGATACAGCTCTTCCGGGCTGTCCAGCCCGATGTCCCCGCTGACGAGCTCGAAGCTCACGCCGTCCTCGATGCCGCCCGCCTGCTGCCAGTTCTCCTCCCGGTCTGCATCTGCGGCCCAGATGGCCTTTCCGTCCCAGAGATAGAGCTGCCCGCCGCTTCCGGTCATCTCGTAGGAGCAGACATCTTCCTCCTGCCAGAGCCCCCGTTCAGTGTCATAGACCAGCAGCCGCACGGCCTGGGCTTCACCGCCGCCCCGCACGAGGTGCAGATAATACCGCCCGTCCAGCGCGCCGCCCAGCGCCGACTTCACGTTCCGCAGCCGGGCCGGGTCGAGGGCCGTCGAGACTTTGGTGGGGATGCTGCCGTCCCAGGCCATCACGCCGTCGGGCGAGAGATAATAAAGCGTCTCGTTGATGACGCAGAGGCTCCGGGCAGCACCCTTTGCCACGCCCCGGCAGCGCAGGCTGCTGAGCTGGAAATCCGAGGGCTTGGAGCCGTAAAGCTTGTGAAGGGTGTTTTCCTTGAAGAAAAGCGCGTATCCCATACAGGTAGCCGCGCCGGTAAACGCCCCGTCGCTGCCCACGGTCACGGCATAGCTGTCGGCGGCAATGCCCCGGTAGGAGAACCAGTTGGTGGGGTCGCCCAGCTTGCAGGCGTAGATGACGTTCTCCTTGTTGGAGCATCCCCACACCCGGTTGTCGCACTCGGTCAGGTAGTCCATATCCGGCACCCGGCGTTCCAGCTCCACCACCTCTGCCGAGACGAACTCCCGGCTGACGCTGCCGTCCAGACTCACCCATCTTACCGCTGCGCCGGTGCGGGTCAGACGGCCATAGAACCACTCGCCGCCCGGGTCGGCTTTGACGCGCAGAGCATCTGTGCCGGCGTCGTAGACGATGCGGTCGCCGTCCAGCTCGTTCCACTGCCCGGCCTGTTCCGCTGCCGAGCCGGTGAGGGTCACGGTGTCCTCTGCCGCAAAGTCTGTCCCCACCCCCTTTGCCGAGATGCGGCAGTAGTCCAGCACCACCGCCGACCAGTTTCCGGACGCCTCACTATATACTTCCAGCGTGCTCTCGCTGCTCCATGGCTTTTCCGGGTCTTCCACCCGCAGAAAAAGCTGTCCGTCCGTCGGCTTGTCGGGCTCAGCAGGGCCGCAGCCGCTCACCTCGTAGACCCTGCCCTCCGCGTCGCAGGGTGCAAACTCCACGCTGGCGTTCTTGCCCGACCACACCGCGCCCAGCGCGCTCACCTCCCGGCTGGCTGTGTCGAAAGCCAGCTTGTCCGGGAAGATCAGGATCTTCGTTCCGATGCCCACCAGCGTTTTCCTGCCGTTCTCCACGGCGTCTTTCAGGGTCACTTCCATCTCATCCGCGTCATCCGGCGTGTAGACGAGGTCTCTGCCGCAGACAGTCAACAGGCCGTTCAGGTGATACATCCCGTTCAGGTCTGCTTCCTCCCGCAGCTTCCGCCGGGGCAGACGGGTGCTCAGGGCCGGGAAATTCCGGGCCGAAAAGTTGATGCCCGCGCTGTACTCCGCCTCGGTGCAGCTGTACGTCTCGTTCAGCCCGCCGAACACCCGCAGCATGTTCCGGGTGTTTTTCAGGCCGTTCCGGTTCGAAAGTATCATCTTTCTCCCTCCTTACCAACGCCAGCTGCAGCCCCGGGCGGGCAGATTCTTCCGCCGCAGCCACGCGGCCAGTTCGGCTAAGATACTGTTGTACTGAGCCTGCTCACCGGCGTACCGGTCGTTCTCGCCCAGCGCGGCGTCGGTCATGGCGCACAGATAGTGTGGGTACAGGCTGTCGAAGGGCGGCGGCACCAGCAGCACGTCGTCATCCCGCAGACCGTTGTCCCACGCAATGTCCGCGCCCACGCCCTCCCGGCTGTCGGCGCTGCTGGGCCGGAAAAATCTCTCCCGCAGCATCCCGTCCACCTCGCACAGCCAGCGCTGCCGGGTGCGGGCCGCGACACGGCTGCCCGGGCGCAGCTCTTCGGCTCGCTCCATCGCTTCTCCTACCGTCATAAAAAGCCTCCTTTCGCTTTTTCCAAAAAGGCCCGGCAGAAGCGGCCTTCTCCGCCGTTTCTGCCGGGCCGCGTTGTCTTATTTTACTGGGCCGCAGTCTCTGCCGCAGCGATGCGGGCGGCGGTGTACTCGTCCTGCTGCTGGCTGTGTTCCAGCACCTCGGCCACCTCAGGCGGCACTTCCACCTCCACGCCCCGGCGGATCTTGTAGTTCACGCCGTTGACGCTCACGAACAGATCGCCCTTGTACCGGCTGTTGTCTTTGAACAGCCGGATGCGGACATTCTTCTTTTCTGCCATAGCTTCTCCTTTCTGCTCAGTTTGCCGCCGCAGTGGTGGAATAGCTGGACACGCTCTCGATGCGCACCATGTACTGCTCCACCAGACGCTCGGCGGCGCGCATCCCCTTCCAGCCCACAGAGGCGCGCTGGTTCAGCGGATCGTCGCCGTAGCCCAGCTGCTTGACGATGTGCTCCAGGCCGCCGCCTTCCAGCTCGGTGACGCCATAGGCGTGGGCGCCCAGCACGAGGGTGCCAAAGACGGCCAGACCCTCCGGACAGGTAGCGTCCTTCCAGATCTTTGCCTCGCTGGTCTCGATGAAGCGGATGTTGCCCAGCTTGCCGATCTCGCCGCGGTACATGGTGTCGGGGTCGGCGTACTTGTGGGCCTCGATGAACTCCTTGCAGGTCTTGAGGTCGTAGGCTGCGTAGGGATGGATGATGGCGATGTAGCTGTCGCCGATGGGGTCAGCGTTCATCGCGCCCAGCTGTGCCGCCGCCTGGAAGAACAGCTTCGGGGTCAGGGTGCAGCTCTTGTCCAGCGCCTTGCGGCTGGTGACGGCAGTCTCGGTGCCGTCTGCGGAAAGCTTCGGCGCATAGATGACGTTGGTGCCGCCGGCCAGCACATCGCGGGTGATGCTGTCCATGGTGCGGCCCGCCTGGCTTGCCAGAACGCGGGTGGCCTGTACCACATTGTTGTCGATGGCAGTCATCTGCAGCACATCGGTGAGCGGGGTCCAGCCGCCGTACTGGTGCAGGTCGCTGGTGATGGTGGTCACGTTCAGGGTCTGGCCGTTGGGAGTCACGCCCTCGGTCAGCGGGGTATCGGCCTTGGGCAGGCTGTCGTACTTGCGGAACTCAATGGTCTTGCCGCCGTTCTGGGGTACGGGATAGTAGTCCGCGAACTGGTCATGCACCAGACGGGGCTCTGCCTGGTCGATAAGGCGCTTCTCGTAGAAGGTCTTCATCTCGTTGGTCATGGTGCCGGTGGTGTTCTGCAGGCTGGCAGAAGGGTCGGCAAAGAGCTGGAGGTCCATCTTCAGGTTGTAGCTTTTCATGTCATTTGTCCTTTCTGTATCAAAATTTTCAAAAACTGATCTTCACCCCGTGCATCGCACGGCGTTCCAGTGCCTCACGCTGGGCGCGGGTCATGCTGGCCACATCGGCCCGGGTGATGGCCGCACCGCCGGGGCTGGTACCGTTTTCCGCCGGGCGGGCCGAACGCTGACGGATGCGCTCCACAACGCCCTGCTCCACGGTCTGGGCGGTCTGACGCAGAGCGTCGTTGTAGTGGGCCAGACGGTAGGCATCACCCATCCGCATCCCGGGCAGCTCCATCAGGCGGCGCATCTCGGGGTTCGCCAGCTCCTGCTTGAGCGAAAAATCCGGCATATCCCGGCGAAGCATCGCCTCTTCCGCCGCCCAGCGGGCGTGGAGGGCGCGGACGGTGTTCGCGCCCTCTCTCAGGCCCGGAATGGGCGGGAGCGGAAGCGGCGCAGGGCGTTCGGGCGGTGCAGGACGCTCTTCCGGCTCCTGCACTGCCGCCGGCGTCGGCACATCCGAAGCTTTCCGGCCCTCATCCGCCTTCATCGTCCCGGAGGCGATGGCCTGCTGAGCCTGTGCATGGCTGAGGGCAGGAGCGGAGGGGGCGGCGGCATCGCCGCCCTCCGAGGCAAAGAGCTGCAGATCCACCATCGACTGCTCCCCCCGTCCGCTCAAATCGGCGAAGCGGACATTGTCCGGGTAGCGTTCTGCCAGCAGGGCAAAGCCCGCCTTTGCAAATTCGAACGCCCCCTCCACCAACGGCTTCTGGGGTGCTGCCGCCGTCACGGCCAGACGCGGGCCGTCCGGCTCGTCCCACACGCCGCTCCTGGTGCCTTCCTCGCCCGCCAGCAGGGCGCAGAGGGTCTGCATCAGGGTGCTGGCCCCCGCACACACGATGTCCTGCCCGGCGGGGGCATAGCCCGCGTGGCCCGAAGCTTCCAGCCGGCAGGTGGGGCCTGCCGGGCCGTCCAGCTCGGTGTAGTTTACTTTTATCATCTCATTTCTCCTTTCTGCGTCTTCATCGCCCTCGCCATCGCAGCCGTGCTCAGCTCCTGTGCCGGACCGCTGAGCTTGGGGGCTTCGGACTTTTTCTGCACTTCCAGCAGACCCGTCAGCCGAGTCATCTGGGCCTGCATCCGGGCCAGCTGCTGGGCGAGGGTGCCATTCTGGCGCACCCGCTGGCGAACCTTTTCGATGCCCTCAAAGTCCATCATTTCCAGCGCCGCCAGCGCGGCGTCGGCGTTGGCCGGGGCGAAAAAGCCCAGCTGATAGCACTCCTTGGCCGTCTCGTTCTGCGACAGGCGGGAGAAGGTGGACTTTTTCTCCGCACTCACCACGATGTCGAACACCGGCTCATGACTGCCCAGCTCCACGCCGCCCACGACTCTTGCAGGCTGAGCGCGGAGCACCTGGCCCGAAAAGCGGACGAACTCGCTCTCGCCGCTCTTGCCGGTGATGCGGAAGATGCGCTCCTCGTCGTAGAACTGCCTCATCAGCTCGATGATAAGGTAGCACTCTTTGGCAAATGCCCTGTAAGCGCTCTTGAGCATATCCCGGCTGAGCTTCGAACCCGCCTCCTGCAAGGCCGCGATGGCCGAAGCTGCCGTCACGCCGCCTGCGGTGCCGCCCTGAGTCATGTCGCGGTTTCCGCTGATCTCCTTCAGCTCCTCGATGCGGCTGTTGCGGTAGCTCAGGCTGTTGCCCTGCAGACCCGCCGTCTGCAACGGCCGGAAGCTGTCGTCGTTCAGCCGCCCCACCACATGGATGATGTCCCGTGACAGATCCGTCAGCTCTTCCTCATTGACGCCCGCCGTGTCGCTCAGCACATACCGCTGGCGGGACGAGAGCAGGACGTTCTCGTCCATAGCGTGGTTCATCTTGTCGATGGCGGTCTGGCACTCCTTCATCACGTCGATGTACCCGAATCCCGCCGGGCTGTCCTCCTCCATGAACAGCGCATCGAACACAAAGGGATACCTGCCGTGGTCGTAGAAGCCTCTTTCGGCCAGCGCCGGGTCGTTCTCGCTGGCGTAGAGCACCACGCCATTGCAGAACTTGCAGTAGTGCAGGACGCTCCTGCCCTCGGGGGAAAGCTTTTTGTAGTACCAGTCCACCACGACGCTCTTGTCGCTGGTATCAAGGCCGCCGTCGTGGATGTAACGCGGCACGTCCAGCACGCTGGCAGTGTGTCCGGCCAGCTGGGGCCAGCGGCTTTCCAGCTGAGCCGTGTCGGCCAGACTCAGCGAGAAAAAGTGGGGCGACGCCTGAATATCGTCCACGCCCGGCTCCCAGTAGAGCATCAGCAGGTTCATGGGCCGGATGGCGATCTCGCCCACACCGCCCCGCTGCTCCGAATCCCAGAACACGCCCTTGACTCCGGTCCCCTGCTTGAGCTTGCGCCACCAGGTGTCGCTGTACACCTGCTCATAGTCCGCCTGTTCCAGCACCACGGGCAGCACGCTGGAAAGCGCCTGTGCCGCTGCCTCGTCGTCCTCGGCACGGGGCAGGACGTTGGGGCTGGGGTAGTTGTCCATCGCGTCGGCATGCTTGTTGGCGATGGAGTTGAACAACCAGCCGCTGGACGGCTGGGATTTGCCCTCCATCATGGGGTTCTGGTAGTTCTTCCAGTGTCCCATCCGGAACCACAGTTCGTTGTCCACCAGGCGCTTATCCAGCGCGGCCTTGCCCGCCTTGTACCGCTGCAAGATCTGCGCAGCCTCAGCCACCTCTTCCGGCCCGATGGGCAGTTTTTCATTCATTTCGTCCAATTTATAACTCCTTTCTGCCCTCTGTCGCAGGGCTTTGTCGTTTACGCCTCATCGGGCTTTTTCCGTCTCACACAAAGTTGACCGGCCTGCCAATGCCTCTCCCTTTGGGAGAGGTGTCACCGCAGGTGACGGAGAGGGCAAGCCTGTCTCCCGAGAGCCGCCGCACAGTGATAGGCAGCCCCTTTGTCAGAGTGATACTATCGTCGGGTCTGTACTTCGCCGTCAGCATCCTCGCCCTCTCAGTCTCGCATTCGCTCGCCAGCTCTCCCAAAGGGAGAGCCTTTACACCCTCAGAAATTTCGCCTTCCGATGCAGCTCCAGCGGGTCATCCAGCACCGGCGGGGCCGATGTATGCCGGGGCGGCGAGATGGGATTTTCCATCAGCACATAGCGGCACTCATCGTAGATGTGGTCTTCCTGCCGGGTGTCGATGTCCTCCACGTTGCTCTCGTCGTACACGAGGTTCGGGATGGTGCGGATGAAGTGCTTGCAGGTATTGAACACCTGCAGCATCGGCCTGCCCTCGCCGTCAAAATTCAGCCGGTAGTGCATCTGCATCTTGCCCGCCAGACGGGTGTGGTCGCCGGGCATCCAGTGCAGAAAGTTCGGCCCCCGCTCCATCATGGCGGCGATGCTCTCGCCCCGGCTCTCGTCGAAGATGGCCGGGTCGGCGATGCCCTGAATGACTCTGCCCCGGAGCACCGGGTCGTTCTGCTCGGCCTCCCGGATGCGCCGTGCCTGCTCCACCGGGTCGATGCGCAGACCCTCGTTGGGGCGTCCGGTGCAGCCGTACAGCTCCTTGATGCGGTAGAGCCGCCCTTCCTCGTCCGCCGCGTACCACCCCACCGAGAACGGCTTCGAAAAGCCGAAATCATAGCCCCGGTAGATTTTCCAGTGCTTCGGGATGGTGAACGGCGCGATGACGTGGGTCCAGCGCTGGTCTTCGTAGTGGTTCGGGTCGTTCCGCCACTCGGTGAACACCTGCCCCGAAAAGCTGTCCCAGCTGCCGTAGAGCAGCGCCTGCTTTTCGGCCTCCGGCATGGCCGCGAGGCTGGCCAGATAGTCCGGGTCATTTTCCAGCAGGGCGGGGTTGTCGAAGATGCTGGACGGGATGAACCCCCGCGCCCGCCGCAGCACCTTTTCGGTGCCGTCCGGCATCCGCACCGGGTATTCCTCCACGATGGGGGTGCCAGGCGGGGCGGGCGTGATGAACCGTGCCTTCACCCAGCCGTGGCCCACCCCGCCGGGGTTGGTGGTGGCCCGCAGATACACCCGGGTGCCGGGGCCGGTGGGGCGGTTGCGGCTCATCATGTAGCTGTACTCCTCCCACTCGAAGTGGGTCAGCTCGTCGAACCCGATGAAATCGAAGGCTTTGCCCTGATAGTTCGTCCGGTCCTTGGTGTACTGCATCGAGCCGAAGTAAATTTTCGCCCCGCTGGGGAAGACCCACACATGGCTCGTGGCGTTGTACTGCGCCTCCGGAAAGGCCCGGCGGTAATAGCTTTGACTCTTGTCCACGAGGTCGGAAAGCTGCGGATAGGTCTTGCGGAGGATGAGCGCCCGGTAGTGCGGGATGTGTACCTGCCGCAGCGCCTCGATGACGAGGGCGTCGCTCTTACCGCCGCCTGCCGCGCCGCCGTAAAGTGCTTCCGGCTCCGGCCTCCGCATAAATTCCATCTGTCTCGGCTGAGGCCTCCACACGACGCCCGCATTCTTGTTTTCTGTCGTCATACATCCTCCACCGGCGGCAGCAGCACCACACCGCATTCCCGCCCTTCTGCGTCCACACCCTGGTCGTTCAGGGTCTTCGACACGCCCGCCAGATCTTTCAGCACAGCAGTCGCTTCTTTCAGTCCCTTCATGATGCCGGGGTCGGTGCTGTTCTCTCTGCGGGCCGCGCGTTGGCGGGCGTTCAGATCTTTCACCTCCTGCGCCAGCATGGTGCTCAGGGTGTCGGTGGCTTTCCGGAGACTTTCCAGCCCCTTGGCCGCAGCCTGCTTTTCCTGCCCCATCCTGTGTTCTCACTTCCTTTCGTTCTGTCGCTGGCAAAAGGATACCACGCTTTTCTCCGCCGCAGGAGTCCATACTTTTCGCTCTCAGATTTGTATTTTACCGTGTTTTTTATCCCGTAAGTAATATTTCAAAACAACAAAAATCCCCTGCCTGTGTTCTTTTCCACAGACAGGGGATCTTTCACTCAATTTTCTGCGCAAAGTCTCCGGGAGACTCTCTGCGTATTTTTACAGGGTTTCCACCCGGTCAAACAGCTCCTTTGCGGCCTCCACAGCCTCCTTGCTGCCGAAGACCACCCTCACGCCCTTCTCCATCCGGGCCGACAGGTCCGCCGCCTCGGCCTTGAGGGCGGCAGCATCCACACTGCACAGGCTCTTGCGCTCGGCGGCAGTCATCTCGTCGGTGATGCCGCAGAAATATTTGCAGTCGGTAGACGCAGCCTCTTCCCGGGGCTTGCGCGGGGAGTCCAGTTTTGCTGCCGCGCCCACGATGAACTCGTTCATGTCCTTCTCGGTGTAGTCGCGGCCTGCCAGTTCTGTCGGCCCCTTTGCGAAAGTCTCATAGCTTTCTTTCAGGTGTGGGTCACGGTAGGTGTAGAGATATTCGGTGCCGTCGTTCTGGGTCACCATGCCGGTGCCATACGCGCCGCCCACCTCGCGGATGTTGTGCCACAGATACTCGTAGCTCATCACCCGGGCCAGCACCTTCCGCTCCAACCGCCGTTCCATGGGCCAGACCAGCACATCGTAGTTCACGCCGCCGTCGATGATGAAGGCCTCGTTCACCGGAGCTGTCAGCTCCTCCGTGCAGGGCTTTGCCTCGCCGCGCTTTTCTGCCGCGAAGGCACTGCCCGGCAGAAGCTTTTTCAGGGTATCCAGCGCCGCGTCGCTGCCGTGGAGGCTGACGGTCAGGGCGTTCTTTTTCAGCACGCTCTTCCACAGCTCTTCCATCCTTTTGCCCAGAGCGGTCCAGTCGGCCTTTTCCAGCAGCTCACAGAGATAGTGGTAGTAGCTCACGCCGTTGCAGCGCTCACTCAGTGCGGATTCCACCGAGAAATGTGCCGCCGCCCGCATGGCGGCGAAGGCGTGGCCCTCCCGCAGGAACTTCTGCTCCATGAGCAGCTTCTGCTGGCTTGCCACCCGCTCCATCGCAGCTTCGGCCTGCGGGCCGCTGAACTTTGCCTCATACAGCCACTCACTGCCCAGCTCCACAGCCTTTTCGAGGCTGCGTTCCAGCATGCTCATCCCCACGATGAGCTTGGCGTGGCAGGGCCGGCCTTCCTGCTGTCCCGTCCAGCAGTCCATCCACGCACCACTGCTTCCCAGCCAGGTGTTCCGCAGAGTGTTCAGTTCCCGGGCCGTGTGCTTTTCGGTGTCCAGCTCATCCATGACATCCGTGAGCAGCTGCAGGCAGGACATGTCTTCCGGTGCCATGCCGCCCAGATCATAGTAAAGGTACAGGTAGGTATTGCCTGCCGAGGGGTGGTGCAGCAGTTCTGCACCCGCCAGCAGCTCCTTGCTGCCCGGGGTCTGCTTTTTGCCCTCGCCGAGGTCGGCGGCTGTCAGCGGATGGTCCAGCACCAGCTTGCCGTCGGTGCGGGCGGCGCGCCCCTCTTCCTCTTTCCTGGGCAGGGTCGGCACCTGGATGATCTCCACCGGCGCAGGCGCGAACAGCTCCCGCAGCAGCTCATTGAACCAGCCCTGTTCCAGCTTCTCCCGCAGGGAAGCGAACAGAGCGTTCGTGTGGAGCAGCAGGGCCGGGTCGCCGGTGTGGAGCCAGCCGGTAGATGCATTGATGGCGTCCAGCACGCCGTCCGGGATGCTGCCCGGCCGCTCAAGGGAAGCGAACTCGGTGGAGTTGAGGCTTGCCATCAGCAGCTCCTCGGGGATGCCCTTTTCGAGGATGCCGTCCACGGCCTTCCGCACGGCGGCGGCAAACCTGCCCGCCGACTCTTCCGTCGCGCCCCGGAGCACAAGCTCCAAGGTCGGCTGCAGCGTGCTGTCGTCAAAGCCCACGTCGATGTCCGCGCCCAGTTTTTCTTCCAGCAGGGCGGCTTTCAGAGGCGCCTGGTTCGTCCCCAGCAGGGCGTCCAGCAGGATCTCCACGCCCAGCTGGCGCTCCCGGTCGCTGAACGCACCGGTGTACCACGCCAGCGCACACTGAGCCTCGTCCGGCTCCGGCTTCTCGGTATAGTACGGGATATTCCGCTTCGCACCGGCCTGCTCGTCCTGCACCGTCAGGCGGGGGCGGCTGACGCTCTTGGGCATACGGCTCAGATACTGCTCGTCGAGGAAGGCCAGCTTCTCGGCCATGTCCATCTTGCCGTAGAGGGTGATGCAGCAGTTGTCGGCGCTGTAGTGGCGGCGGTAGACCCGCACATACTTCTCATAGGTCAGCGCCGGAATGGACGCCGGGTCGCCGCCGGAGACGAAGCCGTAAGCCGTATCCGGGAACATTGCCCGGCTCAGAGCGTTCTGCAGCTGTGCGTCCGGCGTCGCCAGCGCCCCCTGCATCTCGTTGTAGACGACGCCGCTCACCGTGCCGTCTTCGTCCCGGTGCCAGCCCTCCTGCTCGAACACGCCCTTGTCCACCATGGCCAGCGGGCAGAACACCGCGTTGAGATAGACGTCCATCAGGTTCTTGAAGTCCGTCTCGTTGGGGGTAGCGAAGGGATACACCGTCTTGTCCGGGAAGGTCATGGCGTTCAGGAAGGACGCCATGCTGCTCTTGAGCAGCTGCAAAAACGGCGACTTCACCGGGTACTTCTCGCTGCCTGCCAGCACCGAGTGCTCGAGGATGTGGAACACGCCGGTGTCGTCGGAGGGGAAGGTGCCGAAGCCGATGCCGAAGGCCTTGTTGTCGTCGTCGTTTTCCACCAGCAGGACAGCCGCCCCGCTGACGTCATGGGTCAGCACGGTCAGCGTCCCGTGCTGTTCGGGGCAGTCCTCGCGCTTGACGAGGGTGTAGCCGGGATATTGTTTCATGGTCTTGCTCCTTTGCGTTTTCTGGATTTTTCTCTATTGTATCATCCTGCCCGCCAAAACACAATGAACGGTTTGTGAATCATAACTCGCGGGACGCAAAAAGGCCTCCCCTCGAAGGGGAAGCCTCTCTGCATGTATCGGGGATTATTGAAGGAATTTTCGTTGCTCTATGAGATGCAAATTCGGAAATCAAACCTTCTTAACCAGGAAGATAGCTCTGCCAATCGGACGCTTTTCGCCTTCCATACCGGGTGCCCAAATCAAATCCTCAGGCAGAGTGATGTCGTCCGTAGAGATATATGCTGCATCACCGGGCATCTTAACAACCAGCTCGCGCTGGTTGTCAGCAGCAGTACCGTTGATGAGCTGCAAGGTAACTCTGACATTGATCGAAGTATCGACCGTCTTTTTCACCTTAACGATAGCCAAAAGCGTGTTACCATTGTCAATGATATTGACCGGAGTAGTGTCGGCCAGCTCATAGCCCTGCGGGATCTTGTCCGCAGGAATGCTCTTGGGGTCAACGACGGTAGCATCCTTCAGAACGGAATGCTCATAATAATCGCCGCCATTTCCAACGCCTGCGCCGCCATTGTCAACATCGGCAAAGATAATTTTGACCTTCTTGCTCGTCGTGCCAGGCACATCCGGAACTTCCGTATCGGGGACCTTACTGCTGCTATTACCATCACAGCCTGCCAGCACACCTGCTGCGGCAACAGCCAGAGCCGCAGCACCAGCGCTCTTGAGGAAACGGCGGCGGGAAATCATATCCAGTCTCATAATTAAAACCTCCACATTGTTTTAGAGGTCTTTCCCCGCTCGCATTTTCTTCCTTCCGGGCGTAAGGCAAACCTCTGTTCTGATTCATTATACCCCCCCCCCATTATATTTGTCAAGAGGTTTTAGTATTTTTGTGGCGGCTTTCTGCATAAAAAATCGCCCGGCTTTTCTGCGTTTTATACAAAATACAACAGTCTGCGTTTTGAATGCACAAGCCCCCTCCGCAAGCTGCACATCGCAACTATGCCGTTTTGATAGGCACTATTTTTGAAAAACACAATAAAAAGAGAGCCGTACAGGACAGCTCTCTCCGTTTCCGATTTTTATGATCGTTTGTTATGCCGTCTCACCCTGACGGCAGGACACCCTGAACAGCACGAATCCCACGATGAACAGCAGGATGAGGGAGCCGACACCCACATTGGCGCTGCCGGTGAGCTGGCTTCCCACGCTGACGATCATGGTGCCGAGGAAGGACGCGCCCTTGCCGCAGATATCGAAGAGGCCAAAGTATTCGCCCGACTTTTCCGGCGGGATGATCTTTGCAAAGTGGGAGCGGCTGAGCGCCTGCACGCCGCCCTGGAACATGCCCACGATGACGGCCAGCACCCAGAACTGCCACTGCCGGGTCAGGAAAAACGCAAACACCGCGATGCCCGCGTAGGCCGCGATGCACACCGGGATGAGCTTTGCCGAGGGGTACTTGTTCGACAGCCGCCCAAAGACGAGGGCCGACGGGAACGCCACGATCTGGGTCACAAGAAGTGCCAGCAAAAGACCGGTGGTGTCCAGACCCAGCGCCGTGCCGTAGGCCGTCGCCATGTCGATAATGGTGTACACGCCGTCGATGTAGCAGAAGAACGCCAGCAAAAACCAGAACACCTGCTTATCCTCCGGCAGATGCCGCAGGGTGTGGCCGATGCGGACAAAACTCTGCCGGACAGCGTGCTTTTCCACCTCCACATAGTAGAGCTGTTTATAACTTTTCAGCAGCGGCAGGGTCGTGAGCAGCCACCACGCCGCCGTCAGCAGGAGTGCCAGGTTCAGCGCCGTCATCTGGCTGATGCCGATGCTCCCCGCCCCCAGCACAAGGCCGAGGCAGACCACGAAGGGTACGCAGCTGCCGATGTATCCCCACGCATAGCCCCGGCTGGACACCTCGTCCATCCGCTCGGGAGTGGTCACGTCGCTGAGCATCGAGTCGTAGAACACCAGGCTGCCCGAAAAGCCCACCTTCGCGATGACGAAGATGACCAGAAACGGCAGCCACGCCGACACCGCGCCCATGGCGCAGCAGCCCACGATGCCCACGAAGACGCAGAGTATGAAGATAGGCTTCTTGAAGCCCTTCGTATCAGCCACTGTTCCCAAAATCGGGCTCAAAACAGCCGTGATGATGGTCACAGCCGAGCTGGCATAGCCCCAGTAAGCCAGATACTCCACCGAGCTCAGGCCCCCGGCTGCCGCCAGCGCGTTGAAGAAAATGGGGATAAGGGTGGCCACCATCAGCACAAAGGCCGAGTTGCCCACGTCGTACAGGATCCAGTTCCGCTCCAAGCTCGTCAGGCGGAATTTGCCGCTCTTTTCCATCCGGTGCTCCTCTCAGTTCTCCCCAAACGTATGCTGATACTCCACCCCAAGCGGCTTGTTCTCTGCATACTCTTCGATGAGCCTTACCGCCAGCGGCACAGCCGTTTTATACAGCTCTTCGAGCTTCTGGCTGCTCTGGACGCATTTGGGGTTCGGCTGCGGATTCGCCACAAGGCCGTGCATGAACTCATACTTGCCCGCGACGCGCATCCCGGTCAGCACCACCCAGCGCTTGACGGGGTTCGCCGCCTGCAAAAGATGATGCACCGTTATCATTCCCTTCATCGCCGCCAGCGTCTCGTCCACCGTGACGCCCTCGTAGAAGGGCGCGATGACCTCGGCCCGCTCCCGGCTGGGCTTGATGTGGCTGGCCGTGAAGAACTTTATGGGGTCGAGACCGTCTTCCCGCATCAGGGCGTTGTCAAACTCCGTCTCGATCTCGCAGTGGCCCACACCGCTCTCCCGGACATAGGCCTCCACATAAGGGTGGCAGGTGCTGTCCAGTGCGAAGTGGCAGACAAAGCCCAGCGCATAGGCCAGAGCAGCATCTTTGTCCGGCGCATTTTCCACCACGGTGCGGGCGCGGGTGAAAAACACCTCGCCCTTCTGCTCGTGCATGGCGTTGCCCAGACGGTTCACCGGGTTCGACTGCAGGGCCTTGTAATAAAACATCAGGTCCGGCCCGTGGAGACCTATGTCGTAAAGCTCCCGGTGCTGTTCCAGCGTCGCGCGCAGACCGTCCGGCAGCAGGGCCAGAACATCCGCACCAAAGCGGCGGTGTGCGTAGGTAGAAGGCATGATACCGCCCCTTTTCGTTTATTTTTCGTAGCCCTGCGGCAGCTCATTCTTGAGGCCGCGCTCCATCAGGGACTTGACAGCCTCTGCCGCACTCATGCCCTTGTTGACGATGGCGTTGACGGTCTGGACGATGGGCATTTCCACCCGATACCGCTCGGCCAGTTCCAGCGCAGCGGGCAGGGCGTTCATGCCCTCGACCACCATGCCGACTTCCTTGACGGCATTTTCCGGGGTCTCGCCCTTGCCGATGAGGATACCGGCGCGGTTGTTGCGGCTGTGCATACTGGTGGCGGTCACGATGAGGTCGCCGATGCCGGCCAGACCTGCGAACGTGTGGACATTGCAGCCCATCGCCACGCCCAGACGGGCAATCTCGGCGATGCCGCGGGTGATGAGGGCAGCGCGGGCGTTATCGCCGTAGCCGAGGCCGGTGGAGATGCCGACGCCCAGCGCGATGACGTTCTTCATGGCGCCGCTCAGCTCTACACCCTTGATGTCCTCGTTGGTGTAGACGCGCATGACATTGTTGGTGAAGACCTCCTGCACATAGGCAGCGGCCTTCCTATCCTTGCTGGCCGACACGATGGTGGTGGGCAGGTCGATGGCCACTTCCTCGGCGTGGGTGGGGCCGGACAGGGCCACAAGACGCACGCCCTTCGGGCCGCCCTCCTTACCCAGCTCATCGGCCAGGATCTCGGTCATGGTGTACAGGGTGTCGGGCTCGATGCCCTTTGCCACGTCCACGATGATCTGGCCGTCGGCCACATAGGGCCGGGCCTTTGCCGCCGTGGAGCGGACGAACACCGACGGCACTGCGAACAGCAGGATGTCCTTGTCTTTGCAGACTTCCTCGATGCTCTTGGTGAACCGCAGCTCGTCGGGGATCTTCATCTGCGGCAGGTTGGGGTGCTTGCGGGTGGTGGAAAGGCTGTCGATCTCCTTCTCGATGGCCGACCACACCAGCACATCATTCCCGCTCACAGTCAGCATCCGTGCAAGGGCCATGCCCCAGGTGCCAGCGCCCAGAATACCAATACGTTTCATCACGTTTGTCCTCCGTATCCGCCGCGCTCCCGTCTGGCGGGGCGTGCGGCCTGTTTGTACCTTTACAGGTCTATACAGTTCTATTGTACCCGAAAGCTTCTGTCGCGTCAACTACTCTGCCGTTCTGCACAAAGTCAGCACCTGTTTTTCGTCCATTTCGTCTATACCATGCAATTTTTCGAAACCATTTGCGTTCATTTCCAAATCATGTTATAGTATTCTGGTAGGTTTTGTAGGATTTTCATTTTTTCCTCTTGACTTTGACCCAGCTTTAAGGTATATAATGTATCCACCCACCTGTCCTGTCTGTTGATTCAAATTTTGAAAAAGGAGTATCCATGCTGGAAACACTCTTATCCAACCGCACCGTCAGCGTGCTCTGGGAGGCTCTTCCCCGCATCCTCTCGGCGGGCCTCACCATGACCATTCCCCTCACCCTCATCTCGTTCACCCTGGCGATGGTGCTGGCGGTGGCTGTGGCGCTGGTGCAGTACGCCAAAGTGCCGGTGCTGAGCCAGCTGGCCCGGTTCTACATCTGGGTCATCCGCGGCACGCCGCTGCTGGTGCAGCTTTTCATCATCTTTTACGGCCTGCCCAGCGTGGGCATCATGCTGGACGCTTTCCCGGCGGCAGTCATCGCCTTCGCCTTCAACGAGGGTGCATACTGCGCCGAGACCATGCGCGGCGCACTCGAGAGCGTGCCGCAGGGCCAGCTGGAAGCCGGCTACTGCGTCGGCATGAGCTGGTGGCAGATCATGCGCCGCATCGTGCTGCCGCAGGCCCTGCGCACCGCCGTGCCTGCCCTCTCCAACTCCCTCATCGGCATGATAAAGGACACCTCTCTGGCCTCCAACATCACGGTAGCGGAGCTGTTCATGGCCGGCCAGCGCGTCGCCGCCCGCACCTACATCTTCCTTCCCATCTACTGTGAGGTGGCCGTGGTGTATCTGCTGTTCTGTACCGTCATCACCAAGCTGCAAGGGCTGCTGGAGCGCCAGCTCAACGCCCACGGCTTCCAGTAAGAAAGGAGTGTGGCTGTTATGGCAATGTTAGAGATACGCGGCGTCCGCAAATCCTTCCATACTTACGCAAAGCCCGGTGTCCATCCCGGCATCTTTGGCCGCGCCCCCAAGCCGACCAGCAGCCTGGACGTGCTGCGCGGCGTCGATTTGACGGTGGAAAAGGGCGACGTCGTGGCCATCCTCGGCCCTTCCGGCTCAGGCAAGACCACCCTGCTGCGCTGTCTCAACTTCCTTGAGACGGCGGACGCAGGCCAGCTCACCTTCGACGGTGAGACCTTCGACCTCGCCCACGCCGACCGCGCCAGCATCGCGCGGCTGCGCCGCAAGACGGCTTTCGTCTTCCAGAACTACAACCTCTTCCGCAACAAAACGGCCCTGCAGAACGTCACCGAGGGCCTCATCGTCGCCCGAAAGATGCCCAAAGCGGAGGCTGATGTCGTCGGGATGAAGATGCTGGAAAAGGTCGGCCTCGCCGACCGTGCCGACTACTACCCTCGTCAGCTGTCGGGCGGTCAGCAGCAGCGCGTGGCCATCGCCCGCGCTCTTGCCTCCGGCCCCGAGATCATCTATTTCGACGAACCCACCAGTGCCCTCGACCCGGAATTGACCGGTGAGGTGCTGGCCGTCATGCGGCAGCTGGCACAGGAGGGCATGACCATGCTGGTCGTCACCCATGAGATGGGCTTTGCCCGCAACGTCTCGTCCCGCACCGTCTTTATGGAAAACGGCGTCGTGGTCGAGGAAGCACCCTCGCAGGAGTTCTTCGCCCATCCCAAAGAGGCAAGGACCCGTGAGTTCCTCCAGAAAATTTCCCATACTGAATAAGAAAGGATCATCACCTATGAAACGCAGAACCTTTATTTCTCTCATGAGCGTCATGGCCGCCGCCGGTGTTCTCTCGCTGGCTGGCTGCTCTTCCAACACTTCTGCCTCCACTGCTTCCAGCACCGCTGCTTCTGCTTCCGCTGCTGCCGCCAACAAGCTGGAGACCATCCAGTCCAACGGCAAGCTGGTCATCGCGCTGGAAGGCGCATGGCAGCCCTGGAGCTTCCACGATGAGAGCGACACCCTCGTGGGCTACGACGTCGAAGTCTCCCGCGCCATTGCCGAGAAGCTGGGCGTCGAGCCCGAGTACGTCGAGAGCGACTGGGACAGCCTGTTTGCCGGTCTGGACGCTGGCCGCTACGACCTCGTCTGCAACGGCGTCGAAGTCACCGAAGAGCGCGCCAAGACCTACGACTTCACCACTCCCTACGGTTACATCCACACCGCCCTCGCCGTCCGCAAGGATAACGAGGACATCAAGAGCTTCGAGGACCTTGCCGGCAAGACCACGGCCAACAGCCTCGCTTCCACCTACATGGAGCTGGCCGAGAGCTACGGCGCGACCGTTCAGGGCATCGACACGCTGGAAGAGACCATCCAGCTGCTGACCGCTGGCCGCATCGACGCCACCCTGAACGCCAACGTCTCCTTCTACGACTACCTGAACGTCCATCCGGACGCCGACTTCAAGCTGGTCGCCCAGACCGAAGATGCTTCTCACGTTGCGATCCCTATCGTCAAGAGCGAAGACTCTTCCTTCCTCGATGCCCTCAACAGCGCCATCGACGAGCTGCGCGCTGACGGCACCCTCAAGGAGCTGGGTGAGAAGTATTTCGGTCAGGATATTTCTTCCGAGAATTAACTTTTTGTTTTGATCGTCAGCGAAGCATCGGAAGTGCATCATGGTCTATCCCGTAGGCGAGACCGCAAAGCTTCCGGATCTCGTCAAAAATATCCGGGAAAAAGATGTTCCCGAGCGCTTCCGTGCCATCCGTGCCGAACTGCGCGGTGTCCCGGAAAGCAAATAAGAATATTGACGAAGGGGGCAGGTGCCATGCAGCACCTGCCCCCTTTTTGTTATAAATATCTTCCGGTAATACTCTCCGGATTTTCCCGGATCTCCTCCGGCGTGCCTGTTGCCACGACGCGGCCGCCGCTCTCGCCGCCGCCCGGCCCCATATCGATGACATAGTCCGCGTTGCGGATGACGTCGAGGTCGTGCTCAATGACAACGACCGTTGCGCCGTTGTCCAGCAGGGCTTGGAACACCCGCAGAAGCACCTGCACGTCCAGCGGGTGGAGGCCGATGCTGGGCTCATCGAAAACGAACACCGAGTCGGTCTGGGTGCGGCCGATCTCGCTGGCCAGCTTGAGGCGCTGGGCCTCGCCGCCGGAGAGGCTGGGCGTCTCTTCGCCCAGCGTCAGGTAGCCCAGACCCAGCTGCTGCAATGTCTGCAGGCGCTGGCTCACTGTCTTCATCCCGCCGCAGAACCCAAGGGCGGAGTTGACGTCCATCTCCATCAGTTCCGGCAGGGAGACGGCCTGCTCCGCCTCGTTGGTCAGCTTCACGCCGTAAGCCGCCCGCGCGTAGCGGGAACCCCGGCAGTCGGGGCAGACGATGTTCACGTCCGGCAGGAACTGCACGTCCAGGCTCACCTCACCGGTGCCGTCGCAGCCGGGGCAGCGCAGACTGCCCGTGTTGTAGGAAAAATCGCTGGCCTTGAAGCCCTTTTGCCTGGCGTCCGGAGATCTGGCATAGAGCTTCCGCAGCTCGTCGTGGACGCCCGCATAGGTCGCCACGGTAGAGCGCACATTGATGCCGATGGGCGTCGCGTCGATGAGCTTAACGTGCGCGATGCCCTCGGCGCGAATCTCCCGGATATGTGCCGGGAGGGCGCTGCCGTTTATCTTTGCTTCCAGCGCCGGTACGAGGCTTTCCAGCACCATCGTCGTTTTGCCGGAGCCGGACACGCCCGTTACCACGGTGAGCCACCCCTTGGGAATGTCCAGCTCCAAAGGCTTGACCGTGTGGATGCTGCCGGTAGAGAGATGGATCCCCCCCTCTGCGAACATCTCCCCTGTCCCGGCACACCGGCGCAGCTTTGTCTCAGCTTTTCCGGAGAGGAACGGCCCGATCTGGGACTCCGGCTTTGCCTCCAAATCAGCTATCGTCCCTTCGGCAATGACATGTCCACCCTTAGCTCCCGCTTCCGGCCCCATCTCGATCACCCAGTCGGCCTCTTTCAGGATCTGGGTGTCGTGGTCCACCAGAATGACCGAGTTGCCATCGGCCACGAGGTCGTGCATCACACCGGTCAGGCCCACGATGTTCGACGGATGCAGGCCGATGGACGGCTCATCCAGCACATAGAGCACGCCGGTGGTGCGGTTGCGGACGGCCCGGGCCAGCTGCATCCGCTGGCGCTCACCGGTGGAGAGGGTCGAGGCCGAGCGGTCAAGCGTCAGATAGCCCAGACCTAAGTCCATCAGCCGCTTGGCGGTACTTTCGAATGCCTCGCAGATGCTCTCCGCCATCGGGCGCATCTCTTCCGGCAGACTGCCCGGCACGCCCTTCACCCACTCCACGAGGGCTTCCAGCGTCATCTGGCAGGCTTTGTCCAGCGAGATGCCCCGCAGCTTCGGCGCACGCGCCGCCGCTGAGAGCCGTGAGCCATGACACTCGGGGCAGACATCTTCCCGCAGGAACTTTTCGACCCGCTTCATGCCCTTGTCATCCTTGACCTTTGCAAGAGCATTTTCTACAGTGTAGACGGCGTTGTAATAGGTAAAGTCCAGCTCGCCGGCCTGGTTCGAGTTCCTGGCGTGGTAGAAGATATGCTTTTTCTCTGCCGGGCCGTGGTAGACGATGTCCTTTTCCTGTTCGGTCAGGTCGCGGAACGGCACATCCGTCCTCACGCCCATCTCCCGGCAGACGTCTGTCATCAGCGACCACATCAGGCTGTTCCACGGGGCCACTGCGCCGCCGTCAATGGTCAGCGAGTCGTCCGGCACCAGCGACGCGATGTCCACCGTCCGGACGCTGCCTGTGCCGCCGCACTTCTGGCAGGCACCTTGAGAGTTGAAAGCCAGCTCCTCCGCCGACGGCGCATAGAAATGCGCACCGCACTCCGGGCAGACCAGCTCCCTGCCCGCCGCAACAGCCAGCGTCGGCGGGATGTAATGCCCGTTCGGGCAGCGGTGGCTTGCGAGGCGGGAGTACATGAGCCGCAGGCTGTTCAAAAGCTCCGTGCCGGTGCCGAAGGTGCTGCGGATGCCCGGCACGCCCGGCCGCTGGTGCAGCGCCAGCGCCGCCGGGACATACAGCACCTCTTCCACCGAGGCTTTCGAAGCCTGGGTCATCCGGCGGCGGGTGTAGGTGGACAGCGCCTCCAGATACCGGCGGGAGCCTTCGGCATACAGCACCCCCAGCGCCAGCGAGGATTTGCCCGACCCCGACACGCCCGCAATGCCCACGATCTTGTTCAGCGGGATGTCCACGTCGATGTTTTTCAGGTTGTGTACCTTTGCCCCGCGCACGAGCATTTTGTCTATCATTCTGTTTTTCCTTCCCTTTGGCCTTTTTGCGCCAGATGAATTCGATGAGGCCCGGGCCTCTGTAGGCCGCGGCTTTCCGGTATGGGACAACGACAAATCATTTTATTGGGATATGAAAGAGACGCCCTCCGCCTGCTTCGGCGCTGCCGTCTGGCCCGGCTCCGCTTTCGTCAACATCTGCTGGAACTTCCGGGCCGCCGTGTTCAGCGGACGGTGATGGTCGTAGACGAGGCAGATCGAGCGGGAGGGAATGATCTCCTGCAGATGCAGCTCGACAAGCTCGCCGCGGGCCAGACGTTCTTTTGCCATTGGTTCCGGCACGAAGGCGAGGCCCAGCTCACTTTTCACCAGCGTGAGCATCTGGTCGGTGGTGGCGGCCTCGGTGTCGGGCCGGAGCACGGCGTCATGGTCGAGGAAGAACTGCCGATAGAAGCTCCGGGTCATGCTCTCATCGCCGAGAGAGATGAGCGGATAGCAGCTCAGTTCCTTCAGCGTCAGGCGCCGGCTGGCCAGAGCAGTGAAGGTCTTTCCGCCCACCAGCACCTCATAAAACGGTCTCAGTTCCACCATCTTCAGGCCCTGTTCCACCTCTGCCGGGGTGGAGATGACGGCAAAATCCACTTCTCCGTTCTTCACAGCCTGCACCGCCTGGGGCGTGGAGTGGTTCGAGATGCGCAGCCGGATGCCGGGATACTCGGTGTGGAACGTCCGCAGCTTTTCGGCCAGATAGATGTTCAGCGCCGTCTCCGTCGCGCTGATGCTGATGGAGCCGTGCTCGAGGGTGGCGCTGGCGCTCAGCTCTTCCTCCGCGTCCTGTATCTGCACTGCCGCCGATGCGATGCGGGAGTAGAGCATCTCGCCCTCCGGCGTCAGGGTGACGCCCCGGTTGGAGCGGGTAAAGAGCACACAGTTCAGCTGGCTTTCCAGCCGGTTCATCGAGTGGGTGATGTTGGGCTGGTTGTTGCCCAGCACCCGCGCCGCTTTCGTAAAGTTCTGATACTTCGCCACATAATAGAAAATTTTGTAGTATTCCCAATCAACGTACATGGGAGCCTCCCCTCTTTCATACCAGAATCACATTTTTACTTCTCCCCCACCAGCGCCACGGCAGCATCATTGACATTCGTGCCAGTAGCGCCGGTGATGATCAGGCCGTCCACAGCTTTCAGTGCATGGTAGGCGTCGTTGTTCTGCAGAGTGTCGAACACATTCCAGCCCTTGGCGGTCAGTGCGGAGAGGGTGTCACCATCCACATAGCCGCCGGCAGCATCGGTGGGGCCGTCAGTGCCGTCACTGCCCACCGAGAACACTGCTGCATCCAGCCCGGCCAGTGCCGGAGCCGCTGCAAGGGCAAGCTCCTGATTCCGTCCGCCGAGGCCCTTGCCCGTCAGGTGGACGACCGTCTCGCCGCCTGCGATGTAGGCCAGCTTTTTTCCCTGCCCCGCGTGGGTCCGGACGATGGAGCCAAGGAAGCTGCCCGCCTCCCGGGCTTCACAGCAGAGCCGGTCGGTCAGCAGGACAGGCTCATAGCCAAGCTCCCGGCAGGCGGCAGCGGCGGCGGTGCAAAGCTCCCGCACACTGCCGGTGATCCGGGTCGTCACGTTGTCCAGCATCTTGGGCGTTTCCTGCGCCAGAAGAGCTTTTGCCTGTTCCGAGAGCTTCAGGTGATACTTCTCCGCAATGGCAAGCGCCTGTGCGCAGGTAGAGGTGTCCGGCACCGCCGGGCCGCTGGCGATCATATCCAGCGGGTCGCCCAGAATATCGCTCAGCACGATGCTGAACACCTGAGCCGGGGCGCATGCCTGCGCGAACCGCCCGCCCTTGACGCCCGAAAGCCGTTTGCGGATGGTGTTCATCTCCACGATATCGGCACCGCTGGCAAGAAGCTGGCCGGTGATGTCCTGCAATTCTGTGCCGGGGAGCAGCGGCTTTTCAAACAATGCACTTCCTCCGCCGGAGAGCAGAAACAGCACGGTATCCTCCGCTGTCAGCCCCTGCACCAGCTCCAATGCCTTCTCAGTGGCCGCAAAGCTGTTCTCGTCCGGCACCGGATGGCCCGCTTCATAACAATTTACGCCCAGAATTTCGCCCTTGACATGCCCGTATTTGGTCACGACCACGCCGCCGTCCACACGGCCCAGCGCTTCCACTGCCGCGTGTGCCATCTGCCATGCGGCCTTGCCCGCTGCCACCAGCAGCACCCTGCCGCCCTTGGGCGCAAAGGCTTTCAGCGCGCGGCGGACAGCTTCGTCCGGCAGGACGGCGTTCAGGCTGGATGCGATGATGGCATCGGCATCCTTTCGCAGAGTCAGATTCATGAAACAGACCTCCTTGTGGGATATGATCTACAGCAGACCGGCTTCGGGCATGGTTTTTCCAAAGCCCCGCCTGGCCGGGCCGTCCGGAATCATTATACAACAAGACCGGCGTTTCGGGAATACTTTCGGCAATGGTTTTGAAATTGCTGTACAGCTCAATATCACGGACTGCACCTTTCTTAGTTGGGTCTTGTATCTGATTTTTATACCCGCTCTCTATGAAATACACGGAACGATAACAAAAAAAGAAAGCGGCCTTACCTCGGTACTCAAAACCGAGCAGGGCGGTGAAGCCCCTAAGCCACTTTCTAAAAATAGTATAGCACCACCCTCCGGCGAAAGCAAGAGAACCGACGAAGCTGTGAAGAAAACGGTGCGGTTCTGATGGAAGCCTGTTTGAAATGATCCTGTTTGCTGCAATAGAGGTGTTCCTTTCTTTGCAAGTATGGTATACTTATCTTGACCAATAAGACCCAATTTGGAGGCGGCATCAGAAATGACAGAACGAGAGAAAATGATAAATGGCGCGCTATACGATCCATCCGATCCGGAACTGGAGCAATTACGCCTGAATGCACGCAAATTGGCAAGAAAGTACAACCGGACGGATGAGGACCAACCGGAAGAACAAGCCGAAATTCTGCGAAAATTATTACCTGCAACAAAACAGTTTCCGTATTTGCAGGCACCGGTCTACTTTGATTATGGCTGCAATACCTTCTTTGGAAAGTACAGCTTTGTCAACTTTAATTTCACCTGCTTAGATGTATGTGAAGTCCATATCGGGGACAATGTGATGATCGGGCCAAATGTCACATTGGCAACTCCCATGCATCCGCTTTTGCCGGAAGAACGGAATATCCAGAAGCGAGAAGATGGAAGCATTTATAATCTGGAATATGCCAAACCCATCACCATAAAGGATAATTGCTGGTTGGCATCCAACGTAGTGGTTTGTGGCGGCGTTACCATCGGAGAAGGCTGTGTGATCGGAGCAGGAAGTGTTGTGACAAGAGACATCCCACCCTATAGTCTGGCTGCCGGAAATCCCTGCCGGGTCATCCGCCAGATAACCGAGAAGGACCATATGGAAGCTGCAGCTTGCCGGGAATAAGGCAAGCGATCCCCCAGGAAAACGCTCCGGCTGCAAAGCAGAGCGCCTAGAACCAATACAAAAACACAGCCCCGTTCTGGTGAAGTGATCTGCTACCCCTGGAGTAGACAGAGTAAAAACAAAACTCTGAATACTCTGGGGGTATTTTCATGTCAAAGACGGCGAAGATGCCCTGAAAGACCGGCGAGGACGGCACAAGAAGGATTATAAACCGCAGACGGAAGAAGAACGGTCACGGATCTGCTGCCTGCAATACGCAGGCACAATACCCCGGTTCCGGCTGGTAGCAATGGATCGTAAGGTATTCGTCCACCTCAGGGCTGTAATCGTGAAGGATGTGCTTTGTTCCGTTCAACGCCACATCTTTAATGCTGAAAGTTCAGAAGTCGTTGACTTTCGGGCATTTCCTGTGTATTCTGTAACATAGAAGGTTAAATGGTTTTTCACAAGATGCATAAAGCACATCCTCTTCCTGCGTATCTATAAGCCTGACTGGAATGCCCTGAGCAGCTGGCAGCCGCCCACGGTCTGTGTAAAATAAACCCAGATATAAAGGAGGCAACCCACCATGAAGATGACCCGCAGAAACTTTCTTTCCACTTCAGCGGTTGCGGCGTTCGCCTGCGGCGCATCCCTGACCGCGCACGCAGCAGGCAGTACCGATGAAAACAGTCTGAACTTTATCACAGATATTTTCAAGGACTCTCCCCAACCGGGCGAGATCGAAGATGCAACGGCGATCACGGCAGAAAAGAACGCCGAATGGTATGAAAAGCTGGATTTTTCAGACCGGCGGGAGTTTGCCAACGCAGAACGCGGCTGGCTGGACAATGCGGAAGGTAAGATCATCTACGCCGAGGATGGCAAATTTGCATGGGATCTGCAGAGCTACGGCGATTTGAACCGGGATGCTCCGGACACTGTAAACCCCAGTCTGTGGCGGAATACCCAACTCAACGCCAAAGCCGGTCTGTTTGAAGTATGTGATGGCATCTATCAGGTGCGCGGCTTTGATATGGCCAATGCGACCTTCATCCGCACCAACAACGGCTGGATCATTTTTGATGTCCTGATGTGCAAAGAAAATATGCAGGCAGCAAAAGCGCTGATGGAAAACCGGTTCGGACCGCTGGATGTCAAAGCTGTGCTGTACAGTCATAGCCATGTGGATCACTTTGGCGGCGCAGAGGGTGCGATCGACCGGAACAATGTAGCGGACCCCAGCCTTTCCGTCGACAAACAGCTTGCCTCGGGCAAAACGGTCATCCTTGCACCGAAAGGATTTTTGAAACACGCCATCCGCGAAAACGTCTATGCCGGCATCGCAATGGCCCGGCGTGCGCAGTATCAGTATGGTACGGTGCTGGAAAAAGGGGAGAAAGGAGCACTCTCCATCGGCATCGGCATGGGACAGTCTACCGGTCATGTGAGCCTTATTGCACCGACCTATGAGATCGGGGAAGATGTTCCGAAGCTGACCATCGACGGGCTGGAGATCGAATTCCAGCTGACCCCCGGCACCGAAGCCCCTGCCGAGATGAACGCCTATTTCCCGAAATACCGTGCCCTCTGGATGGCGGAAAACTGCACCGGTACGCTGCATAATCTGTACACCCTGCGTGGCGCAGAGGTGCGCGATGCCAACGATTGGGCGAAGTATATCATCGAGGCAGATCAACGCTTCTGCAGCAAGACCGATGTGGTGTTCCAGAGCCACAACTGGCCGCACTGGGGCGAGGAGATCCATGAATATCTGCTGAACACGGCAGCCATCTATAAGTTTATCCACGACCAGACCCTGCATTACATGAACCAGGGCTATACCTCCAACGAGATCGCCGCCATGATCTCGCTGCCGGATGCCCTCGAAAAAGTCTGGTATACCCGCCAGTATTACGGCACGCTGCCGCATAACGCCAAAGCCATCTACCAGAAGTATCTGGGCTGGTACGATGCGAACCCGGTCAACCTGGACCCGCTCCCGCCCAGCGATGCCGCTAAGAAGCTTGTAGAATATCTGGGCAGCACGGAGCTGGTGCTCTGCAAGGCAAAAAAGGACTATGCAAAGGGCGAATATCAGTGGGTGGCACAGATCACCAAGGAGCTGGTCTTTGCAGACCCGTCCAACCAGAAGGCACGCAACCTGTGTGCCGATGCGCTGGAGCAGTTGGGTTATCAGGCGGAATCCGGTGCGTGGCGCAACGCCTACCTGATGGGTGCGGCGGAACTGCGGAACGGCAATCTGTCTGGGCGGGCCCGCACGGCGAATGGTCTCACCAACAGTATGCGAGCAATGACGGTTTCCATGCTGTTGGATTATATCGCCATCCTGACGGATGCCAACGCTGCACAGAATGATGACCTGACCTTGAATCTGACCGTAACGGATGAGAATGAACAGTTCTATGTAACCCGTAAGAATGGCGTCCTGCTGTCTTACCCCGGTGAGAACCATCCGGATGCGCAGGCTTCCGTCACCTGCAAGCGTCTGCAGCTCTTTGCATTGATGACAGGTCAGCAGGCCGGGCAGGTACAGATCAGCGGAGATCCCACTGTCCTGAAACGCCTGCTGGCATACGCGTCCAAGTTTGAAAAAACCTTCAATGTCATTGAACCGTAAAAACGATTCGGAATTTCAATTTTTTCAAAAATAGCTCTGGGGCTTTGATATTAAGCTCTGTCAAGAGGGCTGGCACCGTCCAGCCCTCTCTCTTTTTGCAAAAGTTTCCCTCGCTTTTTCTTGCGTCCTGCCGAAAATAGCGTGTTTTCAAAACTTTTTGTTGACGCCACTCGATTTTTGTGGCAGCCTATCCCAACGATTTATGGCAATTCAACTTTTTAATGCAACAGCAACATCGTTGAATTGCATATCACAGAGATGCCGTTTCGGACAAGGCCGTTGGCAACATCCAGCAGCACAACGAGCGCGAAAAGGACAGCTATCGGAACCCCGACATTATCAAAGTTCAGCGGGAGCAGGAACGACTAGATACCCTGACCGCCCAAGCCGACCAGCAGAAGCAGTCGCTTGCCCAAACCAACGCCGTTCTTTCCAAAAAAGAACAGGAGCTTGCTGCTGTTCAGAAAAAGTCCACTTTTACCAAGAACGCTCTTATCCATGCACGGGATGTTGCCAATCTGGGCAAAAAGACCCTGCTTGGCAACTATTCGCTGACCGAAGAAGAATTCTCCAAGCTGAAAAAACAGGCAGACCATGGCTATATGGTGGATGTGGAAAACCGTCAGCTCAAACAGCAGTTGTCCGCTGCACAACAAAATTCTATCAACTGGCAAACCCGCTACCGTAACCTGCAGAACAAGGTTCAGCCTTATCTGGACGCTATGCGCCACGCCCCGGAACGTGTGCGCAATTTTTTTGAGAATCTTTTGGCGCAGAAGCCGGAACGGACGGCAGATGCACCGTCCAAAGCCAGCCCCCAGAAGAACGCCGAACTTTAATGTTATCTGGATGTAAAAAAGGAGACTTGCCTATGATGAATGACCGCACTTTCCCTATCCCCAGCAATACCATCTCTGTGAAATTCGAAGATTATACGAATAAATCCTTGCAAATGGACTCGAATCCCGCTACAATGGAGGTGTCCGGAGCATCCTGTCGCTCCGTGAGGGCGAAATTCTCGGCTTACAGCCGAGTGATAAGGAAAGCAGGCTGTGCAAGCCATGCGCAGAAACACCCTCGATTCGGGCAAATGTGCAAACGGTGTGCAGAAAGTGTGTAGCCGCTTTCCTGCATAAAAAAAAAAAAAAAAGAACGCCAAATCTTACGATTTGACGTTCAATATCTGGTGCACCTCGCGCACTCATATCCGAACTTTTCTCTGCTTTCACGGCTTCCCCGAAAGCGACCGTTTCCGTACCTTCCTTATAATTAAAGGTGATGAGGACCTTATCATCGTAGAGATAGATGGCATTGATGAAGGTGTCCACCAGTGCCTGCCGCTGCTCCGGCTGGGTCATATCCAGCTTGCGGAAACGGAGCCGCCATCGCAATCCAACTTTTTAATCGTTTGCAACATCGTTGGATTGCATATCGCAAAATATGCCGGTCAGAGCAGTATTCCAAACCTGTCCTTGCGATTGAACCGGACGAACTCCTCTTTCATCTTTGGCTTAGCCAGCCGTTCCTCTGCAATGCGGGCTTGCAGTTCCTTCCGCTGTTCTTCCAGCGCTTCCAGCCGTTCCTTGGTAGAGCTGGTCAGAATGCCCATCTGGATGGCATTCAGCATATTGGTGATGCCGACTTCCGTTTCTTTCAACTGCTTTTCATAGATGGGCAAATCCGTGCTTTCCTGATTTTGCAGCTCCATCACTTTGGCGATGATGGCATTCATGGAAGCATCGTCTTCCACCAGTTTCATGGTCTCTTTGACAACCAGATCTTCCAGCCACTGTTTCCGCACGGCCTTTTTATCGCAGGTCTTTTTCTTCTTGGCGGCGGCACACTTATAAAAAGCCGCCCTCATTCTCAGATCGTCCAATTCCGGCTTGCCGACTGCAGATCCACCATGTGGGCATACAAGCCCTTCCGGGCGTACAGCTCTGCCGGGCTGCCCTGTTCGGCCACGATGCCACCCGACAGCACCACCACCTGATCCGCACCGGCTACGGTGCGCATCCGGTGGGCGATGATGAGGACGGTTTTGTTTTTAATGAGCCGGGATAGAGCCCCCTGAATGGCAGTTTCGTTTTCCACGTCCAAGCTGGCGGTGGCCTCGTCCAACAGGATGATGGGCGCATCCTTCAGGAATGCGCGGGCGATGGAAATGCGCTGACGCTCGCCGCCGGAAAGGGCGCAGCCGTTCTCGCCGATGTTGGTGTTCCACTTGTCCGGCAGCTTCTCGGCAAATTCCTCGCAGTTTGCCAGCTTTGCTGCTGCCAGAACCTCCTCGTCGGTGGCACCTTTGCGCCCCAGACGGATATTTTCCAGGATCGTGTTGTCAAACAGCGTCACATCCTGAAACACGATGGAGTACAGGCTCATGAGCTTTTCCGGGTCGATTTGAGAAACCTCCATGCCGCCCACGGTGATGCTGCCCTTCTGGTAATCCCAGAACCGTGCCGCCAGCCGGGAAACGGTAGTCTTGCCGCCTCCGGAGGGACCCACCAGTGCCGTGACCTCCCCCTGCTTTGCGGTAAAGGAGACATCCCGCAGCACCGTCTCGCCGGAGTTGTAGGCAAAGCCCACATGGTCGAACACGATATCGCAGCCCTGATTGGTCAGCTGCTCGCTGCCGGTCTGCAGGGGAGCGTCCAGGATCTCGTTCATCCGCCCCACATTGGTGCGCATGGCAATGACCGCCGCCAGATTCTGCAAAGCCCCCTGCATGGGGTCGTACATCCGGGATGCCGCCATCAGGAACAGAAACAGGGTCAGTACATCGATGCTGCCCTGCACCAGCAGCACCGAACCGGTGAGCGCCACCGATGCAATGCCCAGCTTGAGCACCATGCCGGCGGAGGACACAAACAGCGCTGTTTCCAGCTCTGCCACAATAGACTGCTTTTCCACTGCCCGAATTTTGCCGGAAAGGCCGGACAGATACTGCTGCTCCGCATTGCTGGCTTTCAGGTCCCGGAGAGTCTCGATGTACTCCTGAATACCGTCCGCACAGGCCATTTTCGCCGCCATGGTCCTGGCCTGCACCTTATCCTGTACCCGATAGCTGCCCACCACGATGGCAGCGGATACCGGAATGACCCACAGAGCCGCCAGTGCCATCCGCCACTCAAAGGCGAACAGGCTCAGGGCAATGAGCACCGTGGAAATGAGGGAGCCGAACAGACCGGGGATGAAGTGGGAGCAGTCCTTTTCCAGTACCTCGCAGTCCGCCATGATGGTGCTTGTCAGGTCGGCAAGGTCTCGCTTGCCGAAAAAGGACAGAGGCAGCTTCCGCAGCCGCTCTGCAAGGGTCAGGCGGCGGGTGCCGCTCTCTTTATAGGTGGTAAAATAGGTGCCGTTGTACTGGAACCATGTGGTCAGTAAAATCAGTGCAAAGCAGGCAACGCATCCCAGCAGATAAAAGGTACTTCTCTCACTCGTAGAGCCTGCCAGCAGGTCTTTTACCAGAAGATACAGCAGCCCGGTGGGCAGCATGAACGCCATGTTCTGGAACGCACAGGCCAGAACGCCCTTTACAAGCCCCTTTGCGCCCTCCGGGGAGCTGGCTGTGGCGTGTTGAATTTTTTCGATCATTCCTTACCCCTCCTTTGCGACCTTCCACTGCACCGAGGCCTGATAGTCCTGCCACATCCGGGCAAACAGGCCGATCTGCGCGCACAGTTCGTCCTTTGTGCCGGATTCCACAATCTGCCCATCCTGCACCACATAGATGCAGTCGGCGTTGGCTACGGTGGACAGACGGTGTGCGATCATCAGCACGGTTTTGCCCTTGGCAAGCTGAGCAAAGGCTGCCTGCACCTTTGCTTCATTGTCCGGGTCGGCAAAAGCGGTGGCCTCGTCAAGCAGCAGGATGGGCGCATTTTTCAGCATGGCGCGGGCAATGGCAATGCGCTGCTGCTCGCCGCCGGACAGATACACGCCTTTTGTGCCAATGACGGTATGGATGCCCTCCGGGAACTTTTCCACGATATCCATGCACTGTGCAGCTTTCAGCGCCGCCAGCACCTCGGCTTCGGTGGCCTGCGCTCTGCCCAGCCGGACGTTGTCCAGAATGCTGCCCTTGAGCAGGCGGCTGTTCTGGAACACAAAGGAGATGGTGTCCATCAACTCTTCCTTGGGGATGTCCCGCACATCCGCTCCGCCCACCCGGACGCTGCCGCTCTGCACATCAAAGAACCGGCAAATCAGGTTTGCCAGTGTGGATTTGCCGCCGCCGGAGGGGCCAACGAAAGCCACCATCTGACCCGGCTGAATTTTCAGCGAAACGCCCTTGATAACATCCGTTTTGCCATCATAGCTGAAATGCACATCCTTCAGGGACACAGAGGCATCTTTCGGATGCCGCGGATGATCGTTTTCTGGCACAGGTTCCGCATCCAGAACCGAATCCACACGAGCCAACGCATCTGCCACAACGAGTTCATTTTCGCTCATGTACATGATGCGGGTCAAGGTCAGGGAGATTACCGGGGTAATGATGATGTAGAACAGCAGGTTCAGCAGAAATTCCGAAGTCACACCGTTCCGGGTGAACAGAAGCCCACCTACAATCAAGAAAGCAAACACACCGTTGATTGCGGCAGTATAGAGCATCATCGGCATCCGCAGCTCTTTGGTGTAGGCAATGACCCACTTTTCGTACTCATCAATGGTCGCTTTGAATTTTTTGAACGAAAAGACGGATTGCCCGAAGGTCTTGACTACCGGGATGCCGCGGACATACTCCACGGCCTCGTTAGACATTGATTCCAACGCATTACCGTATTGCCGCATTTTGTCTGCCATCCGCCTTCCTGTCATGGCGGACATGATGACGAAGCCCAGTGCCACCGGAACGAGACTCAGCAGACCCAGCCGCCAGTCGAACACAAGCAAAAGAACCAACAGACCTATGGGTGTTGCCATTGCATTATATTTGTCCGGCAGCTGATGGGCGAGAAATGTCTCCGCTGCGCCAGTACTCTCGTGGATGATCTTGCGCAGCTTACCGCTGCCAAACGTCTCCGTAAAGCCCAGCGGCAGTGTGGCAAGGTGTTCGGAAACCTCCAGCCGCAGATTGGTCGCCACCCGGAACGCCGACAGATGGGAGCACATCAGTGCCGCAATGTAAATGAGGTAAGCCAGCACCGCAAACAGCACTGCCATCCAGCCGTAATGGGGGATGTTCACCGCCTGCGCATAGTCCGGCGCGGCGTTCAACACATCCCGCAGGATCTTCCAGATGTACACAAAAGGCACCAGCGCCACCAGCGCACTGACCGCAGACAGCACCCACGAAGCGTAGGTGAAATATCGGTAGTTCCCGGCGTAGCCCATCAGCCGGGAAAGATCGGACTGTTTTTTCACGGAAAGACCTCCTTCAAATCAGATTGCGGCAAAAATGTGCTGTGGTATTTCAACTCCACAGCACATTCTGCGTTTTAACCCGCCAGATTTTCGGTGCAGAACAGCTCAATGCAGTTGTCGATCATCGTCTGGTCACAGTCGGTGGAAATGCCGGAGGCCAGCCAGTAAGCATATTCGCCTGTATCGTACTGGCTCAGAGCTTCTGCATCCGAACCATAGCGAAACTCAATATGGTAAGTTTCCGCACTGGTGTCCGGCGCAAGGAAGAAGTAGGTGAACTCGCCGGAATCGGCATCATCGCTTTGAAACTCATACAGCCCACGCACAGGCTCCATGCCAATATAGTGATAGGTATGGGAGAACAGCACATTGCCGTCCTTATCGGTGCCGGAAATGGTAGAAGTTTCACCATCGAAGGTCAAGATCGCAAGGCTATTGGTAAAGCCGCAGAAATAGGCTCCGCCGCCGTTGGCATACGCTTTGACTGCATCTTCGCCGTAAACATCACCTGTCACCATAGAGGACAGCTTCTCAAAAGCAGCTTCGGCATTGTCCTCGCCCACGAGAGCGGTACAAACATCCAGCCATGTCTGCTTATATTCGTCCGCCAGAATCACCGGCCACAGTTCCTGATAGCTGCCTGTTAGGTCGTTCAGCAGCTGTGCAGCGGCAGCTTCGTTTTCATCCACAGCAGAAGAGGCGGTCTCTTCTACGGAAGAAACAGTGCTTTCTGCGGCAGAACTTGCAGAAACGGGAACAGAGCTCGCCGTGCCGCTGCTGCAGCCAACCAGAAGAGAAGCAGACAGAGCTAGCACAGCAGCTGCACTCAGAATTCTTTTCATCAAACGCATTATCAATTTCCTCCACAAAATCAGAATATCGGCGTTAGTTTCAACTAATCGCGATACTGATTTTACTGGAACCGGACTTTCTGCGCAAGAACCAAATCGACAGAATCTATCCAATCGGACGCATCTTCCGATACTCCGTAGGCGTCATGCCGGCTGCTTCCCGAAATGCAGAAGAAAACTTATTCGGATTTTCGTACCCGACCCAATGGGCGATTTCAGCAACCGTGCAATCGGTTTCGAGTAGTAGCTTCTGTGCCAGCTGCAGCCGGTACTCTTTCTGATACGCATAGACCGAGCTTCCGTAAATGCCTTTGAAACAGCTTTTTAATGCCGTAGGCGAAAGGCCGACCTCCTGTGCAAGCTGTTCGATTGTACGGTGAACTGTCAGTTCCTGCGTGAGAAGAGCCGCAGCCTGCTTCACACACTCCACCTGATGCTGATTGAAATACTCTGTCTGCTGCACATCTTCCCTGTTTTTCAGCCGGGTCAGAATATGCAGCAACTCCAGCACTTTCAGCCGAAGATAGCCGGTGTCCGGCACAGAATGCGCTGTGTAAAGCTCTGAAAAAATATGGGCAATGGTCGGTTCTGACCGCAGGATACAGCAGCGGTTTTCCGTGCAGATGTACCGCCGTATGACATCAAGGTCTACGCCGTACCATTCCATTTGTTTCCGCATTTCCGGCGAAATCGCATCCAGATCCAGTAGGATGGTGATGCCGTGGTAGTGCCGCAGCGGAAAGCAGGAGGACGACTTTTTGCGCGCTGCTGCACACACCGCAAAATCCCCTGCTGCCAGATAGCAGCAGCTATTTGCCCCAAAACTGCACTCGTAACGCCCCACGCGGCAGTGGTTGATCTCGATCACATTCCGCGCTGGTGCGGGAGTCTCGTCAAAGGAAACAAGATGCATATCGTTGTAGTACAGTTCTGCCCCCGAAAACAGTGGACAGATGGTCATACTCCCGCTCCCCGTTCCGTTGGAGAACACGACGGTGCGGGGCATCGCCGTGGAAGCAGTTTGCTCCGGGGGAAGATCAAAAAATGATTTATACATAGCCATTCTCTTTTCCTGAAGATTCGCTTTTTCTTACTGATTCGCAGACGTGAACTGTCAAATTCCATTTCTCTGCAAAAATGTTTCCATCAAATCAAGATACCGTTCCGCCTGAACAATGAAGCTCACATGACCGCCCGGAACATTGTGAATCTCCGCATCCAGTTTCCGGAACAGATCTGCGAACCGTTTCTGATCTTCCTTTTTGAAAATGTCATTTTCCGGGAGGAGGATCAGTATCCTCCCCCGCAAGATATTCAAAATCATTTGCTCTGAAAGGCGGGTAATCCTTCAGCATATATACACACCGGAAGCTATGGATGCACTTTCTGTAAAAAACACAGACAATTCAGCAATCGCTGTCATCCTGCGAGGTGCGCAGAGTGCTTTTTCTCATACACCGCAGCCGCGATGCACCAGCGGATGAACTGCTTTGATTCTTCTTTCTTCATTTTCTTCGCTTCCTGTGCATCTATTTTATGGTTTTCATGCAAAAATCGCAGTGGTCATTTCCACGCCCCAGCGTCATGCTTCTCTCCCAGATCAGCTTCGGATGCAGCCCGGTATAGCTGATGTCATCGCTGTCGCAAAAGCTGCGACACAGCTCTGGGCAGCCGTATTCTGTGCAGGTGTCGTGATAGGGACACTCCATCATATCCACACGCCAGACGCCGTTGCCGGTCTGCAGCTCTTTTGGGGCAAAGCCCGCCGCCGGGCCGAAAACGCTCCGGGTGGATTTGACGAAAACGCCGGGAACAAGGCGGTAAAGCCCCGGTATGTGCAGCAGGGCGGCAAGCTGTTTGTGGCTCGTTCTCGCCAGCCGCTCCACATAGCCGTGAACGGTTTGCAGTGCTTTTTCTTTCGGCATGACCCGCTGCAAGGTTTCGTAGGCCGCAATGCCCGGTAAGATTTGCCGCTTGAGGTGGTATTGCTTCTCCTTGCTTGCCCCCGCGTTTTCAGCCAGCAGCGCACTCAGGCGCATATCGAAAGCGGCGTTCAGCTGCTTTGCCTGCGTGGGAAAGCGTTGCGCCGCAGTCTCCCGAAAGTCACGGGAAAGATAGGTTTCCTTCGCCTTCATCGTCCGTCACCTCTTCTTTTTGTACCCGCAGTCGCAGTAGGGTCCGCCGGAGGCAAGGGTGTACTGCCGCACAAAATTTGTCACACCGCCCGCTTCGCTCATGGTGTAGTCCAGATGGCACAAAGCAGGGGTCAGGTCATACAGACCCAGTTCCTTCATCAGCACACAGATGCCACACCTTGTAAAGCGTCCCTCGTAGCCGCTGACGTCAGGGTATTCGTAAAATTCCATGTTCCACGAGTAGGGGTTGCGGTCGGCGGCTTTCAGAGCAGCGGTGGCCTTCATGGCAGCAATATCCTTTGGGGTAAACTTGCTTTTTCCGCTCTTGCGGCAGAACCACTGCATGGGCTTTGTCATCATGGACTTTGCGTAGTAATCCGTCAGCCCGTCCACCTCCGGACGTTGCGGCATGGAGAGGATGAACGCGCCGAGCATTGCGCAGTTGACGATGTTCATCTTGAAGCGGTCCGCTTTTTCAAACTCCGGCAGCCTGCGGATGATCTGCCGGTATTGCGGCTTTGCCTTTTTCGTGATGGCTCTTGCGGTGGCTGCATCATAGCCCAGCACAGCGGTCAACTGTTTTTGAAAGGAACCGGCAAACAGCACCCACATTCCCATAGGCATCCCGGCGTATTTCATTGCAGATACCTCCCGGCTTCCGTTTCCAGTGCCTGCCATACCGGGTAGGCTGCGCCATGTTCATCAAAAAATTTCTTGAGGTCCCTGTTCAGCGCGCTCATTTCGTCGATGGCGTTCATAGCATGGTCGGAGGCGCAGAGCTTGCCCAGCGAAGTGGCACACATCAGCTTGAAAAAGCGCAGGCAGGTCTTGCGGTACTTTTCCCCTTCAAAGTCCGCATCCTCCTTGGGCAGAATGGCGTGCCCGGCATTTCTGATGGCGCGGTATCCCTCGATGTTTGCATCCAGCAGACGGTTCAGGTATGCAGTATCTCCCCTGAGCTTTTTCAGGTCGCCGTCTGTCTTATAGCAAGCAAAGGCCGCAGGCATCACAAACGCGGCATGGCAGAGCAGATAGTCCTCCATGTTCGGCTCGTAAACGACCTTATATTTTGTGCCGTGGAAGATGCGCCCGATCAGCTGTTTATTGGAGATTGCACCCGGCAGCTGTCCGATGGTGATCTTTTTCAGGTCGATGGAGACCACCCGGTCAACCTCCCGATGCCCCGCAGAAAGCGCAAAGGCAAACAGGACGTTCTTTTCCGGAAGTGCCGCCGCCAATGCTTTTGTCTGTACGTTGTTGCCCACAAAAACGATGTTCTTCGTCCGGTTCGCCCGCAGCGTGTCCAGAACGGAATCCAGCTGTGTATAGCGCAGGACCACAAAGATCACATCGTACATTGCATCCGGTGCAAGTTCAGTCACCACCGGAATGCGGCTGACCGAGGTGCGGAGCGAAAATTTGTCCTTGATCCGCAGGCCGTTCTGCTTGATCTCCGCAGCCCAGTTTCCCCGCGCAAGCAGAGTGACATCCTTTCCGGCGCGCAGCAGATTTCTTGCCAGATTGCACCCCAGAACGCCTGCACCATATACCAGAATTTTCATAGCTTGCCTCCAAATCCGATCTTCACGATCTGCATTTTCATTCCGTTGTCACCGACCTTGGCGAGAAACCGGAAAAAACCGCTGACGGAAGGGTCTTTCAGGTCGCTGTAACCTAACATATAGCCCCGACTGGATACTCGCAAACGGTTGTCCCATGGGGTAAAGATGCACCATCCCAACAGCCCCTTTGCGGATGCCCGCAGCGCAGACCAGAACCAGCAGTGCCCCCAGCCCAAGACCTTCCAGAATCACCTGTAAAAGCATTACTTATTCCTCCTGTATCCGTTTTCATCCCGGTATTCGGGATGTTCCTTTACGTATGGATCCTTATCGCCGCAGATGGTATAGTCGCATCGGCAGCCGTCCACGCAGGTGGTCGTCCGCACGAGCTTGGCATGGAGCAGTTCCATGGACGCATAGTCCACATTGCACAGGGCGGGCATAATGTCCGCAAATCCAAACCGCTTGGCAAATTCCGCCGCCGGACACGTCGTAAATTCATAATAGATGGGCTTGCTGTTTTCGTAAGGCGCAACATCCATCTCGTAATCATGCCATGTGTCACAGTGCTTTTGGGCGGTGCTGAATGCCCGATACATCAGCTTTTTCCAGAATGGCTTGTTGATGTCAACGAATCGCAGCTTCCGGAAGGACGGCAGGATCAGATTTTCTTCTATCTCTTCCATTTCGCGGAATGTGACCACATCCCGGCACACATCGTAAAAGCACATGATGGCGATGCAGTCGTAGGTGCCGCCTACGCCGTTGTGAAAATTCTTTTTACCGCCGAGGTCGGTGCGCCACTTGGAAAGAAGCTCTGCGTATCTCAGCTGCACCTGCTCCCAGACCACCTCGCGCTCCACCTCCGGATAGTGCAGAGTGATTTTCGCCAGAATTTCCTTTTTGCAGGATTTGGAATACAGCACATGGCAGCTACGGTCAATTTGTAATTCGCTGTCCTTCATCTTCCCACGCCTTTCAGAAAACCGCTCTTTGCATTTTCTTCGGTGTCGTCCGATTCGTCGTAGGCATCATAGGGCGCCGATGGGTCGTGTACTCGTTTTTTGAATGGTGAACAGCTCTTGTCTTTGTGGGCAAACGCAAAGGCAAAATTGTCCGTCCATCCCGTATGACCGGTGATGAAATATGGATGCAGCCCACGTGCGCGCAGTTTCCGCTCCAGCTCCGCCAGTGACTGCACAGCCAGCTTATTGTCCTCCGCCAGCGAGGAAATGAAGCTGTAGCCGCCGTCCGCGCCAAACCACAGCGTGTCGCCGGTAAAAAGGTACTTATCGTCAATGAGGTAGACCATATGTCCCCATGTATGACCGGGAACCAGAAAACACTTGATCCTGACGCCGTCAATATCAAAAACCTCTCCATCGTGAAGCAGCTGCTTTTCGTTGTAGATGGTCACTTGCGGCAGCTTATAGAGATGATAAATAACCTTGCGGCGTGCTTCTCCGATCAGATACCGGTTCTCGATCTCGCCGATGTACAGCTTCGCATTCCGGAACAGCCCCGGACTGTCTGCTTCCACCGCACCCACATGGTCGGTGTCCTGATGGGTGATAAGGATATGGTGTATCGACTTCGGATCAATCCCAAGCCAGCTCATTTTTTCGGCAAGGCGGTCGTAGTTATATCCCGCATCGACCATAATGGTGGTATCGCCTTTGCGGTAGAAGAAGATGTTCGCCACCCATTCGCGCACGCAGGCAACATTCTCGTCGATCCAGCCGGTGTTCAAAGGCTTGAAGATCTCCTTGCCCCGGTACATCCAGCTCATTGCTTTTCTTTGAAATTCCGTTGCTTTTTTCGACATGATCGCACCTCATTTCTGTGCTGTGATGCAAAGCCAGCCCTTTTTGTTTTTGTGGTTCTGGATCTTACAAAATCCTGCTTGCTCCAGATACGTTTTACCGTTCACAATGCAATGCTTTTTACCAGATGCGCCCACTGCTCCGGGTGACAGGCCAGCAATTCCTCGTGCTGCAAGTTCTGCTCATGGAGAACAGGATGTGCAAAATGCCGCTGATACCGGGCACGATATTTTGCGCCCATTTTCAGGGCGTAAAAAATATGGATCTCGGTACCGGGTACATGGATCTTATCCGGCAGCGGAGTGATAAGATCGGAGTAGAACTGATTTTTACAGCTCTGCATGGTCACATAAGGGCGGGCCTCACCGAACATTTTCAGAAAGGCTTTGACATAATCCCCCGACTCTCTGGCACGCTTATCCAGACGCTTTTGGAGAAATTTTGCCTTGAACTTTCCGTCCCGCACCACAGGGTAGATCAATGGCAGCAGAAAATCCGTCTGCAAGCTTGCCGCCAGCGGCGATGCCTGATCCAGATCGGAGCTGCCCAGAATGCCACAGTCCATGTGGATGTTCTGCCGTGCCGCCAGCAGCCCCACAAACGAGCCGCCCAGAGAGCAGCCGTAGGCCGCCCGGATGTGACCGCCGCAGTGGGTCTTGAGGTAGGCCTCGATCTTTTCGGTCTCCTCCAGCATGGTGGGAAATTCGGTCTGTTCAGTCTCATCAAAGCCATCGTAGCTGACGCACAGCACCCGGAAGCTGTCAGCCAGAAGCGGGATCACCGCACCGAAATTGCTTTTCCAATGGCAACAGGTGCCCGGCAGCAGCAACAGCACCGGGGCATCCTCTGCACCAAAATAGTAGATCTTCATCCTGATACGCTCCTTCTCTATTTATTTTCCACCTGTAAATAGAAGAGATATATTTCTTCGTATAGGGCAGAGTTATGAGTTAGGTAAAGCTAACTTTCTGTTCTATAAAAAGCCGCTTCTCAGCGGTCCTTCTGCCAAAATAATACGCCCTGCTGTCGCCTCTGTCAAGAAGTTTAGGCATTTTCGGAGATTTTGAAAGAGATTTCGCCTTCGAGGGCTCCAACCGTCACCCCCAGTGCCACATCCAGCACCATCATCACGCTGAAGCCCACCGCGAAAAACACCGTGCCGACGTTGGAGTGCTGCCCCTGCGACATTTCCGGGATCAGTTCCTCCACCACCACATACAGCATGGCACCGGCAAAAAGGTCAAGGGCTTTGCAGTACTACAAGCTCAGTGAGACCCCTGCCTACTACATTACCGCATGGTACAATCTGCTGAGCGGCAAGTGGGAGTTTGGCAAAGTCCACGCCACCGAGACTACCGTGGAGGGTGTTACTGTGGAGCTGACCACCAATGGCCGCCACACGAATTACGAGATGAAGCTCTCCGGTTTTGGTCTGGACACCAGCACCAACAAGGCCTACGGCGTGGTGCTGACCGCCGCCGATGGCAGTGAGTACGGCCTGCGTCATGTGGCCAACATCTGGCATGGTACCAAGCTGGGCTTCAATGCCGATGATCCTTACTTTGCATCCATCATCGGCAAGACTGTTACCCAGATCACCTACTACACCGCCGACGGCGTGTATGTCCTGCCGGTCAACGTAGCGCTGTGAGTTTACGGGGAACCGCCTGATTCAGCCAACATATAGCACAAAACGGCAAGGTTTCTTGATTGCGGGAAACCTTGCCGTTTTATAGCAGCTTGCGTCTTTAATGCACAAACACTTCCCCTTATCCCGATGAAGTCATTGACCGTCTGGCACGGGCATTCTACCCGGCCATCCTTGCCTGCTGGAACAGCGAGGAAGGACAACGGGAGTTTGCCGCGTGGCAGGCAGAACAGGCTCATATTGCAACCAAAGAAAAACAGGAAGTTCCCGCTTGCTGGGTATTCGTAAAACAGTTTTCGAGAAATGACACGGCAACTGCCTGTCAGGATTGGTTACGAGTACCCGGCTAGGCCGAGGAAGCACCAAGTCCCATGTCCGCACCGTCAAGGTGTTGGGCATGGGGCTTTTGCATTTCAGGAATGTGTACGCCTCTGGCAAGGTGTAACACACTAGACTTTGTACCAAAGTCGTGTGCCAAGGGTGCTGCGCCCCTTAGAATCCCTGCTCACATCACCTGTGGGCGATGTAGATTCGCCGCACAGAAAGCTCTCACAAAAGGCACACCCGGCTGTCTGCGGCGAGGAGAAGGCACTTCTGCGGAAGTGTAATAACCCACTATGACACTTTCATCCCTGTGGTCTGCAAAGTGTAGTGGGCTCTCCGAGGGGGAAACGGCTATATAGGGTGCGCTTCGGGCAAATCGCTGCGTACGTGCGTACCAATCTCTCGTACGCACGTACGCAGTAAAACGGCTAAAATCTCCTATATAGGGGTGTTCTTCTGGAAATCAATATGATATACTCAACTTAACCAACCATCAACTAATAGGAGGCGGTAATATTATGGGAAAAACTTTTGTGTGTAGCTTATGCCGTAATGGAATCATTGGCGGTGGTTTGTACATTGATGAACAGAGCATTACATATTCAACTCAAAAGCTCACAGTCAGTCCACTGTATCGCAACCTTGTATTGCCCATGAACGAGATAAGGGAGCTTTCATGGAGTCAGATGGTCGTTCCTGTTGCAGCAATTTCCATGAAAGATGGAGAATGTTATAAATTTATCATATATAACAAATCAGGATTTGAAAAGGCATATAAGCAATATAGCAACCACCAAGAATGAAATCACCTAGCAGGGTTTGGGGCAGGCACGCCCCAACAAGAAGCTGTCCCAAAAGGGCAAGAATTTTCAAGAATTGAAAATTTGTGGCCACGGGACGATTCTTGCTCTCACGAAAACCCATACTTTTTGAAAATCCGCTTTTCGCAGCCAAAGGAGGATGCACCATGAAAAAAGAGATCGAAGCCTTCGTCAACGCAGCCAACGAGCAGGAGTTGGAAGCCGCATGGAATAACCTCTCGGCAGAGGAACAGCGAGTTTTCGAGCAGCTCATGGAGGAAGAACCACCCGAAGATGCACTGGCATTTTTCGCACAGCTGTATGATGATGCCCCGAAAGAGCAGACCAGCGAGACTGTGAACATCTCCGAAAATGAAATCTATTTCAAGCGGAAGCCCTTGACCGAAGAGCAGAAGAAACACAGCTCTTATGTGGACGAGAACGGCAACCTCCATGTCAAGAACCTGTCCGCTTTCTGGATTCCAGAACTGACCACCACGGAGAAAGTCGGTCACACCACCTACACCGTGACCGGCAGCTATGAGGGCAAGGAGTCCTTTTTGAAGAAGCTGGAGCGCATTGTTGCCAAGAACGCCCAGCAAAAATTTGAAGATGAGGGTGCAGACGAATGACAACTGCGTCCAATTCTGCTATACTTGACCCGGTAACCAATCCTGTACCGACAGTTGCTCCACAGAATAAGGAGGGCACAACAATGTCTGGAGCAACGAATAAAATCACCGCACTTTACTGCCGACTGTCGCAAGAGGACGCACGGCTCGGCGAAAGCCTGTCCATTGAGAACCAGAAGACTATTCTTCTGGAATACGCCAAAAAGAACCATTTCCCGAACCCGGTGTTCTTTGTGGATGATGGCTATTCCGGCACGAACTACGACCGTCCCGGCTTTCAGAGTATGCTAGTCGAAATCGAAGCAGGGCGTGTAGGAATCGTTATCACGAAGGATTTGTCCCGACTGGGGCGCAATTCTGCCTTGACTGGTCTGTACACCAACTTCACCTTTCCCCAGTATGGCGTTCGCTACATTGCCATTAACGATAACTACGACACCATTGACCCGAACAGCGTAAACAACGATTTTGCGGGCATTAAGAACTGGTTCAACGAGTTTTACGCCCGCGATACCAGCCGCAAGATTCGGGCCGTTCAGAAAGCCAAGGGAGAGCGTGGAGTACCGCTGACGGTCAATGTGCCGTACGGCTATGTGAAAGACCCGGAGAACCCGAAACATTGGCTTGTTGATCCGGAAGCGGCTGCGGTCGTGAAGCGTATCTTCTCCATGTGCATGGAAGGCCGTGGCCCGACCCAAATTGCAAACCAACTGTGGGTGGACAAAGTTCTGACTCCCACCGCCTACAAGCTGAGCCATGGTCGGAGTACAAACGCACCTGCCCCGGAAGACCCTTACCGCTGGGATAAAAGAGCAGTAAGTTTGATTCTGGAACGCCGGGAGTACACTGGCTGCACAGTCAACTTCAAGACCTATACTAACTCTATCTGGGATAAAAAGAGACATCTGAATCCTGTGGAAAATCAGGCTATCTTCCCGGATACACATGAGCGCATTATTGACGATGATGTGTTTGAAAAGGTTCAGGAGATTCGCAGCCAGCGTCACCGTATGACCCGAACAGGCAAGAGCAGCATTTTCTCCGGTATGGTCTACTGCGCTGACTGCGGTTCCAAGATGCAATATGGTTCGTCCAATAACAGGGACTTCAGTCAAGACTTCTTTGATTGCTCTCTGCACAAGAAGAACGGGAGCAAGTGCAAGGGACATTTCATCCGGGTAAAGGTTCTGGAAGGACGTGTGCTGAGTCATGTTCAGCGGGTGACGGACTACATTCTCCGTCATGAAAACTACTTCCGCAAGGTCATGGAGGAGCAGCTTCGTGTGGAAAGCAGCGAAAAGCTGACCGTCCTGAAGAAGCAGCTTGCCCGGAATGAGAAGCGGATTGTAGACCTCAAACGGCTGTTCATGAAAATCTACGAGGACAACGCCAATGGAAAGCTGAGCGATGACCGCTTCGACATGATGAGCCAGAGCTACGATGCCGAACAGAAGCAGCTGGAAGAGGAATCCCTCTCTATCCAACAGGAAATCGAAGTACAGGAACAGCAAATCGAGAATATTGAAAAATTCGTCCAGAAAGCGCACAAGTACGTTCATATTGAAGAACTCACTCCCTATGCTCTCCGTGAACTGGTGTCGGCTATCTATGTAGATGCCCCGGATAAGTCCAGCGGAAAGCGGGTGCAGCACATCCATATCAAGTACGACGGGCTGGGGTACATCCCTCTGGATGAACTGGAAGCAAAAGAAAAGGCGTGACCGAAGTCACGCCAAATCTTCCCCATTTAGGGAACTTTTGCAAATACTGTTTTATGGGAACTCTGCTCTGGGGAACTCCCTGTTGTACATATCGCTATCGTATGTGGTCTTAATCGCAAGTTTTACAAACAGCGCAATTCTCAACGACCGATTTGCGATATGCAATTCACGGTTGTTATCAACGAATCAGATCGTGAATTGCGATGGCAGGGTGCGTCCGGGTGGGCGCACCCTGTTTTTGTGTCTATTTTTACCATCACATAAATTTGCACTGCCGTTGCCATAGCAACCGACAAAGGAAAGTGAATTTGATAAAATGCTCTGCGGTTGGTTATTGCTAACTAACTGCCACAACCAAAGAACCATTGATTTATCAAAGGAGTTTTCCATGAAAAAGATTTCTCGTCGTTCGTTTATCACTGCCATGGCTGCTGTAAGTGCAGCCGGTGTTCTGGCCGCCTGCGGTTCTTCTTCAAGCAGCACGGCTTCTTCTGTGGCTTCTTCCGCCGTATCCAGCGAAGCAACTTTCTCTGCCGCATCTATGGATGAGACCGGTACCCATACCGTCGTAGACCACGGCGGCAATGAGGTCGAAGTCCCCAACAAGGTCACCCGTGTGGTCATCGACCAGATCCCCATCCTGTCCACCTATATGGCCTATTTTGAGGGCAACGCACCCTATATCGTGGGCTATTGCGGCTCCTTCAAGTCGGTCATTTCCGATACCGTGCTCAAGAACATCGCCCCGGAGCTGATGGAATCCAGCGACACGGTCTATGCGCAGAGCGACCTCAATATTGAGGAGATCATGAAGCTGAACCCGGATGTCATCCTGTACAATGCAGGCAATTCCTCCCATGCAGAGATCCTGAAGGCCAGCGGTATTCCCTCGATCGGCTTTGCCACCGTGGGTGCTTCCACCGAGGCTGACCCGCTGGAGCGCTATGAGGAGTGGCTGAAACTGCTGGAGGATGTCTTTGGCGAACCGGGCAAGACCGAGGCCTTTGTGGCTGCCGGTGACGAGATCGTGACCGATGTGGAAGCCCGCATTGCGGATATTCCTGAGAGCGACCGCCCCAGCGCCCTGATCCTGTGGAAGTACTCGGACGGTGTGCCGCAGGTCTCCGGAAATGGCACGTTCGGTACCTACTGGATGAAGCATCTGGGCGTGACTGACAAAGCGCTGGAAGCCACCGGTTTTGCCCAGACCAGCATGGAGCAGATTTATAGCTGGGATCCCGATATTCTTTTCTTGGATGGTCCCGGCCTGCAGCCTCTGCGCACCGAGGACGTGCTGAGCGGGAATGTGGACGGTGCTGATTTCTCCACTCTGACCGCAGTACAGAATGGCCGTGTCTACAATACGACCCTCGGTATGTGGAACTGGTTCACCCCGAATCCGGATGCTCCGCTGGTGCTGGCGTGGCTGGCCTGCAACACCTACCCGGACGCTTTCGCAGATTACCCGTTGGGCGACACCATCAAGGAATATTACAAGACCTGGTATGGCTATGATGTGACCGATGACGAGCTGGAGGAAATGCTGCTGTACTGATGAAGGACACCATCTGGATCAAAAAAGGCCGCTTTACCCCGCTGGCTCTTCTGCTGATGCTGGCACTGCCGCTGGTCACTTCGGTGGTCTGCCTGTGCTTCGGACGTATGAATGTCCCGGTCGGGGAAGTGCTGACCGCCCTGCGCACAGCTCTGACCGGCGGCAGCGCGGCCAATGTGCAGAACTATTCCATCGTCATCAACCTGCGCCTGCCCCGCATCCTCATGGCCATCATCGTAGGTGCAGGACTGACCTGTGCGGGCAACACCTTTCAATCTCTGTTTTCCAATCCACTTGCCACACCGGACATTCTGGGCGTGACCAGCGGTACCTGCGTGGGCGCAATTCTGGCCATCATTCTGTCGTGCAGCATTCTGGAAACACAGCTCATTGCGCTGGTGTTCGGTCTTGCGTCCGTCTGCTTTACCCTGAAAATTGCAGGCAAGAACGATGGCCGTTCCATGGTCTATCTGGTTCTGGCCGGAACCATTGCCTCCTCGCTGTTCAATGCGGTCGGATCGTTGCTCAAGTATACGGCTGATCCGCAGGACAAGCTGCCGGAGATCACCTACTGGCTGATGGGCAGCTTTACCAGCGCCAGCTACCAGAAGATCCTCATCGGCTGCCCGCTCATCCTTGTAGGTATCGCTGTCATTTACCTGCTACGCTGGCGGTTGAATATCCTCTCCCTGAGCGATGACGAAGCCCGCGCCAGCGGCATCAACATCAAACAGACCCGGATGCTGTTCATTCTGGCTTCCACGCTGATTACCGCCTCGGCGGTATCCATGTGCGGTCAGGTGGGCTGGATTGGTCTGCTGATCCCACACTGCGCCCGGATGCTGGTGGGCAGCAACAACCGCTATGTCGTGCCGGTGAGCCTGAGCCTTGGTGCCAGCTTTATGATCCTGATCGATACCCTGTCCCGCACCATCAGCATCATTGAGCTGCCGCTTTCCATCCTGACCGCCATCATCGGTGCGCCGGTGTTCATCTCTCTGCTGAATAAGACAAGGAGCAACCTGCGATGATCTTGCAAGTACAGAAAGGCTGTTTCGGCTACCCCGGACAGCCTGCCATACTGGAAAATATCGACCTGACGCTGGAAGAGGGACACATTCTTGCCATCCTCGGCCCAAACGGCATCGGCAAGACCACTTTGCTCAAATGTATGATCGGTCTGCTGCCGTGGCACAGCGGCAAGACCCTGCTCTATGATAAGGATATCCACACCCTGAAGCCGAAGGAAGTGTGGAGCACCATTTCCTACATCCCGCAGTCCCACGGGTTTGCCTTCTCCTATACCGGACTGGAAATGGTTTTGCTGGGGCGCAGTGCGCATCTCGGAACCTTTCAGCAACCCGGCAAAGAGGAAATCGAAATGGCGGAAGCCATGATGGAACGAGTGGGGATCACCCGTCTTGCCAACAAGGACTGCAACCGGATGAGCGGCGGTGAACTACAAATGGTGCTCATTGCCCGTGCCCTCATCAACGAGCCGAAGCTCATCATTCTGGACGAGCCGGAGACCGGTCTGGACTTCCACAACCAGATCCTTGTCCTGAACATGGTGGAGCGGCTGGCGCATGAGGAAGGCATCAGCGCCATTATGAACACCCATTATCCTACCAACGCCATGAGCGTGGCAGACGAAGCACTGATGCTCAACCGCAAGGGTGAATTTTTCTACGGTCCGGCCGCTGCCATCCTGAACGAACAGAACATTTCCTATTCCTTTGATGTTCAGGTCATCGTGGACGAGTTGAATTATCAGGGACGCGCCGTGCGCAGCATTGTGCCAGTGGCCTTGCGAGGGAATGCCGTATGAAGATGCCATTTACGCTTTCCCAGCTGCGTCCCATCCGGGAAGCCATGACAGTTTCCCGCCCAGCAAAACTGGGCGAGAGTGTACCTGTTACCTGGTTCTCGCTGGGCAGCGGCACCTCCATCACTCCGGAATATTACGACTGCACTACCCTGTATCTGTGCGGGGAAGGTTGCGGCATATTTCTTCTGGGTGGAGAGAGCCGTACTGTCCCGCTGCATCCCGGCCAGCTGCTGGCCGTTCCGCCTAAAATGCTCTGCGGCTGTCTAACCGACAGCGGCATGATCTATACTGAAATCATTCTGAAAAAGGAGAACTTCACCATGAACAACATTCTCAAAGCAGGCCAGCCCACCGAACTGAAAAATCTCATTTCTTACGAGGACGGCAGCATTGCAAACCTCGACCTCGTCCACGCCGACAACATGAAATTCGTGCTGATGGCCTTTGACGAGGGCACCGGCCTGACCCCGCACCGTGCACCCGGCAACGCCATCCTGACCGCGCTGGAAGGCAAAGCCATCATCGGCTATGAGAGTCAGGACTATGAGCTGACCGCAGGCCAGAGCTTCCGTTTTGACAAAAACGGCCTGCACAGCGTCACTGCACAGGGCAAATTCAAAATGAGCCTGCTGCTGGTCATCGAATAAGCGCTTTTCGCATTCACAACTGACGCAAAGAACCCGTCCGGACGTACCGGACGGGTTCTTTGCGTCTGCCAGATTCAGCAGTAGTAGAGGAACGAACGCAGGCGGCTCCATGCAGTTTCATCCCAGTCATTATCAAGGGAAATCTGGAACAGCGGAGCCCGACAGGCATCGTGCAGGCCGCGCATATCCAGAATCATCGCTGTATTTTCATACCGGGGTGCAAGGGTCAGCACTGCATTGGTACGGTTAGAAAGCTCCACGGCCTTGGCGTACCGATATCGACCGTTCCCGCCTGAAAAATTCGGCAAGGCAGAGTCCGCAATGAGGAACAGTGTTTCAGCGTCTTCCGCAAAGGCACTGTGCGCTCCAAGTTCATTCCCAAGGGTCTGCATCTGCCTCTGCATCTGGTCAAGCCAACCAGCCGATGGTTTGTTTTCATCCAAATTGTCTTTCCAAAGAAACCAGAGCGCCTCGCTGAGCGGGGCGCGAAACACCCGTTCGCCTTCGGCTTCCAGCGCGGCAAGTACGCCGCTGTCCAGTTCTGTCAGGCAGAGCGGCGTACCAACCGCGGCAATGCGGCGGCCTTTTGCGGGAAGTGCGCCGATCTCTCTCGCCGCGGTGTGCAGCTGCTCCCAGCCGGGCAGAGCATCCCACTGTGCTGCCATGTCTGCACGTTGGTCTACCGGGGCGGCATAGAGGATATCTCCCGCCAACAGTGCGCGGAAGAGTGCGTCACGGTTCTGCGCCATTTCGGGCAGTGTTTCCAGCATTGGGCTGACCAGTTGAGCATTCTGCTCTTTTCTGCGGTCCAACACAGCACGGATGACACGGGCGTACTGACCGTCTGCCTCCGCACCCTGCGTCTGCGGAATCAGGAACTGCGCATGTGCGTGGTCGTTTTTACGCTCGGCAAGGATACTGCCCAGCAGTGCCGGGAAAGGCAGGTATTCTTTTGCACTCGTCTCTGCTCGGCCAAGGCTCAGAATATCGTCCGTCAGGTGCGGCAGCTCGTAGGGGTCTGCCCCTTGCTGTTTGAAATATGCGGCCAGATAGGGCGTATAAGCACCCATCGCCGGAAGATAGAGTGGCACATTGGGGGATGGTGTCTGTGCCAGACGACAGGGGTGAATATCGACCTGCTCGATGTTGAAATCTGTCGGCAGAGCCACCGCCGGGCGGTGCTGCAGGCTGTTCAGGAAGGCTTCAATGCGGGTGATGACACCCACATTGGAAAAGTGCTCGTCCACTTCGATCTGCAAGTAGGGCTTATCCCCCATTTCCTGCTTGAACAGATGGGACAGCATGGTATCCGGGCCGCAGCCGTGGTTGGTCAGATACACCGCATACAGGTTCGGATGATGAGCGATGAGCTTTGCGCCGGACAGGATGTGCTGTCCGAACGGATAATACAGATTTTCGTATTCGTCCGCAATGTCCAGCGCATGACCGGGCAGGTGGCTCAGCGTGATGACTTTATAGCCGCGTTCCAACAGCAGTTCCGGGATGCCCATGTTCAGGATGGGGTCGGAAACGCCGTAGTTGCGGGTGATGAGCACCAACACTTTATCGTCCGGTCTCAGGGTCGCCAGCAGAGCTTTGCCCTGTTTTTCCACGGCGGCGGTATGGCGGCGCACCGCCATGGCACCGCTGAGCAGAGCCTTTGCGCAGAGAGGCTTCGGGATGCCCAGCACCTTGCCCAGCCCCAGCATGGCGGTGGCCATGGCTTCCTGCCCGAAGTCCAGATCAAATACCGGGCTGAGCAAGGTGATGCCCTTGCTCTCAATGTCCAGAGCGTTGGCAATGGATGCGGCTGCCGTCTGCATATAGACGCAGCCGTAGTTGTGTTTCACACGGCTCTTTTCGTGTTTCATGGTGTGGATGGTGGGCAGGAAGATATAATCTACTTTTTGGTCGATGAGCTGCTGCATATGGCCGTAAATAAGTTTGACCGGGTAGCAGGTCTCCCCTTGTGCGGTCTGCTGAGCCAGCCGGATCGTTTCCTCACTGGTGGGGTCAGTCAGGACGACATTGAAGCCCAACGAGGTAAAGAAGGCATTTGCCATCGGGAAGAATTTGTGGATCATCAACGCAAAAGGCACACCTACGGTCTTTTTACGTGGGTCACGTTTGCCAGTGTAACCCTCCAAAAGCAGTTTGTCTGCCTGCTTGTAGAAGTCAATATTCTTCTGGATCTCCGCACTGCGGCTGTCCTCTGCATCCTTTGCCGGGCTGTCAAATCCCACAAATCGGCTGGGTGCGTCGCCCACAGCTTCCTGTGCCAGCAAAGCCGCGCCATATGCGCCGCTGATGGAGAAGCAAGGGCTTACCCGCACCCGGTCGCCATAAGCGGATTGGAATGCCGCCACAATGCCGGGGTTATAATCTACGCCGCCCTGTAAGACAATGTGCTGGCCCACCGGCTTGGAGCCGACCACTTTGTGCAGGTAGTTCTGCACGATGGAGTGACAAAGGCCTGCGGCAATGTCCGCCCGTGAAATACCTTCAGCGGAAGCGGACGCAATGGCCGTTTCGATAAACACCGTGCACCGTTCTCCCAAGGATGCCGGATGTTCAGAGGATAAGGCTAATGGGCCAAATTCCGCCAGTGGGATGCCCATACGGGCAGCTTGTTCTTCCACAAAAGAACCGGTACCGGCAGCGCAGATCTTGTTCATCTGAAAATCCACAACTTCACCGTTCTGGATGCTGATGTATTTGCTATCCTGTCCGCCGATCTCAAACACGGTATCGACTTCCGGCACCCAGTGCGCAGCGCCCTTTGCCTGCGCGGTGATCTCATCCCGGACAGCATCTGCTCCGATACGTTTGCCGATGCGCTCTCGTCCTGAACCGGTCACACCGACTGCGGTGAACCGGATATCACCAAACCGCTGGCGAATACTTGCAAGGCCTTTGCGGACAGCTCCTTCCGGGTTACCTGCGGTGCGCAGATATTGAAAGTCTACCAGTTCACCGTCAGCACCGACCAGAACAAGATCGGTACTGGTAGAACCGATGTCGATGCCCAATGCGCAGCCACTTTCTGGAATGATCTTGGTAGCGTTTGGCTCCGCAAGGCTCGTGCCGGAGCGCAGTTCCAGTTTGGGCAATGTTCCGACCGTGTGGTGTGTTGTTCGTGTACGGTCCAGAGAATCATTCAGTTGACGTAACGTGAACGAGCCGGATGCTTTGAGTGCAGCACCAAGAGCCGCTTCATATCGGGCAAACTCCGGAACGATGAGCTCTTCTTCGGTCAGGCCGAACACTTCCCGGATAGCCCGTATCACACCGGAGTTGCAGGTCACGCCGCCGCAGAATACCACCGGTTTGCAGACCGGAAGCCGACGCACGATGGTAGCTTTGTAGTTGCGGATCATCGCATAGCACAATCCCAGCAGGATATCCGGCGTGGAAACGCCTTCCTGCTGGCGGTGAATGATATCCGTTTTGGCAAAGACCGCACACCGACCGGAAAGCCGCGGAACACTCTGTGCCTGCTCTACCAGCGAAGAGTAATCTCCCAGCCTGCAGCCCACGCGAGACATCTGATCTTCAAAGAACGAGCCCGTGCCGCCTGCACAGTGTTCGTTGACTGCGAACTGCGGTGCACGGCTCTGCAAATCCGTGATGAATCGCGCACCCTGACTGCCGATTTCAATGACCGAACCAGCCTGCGGAACAATCTGGCGCACACCCTCGACGACAGCCGGGATATCCCCAAAAGAGGGAATATCGGGAGCCTGTTCCAGCAGAGCTTCGGTGTTGCTGCCAGTTACACAGAGCGAAAACGGTGTGTCTGCATCCAGTTCCAATGCAGAAAGTCCTTTTTTCAGGCAGACAAAAGGGTTGCCGTGATGCACCGCCATCCACTGCTTTTCAATTTCTTGATTTTTCAACAGCACCAACTTGACCGTTGATGTACCGATATCCATTCCCAACGAAAGCATTGTGTCACTCCTTCGATATCACCCCTGAACGTTATAGGGTTTGACATTTCAAACTTTATACCGTATAATAATGATGCCTTTTAATTAGACATCTCTAACCAAGAGTTTAACACAACTACCTCGGAGTGTCCGTTGTTATGGCAACGGCAAAGTAAATTTTAAGATGGAGCAATATTATTCAATTTTACAGCAATGCGGCATGTTCAACGGCATTCAGCCACGAAAATATAGGGAAGTCCTTAGTTGCTTGAATGCGACTGTCCGTGAATATCCTCGTGGTGCGCACATCGTCGAGCTGGGTGAGCAGAGCCACAATACGGGTGTTCTGCTGGATGGCACGATAGAAGAATTTTTGTATGATGAAAATGGCAATCAAATCAGCATCTGCCGTTTTTGTCCCGGAGAAGTATTTGGTGCAGAACTGGCCTGTACTGGCTGGACGGTAAGTCCGGTCTGTCTCCGTGCCAGTTCGGACTGTACCGTAATGCTGCTGGATTTCAGCGCATTGATGTCACAGAAAACGCTGGCCTGTCCCTGCCGGATGCAAGTCACAGCAAATCTTATGCAGGATATGGCGCAGCAGCTTCTCTTTTTTAACACCAAAGTGCGTATTTTAGCACAAAAACGGCTTCGGGATCGTCTGAAGATTTATCTTCAAACCTTGACACCCGATGAAAAAGGCTGTTACAGTCTACCCTACACCCGGACAGAACTGGCGGATTTCCTCTGTGTGGACCGCAGTGCTCTTTCCCGTGAGCTGTGCCGGATGCGCGATGAGAGGATCCTTGATTTTTCCGGTGCAAAGATTCACCTGTTGAACCCAACGTTTTTGTATGGCTGGAACTGACAGCACTTCTAAATCCATGAAAAAATGGTCTGCCGAACATTTTTGTTCAACAGGCCATTACTTTTTAATCTTCTAGTGTACGACTACCGGACACATTCTTCAAATATTTCTCCGAGTCACCGTTCAGAATCAAATCCGCATAGCCCAGTGGGTCATTGTAGATAAGGTAGTCCAGTTCCGTCTGCTGCGCCATGGTCACGTCCAATTCATCCTCGACCCCGGTGCAGTCGATGGAGATCATTCTCCCATCCCGGAGCAGCAGCTCCACGCAGCCGGTGTCCATGTTGAATTTGCAGGCTCTTTCATCGTACTTCATGTTTGTGTCCTTTCCGCCTTACGGCACTCTTACAGTGGTCTGTCGTGCTTTCTTATGATAAGGTCTAGAACGTTTTTCGGGGGAAGCAATGGATTCGTTCTGTTTTCCGAAGAACACAAAAAATCCGAACCCTTCTCCTATCGGAAAAAAGTTCGGACTTTGTTGTTGTGGTGCACCTCCAGGGACTCGAACCCTGGGCCCACTGATTAAGAGAAACCAACGCGCAACAATCATCAATTTCCGGAATTACGCAAATTCGTCGTTTTTAGCGTTTTGTCGTAAATTAACATTTTGCATCCGCTGCATTCTTTGCACCTGTTGTTCCCTCTTGCATCCGTTATCCAGCTGTTCCGGTGTGCAAAAAGTGTGCAAAAATGTGCAGAGCCAAAATCAGCCCCTTAAAACAGGTATCGGATTTTTATGCAAAACCGGAAAAACGGCCGGGTTCTAGCCCGATACGGCAGCTACAATCTTGCCTGTTCAGACTAAACATCAAATGTACATCAACAACTACGATTCATGGCAGGGATTTGGACAACTGCGATCTCTTATAAATCCAAAGCAACTCTTTCTATGTGGACTTTTCTGGGTGGAAATACCCAGAGGGTTCACTTTTTTATTTTATCGACAGCGCCTCTATCCGGGCTATACTGCTGTTTTGACATCTATTTGGCAGCAAAACCCTGAAGGATCACGACTCGTTATAAAGCGTGACGGATTTCAGACAAAAGCGCACAAGGCTTGAACAAAGCCGTAAGATTACTTCCTGGAGCGACAAAGACTTATACAATCTTTGTTTCGATTGCAGGACCCTTTTCCCCTCTTAATACTTTTAGCGGTATTATGGCCTTGCAAGAAAGAAATGAGGTGAACAATTATGAGCATTACAAATGCGGCGAGAAGATTTGAACAGAGATTTGACGCAAAAGCGGAGCGCTTTATTTGGCATCATCCGCTACTTGGCTCCATCTCCATCTTTGTTGGAATGCCCTTACTGGTTTTAGCGTGTGTCTGTATCAGTACGATCGTTATCGCCTTTCCTATGGCATGGCTTTTGGGTTGGTTGTAATCTTTATTTCATCTTTAAACGCGCAAACGATCACTAATGCCATTTTTAGAGGAAAGGGTTTATGATATTGGGGACATCAAAAAAGGAGGATAGCTCTTATGCAAATACTAATTGCACTCATAGGTGTATGTGCGGCAGCAATGCTGCTGTGGTATGTCTATATTTTAATGAAGGGAGATGATCAGGCATGAGCGCCATGATTCAGTATGTTTTATACCTTGCCATTCTGGTTGTTTTGGCAATTCCGCTGGGTGCATACATAAAAAACGTCATGAACGGCGAGAAAACTTTTTTGTCCAAAGTTCTGACACCGTGCGAAAACCTGATTTACAAGGTTACGCGTGTAGACAGAGAAGAACAGATGACTTGGAAAAAATATGCGGTAAGTGTAATGACTTTTTCCGGTATCGGGCTTGTTTTTCTGTTCCTGCTTCAACTTCTGCAGGGAGTTCTTCCCGGAAACCCGCAGCATCTTTCCGGTGTGAAATGGGATTTGGCATTTAACACTTCTGCAAGTTTCATTACCAATACAAACTGGCAGGCATATTCCGGTGAATCCACATTGAGTTATCTCACTCAGGCTTTAGGTCTGACTGTTCAGAACTTTGTTTCCGCAGCCACAGGTATCGCCGTTCTATTTGCGTTGATCCGTGGCTTTATCAAGGTGAGATCCACCGGGTTAGGAAGCTTTTGGGTGGACTTGACCCGCATTGTGGTTCACATCCTACTCCCCCTGAATCTGGTCATTTCTCTGCTGCTGGTAGGCGGCGGCGTGATTCAGAACCTGAAAAGTGCAGAAACAGTATCCCTTGTAGAACCGATTGCCGTCAGTGCAGAAGGCGAAATCCTTGAGGATGCGGTAATTGACTTAGACACCGAAACCGTCACTGTAGATGGCGAAATCGTTTCGAATGCACAGATCGTCACCGAGCAGTTCGTACCGATGGGTCCTGCGGCCAGCCAGGTCGCAATCAAACAGACCGGCACCAACGGCGGCGGTTATATGGGCGTCAACTCCGCGCATCCTTTGGAAAATCCCAATGCCTTTACCAATCTGATCGAAATGATTTCCGTTCTACTGATTCCGGCGGCACTGTGTTTCACATTCGGTTCTGCAGTAAAGAACAAGAAGCAGGGTGTTGCGATCTTTATGGCAATGTTTCTCTGCCTGGTTGTTGCCTTGAGCTGTATCGCAGTCACTGAACAGGTTGGCACCCCCCAGCTTGCACAAAACGGCGCAGTCAATATGTCAATGGCCGAACAGGCAGGCGGCAATATGGAGGGCAAGGAGACTCGCTTTGGCATTGCAGGGTCCTCCACATGGGCAGCTTTCACCACAGCAGCCTCCAACGGCTCTGTAAACTCCATGCATGACAGCTACACACCTCTTGGCGGCATGGTGACTATGCTGCTGATGCAGCTTGGCGAGGTTGTTTTCGGCGGCGTGGGCTGCGGCCTTTACGGTATGCTTGCTTTTGCTATTCTGACCGTGTTCATTGCCGGTCTGATGGTAGGCCGTACACCGGAATTCCTTGGCAAGAAAATTGAGCCTTATGAGATGAAATGGTCGGTACTGGTTTGCCTTGCAACACCCATTGCAATTCTGGTCGGCAGTGGCCTTGCCGCTGTAGTACCCTCTGTCATGGATAGCCTGCATAACGGCGGTGCCCACGGTTTCTCTGAAATGCTGTATGCCTACTCATCCTGTGGCGGCAATAACGGCTCTGCCTTTGCCGGTTTCAATGGGAATACCGTATTTCTGAATGTAAGCCTGGGACTGGCGATGCTCTTTGCCCGGTTCCTGCCCATCATCGGCACACTTGCAATCGCAGGCAGCTTGGCTGGGAAAAAGAAAATTGCCACGACTGCGGGCACCTTGTCTACCACAAATGGAATATTTGTTTTCCTGCTGATTGTTGTGGTATTGCTGATCGGTGCGCTGAGCTTCTTCCCGGCGCTTGCCCTTGGTCCGCTTGCTGAGTTCTTTGGCAGCATTGCGTAAAGGAGATTTACAGATATGCGTACAAAACAGAAAAGTGCTTTTGCCGACCGGAAAATGCTCGGCAGGGCAATTAAAGATTCTTTTGCGAAATTAAGTCCGAAAACACAGGCAAAAAACCCGGTCATGTTTCTGGTTTTTGTGGCTGCTATTTTGACCAGCATTCTTTGGGTGGTGTCCCTGTTCGGCTTAAAAGACGCTCCAAGCGGATATACGCTGGCGATTGCCATTATCCTTTGGTTTACCGTGCTATTTGCCAACTTTGCCGAGGCCATTGCAGAAGGTCGTGGTAAAGCACAGGCAGATTCTCTCCGGGCATCCCGAAAGGATGTGGACGCACATAAAATTCCCTCTGTATCGCAGAAGGACAGCGTGACTGTGGTTCCATCCGCCCAGCTGAAAAAAGGGGAACTGGTGATTGTCAAAGCAGGAGAGCAGATTCCGGCAGACGGCGAAGTCATAGAAGGTGCGGCATCTGTGGATGAAAGCGCCATCACCGGCGAATCCGCTCCTGTAATTCGTGAGGCAGGCGGCGACCGCAGCGCTGTAACCGGCGGCACCACTGTACTGTCGGACTGGATTGTTGTCAGAGTGACCAACGAAGCCGGAGAGAGCTTTCTGGACAAGATGATTGCGATGGTAGAAGGTGCTGCCCGGAAGAAGACGCCCAACGAAATTGCTTTGCAGATTTTTCTGGTAGCCTTGTCCATTATCTTTATCTTGGTGACAGTCTCTCTCTACACTTATTCCATTTTTTCTGCAAAGCTGGCGGGAATTGAGAATCCCACCTCTGTAACAACTCTGGTAGCGCTGTTGGTGTGCCTTGCGCCTACTACCATTGGTGCCTTGCTTTCCGCCATCGGTATTGCCGGTATGTCCCGATTGAACCAGGCAAATGTTCTGGCCATGAGTGGTCGTGCCATTGAAGCCGCCGGTGATGTAGACATTCTGATGCTTGACAAAACCGGAACAATCACCCTGGGCAATCGACAGGCATCGGAGTTCATTCCGGTAGATGGTGTTGATATTCAGGAACTGGCGGATGCCGCTCAGCTTTCTTCTCTGGCCGATGAAACCCCCGAGGGCAGAAGCGTTGTTGTGCTGGCCAAGGAGCAGTTTGGAATTCGTGGCAGAAGCCTTCAGGACAAGAATATGCACTTTGTCCCATTTACTGCCGTGACTCGTATGAGCGGCGTCGACTTTGACGGCAACGAAATCCGAAAAGGCGCAGCAGATGCCATGCAGAGTTATGTGACCCATGCAGGCGGAATGTATTCTCCAGACTGTGATCGAGTTGTCAAGTCTATTGCGTCCAAGGGCGGCACACCTCTGGTCGTAGCTAAGAACCACAAGATCCTCGGCGTTATCTATCTGAAGGATATTATCAAGCAGGGTGTGAAGGAGAAAATTGCAGATCTGCGAAAAATGGGTATCAAGACCATTATGATCACCGGCGACAATCCGATCACAGCTTCGGCCATTGCTGCCGAGGCCGGTGTGGATGACTTCCTTGCGGAAGCAACGCCGGAAGGAAAGCTGGCAATGATTCGTGATTTTCAGGCCAAGGGTCATTTGGTCGCCATGACAGGCGACGGCACCAACGACGCTCCGGCTTTGGCACAAGCAGATGTTGCAGTTGCCATGAACAGCGGCACACAAGCAGCAAAAGAAGCAGGTAACATGGTGGATCTGGACTCTTCGCCCACAAAACTGATCGACATTGTTCGCATCGGCAAACAGCTTTTGATGACACGAGGCAGCCTGACTACCTTCTCCATTGCCAACGATGTGGCAAAATACTTTGCCATTATTCCGGCGCTGTTTATGGGACTTTATCCGGGACTGTCTGCTCTGAATATTATGGGGCTGCATTCCCCGCAAAGCGCTGTCCTCTCTGCGATTATTTATAATGCACTCATCATTATCGCACTCATTCCGTTGGCACTGAAAGGTGTGAAATACCGTGAGGTCTCTGCCGGAAAGCTGCTGTCACGGAACCTGCTGGTTTATGGTCTGGGCGGTCTGGCGGCTCCCTTTATCTTTGTGAAACTGATTGATGTTCTGCTGGTGTTTACCGGCCTGGTATAAGGAGGATGCATCCTATGAATGCAGTAACAAAGAAAACGATCTCGTATTTTGAAGGAATGCTCGGAATAGGCTTCGCCGTTCTATGTGCGACCACCCTGCGTTTCGCCCTGTGGGAACCGGAATTGCTTCAGAAAATTTTTCTCACCATCTTCGGATAAGGGGGTATATATTATGAAAACAATGAAAAGTGTACTGCCAAAGGCAGGTATGATCTTTTTAATCTTTACGCTGCTGTGCGGCGTAATCTATACGGGTGTTGTCACAGGAATTGCTCAGCTTATTTTCCCGGATAATGCAAACGGAAGCATCATTGAAGTAGACGGGAAAAAATACGGCTGTGAGTTGCTGGGGCAGCAATATACAGATGAAGCCCATATGTGGGGGCGCATTATGAATATTGATGTTTCAACCTATACGGATGAAAACGGAAAGGCACTGATGTACGCCGCTCCCTCCAACCTCTCTCCGGCAAGCGAGGAGTATGCACAGCTCGTGGCAGAGCGGGTAGAAAAGCTCCGGGCTGCCGATCCGGACATGGACGAAACGGCCATTCCGGTGGACCTGGTTACTTGTTCCGGCAGTGGGCTTGATCCCCATATTTCCCCGGCAGCAGCGGAATATCAGGTAGCACGCATTGCAAAGGCAAATGATATGACCGAAGATGAAGTGCGTGAGATCATCCAAAACTGCACCGACGGACGATTCCTTGGCATCTTTGGTGAAGAGACCGTCAATGTGCTGGAAGTCAATCTGATGCTGGACGGTATTCTGGAGGGGTGAAATGAACATCGCTAAAATCATGATTCCCAAAATCTCCACTGTATTTCTTTATGAAAAGGATACGATTCGTCAGGGATTGGAACGGTTTATGGTACATGGCTATACCGCTGTCCCTGTACTGAATGATCAGGAACAGTATATTGGAAGCGTGACGGAGGGAGATTTCCTCCGCCACCTTCTTGCTTGCCAGACAACAGACTTGAAAGTACAGGAGGGATACCGACTTGGCAGCATTGTTCGCAGAGATTTTTGCCCTGCGTTACAAATAGATGCAGATTCCGAGCAGGTTGTAACTGCAATGCTGAATCAGAATTTTGTCCCCATCGTTGATGGCCGGAATGCTCTATGCGGGATTCTGACAAGGAAACGGCTGATTGAATTTCTGGCACAAGCCCGTGATAAAAAAGAATAAGTCCTGCATCTTTAGACGGTCTTAATACAGATACGCATTCTCTTTTACCTTTTTTACTCCCTTTGATTTATAATTAAGGGCACATAAAGGGGTATAAAGGAGGATTGGAGGCATGGGGGTTATTACCATAGCCGCATCCTTTGCAATGATTTCCGGTCGGAAGATTTCTTTGATAGGAGGGTTAAAATGGAACTGCCAAGACAAGATCCGGATCAGCTTCTTCATGCGATCCGTAACGATGCATCCACTAAGAAAAGCGGAAAACTCAAAATCTTTTTCGGTTATGCCGCAGGTGTCGGAAAGACCTATGCCATGCTTCAGGCGGCTCATCAGGCTAAGGAGCGTGGCATCGATGTGGTTGCTGGATACATAGAACCCCATGCCCGACCCCAGACGATGGCACTTCTGGACGGCTTGGAGCAGCTTCCTGTGAAACAAGTTTCTTACGAAGGAATGACCCTTCGTGAATTTGATCTTGATGCTGCGCTCAAGCGAAATCCCCAGCTCATACTGGTGGATGAGTTGGCCCATACCAACGCCGAAAGCAGTCGGCACACGAAGCGGTATCAGGATATTCAGGAACTGCTAAATACTGGAATTGATGTCTATACGACTGTAAATGTCCAACATATCGAGAGTCTCAACGATACAGTGGCCTCTATCACCGGAATTCTTGTGCGGGAGCGCATTCCGGATTCCACCTTTGATCAAGCAGATCAGGTAGAACTGGTGGATATTGAGCCTGCGGAGTTGCTGGAACGACTGGCAAGTGGAAATGTGTACCGGGAAGATCAGGCGCAGCGGGCAACAGTTAATTTTTTCACGCTGGAAAATCTCACTGCATTGCGGGAAATCGCTCTCCGTCGGTGCGCTGACCGGGTGAACTTGCTGACGGAAAGCGCCAGAGTACAGAGTCGAGGCGATTACCATACAGACGAGCGCATTCTGGCATGTCTTTCCTCGTCGCCATCCAACGCAAAAATCATTCGGACTGCTGCAAGGATGGCAAGAGCCTTTCGGGGAACATTTACCGCTCTTTATGTGGAAACGCCAAATACAGCGGCGATGAGTGACGATGATAAAAAGCGTTTGCAGGATAATAAGCGTCTGGCCCAGCAACTTGGCGCCACGATCGAGACAAGTTATGGCGATGACGTGCCTTATCAGATTGCGGAATTTGCCCGTCTTTCCGGCATCTCAAAAATCGTAATTGGACGAAGTACCATTGCACGAAAGAATATTTTCAGCAAGCCCACCTTGACGGAACGCCTGATTTCCAGCGCACCTAATCTGGATATTCATGTGATACCGGATGCCAGCACAGGAACCAGCTATCAGGAAAAAAAGCGTAAAGCGCAGGCAGATGCGATGCCCCTGCGTGATGTTCTGAAGAGTATCGTCGTATTGCTGGCAGCTACACTCATTGGCTGTGGCTTTGACGCTCTTGGGTTCACGGAGAGTAATATTATCGCAGTTTACATATTAGGCGTACTTGTGGCCGCTGTAATCACAACCAACCGACTGTGCGGGATTCTGACCTCGGTTGTCAGTGTGCTGGTTTTCAATTTCTTTTTTACCACTCCGAGACTGACATTCCATTTTGACGATCCGAACTATATTGTTACCTTTACCATTATGTTTATAGTAACACTGCTTTCCGGATCTCTCACTACCCGACTGAAAGAAAATGCGAAACAATCTGCCCATACAGCTTACCGTACAAAGATTCTTTTTGAAACCAACCAGCTTCTGCAAAAAGAGCAGGATGAGAATGCGGTGATCACCGCTACGGCAGGGCAGCTCATGAAGCTGCTGAAAAAAGATATTGTCGTCTACCTGCCTGATGGTAAAGAACTTGCCACCCCTAATGTTTTTCGTGCTGTTAATAGCATTCAGGAAGATTTAATTTCTGAGAACGAGAAAGCAGTCGCCGATTGGGTCTTCCGAAACAATAAACACGCCGGTGCCACAACAGATACATTATCCAGTGCAAAGTGTTTATACCTTGCGATTCGGGTCAACCAGCATGTATATGGAGTGGCTGGGATTGCGGTGAACGGTATTCCGCTGGACTCTTTCGAAAACAGCGTACTCCTCTCTATTCTGGGCGAGTGCGCTTTGGCACTTGAAAACATCAAAAACGCCAAAGAGAAAGAGGAAGCGGCTGTTCTGGCGCAAAATGAACAGCTTCGTGCTAACCTGCTGCGGGCAATCTCTCATGATCTTCGAACCCCTTTGACAGCGATTTCTGGCAGCGCAGACAATTTGCTTGCAAATTATAAAAAGATGGATGATGCATTGCGGGAGCAGACCTTTACCGATATTTATGACGATTCCATGTGGCTGATTAATCTCGTTGAAAACCTGTTGGCAGTCACACGAATTGAGGGCGGACAGGTCAATCTAACTCGGAGTATCGAACTCATGGATGAGGTCGTTTCTGAAGCACTGAAGCACATCAACAGAAAGAGTAAAGAACACACCATTCGTGTGACCAGCGGGAATGACTTTATCCTTGCCCACATTGATGCGAAGCTGATCGTTCAGGTGATTATCAATTTGGTTGACAACGCCATCAAATATACCCCTGTCGGTTCAGTAATTGAAATACATACCGATCAAAAAGAGCAATGGGTCACGGTTTCCGTTTCCGACAACGGCCCTGGGATTCCCGATGAGCAGAAACCCCGTATTTTCGATATGTTTTATAGCGGGGCTAATAAAGTGGTCGACAGCCGCAGAAGCCTCGGATTGGGGTTGTCTCTTTGCAAGTCCATTGTGACCGCCCACGGCGGCACGATCACCGTATCAGACAATCAGCCAAATGGTACTGTGTTTACATTTACATTACCCGCCGGGGAGGTGGAACTTCATGAATAAACCTTTGATATTAGTGGTTGAGGATGACCCATCTGTACAAAATCTCATTACAACCACATTGAAAACAAATGATTATCGTTATGTGGTAGCGCCCAATGGCTCGGCAGCCATTATGGAGGCCACATCGCACAATCCTGAAATCATCTTGCTGGATTTGGGCTTGCCGGATATGGATGGCGTTCAAGTCATTCAAACGGTACGCTCCTGGTCCAATACCCCCATCATTGTAATTAGCGCCAGAAGTGAAGACAATGACAAGATTCATGCATTGGATGCCGGAGCTGACGATTATCTGACAAAACCTTTTTCTGTTGAAGAATTATTGGCCCGACTCAGGGTGACGCAGCGCAGACTCGCCCTGATGACGACGGAAATGGTAACCTCCAGTTCTGTATTTGTGAATGGTAACCTGAAAGTGGATTATGCTGGAGGATGCGCTTATCTGGATGAAAACGAACTTCACCTGACACCCATGGAGTATAAGTTGTTGTGCCTGCTGTCCAAGAATGTTGGCAAGGTACTGACCCATACCTTTCTCACACAAAATATCTGGGGCCGCAGTTGGGATAACGATGTGGCTTCCCTGCGGGTATTTATGGCAACACTGCGGAAAAAGCTGGAGCCAACAGAGGAGTCCCCGCAATACATCCAAACACATATTGGTGTGGGCTATCGTATGATAAAAGTAGAATAATACTATGCGGTCGGCCAGTGTTCACAGATGCATCAGATGTTCAACATACCGAATTGAAGCTCGTGCCGAATCACCGTTTGAATTTGCGGTCGCTGCGAACCTTTCTGACCGTGGATGACGAAACGTTTGAACGCTTGCAGAAACGGTTTGAGAGTATGGTACGATAACCTGTTTCTGATTTAAAAAACTTGTCAAGAGGGCTGGCACCGTCCAGTCCTCTCTCTTTTTGCCAAAGTTCCCCTTTCTTTTTTTTTTTTTTTGCAAGCTGCCGAAAGTGGCATGTTTTCAAAAGTTCGCGTTTGCGAAGCGTAGCGCAGCAATGAAAGCCCCAGTGGGGCTTTTAAGCGACAGAACGGTCTTGCGTAGCAAGATGGAGGGGCCTTGCCCCGACAAGTTCACGTTGACACGACTCAATTTTTGTGGTAATCTGTCCTGACAATTTAATATAACATATTTTTACATATTCGTTCAGACCCTGCGGGGATGAACATTTTGGCTTTCAGCCGTTACATAACCGACTAGCATGACCTTCCAGAAAAAGCGAAGGCAGAGCTGGTCTGTTTTGTGACGGCTTTTTTGTTGCCGTTTTGCTCGTTGAACCTTGAAAACCGTATGACCGTCTGCATGGAATACCCGGCGATGACCCTGAGAAGGAGAGCCGGAAAACGCCGCCGGAAGGGGGCAGGAAAGCCATGCAGGGAGAACGGCGCACCCAATATCAACTGGTCAAAATGGCCAGTTGATGTGGTGAATGACGCAAAACGTCATTCACCAGAATAACCTTCTGCGTTACGGATGACCTCGACTTGACATTATGTCAAGCCACGGTGAAAAGTGGTAAATGGACAAATTGTCCACTTACTACTCAGCCATAACAGAGAAGGTTTGGTTGGTGGCCATTTTGACCACCAACCAGATATTTGCAGCACTTTATTGTACAAAAGTGGTTGTTATCATTTTGAGAAGTGCCACTTTACAGTAACGCCTAATCGCTCACTCCCAAATCCCCACAGTGGGAATTTGGGCTGTCATCTGAAATCAAGTTCCGCTTTCCGTAACTTGATTCGTAGCCCTTGCTGAATCAAGTTCCCACTTTGGGAACTTGATTTTAGCTGTAACGAAGCCACCGGAGTTATCATTTTGAAAACTTCGGTTTTTCTGTAACACGTCACCCCCCACTCCGTAAAAATCAGGTGGTCAAAATGACCACTTGATTCCACCCGTAACGAAATCAGTGGGTCAAAGTGGCCCACTGAAAAAGCCGGACGAGCTGACCCTGAAAGTTTCGGACATGGAGACCCTTCTGGATGATGTTTCGGCAGCAGCCTACGACAAGTCGTGACCGATGTGGTACGCACCGAGACCCGGAAGGAAGATATGCGGATGATCGAGGACACGAAAAAGTGGGTGTTGTCCCCGGAGCGCAAAGCTCCCAAGGCCACACGGGAGTACACCGCAAAACATCTGGATAGCATGCTGGACAAGTTCCTCAAGACCATGCAGACCACCGCCACTCGTTTGCAGGAGAAGCTGCTGAAGCCGGAAGTCCGGCAGAAAGGCAAAGAGCAGGTCAAGGAAAAGGCACGGGATTCAGTGCTGCAGCTGCTGAACCGCTTGCAGGCGGAACAGACCCAGCGGAAGCCCGGAGAGCAGCGTACTGCGGAGAAATCAGAAACACGAGGTGATGTTTATTGAGCAAAGAAGTCAACGAAGAACGTGCTTCTCGAACCGTTGAGGATGTGAAGGAGATGCTGGCCAAGCACTCCAATGGTGAAATCCAGCGGACGATTCAAAACTGCATCACGATTTTGCAGAACGACCATGTGCTTGCCGATGCCATCCGGCTGAACCTGTTGAGCGAGCGCATCGACATCGTAAAGCCTGTGGGCTGGCCCCGCTCCGGCAAGACGCTGAACGACACCGACATGAAATATATCTTGCGGAGGATGGAGAAATACGGTATTTCCAGCGAAAAGAAAATCGAATCTGCCATCCGAATCGTTGCCAACGAGAACCGTTATCATCCCATCCGGGATTACCTGAACGGTCTAAAATGGAACGGCACAGAGCGGATAGCGCACGTCCTGCACCACTTCCTTGGTGCTGCGGAGGACGAGTACACTTGCGAAGCTATGAAGATATTCCTGCTGGGAGCCATTAAGCGGGTGTTCCAGCCGGGATGTAAATTTGAAACCATGCTCTGTCTGGTGGGCGGGCAAGGGTGCGGGTCGCCAGTGGCGACCTCAAAATGCTGTAAGCATTTTGAAGCACCGACCGAGCCGACAGGCGAGACCGGGAAAGTCCAGCTTTTTTCGGCTGTTGGCGGTCAAGGACGAGTGGTTCTCGGACGATCTGCGGCGGCTGGACGACGACAACGTGTACCGCAAGCTGCAAGGGCACTGGATCATTGAAATGTCGGAGATGATCGCCACTGCCAATGCCAAGAGCATCGAGGAGATCAAGAGTTTTCTCAGCAAGCAGAAGGAAACCTATAAAGTTCCCTACGAGACCCATCCTGCCGACCGTCTGCGCCAGTGCGTCTTTGCTGGCACGACCAATCGGCAGGATTTTTTACCCCGTGACCGCACAGGCAACCGCCGCTTCATCCCCATCCCGGTGGATGCGGAACTGGCCGAAGTTCACATTCTGGACAATGAAGCTGAATCCCGTGCTTATATCGACCAGCTTTGGGCAGAAGCCATGACCATCTACAACAGCGGCAACTACAAGCTGGCGTTCAGCCCCGCCATGCAGGAAACGCTGCAAGCCCATCAGCAGGACTTCATGCAGGAGGATGCACAGGCGGGCATGATCTACGCCTTTCTGGAGGACTACACGGGTGACCGTGTGTGTTCCAAGCAGCTTTATGCGGAAGCGCTGGGCAACACGAACATCCCGGCAGAGTGGGAGACCCGCGCTATCTGTGAGATCATGAACACCGGCATTTCGCGCGGCGATATCCAAGGCTGGCAGGCGCACAAGACTGCCAAGCGTTACCCGAAGTACGGCGTTCAGAAAGGCTGGGAGCGCGTAACCAGCCCCGAAACCGAGGCTGAAGTTTTCTCCGAAATAGCGGATGCGGAAGCCCAGCAGCTGGGCTTTCCCTTCTGATGGACAGCGGTTACACGTCTGGTTACAGGTTTGGTTACGCTGCAGTTACAGCGCAAAAACTGCATGATTGCTGCGTTTTCCGCTTTCTGTAACCATGTAACCTTAAAAAGATAAGAAAAAGTATAAAGTGCATCGAACGGCCTGTGTGCAGAAAAAGAGAGTTTTTCTGCCCGGTTACAGGCGTTCGGTTACAAGGAATTGGAGGTCTGCCTATGAATATGAATCGGCCTGACATGACCGAAGATGTGAAATATAAAGATTATACGAATGAATCCTTGCAAATGAACTCGAACCTCGCTACAATAGAGATGTCTAAATCCCCTGCCATCGGATCTTCTGACCAGACCAAAGCAGCCAAGCACGAACCTCTTGTTTACCGGGTGGAGGAAATCGCCCAGCTTTTGGCGATTTCTCCTCGCGCTGCGTACAACCTGTGCAACACCACGAAGGATTTTCGGGTGCTGCGCATCGGCACCAGTATCCGGGTGAACAAGCAGAGCTTCGACAACTGGTTTGCGGCGGTCTGAGGGAGGTAATCTATGGCATCTATCATGCCAATGCCTGCCACAGCAGGCAAAAATATATCTGCGCGGAGCGCACACTACTAGGCATACGAAGTATGAAGCGAGGAGATTCCTACTCCGTCCGTTACAAGTACAAAGACCATTCCGGCAAGCCCTGCGAGGGATGGGAAAGTTTCAAGACCAAGAAGGAGGCGCAAGAGCGAAAGATCACGGTCGAAAAAGAACTGCTGGACGGCACGTTCCTCGTTCCCGACACCATGACGGTGGAGGAAATGCTGTACAAGTGGATTCCCATTCAGTCCACCAAGCACAAATGGTCCCCCAAGACCTACACCCAGTCCGTGGCGATGGTGCAGAACCTTATCGTCCCCTATATCGGCAATCGCAAGGTGCAGGAACTGCGCACTTACGACATCGAGAAGTTCTATGCCACCCTTGCTAAGACCCCTTGTGGGCAGTATGTTCACGGCGTAAAGCAGACCCTGACTGATAAGCAGAAGAAACGGCTGCTGTCCAGCACCTCTATCCACGAAGTCCACACCCTGCTGAAAACCGCCTTTTCCTATGCGGTGGAATGGGATTTGATCCACAAGATTCCCCTGCCCCGTGAAGCGCCCAAGGCGAACAGCGAGGAGCGCACCATCTGGGATGAAAAGACGATGCTGGCGGCGTTGCAGACCATCGAGAACCCGGCACTCCATCTGGCGGTGCATCTGAGCATGATTCTTTCGCTCCGTGAGGGCGAAATTCTCGGCTTACAGCCGAGTGATCTGGACTTCGAGGCTGCGGATGGACGCGGCACGATTCTGGTGAACAAGACCATGCAGCGAGCCAACAAGGACGCTCTGGAAAAACTCGACCCCAATCAGGTGTATCACACCTTCCCGGACAGACGGGAGGGCAGCAAGTCCTCTCTCATCCTGAAAAAGCCCAAGACCAAGAAGTCCAACCGTGTCCTGTATATGACCAAGCCCTTGAAGGAAGAACTGCTGGCGTGGCTGGAAAAGCTCAAACAGGACGAGCAGAACGCCCCGGAGAAATATAGAAACTGCGGGCAACTGTTCCGACTGCCCGATGGTCTGCCCATTGCGCCAGAACTGCTGACCAAGTGGTATCGGCAATGGCGGTCAGCGCACCCGGAGTTCGAGCAGATCGTGTTCCACGGTCTGCGGCATTCCAGTGCCACCTACCAGCTCTTGCAGTCGGACGGTGACTTCAAGTCGGTGCAGGGCAATACGGGCCATGCGACGGCATCTGTCCTGATGGACACCTACGCCCACACGCAGGACAAACCCCGGTTGGAGCTGACCGAGAAGATCGAAGCAAACTTCTACTCCCAAGACCTGATCCCAGCAGCATCTCAGCCCCGGCAAAACGAAAAGCCGGCGGCAACAAAAATCTCCGGCAAGGAGATTCTTGAAGCCATCCGGCTGATGGACGCAGACGAACGCAGAGAATTGACGAGAGCCTTGTTCGCCTAAAATTTCTTCTTTTTATGCAAAGGAAAGCAGGCTGTGCAAACCTTGCGCAGAAAAGCCCCCGATTCGGGCAAATGTGCAAACGGTGTGCAGAAAGTGTGCAGCCGCTTTCCTACATAAAGAAAGAACGTCAAATCTTACGATTTGACGTTCAATATCTGGTGCACCTCCAGGGACTCGAACCCTGGGCCCACTGATTAAGAGTCAGTTGCTCTACCAACTGAGCTAGAGGTGCATATGGTGACCCGTACCGGAATCGAACCGATGTTAAAGGCGTGAGAGGCCTCTGTCTTAACCGCTTGACCAACGGGCCATACAAAAGTCGGCGACTACCTATTTTCACAAGCCGTTTCCAGCTAACTATCTTGGGCACGAGTGAGCTTAACTGCTGTGTTCGGAATGGGAACAGGTGGAACCTCACCGTCATCGTCACCGACCATATGACTAGCTAAGTATATCATTTCTGATCTACTTTGTCTAGTATTTAGAAGGACGTGCCTTCAAAACTGAATAATCACTGCTTACATTTTTTCGTTGACTCTAAGAGTCTCAAGCGAATTGTGGTCAAGCCCTCGACCTATTAGTACACGCTTGCTGAATGGATCGCTCCACTTACACATCGTGCCTATCAACCTTGTAGTCTTCAAGGGGTCTTACCTGATCAAATCAGTGGGATATCTTATCTTTGGGTCGGCTTCACGCTTAGATGCTTTCAGCGTTTATCCGATCCGTACGTAGTTGCCCAGCTATGCTCCTGGCGGAACAACTGGTGCGCCAGAGGTACGTCCGTCCCGGTCCTCTCGTACTAGGGACAGCTCCCATCAAATATCCTGCGCCCACGACAGATAGGGACCGAACTGTCTCACGACGTTCTGAACCCAGCTCGCGTACCGCTTTAATTGGCGAACAGCCAAACCCTTGGGACCGAATACAGCCCCAGGATGCGATGAGCCGACATCGAGGTGCCAAACCTCCCCGTCGATGTGGACTCTTGGGGGAGATCAGCCTGTTATCCCCAGGGTAACTTTTATCCGTTGAGCGATGGCATTTCCACTCACATACCACCGGATCACTAACTCCAACTTTCGTTACTGCTCGACCCGTCAGTCTCGCAGTTAGGCTCGCTTCTGCGTTTGCACTCTTTTGCTTGATTTCCGTTCAAGCTGAGCGAACCTTTGAACGCCTCCGTTACTTTTTAGGAGGCGACCGCCCCAGTCAAACTGCCCACCTAACAATGTCCCCCGACTCGATTCAGAGCCGCAGGTTAGAATTCCAATATCGCAAGGATGGTATCCCAACGGCCACTCCGCAACCGCCAAAGCGATTGTTTCCCAGTGTCCCATCTATCCTGTGCATGCAACATCGAAACCCAATATTAGGCTACAGTAAAGCTCCATGGGGTCTTTCCGTCTTGTCGCGGGTAACCGGCATCTTCACCGGTACTACAATTTCGCCGGGCGGGCTGTTGAGACAGTGCCCAAATCATTACGCCTTTCATGCGGGTCAGAACTTACCTGACAAGGAATTTCGCTACCTTAGGACCGTTATAGTTACGGCCGCCGTTCACTGGGGCTTCGATTCAATGCTTGCACATCTCCTCTTAACCTTCCAGCACCGGGCAGGCGTCAGCTCGTATACGTCATCTTTCGATTTAGCACAAACCTGTGTTTTTGGTAAACAGTTGCTTGGGCCGATTCTCTGCGGCTCCATCTCTGGAGCACCCCTTCTCCCGAAGTTACGGGGTCAATTTGCCGAGTTCCTTAACAACCCTTCTCCCGTTGGCCTTAGAATCTTCTTCCTACCTACCTGTGTCGGTTTGCGGTACGGGCACCTCAGAAATACACACAGCTTTTCTCGCCATCTTCCATCCCAGACTTCGGTACTAATTTCCCTCGATCTCTACCGGAACCAACACCCGGCTCTGAGACTTCAAATGTGTCCCTGTGCTTAACTCTTTTGGTGGTGACGGAATCTCTACCGTCTGTGCATCGGCTACGCCTTCCGGCCTCACCTTAGCTCCCGACTAACTTGGAGCGGACGAACCTTCCTCCAAAAACCTGAGGCTTTCGGCCATGCAGATTCTCACTGCATTCGCGCTACTCATTCCGGCATTCTCACTTCTATACACTCCACAGCCGCTTACGCTACTGTTTCTCCGCGTATACAACGCTCCCCTACCCAATCCATTGCTGGATTGCCTAAGCTTCGGTGTCAGGTTTAGCCCCGTTAAATTCTCCGCGCAAAGACGCTCGACCAGTGAGCTATTACGCACTCTTTGAATGAGTGGCTGCTTCTGAGCCAACATCCTGGTTGTCTGCGTATCTTCACATCGTTTTCCACTTAACCTGACTTTGGGACCTTAGCTGTAGATCTGGGCTGTTTCCCTTTTGACAATGACATTTATCTGACACTGTCTGACTCCCAAGCATCAATACTCTGGCATTCTGAGTTTGATAAGCTTCGCTAACCTCTCGGCCGCTAGGCTATTCAGTGCTTTACCTCCAGGTATCTAACTTGAGGCTAGTCCTAAAACTATTTCGGGGAGAACCAGCTATCTCCGGGTTCGATTGGAATTTCTCCGCTACCCACAGTTCATCCGCCGCCTTTTCAACGGAGGTCGGTTCGGTCCTCCATGGAATTTTACTTCCACTTCAACCTGACCATGGGTAGGTCACCCGGTTTCGGGCCCATTATATGCAACTTAACGCCCTTTTCAAACTCGCTTTCGCTTCGGCTCCAGACCTTAAGTCCTTAACCTTGCTGCATACAATCGCTCGCCGGACCGTTCTACAAAAAGTACCCTATCACGCATTGACGCGCTCTAGGTGCTTGTAGGCACAGGGTTTCAGGTTCTTTTTCACTCCCCTCCCGGGGTGCTTTTCACCTTTCCTTCACAGTACTATACGCTATCGGTCACTGGGTAGTATTTAGGGTTGGAGGGTGGTCCCCCCATCTTCCGACCAGGTTTCACGTGTCTGGCCGTACTCTGGAATCTGCGCAGCTCTTTCCGTTTTCACCTACGTGGTTCTCACACTCTCTGACCGGCCTTCCCATGCCGTTCGGTTAACAGATCGAGTCCTAAAAGCAGTCCGTACCCCGAAGGTATTTCTACCTTCGGTTTGCCCTCTTCCGCGTTCGCTCGCCACTACTTACGGAATCTCGTTTGATGTCTCTTCCTCGCCCTACTTAGATGTTTCAGTTCAGGCGGTTCCCTCGATGTACCTATTTTGAATTTCAGTACAACGTACCTGAGTATGAACCCAGGTGAGTTTCCTCATTCAGAAATCTCCGGATCAATGCTTATTTGCAGCTCCCCGAAGCTTATCGCAGCTTATCACGTCTTTCATCGGCTCCCAGTGCCAAGGCATTCGCCCTGCGCCCTTGTTCGCTTGACCATATCAAACTAATCTCTTTCGAGATCGGCTTGTATCCTCTTGATTCTCTCTTGCCAACGAAGATTATGTTACCCTTCCTTTTGAAATTGTAATATTTCTTAAAAAGAACTTACTATAATCTTTGTTTCGCAGTTATTATTCAGTTTTCAAGGTACGTCTTTGAGTTCCCTTTTCAGGGCCCTCAAAATCGAACAATATCTAATCAACTTGTATCTATCACCTGTTCCGAAAGACTGTCATCTTTTGATGTCACTCTTTCGCCTGACTCCTTAGAAAGGAGGTGATCCAGCCGCAGGTTCTCCTACGGCTACCTTGTTACGACTTCACCCCAATCACCAGTTTTACCTTCGGCGGCGTCCTCCTTGCGGTTAGACTACCGACTTCGGGTCCCCCCGGCTCTCATGGTGTGACGGGCGGTGTGTACAAGGCCCGGGAACGTATTCACCGTGGCATGCTGATCCACGATTACTAGCAATTCCGACTTCGTGCAGGCGAGTTGCAGCCTGCAGTCCGAACTGGGACGTTGTTTCTGAGTTTTGCTCCACCTCGCGGTCTTGCTTCTCTTTGTTTAACGCCATTGTAGTACGTGTGTAGCCCAAGTCATAAAGGGCATGATGATTTGACGTCATCCCCACCTTCCTCCGTTTTGTCAACGGCAGTCTGGCCAGAGTCCTCTTGCGTAGTAACTGACCATAAGGGTTGCGCTCGTTGCGGGACTTAACCCAACATCTCACGACACGAGCTGACGACAACCATGCACCACCTGTCTCCTTGCTCCGAAGAGAAAACATATTTCTATGTTCGTCAAGGGATGTCAAGACTTGGTAAGGTTCTTCGCGTTGCGTCGAATTAAACCACATACTCCACTGCTTGTGCGGGCCCCCGTCAATTCCTTTGAGTTTCAACCTTGCGGTCGTACTCCCCAGGTGGATTACTTATTGTGTTAACTGCGGCACTGAAGGGGTCAATCCTCCAACACCTAGTAATCATCGTTTACGGTGTGGACTACCAGGGTATCTAATCCTGTTTGCTCCCCACACTTTCGAGCCTCAGCGTCAGTTGGTGCCCAGTAGGCCGCCTTCGCCACTGGTGTTCCTCCCGATATCTACGCATTCCACCGCTACACCGGGAATTCCGCCTACCTCTGCACTACTCAAGAAAAACAGTTTTGAAAGCAGTTCATGGGTTGAGCCCATGGATTTCACTTCCAACTTGTTCTCCCGCCTGCGCTCCCTTTACACCCAGTAATTCCGGACAACGCTTGTGACCTACGTTTTACCGCGGCTGCTGGCACGTAGTTAGCCGTCACTTCCTTGTTGAGTACCGTCATTATCTTCCTCAACAACAGGAGTTTACAATCCGAAGACCTTCTTCCTCCACGCGGCGTCGCTGCATCAGGGTTTCCCCCATTGTGCAATATTCCCCACTGCTGCCTCCCGTAGGAGTCTGGGCCGTGTCTCAGTCCCAATGTGGCCGTTCAACCTCTCAGTCCGGCTACCGATCGTCGCCTTGGTGGGCCGTTACCTCACCAACTAGCTAATCGGACGCGAGGCCATCTCAAAGCGGATTGCTCCTTTTCCCTCTGCTCGATGCCGAGCCGTGGGCTTATGCGGTATTAGCAGTCGTTTCCAACTGTTGTCCCCCTCTTTGAGGCAGGTTCCTCACGCGTTACTCACCCGTTCGCCACTCGATTTGAAGAGCAAGCTCCTCATCTCTCGTTCGACTTGCATGTGTTAGGCGCGCCGCCAGCGTTCGTCCTGAGCCAGGATCAAACTCTTTATAAATGATATTTATCACTTAAAAAGTGTTAAATCTCTCTTCGCTCAGCACGCAATCGCTTGCGTCCTGTGTGAATTACTTTGTTTGGAATTGTTTAACGTGTTTTTCCAACACGAAAATAGGTTCCGTTACAAGTTTTTCGATATTGTTCAATTTTCAAGGTCCTGTAGCGCCTCAGCCTTGCGGCTGACGACTTGATTATTTTATCACAGAAGTGATCTTTTGTCAAGCTCTTTTTTCGAAGTTTTTCGTTTCTTATCGAACTTGGAGCGTTCTCAGTTTCTCGGCACTGGCCGGAACTTTCGGACGTCTATTGGTTCTTTTCGCTTCACTTCCAGCTGGGACTCAGAAGTCATTCTTTTGTCTCAGCACTTGGCGCTCAAGTATAATACCATACGCCGGGCCGGATGTCAACACCTTTTTGCAAGTTTTTTCAGGTTTTTTCGCGCTGACTCAAATCCATCTTCTTGGATTCTTCGCGTAAGGCATCCCGACGCCGTAGACAAAAATAAAAACCCCCACAGATGTTTCCTGCTCATCTGTGGGGGTTCGAGAGACATCATCACATGAACTGTTCCGGCGACTAAAAAAAGGAATCACGATACTCAAAAACAAAGTAAAGGCAATTCCTTAAAAATGCAACTGGCTACCATTTTACAGGCCCTTTAGCTTTGCGTCACAGCTTTTCAACTGCTTTGCTAAATATTCTATTCGCAAACTCTTTTTTGAGTCGATCACATTCAAGTGATTTTCCAGTGCCTGAGCACTTTCATCTCTCTGGATAGAATATACCATATTTCTTCTTTCCTGTCAATGGGGAAAATCATAGAGTTTTCTTTTTTATTTATAAAAGTAAAATGCAAAAAGAGGGCAGCTCTCTCGAGCTGCCCTCCTGGACCTTATTTTTCAGCTGATCACTGAGCAGCCTTTGCTGCCTCGACCTGCTTGATGAGTTCGGGAACGACCTTGAACAGGTCGCCCACGATGCCGTAGTCAGCCACACCGAAGATGGGGGCGGACTCATTCTTGTTGACGGCAATGATGCACTCGGAATCCTGCATACCTGCGGTGTGCTGGATAGCACCGGAGATGCCCAGAGCCACATAGATCTTGGGATGGACGGTCTTACCGGTCTGACCGACCTGATGGTCAGCGGTCATCCAGCCGGCATCGGTGACGGCACGGGATGCGCCGACAACGCCGCCGCCCAGAGCTGCAGCCAGCTGCTCAGCCAGCTCGATGCCCTTGTTGACGTCCTTGCTGATACCACGGCCAACAGAGACGATGACGTCTGCACCGATGAGGTCAACCAGCTTCTCAGCTGCCTTCTCAACGCTCAGGACCTCAGTCTTGATGTCGTCAGCGGTCAGGCTGAATGCGGGCTTCACGATCTGGCAGGCATCGGCCTTGGCCTGATCGAAGGGAGCCTTCTTCATGACGCCGGGACGGACGGTAGACATCTGAGGACGGAAACGGGGGCAGATGATGGTAGCCATCAGATGGCCGCCAAAAGCAGGACGGGTCATCTTCAGGTTGCGGTCCTCGTAATCGAACTTCTGCTTGGACAGGTCGATGGTGGAGCTCTCCTTCAGGAACTCGACATACTTTGCAGTGTCGATGTCCAGATGGGTAGCATCAGCGGTCAGACCGGTGTGCAGACGAGCTGCGCAGCGGGGGCCAAGGTCGCGGCCGATGTTGGTAGCACCGATCAGCAGGACCTCAGGCTTGTACTCGTTGACCATGTCGCAGACGACCTTGGCGTATGCGTCAGTGGTGTAATCCTTCAGCAGCGGGCTGTCGCAGACCATGACCTTATCGGCACCATAGCCGCCCAGCTCTTTTGCAATGCCTTCGACGTTGTCGCCCAGCAGCAGGCCGGTGACTTCGCAGCCCAGCTCATCAGCCAGCTTGCGGGCCTCGCTGACCAGCTCAAAATCAGTGGACATCAGTGCGCCCTGGCGCTGCTCGCAGAAGACCCAGACGCCCTTGTATTCGTTAAAATCAGCCATTGTAATCCTATGCTCCTTTCATCAGATCAGGTGCTTCTTGGCCAGGATACCAGCCAGCTGTGCAGCGGTATCGTCGCCAGTCAGCATAGTGCCTGCGCCCTTCTGCGGAGGAGTGAAGGACTTGAAGACGTTCGTCGGAGAACCCTTCAGACCGATGGTATCGACCTCGATCAGCGGATCGTCCTTCAGAGCGTTGTAATCGAACACTTCCATCGGCTTGTCGTAGCAGGTGAAGATGCCGTTGACGCTCATGTAGCGGGGCTGATTCAGCTCCTTGATGCAGGTCAGCAGGCAGGGAGTCTGCACCTTGACCATCATGTAGCCGTCTTCCAGCATACGCTTGACCGTGAGGCTGTTGCCATCCTTCTGGATGTCAGCAACATAGGTCACCTGAGGCAGGTGCAGCTTCTCAGCGATCTGAGGACCGACCTGTGCGGTATCACCGTCGATTGCCTGACGGCCGCAGAACACGACGTCCTCGGGGCCGACACCGATCTTATTGACAGCAGCGGCGAGGATCTGGCTGGTCGCGAAGGTATCAGAACCACCGAACTCACGGCCAGAGACCAGAACAGCCTTATCAGCGCCGCGGGCCAGCAGCTCACGGAGCATGCCCTCGGCCGGCGGGGGACCCATGGTGACGACAACGACTTCGCAGCCGGTCTCGTCCTTCAGCTTCAGAGCGGCCTCCAGAGCGTTCAGGTCATCGGGGTTGGTGATGGTTGCCATAGAGGCACGGTCCAGAGTACCATCCGCCTTGACAGCCACCTTACCGGAGGTATCAGGAACCTGCTTTACACAAACGATTGCTTTCATTGTAAATCTTGCCTCCCTTACTTCAGCAGCGCGCCGGAAATGACCATCATCTGCACTTCGCTGGTGCCCTCGTAGATCTCAGTGATCTTGGCATCACGCATCATGCGCTCGATGGGGTAGTCACGGGTGTAGCCGTAGCCACCGAACAGCTGCAGGCAGCGGCGGGTCACGTCGCTTGCGGTGCGGGCTGCGATGAGCTTAGCCTGAGCAGCCTCGACGCTGTAGCGGACCTTTGCACCATTCATAGCTTCCTGCTTCTTCAGAGCGGCAGCGTAGACCAGATACTTTGCAGCCTCGATACGGGCCTTCATCTCGGCCAGCTCGAACTGGGTGTTCTGGAAAGCGGAGATGCTGCGGCCGAACTGCTTGCGCTCCTTGACGTAAGCGACGGTCTCCTGCAGAGCGCCCTCGGCGATGCCCAGAGCCTGGGAAGCGATACCGATACGGCCGCCGTCCAGAGTAGCCATAGCCAGCTGGAAGCCCTTGCCGCGCACGCCCAGCATACGGTCCTTCGGGATGCGGCAGTCCTCAAAGATCAGCTCGCAGGTAGAAGAACCACGGATGCCCATCTTATCCTCAGCCTTACCGACGGAGAAGCCCGGGTCGGTACGCTCCACGATGAAGGCGGAGCACAGCTTGGTGGGACGGCCCTTCTTGTCGAGGACCTTATCGGTAACAGCGATGACGATGAACACGTCAGCGTAGCCTGCGTTGGTGATGAAGATCTTGGAGCCGTTCAGCACCCAGTAATCGCCATCTTCCACAGCAGTGGTCTGCTGGCCCTGAGCATCAGTACCAGCGCCCGGCTCGGTCAGACCGAAAGCACCCAGCCACTCGCCGCTGCACAGCTTGGGCAGATACTTTTCCTTCTGCTCGGGAGTGCCGTTCTCATAAATAGGTGCTGCGCACAGGCTGGTGTGTGCGGAAACGATAACACCAGTGGTGCCGCAGACCTTGCTCAGCTCCTCAACAGCCATGACGTAGGACAGGACGTCGCCGCCTGCACCGCCAACGGAGGTGGGGAAGTAAATGCCCATCATGCCCAGCTTACCCATCTTCTCGACGGTCTCCTTGGGGAAATACTCTTCGGCATCGACTTTCTTTGCCAGAGGCTTGACTTCGTTTTCAGCAAACTCGCGGTACATCTTCTGCACCATCTGCTGCTGCTTGGACAGAGTAAAATCCATCGCTATATCCTCCTAACGGATGTTTTTCTTTCAGCACAGGGCAGCTACACTCATGTCCTGTGCAAACAAATTCCTCCCGGCCGTTTTCTTCGGGACGACCGAGAGAAATTTCAAACTAATTTACAGCTCGTCGACAGGGGTCTTGGTGCGGTCTGCGTTGTAAACGTAGAAGCCCTTGCCAGACTTGCAGCCCAGGTTGCCGCCGCGGACCATCTTACGGATGAGCGGGCATGCACGATACTTGCTGTCGCCGGTCTCCTTGTACAGGACGTCCATAATGGCGAGGCAGATGTCCAGGCCGATGAAGTCGCCCAGCTCCAGGGGTCCCATCGGATGGTTGGCGCCCAGCTTCATAGCGGTGTCGATGCCGGCGATGTTGGAAACGCCCTCCATCTTGATAAAGGCAGCCTCGTTGATCATCGGGATCAGGATGCGGTTGACGACGAAGCCGGCAGCCTCGTTGACCTGAACGGGGTTCTTGCCGATGGCAACGGAGATCTCCTTGATCTTCTCGACAGTCTCAGCGGGAGTGTTGCAGCCTGCGATGACCTCGATGAGCTTCATGCGGTCTGCGGGGTTGAAGAAGTGCATACCGACCAGAGGACGGCTCACGCCCTTGCCGATCTCGGTGATGGACAGAGAAGAGGTGTTGGAAGCGAAGATGCACTCGGGCTTGCAGATCTTATCCAGCTCGCCGAAAGTGGTCTGCTTGACCTTCATATCCTCGAAAGCAGCCTCAACGACCAGGTCGCAGTCAGCGCACAGGTCTTCCTTCAGGCCCGGGGTGATAGCAGCGACGATAGCGTCAGCCTTTTCCTGCGTCATCTTGCCCTTAGCGACCAGCTTCTCATAGCCCTTCTTGATCTTTGCCAGACCATTCTCGGCCCACTCCTGCTTGATGTCACACAGAGCAACCGTGTTGCCCTCGACCTGAGCAAATGCCTTTGCGATGCCCTGGCCCATAGTGCCAGCACCGATAACACCGATCTTCATGGGAAATCTCTCCTTTATTATATCTTCTGAATGTAGTGCCTCTCCGTGCCTCCCCTTTCCGGGGAGGCGCTGCAGAGGCATTATGGTTTAGTTTAGTTGTTCGTGAACACTGCCTTGGGCTTCGGCTTTTCACGGCTCAGGAAGCAGGCCATGCCTTCCTTCTGGTCATGAGTCTCGAAGCAGTCGCCGAACAGCTTCTCTTCGACTTCGACAGCCTTCTCGATGGGGAGGCTGATGCCGTCGTTGATCGCCTTCTTGCAGTTGCGCACGGCGATGGGAGCGTTCTTGGCGATCTTGTTGGCCAGCTTCAGGACATTCTCCATCAGCTCAGCCTGCGGATACACTGCGTTGACCAGGCCAATGCGATAAGCCTCGTCAGCCTTGATGTTCAGTGCAGAGTAGACCAGCTGCTTTGCCATGCCCATGCCAACCAGACGTGCCAGACGCTGGGTGCCGCCGAAGCCCGGGGTGATGCCCAGACCGACTTCCGGCTGACCAAACACAGCGTTGTCGGAGCAGATGCGGATGTCGCAGCTCATAGCCAGCTCATTGCCGCCGCCCAGTGCAAAGCCGTTGACGGCTGCGATGACGGGGATGGGGAAGCTCTCGATCATCAGGAACACATCATTGCCCAGTTTGCCGAAAGCCTCGCCCTCGGCCTTGGTCATGGTGCTCATGGAGCCGATGTCAGCTCCTGCCACGAAGCTCTTGTCGCCTTCGCCGGTCAGGACGATGCAGCGGATGGCGGACTGGTCAACTGCCTCAAAAGCAGCCTTCAGGTCTGCCAGGACTTCGGGGTTCAGGGCGTTCAGTGCCTTCGGGCGGTCGATGGTGATAATCTCGACTGCGCCCTGCACCTCGGTTTTTACAAATGCCATTGTGAAAACCTCCATTCAGGTTATATCTTATTCAAAACAGTCCCCGGACAAGGGGCAAGTCTCCGGTCTCACCCACTGTCCGGGCTGTATCAATATCCGGAGTGACCCTCCAAAGGGAAATTAGTCCATCTCGACGATGGTTGCGCAGCCCATACCGCCGCCGATGCACAGGGTAGCCAGACCCTTGTGAGCACCACGATGCTTCATAGCGTACAGCAGGGTGACGAGGATACGAGCACCGGAAGCGCCGACCGGGTGGCCCAGAGCGATTGCGCCGCCGTTGACGTTCAGCTTGTCCTTATCGAAGCCCAGAGCCTCGCCGACTGCGATGGACTGTGCTGCGAATGCCTCGTTGGCCTCGACCAGGTCCATATCAGCAACGGTCAGGCCGGTCTTAGCCATGACCTTCTTGGTAGCAGCGATGGGGCCAAGGCCCATGACCTCAGGCTCGACGCCTGCCAGAGCACCTGCGACCCAGGTAGCCAGAGGCTTCACGCCCAGCTCCTTGGCCTTCTCTTCGCTCATGATGACCAGAGCAGCTGCGCCATCGTTGATAGCGGAGGAGTTTGCAGCGGTGACGATGCCGTCCTTGGTGAAGGCGGGCTTCAGCTTTGCCAGCACTTCGGGAGCGCTCAGACGGGGGCCTTCATCGGTATCGAACACGGTATCGCCCTTCTTGCCCTTGATGACAACAGGAACGATCTCATCCTTGAAAGCGCCGTCCTTGATGGCCTTGTCAGCCTTCAGCTGGCTGTGGTAAGCGAAATCATCCAGCATCTCGCGGGTGATGGGGCTGTAGCCGTACTTCTTCTGATAGGTCTCGTTGGTGCAGACGTTCTCAGCGGTCATGCCCATGTGCTTGTTGAAGCCGCAGGCATCCCACAGAGCATCGTTGACCATGGTATCCACGATCTCGCTCTTGCCCATGGGAGCGCCCATGCGGTAGCCGTAGCGGCCCTTCATCATTGCGAAGGGAGCCATATCCATGTTCTCCATGCCGCCTGCGACCACGATGTCAGCATCGCCGGCCTCGATCATCTGAGCAGCCATGTTCACGCAGTTCAGACCGGAGCCGCAGACCACGTTGACGGTGACAGCAGGAGTCTCAACAGGCAGACCAGCCTTCAGGGAAGCCTGACGAGCGACGTTCTGGCCCAGACCAGCCTGGATGACGCAGCCCATGTAAACATGATCGACCTGCTCGGGTTTCACGTTAGCACGGTTCAGGGCCTCCTTGATGACGATGGAGCCCAGCTCTGCAGCAGGGACGTTTGCCAGGGTGCCGCCAAACTTACCAATAGCGGTACGGCAAGCAGATGCGATAACAATTTTCTTCATGTTAATAGCCTCCTGAATTTATCTGTTTCGGGGTTTCGTAAAACTATTTATCAAAAAGCCCGAGGGCCTTTCTGCATTATAAAAGGTATCAGATCGTCTTTCCTTCCGCCCGGAGCTGCTCCACTTTGGCGTGGATGGCATTCTCTACGTTGGGCGTCACGAACTTGGAGATGTTGCTGCCGTAGCGGGCAGCCTCCTTGACGATGGTGGAGGAAAGGTAGCTCCACTTGATGCTGGTGGCAAGGAACATCGTCTCGATACCGGGCATCAGTGCGTGGTTCGTCTGGGCAAGCTGTATCTCGTTTTCGAAATCCGTCACCGCCCGCAGGCCCCGCACCATCACCGAAGCGTGGCGCTTCTTGGCGAACTCCACGGTCAGGCCGTCGAAGCTCTCCACCGTCACATTCGGGATGTCCTTGCAGCACTCCCGCAGCAGCGCCACCCGTTCTTCTACGGTGAACAGAGGGTTCTTTGCGCTGTTGATGAGCACTGCCACAATGAGCTGGTCGTTTATCTTTGCAGCTCGCTTGATGATGTCGAGATGTCCTCTCGTGACCGGGTCGAAGGACCCGGGGTAAACTGCTGTTGCCATCGATATGGTCTCCTTTATTTGCGCGCTTTGGAAAAGCGCATTTGGTGTTGCCATGATAGCACTTTTCAGTTCCTGCTTCAAGTACCAGGCCGCATCGCCATCGCAATATCGTTAATTTTTAGTCAATCAACGTTGCACTGGGGCGCATCATCTTGGTACACCCTTAGTAAACCATATCGTCAAAATTTTATCAAGTACTTTTTCGAAAAAAATTGTTTTTGCTATACCAAACAATCGCCACAAATACCTAAGAAATTTAGTCAAATTGTCCTGCAAAGCATTTTTTCGCGGAAGAGGGCTTGATTATAATGTTTGTTAATGTTATAACTAAACTGTGCAGGTGTGCCGCTTCCGGAGGCTCCTGTCCTGCCGACCCCAAGGATACCGCCGGGGTGTGATAAGACAGTGTCCGGACTGGAAAGAAACGGTAAATTTCCGGCTAAGATTTTGTCCCGTAGAATTGTGAATAATAAATTTACAATTCTTTTATGTTCTTAAAGGAGAGGATGGTTTATAATGGATTTCATGGAAATGTATGCCCAGAAAAAGATGACTGCCGAGCAGGCTGCTTCTCTGGTCAAGAGCGGCGACTGGGTGGATTACGGCTGGTGCGTCAACACCCCCGTGGCCGTGGACGCCGCCCTTGCCAAGCGCCTGCCCGAACTGGAGAACGTCAATTTCCGCGGCGGCATCCTGATGTGGGTGCCTGAGATCTTCCAGATCGACGACCCCGCTGCCCACATGACCTGGAACAGCTGGCACATGGGCGGCATCGAGCGCAAAGCCATCGCACAGGGCTTCTCGTTCTACTCCCCCATCCGCTATTCGGAGCTGCCCCGCTACTACCGCGAGAGTCCCGACCCGCTGGACATCGCCGTCTTCCAGGTGACTCCGATGGACGAGCACGGCTACTTCAACTTCGGCCCCAGCGCTTCCCATCTGGGTGCCGTCTGTGAGAAGGCCAGGAAGATCATCGTGGAGGTCAACACCAATATGCCCCGCTGCCTCGGCGGTATGGAGAACTGTGTCCATATCTCCCAGGTCACCGGCATCGTGGAGGGCGACAATCCGCCCATCGGCCAGATGGCCGCTGCCGGCCCCGCTTCCGAGGTCGATTTGAAGGTCGCAAACCTCGTCGTGCCGCAGATCCCCAACGGTGCCTGCCTGCAGCTGGGCATCGGCGGTATGCCCAACGCCATCGGCAGCCTCATCGCCCAGAGCGATTTGAAGGACCTGGGCGTCCACACCGAGATGTACGTTGACGCTTTCGTGGACATCGCCAAGGCCGGCAAGATCACCGGCGCACACAAGCAGCTGGACAAGGGCCGTCAGGTCTACGCCTTCGGTGCCGGCACCCAGAAGATGTACGACTACCTCAACAACAACCCCGAGTGTATGTCTGCTCCCGTCGATTACACCAACGACATCCGCAGCATCTCCGCACTGGACAACTTCATCTCCATCAACAATGCGGTGGACATCGACCTGTTCGGCCAGGTGAATGCGGAGAGCGCCGGCGTCAAGCACATTTCCGGTGCAGGCGGCCAGCTGGACTTCGTGCTGGGTGCATACCTTTCCAAGGGTGGCAAGAGCTTCATCTGCCTGTCCTCTACCTTCTTTAATAAGAAGACCGGTCAGCTCGAGAGCCGCATCCGTCCCACGCTGGAAAACGGCAGCATCATCACCGATACCCGCGCCAATCTGCATTACCTCTGCACCGAATACGGCTGCGTCAACCTCAAGGGTCTGACCACCTGGGAGAAGGCCGAAGCCCTCATCAATGTGGCACACCCCGACTTCCGCGAGGAGCTTATCAAAGAGGCCGAGAAGATGCACATCTGGCGCCGCAGCAACAAAATCTAAACATCGCCGTACCGGCTCCTGCCGTCTGCGGCAGGAATGGAGTCACACATGATGGACAAAAAGCCGCACATCAAGCCCTATCTCTACGGAATGCTCGCGGGCTTTGGTGCGATAAGTCTAAGCATCCTGTTCTTCTTCTTCATCTACCGCTTCGACGGGTTCGGCGACGCGGTCTCCAAGGTGACCGGCATCCTGATGCCCTTCATCTACGGTGCCGTCATCGCCTATCTGCTCAAGCCGGTGTGCAACACCATTGAGGGCTTTCTGCACCGCATCTTCCCCGAAAAGCTCCACAGCATGGCCAATATGCTTGCCATTGCGGCGACTCTGCTGTTCGGTGTGCTGGTGGTCTACGCCCTCGTGATGATGGTGGTGCCGCAGCTCATCACAAGCGTCACCTCCCTCTACTACACCGCGCAGACCAGCATCACCCGGTTCATGCGGTGGGTGAACACACAGGAAGTCTTCTTGGATAATGAGACACTGATGGGCTATTTCAACAATGCCTACGATGCCATTGCTGACAACCTGACCACTCTGCGCACCACCCTCCTCCCCTCGCTGCAGAATATACAAGGCATCCTGAGCGGTGTGGGCGTCGGCGTCATGAGTGTGGTGACCTGGTTCAAGAATCTGCTCATCGGCCTTATCGTCGCTGTTTACCTGCTGGCCAGCCGCAAAAAGTTCGCCAAGCAGGCCAAGATGATCCTCTACAGCGTCGTCAAGCCCCACTGGGCGCAGCTCATCCAGGAGGAAGTCCTCTACGCTGACAAGATGTTCGGCGGCTTCATCAACGGCAAGATCATGGACTCCGCCATCATTGGTGTGCTCTGCTACTTCGCCTGCATCATCTTCAAGTTCCCGAGCGCACTGCTGGTGTCGGTCATCATCGGCGTCACCAATGTCATCCCCTTCTTCGGTCCCTTCATCGGTGCCGTGCCTGCAACGCTGCTCATCCTCATCCAGAGTCCCATCAAGGCCCTCTGGTTCGTGCTCTTCATTCTGGTGCTCCAGCAGCTGGACGGCAACGTCATCGGCCCGAAGATCCTGGGCAACACCACCGGCCTTTCGAGCTTCTGGGTGCTCTTCTCCATCCTGCTGTTCGGCGGTCTGTGGGGCTTCGTGGGCATGATCGTGGGTGTGCCGCTGTTCGCCGTCATCTATGACGTCATCAAGAAGCTGGTCTTCCACGGCCTGCGCCGCAACGGCCAGCTCGACCAGATGACCGTCTACCACGACGAGTTCGGCGATCCCGGCGACCCGGCTCCCGCACCTGCGGAAGATGAAGAAACGGAAACCGAGATCGTTATTGATCCCAGCGAAGAATAAAATAACAAGATAAAGCCCCCATCCTCCCGGCTGCCTCAGCCGGTGAAGATGGGGGCTTTTCTGCGCAATTTTATGTTTGAAAGACCGATAAAGTCATTTCGCGTGAGCAGTGGAATGCGCCGGTTCCCAATCCTTGTAATTCTCGTACCGGCTCTCCCTGAGGGTGACGTGCGACCAGATCTCGTCGGCCACAGGCTGCCAGTCGGCAGCATACGCACCGCACTTGTCGCAGAGGTGGTCTACGCTCTCGGGCGACTGCAAGTCGGTGCTGTGAGCACCGGTGTCATGCACCATCTGGCGCAGAAGCTCGGGGTTTTCCAGCATCGGGCAGGGACGCAGGTGGTTTTTATTGAAGGGCTGGCCGTTGTGGTAAGCCATGAAGAGCGGGCTGCGGAGAATATCGAGGATGCTGCTGTCGTGGATGTTGGCGTTGGAGTAGTGGATGAAGACGCACGGTTCTGCATCGCCCGCCGAGTTGATATGGAAATAGTTTCGTCCGCCTGCGATGCATCCGCCCACAAACTCGCCATCGTTCTGGAAGTCCATCGGATAGAACGGAATATCACTCTTTTCGGAGCGGAGATACCGGATGCGCTCGATCATGTACTTGCGCTGAGCAGGCGTGGGCATCAGCTCCGGCGCGGCCTCGTTGCCTACCGGCATATAGTGGAAGTAGAATCCGAAGTGCGCGCCCTTGTCGCAGAGCATCCGCATAAAGTGGTCGCTGGTGACGGCTTCGAGATTGTCTCTGGTATAGCAGATGGAGGTGCCAAAAAGGATCCCGTGGGCCTTGAGCAAGTTCATCGCATTCATGACAGCGGCATAGTGGCCGTCGCCCCGCCGGGCATCATTGGTAGCGGGAGTTCCTTCGATCGAGAGCATGAAGGCGATATTGCCCAGTTTTACGACCTCTTCACAGAACGGCTCATCGATGAGGGTCGAGTTCGTGTAGATCGCAAACTGCACGTCGTTGTGCTTTTTTGCCAGACGGAGAATATCCGCCTTCCGCACCAGAGGCTCGCCGCCGGTGAGCATATAGAGATAGACCCCCAGCTCCTTGCCCTCGGTGATGATTTTGTCCATATCCTCAAAGCTGAGGTTGTTTTTGTGGCCGTACTCGCCCGCCCAGCATCCCACGCAGTGCATATTGCAGGCCGAAGTGGGGTCGAACAGGATCAGCCACGGAATGTTGCAGTGGTACTTTGTGCGGTTCTCGCGGATGGTCTTTGTCCCCCGGAAGAACGCCTCATAGCCAAGGTTGAGCGCCGTGGTGCGTGCCACGTTGGGCGCGGTCTGGTCGAGCACACAGTTGATGAGCTTCGACCACTTGCTGTCCGCATCGGTCAGCACTGCGCGGGCGTGCTCATACGTCTCCTCGCTGAACGAGTCGCCATAGAACTGCTTTGCGACGTCCACCATCTCGGCAAACGCCTTCTGACGGTCTTTTCTGACATGAGCCAGTGCCACATCCACCATCGTTCCGACAGCGGCACGCTGTACCTTATGGCTCAACGGCTCCAACGCGATACTCATAAAAGTCTGCCTCCTTATGTGGGTCTTTGCCAGCCCTTTGTTTTGACAATACTTTAACATTTTTCCGACAAAGGTTCTATAAACAACAAAAGCAGGGTGATAGTTTTTCTATCATCCTGCTCTGCTTGTTCAAATTTTTATCATTCGTCGATTTTTGATGCTCTGCCGTCGGTGCTGAAGCGCAGCAGCGCCCGCTTCAGATCCCCGTGCATCATGGTGTTGAGCCGTTCGGCCATGATGGCCGGCTCGGTCTTCATATCCCGGCGTATCCATTCCAGCACCATGCCCACAAAGCCATACTTATAAAAATCAATGATGAACTGCTTGTCCTCTTCCTGCACCGGGATGTTTTCACGCTCTATAAACATCCGCAGCAGAGGGTCAAGCATTTTATAGAGGTACTGCTCCACCTGTTCCCGGCTGATGGAGCGGTAGACATTCAGCACCAGCACCCGGTTGGCCTGCACCTTTTCCAGCATATCGCGGAAGGCGTCGCTCCACGTCTCAAAGTCCTGATGGCCTTCCAGTGCCTCTGTGGCATCCTCCACCAGGATCCAGTCCACCAGGTCGTATATATCCTTAAAATGGTAGTAAAAGGTCATGCGGTTCACGCCGCAGTCCTCGGTAATGTCGTTTATCGTGATCTTATTCAGCGGCTTGCGGAGCAGCAGCTTTTTGAGCGATGCTTCCAGCGCGCGTTTTGTCGTCTGTGCCACGAGAATGCCCATCCTTTCGCGTTTGCCCCGTTCTGTGCGGAGTTTCCCGACTTCTATCTATTATGATACCTCATCCGCCCGTACAGGTGCAAGCACCTTTTTCGACTTTTTCATGAACTTTTTATGTTTTCTTAAGATTCGGACAGCAAAAAGCCTGCGCCGCAGCAGCGCGTCGATCAGGAGCTTTCCGAAAAGCTTTGACATTTTCCGGCTCTCCTCTTGATTTCTCCCCCGGCCCTGCTTACAATGGAGACACAGAGGAGGGATCTCCCCTGTCCTTTTGATTGGGAAAGAGGTTTTTTCTTATGCTGAATACCATCGGTTTCTTAGGCTGCGGCAACATGGGCGGAGCCATCGCCCGGGCCGTCTGCAAGGCGACAGACCCGCAGAACGTCTGGCTCGCCAACCGCACCGCCGCCAAGGCAGAGGCTCTGGCCGCTGAGCTGGGCTGCAACACCACCATCAACGACGAGGTGGCAGGCCGCTGCGACCTCATCTTCTTAGCCGTCAAGCCCCAGATGATGGAGGAGCTGCTGGCACCGCTCCGCTTCACGCTGGCCGAACGGCCCAGCCGCTTCGTGCTGTGCAGCATGGCGGCGGGCCTGTCCATCGCCCGCATTCAGGAGATGGCAGGCAGCGACTGCCCCGTCATCCGCATCATGCCCAACACGCCCGCTTCGGTGGGGGCCGGTATGATCCAGTACTGCACCTCCAACGTCACCGCTGAGGAAGAGGCCGAGTTTCTGAAGCTGATGGCCCCCGCCGGGCGGCTGGATGCTGTGCCGGAGAGCCTCATCGACGCGGCCAGCTGCGTGTCCGGCTGCGGCCCGGCCTGGGTGTACCAGTTCATCGAGGCGCTGGCCGACGGCGGCGTGGCCTGCGGCCTGCCCCGTGCCAAGGCGCAGGAGTAC